>Ga0335083_10004823_pt1 | contig 17132 bp, 21 predicted proteins | sample Lox_Sample_42_FD_206716 | JGI IMG/M metagenome (GOLD analysis project Ga0335083, IMG submission 206716) | Soil microbial communities from Loxahatchee National Wildlife Refuge, Florida, United States - Lox_Sample_4.2 | ecosystem: Environmental > Terrestrial > Soil > Wetlands | place: USA... | reverse complement strand
GTGGCGCTCGAGACGACCCGCTCGAACGCGGCTGCGAACGGCGTCGTGGTCGAAGTCGGGCCTGACCTCGAGCCGTCGACCCTGGCCCTGATGAACATCGCCCTCGACGTCGTCGAGCGGATGCTCCCGCAGCTTCCGGCCGAACGCGCGATCACGTCGGGCTACCTCGAGCGGGACGCACCTCTCGTCGACGGCTGGAATCGGGTGGAGCGGCGAGTGCGCGACGGCTGGGCGGCGGACCTGCTCGAATTCCGGCAGTGACGACGTTCTCGGTCCGTTTCCTCGGCTGCAAGGTCTCTCACGTCGACGCGCACGCCGTCCGTGAGCGCCTGCTCGCCGACGGGCACGACGAGCGGGGCGTCGGACCGGCCGACGTCGCCGTCGTCAACACGTGCTGCGTCACCCACGAGGCGGTGACGAAGTCGCGCAAGGAGGCGGTCCGCGCCGCGCGAACGCACCGGCGCGTCTACGTCACCGGCTGTGGAGCGAACCTCGCCGGCGATGCCTTCGCCGGACTTCCCGGCAACGTCGTGGTCGTCGAGCGGCGAAGCGAGGAGACACCAGATTTTGTCGCAGGCGACGTCGGCGCCATCGGTTGCGTGCAGGCGGATGCTCGTCTAGACCGCGTTCGCGCTTTCGTCAAGGTGCAGGACGGCTGCTCGTTCTCGTGCCGCTTCTGCGTCATCCCGCTCGTCCGCGGGGCTTCCCGGAGCCGTGCGGCGGAGGCCGTGCTCGGCGAGATCCGCCGTCGGGTCGCGCAGGGGCATCGCGAAGTCGTCCTGACCGGAATCAACCTCGGCTGTTACCGCGACCGACCTGCGGGCTATCGCCTGCCGCGGCTCGTGCGTGAGGCAGGGGCGACTCCGGGGCTCGAGCGCCTCCGCCTCTCCTCGATCGAGATCAACCACGTCGACGACGAACTCGTTCGTGCGCTGCACGAGACGCCCACGGCGACCCGGCACCTGCACGTGCCGCTCCAGTCCGGAGACGACGCAGTCCTCCGTGCGATGGGTCGCCGCTACTCGGCCAAGACGTACCTGCGGCGGCTCGAGTCGTTGCGTGAGGACTTCAACCTCACGAGCGACGTGATCGTCGGCTTCCCGGCGGAAGACGAGCTCGCGTTCGAAAACACGCTCCGGGTCGTGGCGGGAGCCGGTCTGACGAAGGTGCACGTCTTCCCGTACTCGCCGCGACCCGGCACCGACACCGCCGCCGAGGATCCGTTGCCACCGCACGTGAAGAAGGAGCGGAGCGCCCGGCTCCGTGCCGCTTCCCACGCAGCCTGCCTCGCCCATTGGCGCTCGAAGATCGGCAGCGACGACGTCGTCCTCGTCGACCGGCCGGGGCGCGGGTATGGCGACGACTACTCACCGTGGCTGGTGTCGGAGTCGGCGCCCGTCGGCGAACTGATCCGCGTTCGCGGCGCGGGGGTCTCCCAGGAGGGGATTCTCGCCGCATGAGTGACGACTGCCTGTTCTGCAAGCTCTACCGCGACGGTGACCACGTCGCCGCCACTGACGGCTTCGTGGCGATCCGCGACATCAACCCGCAGGCGCCGACGCACTTGCTCGTCCTTCCCGAGCGACACGTCGACTCGCTCCGCGAGATCGGCGAGTTCCCCCCCGAGGAGGCGAAACGGATGCTCGAGTTCGTCGCTGACGTCGCTGCACGGGAAGGGTTGACGGATTACCGTGTCGCCGTCAATGTGGGCCCGAGCGCGGGTCAGACGGTTTTCCATCTGCACTGGCACATCAAGGGCGGCTGGGTGTGAGCCTGATCGAGGAGATCGACGACGAGCTGAAGGATGCGATGCGCGCGCGCGACGCGGAACGCCGCGACACGCTGCGCCTGATCCTGAACGCGCTCAAGAGCTCGCAGAAGGAGCTGCAGCGTCCGTTGAGCGAGGAGGAGGAGCTGCAGGTGCTGCAGCGCGAGCGCAAGCGGCGTGTCGAGGCCGCCGAGGCGTTCCGCAGCGGGGGGCGCGAGGAGCAGGCCGCAGCCGAGGAGCGCGAGCTCGACGTCCTCGAGGAGTTCATGCCCGAGCCGCTCTCCGAGGACGAGGTCGAGGAGATCGTCGACGACGTCATCGCCGAGGTGGGGGCGACGAGCATGGCCGACCTCGGTCGCGTGATGGCCGACGTGATGCCCCAGATAGCCGGCCGAGCCGATGGCTCGCAGGTCAGTCAGATCGTTAGAGAGAAGCTGGCATAAAGCTTCTTGGGCCGGAGGCCATCCCGCTCCCTCAGACGCCGCGAAGCGGCCTCAGAGGGCGGGCGACAACAGCTGCACGGAGCGCCGCCGAGACCGCGTCTCGGTGGCGCGGAGTTCCATCTTCCGTAGCGCGCGAAGCGCGCTACGGAACTCTTCGCGCTCCGTCGTATCCGCCGAAGCTGGACATGCTGTCGATGCGGACGACGGTGCCGGTGTGCGGGGCGTCGACGAAACGGCCGCCCCCGATGTAGATGCCGACGTGGCCGAGGCCGTTGAAGAAGACGAGGTCGCCGGGCGCCGGTGAGGAGATGGGCTCCGTGGCATTCCACTGCGCGACCGTGTAGTGCGGGAGTGAGATACCGAGCTGCGCGTAGACGTACATCACGAGTCCGGAGCAGTCGAAGCCGCTCGGGCTGGCGCCGCCCCAGACGTACGGAACTCCGAGGTAGTGCAGGGCGATCGAAGCCGCCTGGGGATGGCCGGCGCCGGAATTCCCACCGGGAACGCTCACCGGCGAAGGAACGAGCGTCGGCGTCGACGAAGGAGCCGATTGCGCCGGCGCCGCGGCCGCGGCGCGCTGTGCCGCCCGGCGTGCCGCCAGCTCCTGGCGCAGGCGTGCCTCCGCTTCGGCCTTCAGCTCGCGCTCGTGTGCCGCCTCCTGCGCGACGAGGTGCGAAATCGTGGTGTGGATCGACGCGAGCAGCCGTCTTTCCTGCGCCAGCTCCGCATGAGCCGTCCGTAGCTTCGCCTTCTTCTCGGCGAGCGTGTTCTCGCGCTTGATCTGCAGTTGCTTGAGCTGCCGCTCTCGCGCCTGCACCGTGCGCTCGAAACGAACCGCCTGCGCTCCCAGCGCCGCGTCCTGATTCGAGAGCACCTGCGCCGACTCCGCGCGGTCGATCATCTGCGAAATGCTGTGGGCGCCCGCGATCACGTCGATCGTGCTCGGCGCGCCGTTCACGTAGAGCGAGTAGAGCCGCGACATGAGCCGCTCCTGCGCTACGTGAAGGTTGCCTCGCGCCACATGCAGCCGATACTCGTTCTGCTGCAGGCTCTCGTTCACCTGGGCGAGCCGCTGTTGTGCGTTCCAGGCCGCGTCCTGGGCCGCCTGGACCTCGCCGCCGATGCGGTCTACCTGCGCGAGGACGGACCGCTCGTGGGCCTGCTCGGCGCGGATCTGCGGTGTCGAGTGAGCGCGAGCCGCGGCCGCCACGAGTGAAGCGAGGCCGAGCGTGCAGAGGAATACGAGACCGAGACGGCGCATAGGTACGGCGTAAAAAGAGGACCCGAAGGCCCGGACGGTACCGCATGCTGTTGACAGAGTCATGTTCGTGACCGACGCAACGAACCCTTCCAGGCGGCCCAAGCCCAGCAGGGAAGCGCCGTAGCGCCACCTACACTGCCCCTGTGCAAACGGTTCTCGACGTCTCGAACGAGGTAGCCGCAGAGCTCGCGGGAATCGGCGACGGCGTGCTCGACGCGCTCCGAGAGCGGCTCGGCTGCACCGTCAATCTGCGGGGCAACCGGCTCACGCTCACCGGCGAAGACCTGAAGGTCGTCGAGGCGCAGGCGGTCGTCGAAGAGCTCGTGGAGCTCGTCGAGGGCGGCCAGGAAGTGGGCGCCGGAACCGTCGACGCGATCCTCGGTGCCATCGACCAGGCGGAGGACGTGCACGAGATCTTCTCCGACGTCGTCTGGTCGCACCGCGGCAAGCGGATCACGCCGAAGACCGTCACGCAGAAGCGCTACGTCGACGCGATCCGCGAGTGCACCGTGACCTTCGGCATCGGTCCTGCGGGGACCGGCAAGACCTACCTCGCGATCGCGCTCGCCGTGGCGGCGCTCTCGGAGCGGCAGGTCGGCCGCATCATCCTCACGCGTCCCGCGGTCGAGGCCGGAGAGCGCCTGGGCTTCCTACCGGGGGACGTGCTGGCGAAGGTCGATCCGTACATGCGGCCGCTCTTCGACGCGCTCTACGACACGATGGACCCCGAGCGGCTCAACACCTACATGGAGCGTGGCACGATCGAGGTCGCCCCGCTCGCATTCATGCGCGGCCGCACCCTCAACGACAGCTTCGTCATCCTCGACGAGGCGCAGAACACCTCGCCCGAACAGATGCAGATGTTCCTGACCCGCCTCGGCTTCGGCTCGAAGATGGTCGTCACCGGCGACGTGACTCAGGTCGACCTGCCGCGTGAGCAGGCATCCGGCTTGATCCAGGTGCGCGACATCCTCTCCACAGTCGACGGCATCGCCTTCGTCGAGTTCAGTCACCAGGACGTCGTCCGCCACAAGCTCGTGCAGCGCATCGTGGAGGCGTACAAGCAGCACGCCGAGCAGACCGGGACCCAGCGGAGCCGGTGATCGAGATCGAAGTCGTCAACCGCTCGGGCAAGGAGGTCGACCAGGAGGCCGCGATCGAGCTCGCCCGGTCCGTGCTCGCGGGAGAGGGGGTCGACGCCGGCGAGCTCGGCCTCGCCTTTGTGGGGCCGGACGAGAGTCGCGAGCTGAAACGGAAGCACCTCGGCGTCGACGAGGCGACCGACGCGCTCGCCTTCCCGATCGACGGGCTCGCGGCGCTGCCGGACGGCATGCCCCGGCAGCTGGGCGATGTCGTCGTCTGTCCGGACGTCGTGGGCGAGCAATGGCGCGGGCCGCTCGTACATGCGCTGCTCCATCTCGTCGGCTTCGACCACGGTCCCGAGATGGAGACCCGTGAGGCGGTGTATTCCAGATGAGCGTCACGCCGCTGCCGCGCGACCCCGAGGACGAGCAGCGGGAGCGGACCCAACGCCGCTCACCGCCGCCGGCGCCGGGCCGCGCGCCGTCCCTGCTCGACAGCTTCAACTACGCCCTCGAGGGCGTCATCCACGTCCTCAGCACACAGCGGAACCTGCGCATCCACTTCCTTGCGGCAGTTCTCGTGTTCGCGGGGGCGATCGCGGTCGGCGTCTCCCGGCTCCAGCTGATCGCACTCGTGATCGCCGTCGCCTTCGTGCTCGTCGCGGAGATGCTGAACACGGCGATCGAAGGCGTGATCGACGTATCGACCACCTCGTTCGACCCGAACGCGAAGCTCGCGAAGGACATCGCCGCCGGCGCTGTTCTCATCGCCTCGATCACGGCCGTGGCCGTCGGCTTCCTCGTCTTCCAGAGCGCGGTCGGCCAACGTGCGACGCACGTACTCGACCGGGTTCGCGATGCGCCGGCCGACGTCACGCTCGTCGCGCTCGTGCTCGTCGTCCTCATTGTCATCGCGACGAAGGCATGGACCGGACGCGGCACGCCTCTCCGCGGAGGGTTGCCGTCCGGCCATGCGGCCCTCGCGTTCGCTGGCTGGGTCGCGGTGACGTACCTCGTCGGCGACCACCACCGCTTCGTCGTCTCGGCGCTGGCGCTGATCATGGCGCTGCTCGTCGCGCAGACCCGGGTCGAGTCGGGTATCCATTCGACCGTCGAGGTCATGTACGGCGGGGCGCTCGGCGCCCTCACGACCCTCGTCGTCTTCCAGCTGATCGGGTGAGCGTGACCGGCGTGCGGCTGCTGATCTGGGACTTCGACGGAACACTCGCCCACCGGCGCGGCGAGACCGGGTGGAGCATCTTGCTCGCGGAGGCGCTCGACGCCCAGGAACCGGGGCACGGGCACTCCGCAGACACGTTTCGGCCGCATCTCCGCGAGGGCTTTCCCTGGCACCGCCCCGAGGTCGCCCACCCGGAACTGTGCGAGCCGGAGGCTTGGTGGGCGTCGGTGCGGCCTCAGCTCGGCCGCGCGTACGAGGCGGCGGGCTACCCGCCTGCACGAGCGCTCGAGCTTGCCGAGGCGGCGCGGCGCCTCTACGTCGATCCGGACGTGGGCTGGGAGTTGTTCGAGGACACGCTCCCCACGCTGGCGCGCCTTTCGCAAGCGGGCTGGACGCACGCGATCCTCTCGAATCACGTTCCGGAGCTCCGGGAGATCGTCGCGGCGCTCGGCCTGCACGAGGTCGTCGCGCTCGTCTCGTGCTCGGCGGAGACGGGGTACGAGAAGCCGCACGCCGAGTCGTTCGCTTCGGTGCTCGACCAGCTTCGCCCGGCCGAGGCGTGGATGGTCGGGGACAACATCGTTGCCGACGTGCTCGGCGCCGAGGCGCTCGGCATCCCCGCGGTGCTCGTGCGTCGGCCGGATCCCCGTACTGAGCGCTACTCGGAGTCACTCGCCGGAGTCGAGCGGTTCCTCTCGGACGAGGCGGCCGCAGCGTGAGCGACCTCGTCGACGAGCAGAAGCGCTACTACGCCGAACGCGCGCCCGAGTACGACGACTGGTGGTATCGGCGCGGGCGCTACGAGCTCGAACCGGACGCGCTTGCGCGCTGGCAGGCCGACGCGGCCGAGGCCGAGGGCGCGCTCGATTCCTTCGCCCTGGGTGGTTCGGTCCTCGAGCTCGCGGCGGGCACGGGAATCTGGACGCGTAAGCTCGTCCGGCTGGCCGACCGCGTCGTCGCCGTGGACGCGAACGCGGAGACGCTGGCCCTCAACACGTCCGACGCCGAGCTCGTGCGGGCCGACGCTCTCGAGTGGAAGCCGGTCGAGGAGTTCGATCTCGTCTTCTTCTCCTTCTGGCTCTCGCACGTGCCCGAGGAGAGGTTCGACGAGTTCTGGACAGCCGTTCGCCGTGCTCTCGGGCCGGACGGCCGCGTGTTCCTCGTCGACAGCGGCGCAGGCGACACGGCGCACACAGGGACCGACCAGGCCGGCTGGGAAGAGACGAGGACGCTGTCCGACGGACGGAAGTTCCGCATAGTCAAGCGCCGCTGGCAGCCCGACGAGCTCGCCGCGCGCGTGCGTCTGCTCGGCTTCGAGCTCGACCTCCTCGAGACGGCGAACGGCCACTTCCTCTACGGCGGAGGAGCACTCGCGTGACTGCCGAGGAGCTGCTCGCGGCAGCGGACGTGGCGGCGGCGAACGCGTATGCGCCCTACTCGGAGTATCAGGTCGGCGCCGCCGTCCTCGCGGGCGACGGCCGCGTCTTCGCGGCGGCGAACGTCGAGAACGCGGCCTATCCGCTCGGGATCTGCGCCGAGCGGGCGGCGATCGCCAAGGCTGCGAGCGAGGGTCTGCGGCCGGGAGACGTGGAGGCGATCGCGATCACTGCGTCGCCCTGCGGCGGCTGCCGCCAGTGGCTCCACGAGTGGCGGTTCGAGCGCGTCCACTTCCGCCGCGCCGACGGGACGCTCGCGACGTACCGCGCAGACGAGCTGCTGCCCGAGACATGGGACCTGCCGGAAGGATGAGGAGTGGTTTCGCGGCGGTCGCCGGCCGCCCGAACGTCGGCAAGTCGACGCTCGTGAACGCGCTCTGCGGCGGCAAGGTCGCGATCGTCTCCGACAAGCCGCAGACGACCCGGCGGCGGATCTTCGGGATCGCGAACGGCGACGGCTACCAGCTCGTGCTCGCCGACCTCCCCGGGTTCCAGCGGCCGCTCGATGCCCTCACCGAGCGCATGCAGCAGACCGTCGACGCGGCGTTCGAGGAGGTGGAAGCCGTTCTCTTCGTCCTCTCGGCGCGCGAGCGAATCGGAGCCGGCGACCGCTTCATCGCCTCGCGCGTGTTCGGGCTCGGCGTCCCGGTCGTGATCGCCCTCAACAAGGTCGACCGGCTCAAGCCCGGCCATGTCGCACAGCAGATGGAAGCCGCGGCGAGGCTCGGCGACTTCCACGCGCTCCATCCCGTGAGCGCGAAGACCGGCGACGGCGTGGCGGAGCTCCGCGACGAGCTCGTCGGGCTGCTTCCCGAAGGGCCGCTGTATTTCCCGGAGGAGCAGCGCAACGACCTCTCGGTCGAGCTGCAGCTTGCCGAGCTCGTGCGCGAGAAGGCACTCTGGCTGACGCACGACGAGGTTCCGCACGCGATCTCCGTCGAGGTGGAGGAGATCGAGGAGAAGGTGGTGCGCGCGTCGATCCTCGTCGAGACCGAGTCGCAGAAGCAGATCGTGGTCGGCAAGGGCGGCGCGCTGGTGAAGGAGATCGGGACGCGTGCCAGGCCGGAGATCGAGGCCCTGCTGGGTCACCCCGTCTTCCTCGAGCTCAAGGTCAAGGTGCGGCCCAGGTGGCGGCGGGACGCCGCGACGCTCGAGCGGCTGGGCCTCTAGCCGGTACAGGCCGGGCCGCCATGGGCGGCCAGCCACGCCTTCAGCGCCCGGATCCTCGCTGCGGCCTGCGTGAGCCGCGCCTGCAGGCGCGGTGAACCGGGTTCGTCGCCGAGGAGCGTCGAGTAGCCCCGTTCACTTGCGCTCTCGGCGCCGAAGATGAGCAGGTCGGAGCCGGCGAGCATGGCCCGGGTCGCGGTGTGCGGGATCCTCTCCGCGGCCGGCGCCGTGAGCGAGTCGGTCACCGTGACGCCCTTGAAACCGAGCTTCTTGCGCAGCAGTCCGTTGATGATCGTGCTCGAGAACGCGGCCGGCCGCTTCGATCCGTCGAGCTTCGGATAGACGGCGGTCGAGATCATCACGAGCTTCACGCCCGCGTGGACCGCGCTCTGGAACGGGAGCAGTCCCTGGTGCAGCTTCGAGGCGGCCGCCCTGATCACGATTCGCCCGTTGTCGGTGTTCCCGCTCGCGAGGCCGAGGCCGGGGAAGTGCTTCGCGGTCGCGGCGATTCCCTTCGTCTGCAGGCCGCCCACGAACGCACGGGCCATCCGAGCGTTCCAGGTGCGGGAGTGCGAGAAGGCACGAGAGCCGAGGAAGTTGCCCGCCGAGCCGGGTGTGTCGACGACCGGCGCGAAGTCGACGTCGATCCCGACCGAGCGGAGCGCGGCGGCGGCTGCGGAAGCCTGGGCATGGGCGACCGAGGGGGTCGACATCTCGTCCGGTGCCTCGGTCGGAGCCGCCCACGGAAGGCGCCGCACGATCCCACCCTCCTGGTCAACGGCGATGAGGAGCGGCTCGCCTCGTGCGCACCCGGCCTGCTGCAGCTCGGCGGTGACGGCTGCCGCGGTGCCGCGCGTGAGCCAGCGGTTGCCGAGGAGGATGACCCCGCCCATCTTCCCGTTGCGAATCCGGGTGAGGAACCTGGCGGACGGCGGCGCGACGAGCGTCCCCATCACGGTCTCGGCGGTGTCGGAGAAGCCCGCAGGCACGGACGGCGGCGTCGCCGGCCTCGAGCTCGCCGAGCCCGGATCGACGAGCGCCGTGACCACTGCCAGCGTCGCCAGGAGAGCCAAGCCCATGAGCGCTCTCACCATCGCAAACAGGGTAGTCCTCGTTTGTGAGGGCGATTTGTCCGGACGACGCGCCGGACTAGACTCACCCGCATGGCCCAGGCGCCTGTATTGCCGGCAGGGTTCGAGCTGCCGCTCGAGGCGCGCCTGCCGCGGATCGGCGCGGTCGATGCGGTAGCGCTCGAGGAGCGTGCGGCCACTCTCGCGAAGCGCTCGATCAAGCGGGAGGCGAAGGTCTGGGCACTCCTACTGGCGATCCGGACGACCGACCTGACGACACTCGAGGGAGCGGACACGCCGGGGAAGGCTGCGGCGATCGCCTCCAAGGCGCGCCGCCCCGATCCGTCGGATCCTTCCGTTCCTCCGGTCGCCGCGGTTTGCGTGTATCCGAACCTCGTGCCTGCCGCACGGGAGCGCCTGACCGGTAGCGAGGTGAAGGTGGCGGCAGTCGCCACAGGGTTCCCGTCGGGTCAGTACCCGACGGCCGTGAAGGTCGCCGACGTCCGCACGACCGTCGAGTTGGGAGCCGACGAGATCGACATGGTGATCGACCGTGGCGCCTTCCTCTCCGGCCGCTACGCGAAGGTCTACGACGAAGTCGTCCAGGTGAAGGAGGCCTGCGGCGTAAAGCATCTGAAGGTGATTCTCGAGACGGGCGAGCTCGGCACGTACGACAATGTGCGGCGCGCGACGCTTCTGGCGATCGCGGCGGGGGCCGACTTCGTGAAGACGTCGACGGGGAAGATCTCGCCGGCGGCGACGCTACCGGTGGCGCTCTGCATGCTCGAGGCGATCCGCGATGTGTACGAGGAGACCGGTCGGCGTGTCGGCTTCAAGGCCGCGGGCGGGATCCGGCAAGCGAAGCAGGCCGTCCAACACCTCGTGCTCGTGCACGAGACCCTCGGGCCGGAGTGGCTCACCCCGGAGCTGTACCGGCTCGGCGCCTCGTCCCTGCTCAACGACATCCTGATGCAGGTGCGCAAGGAGCGCACCGGCGCCTACCAGAGCGGCGATTACTTCACGAAGGATTGAAGAGACACGTTTTCATGACAGAGGCGGCACACACGCGCGAGCCTTTCCGCCCTAGGCTAGCCCCCTCCCAAAAGGGTGGGGGGTGGGTTTGGGGAACGCGCCCGCTGCCCGCCGGACTTGTCCACGCCGAGGGCGTCCGGAGCAGGCATGGCTGAGCTCGACAAGACGCAGCGCGAGGTTGCCGTCCCGGGCGACTGGACGTACGCGAGCGCGCCCGAGTCCCGCGACATCGTTCAGGTGGCCGAGCGCTACGGGCACTTCGTCGGCGGCGAGTGGCTCGAGCCGGCCGAGACGTACGAGACGCTCGCTCCCCGCGATGAGGAGCCGCTTGCGGCCGTCGGCCAGGGAACCCCGGCCGACGTCGGGCGCGCAGTCGCCGCTGCCCGCGCCGCGTACGCCGACGGGTGGTCGTCTCTCCCCGGGGCCGAGCGTGCGAAGTACCTCTTTCGCATCGCCCGCCTGCTGCAGGAGCGGTCGCGCGAGTTCGCCGTCCTCGAGTCGCTCAACGGAGGCAAGCCGATCAAGGAGTCGCGGGACGTCGACCTCCCGCTCGCCGCGGCCCACTTCTTCTACTACGCCGGCTGGGCGGACAAGCTCGAGTACGCCTTCCCGAACCGGCATCCGCGTCCGGTCGGCGTCGCTGGTCAGATCATCCCGTGGAACTTCCCGCTCCTCATGCTCGCCTGGAAGGTCGCGCCGGCGCTCGCCTGCGGCAACACCGTCGTTCTCAAGCCCGCCGAAACGACGCCGCTCACAGCGCTCCTCTTCTGCGACGTCCTTCGCCAGGCCGAGCTGCCTGCGGGCGTCGTGAACATCGTTACCGGCGACGGGAGCACCGGTGCGGCGCTCGTCGAGAGCGAGGACGTCGACAAGATCGCGTTCACCGGCTCGACGGACGTGGGGAAGGAGATCCAGCGCCGGCTCGCCGGCACCGGCAAGCGGCTCACGCTCGAGCTCGGTGGCAAGGCCGCCAACATCGTCTTCGACGACGCGGCGCTCGACCAGGCAGTCGAGGGGATCGTCAACGGCATCTACTTCAATCAGGGCCACGTCTGCTGCGCAGGCTCGCGGCTCTTCGTCCAGGAGTCGATCTACGAGCCGCTCGTCGCGAAGCTCGAGCGACGCCTCGCCACCCTCCGCGTCGGTGACCCACTCGACAAGAACACCGACGTCGGCGCGATCAACTCCGCCGCTCAGCTGGAGAAGATCCAGGAGCTCGTCGCCTCGGGCGTCGAGGAGGGCGCGGAGATCTACCAGCCGCCGTGTGTCCTCCCGGAGAAGGGCTACTGGTTCGCGCCCACCGTGTTCACGAACGTCGCGCAGAGCTACCGGATCGCGCAGGAGGAGATCTTCGGCCCCGTCCTCTCCGTCCTCACCTTCCGCACCCCCGAGGAAGCCTTGGAGAAGGCGAACAACACTCCCTACGGCCTCAGCGCCGGCGTCTGGACGGAGAAGGGGTCGCGCATTCTCTGGATGGCGCAGCGGCTCCGCGCCGGCGTCGTCTGGGCGAACACGTACAACCGCTTCGACCCGAGCTCGCCGTTCGGCGGTTACAAGGAGTCGGGCTTCGGCCGCGAGGGCGGGCGGCACGGACTCGAGCCGTATCTGCAGTTCGACGAATCGGACGGGGCACCCGGGTGACGACGGTGATCAGCCCCGGCGCGGAGCTCCGTGCCGAGTCGCTCGGGCGCCGGGCCGAGCGCGCGCGGGACTGGCTCGCCGACCAGCTCGCGGCGCCGTTCTCCTTCGACCTCTACGTCCTCGACGAGGACGAGTGGGCCGATCACGCCGAGATTCCGGACTACGCGATCCCCCACGCGCATCCGGACAGCGGCAAGATCGTCCTCGGCTCGCGGGCGGCGACCCTCTTCGATTCGATCAACACACAGTTCTGGCCGGACTTCAGCGTGGAGTCGCGCGCCGCGATGCGCGGCGTCTACGGGGATCCGCCGCTGCTGGAAGCGTTCGCCGACCTGATCCTCGTCCACGAGCTCCTGCATCTCGTGCCGCGCGGCGGGTCGCTGCCGAGGATGTGGCACGAGGAGTTGTTCGCCAACCTCGGGGCAGTCGGCTACCTGGCGAGCGAGGAGCCGAACGAGCTGCCGGTCTACATGACGTTCTGTCGCGCCGGCTGCGACGTCCCTCCGTCGCGCGTCGCCCGGTCGGCGCTCGTGGACATGGCGAGCAGCTTCGAGGCCGGGGGCTTTGCGAACTACGTCTGGTACCAGTGCAGGCTCATCGTCGCGGCCGAGCGGCTCTGGAACAGGCACGGTGTCGAGGCGCTGCGGGCGCTTCAGAGGGGAGAGATCGAGGTCGCCGCGCCGGTCGAGAGGAGCTGGCCATGAGCGAGCGCCTTCCGGTCAAGAAGACGTACAAGCTGTTCATCGGAGGCGCCTTCCCCCGCAGCGAGTCCGGACGGACGTACGACGCGGAAGGGCAGAACGTCGCCCGCGCCTCCCGCAAGGACGTTCGCGACGCTGTCCGCTCCGCCCGCGACGCGCAGCCGCGCTGGGCGGCGGCGACGGCTTACAACCGCGGCCAGGTGCTCTACCGGGTCGCCGAGATGGTCGAGGCGCGTGTCGCCGAGTTCGCGGAGCTGTGCAGCGGGCGTGACGAGGTGGAGCGCTCGATCGATCGCGTCGTCTGGTACGCGGGCTGGGCCGACAAGCTCCCGCAGGTGCTCGGCGGCTCGAATCCCGTCGCCGGTCCGTACTTCAACTTCACGGTGCCGGAGCCGACCGGGGTCGTTGCCGTGCTCGCGCCCGACGAACCGCCGCTGCTCGGCCTCGTCACCCGCCTCCTTCCACCGCTCGTCGGCGGGAACGCCGTCGTCGCGGTCGCGTCGGAGACTCGGCCGCTCGCGGCAATCGAGCTGGCGGAAGCGCTTGCGACGAGCGACGTCCCGGGCGGGGTCGTCAACCTCCTGACCGGACACCACGCCGAGCTCGCGCCCGTGCTTGCTTCGCACATGGACGTCAACGCGATCGACCTCTGCGGCGCGGACGGCGACGCGCCGGAGCTCGAGCGTCTGGCCGCCGACAACGTCAAGCGGGTCGTGCGCGGCCGTGCCGACGTCCAGAGCCCGTGGGAGATTGCCTCCTTCCTCGAGCTGAAGACGGTCTGGCATCCGATGGGGCAATGACCGACGGACGGTTCGGGCTTGCGATCTCGGACGGCGAGGGAATCTCGCTGATCGTCGTCTCAGAGGACCAGGTAGCGGAGACGCTGGCCGTCAGTGGAGACCCCGCGGCGGTGGCCACTGTCGTGGACTTCGTCGCAGGGACAGCGGTTCTGGCTGCGACGGAGGTCGAGCTCGCCGTCCGCGTGCGAGACGAAGAGCAGCTCGAGCAGGCTCTCGGGGAGCTCGACCCGGAGCTGCTGGTGCTCGCCGGGACACTCGACGCCGTCCTCGACCTCCTGCCCGACGTACCCGCCGGCAAGCTCGCGATCGCCGAGCTTCCCGCACTGTCCGAGGACGACATCGAGGAGCTCGAGCGGGCAGGCGTCGACGCCGTGATCGTCCGCGACCGCGACCTTCTCTGACCGGCGGCGCTAGCCGAAGAAGGCGTGCGCGACCTCGTACCACTCGCGCGGCACGACCTTCAGTTGCGCGGTTGCCTCGGCGAGGGGTACGGCGACGACGTCGTCCCCTCTGAGGGCGGCCATCTGGCCGAACTCACCTGCCAGCGCGAGGTCGGCTGCCTTGAGCCCGAACCGCGTGGCCAGCACGCGGTCTCGCGGCGTGGGGGAGCCACCGCGCTGCACGTGGCCGAGCACCGTGACGCGCGTCTCGAAGCCGGTGCGCTCCTCGATCTCGCGCCCGAGCGCGTCGCCGACACCGCGCTTCGACAGGATCACGTGGCCGAACTGGTCTGTCTCTCCGCCGTCCGAGAGGCCCGGCAGCTCGCAGCCCTCGCTGACGACGACGATGGAGAAGTTCTTGCCGCGGGCGTGCCGTTTTCGGATGGCCTCGGCGACCTCTTCGAAGTCGACCGGGATCTCCGGCACGAGGATCACGTCGGCGCCGCCTGCGATGCCGCTCATCACGGCGATCCAGCCGGTGTGGCGGCCCATCACCTCGACGACCATCACGCGGTTGTGCGACTCGGCGGTCGTGTGCAGGCGGTCGATCGCCTCGGTCGCGATCGAGACGGCGGTGTCGAAGCCGAACGTGTAGTCCGTCCCCGAGAGGTCGTTGTCGATCGTCTTCGGGACGCCGACGACAGGCAGCTCGTGTTCCGCATACAGCCGCGCCGCGACCCCGAGCGTGTCCTCGCCGCCGATCGCGACGAGCGCGTCCAGGCCGCGGTCGCGGAAGTTCCGGAGCACCTGATCGACGCCGCCCTCGAGCTTGAACGGATTCGTCCGGCTGGTGCCGATGATCGTCCCGCCGCGCGGCAGGATCCCGGAGACCTGTGACGGGCCGAGATCCTCGAAGATCGGCTCCACCAGGCCGCGCCAGCCCTCGCGCACGGCGACGACGTCCCAGCCGGCCGCATCGGCCCGCCGGACGACGGCGCGGATGACCGCGTTGAGCCCGGGGCAGTCGCCGCCGCCGGTGAGGATGCCGACGCTCTTCGCCACGCGGCTCCGAGCCTAGATGCTCCGATCGACCGGCGTAGACTGAGCTCGTGACCGTACAGCCGCACGCGGGGCGGCGTTCGTCTTACCTCGCCGGCTGTGCCGGCTTCTGGCTGTGGGCGCTCGTGGGCGCAGGTGTGGTGCTCGCGTTGATCAGCTTCGTGGGCTGGCTGTTCCTCATTCCCGCGGCCGTCTGTGTCGTTCTGTTACGACGCCGCTCGGCGTGGATGAACGGTGCGGCGCCTTTCGGCCTGGTCGCCGGCGCCGGCCTGCCCCTCCTGCTCGTCGCGGCGCTGAACTGGGACGCCTGGCAGAACCGCACCATCGGCGACGGCACGCCGAATCCGTACGACTGGGGAGCCGTGGGCGTGTTCCTGGTCAGCGCCGGGGTCGCGGCCTACGCGATCCGCGCGCGCCGCGGTCGCTAGACGGCGATGCCGAAGGTGGGAATCGAACCCACACGGCCCGAAGGCCACCGGATTTTGAGTCCGGCGCGTCTGCCAATTCCGCCACTTCGGCTCCGCGGGCATGGTATGTGATCAGCGCGCGCAACAGATCTTGTTGCGCAACAAAAGTTGTTGCGCTAGACTGAGACCTATGCCTGTGGCGACGGCTCAGAAGGTGGAGGCGCTTCGCACCGATGTCGGCTCGGCGGCGCGCCTGGCCATGATGCTCGGTGTGAGCCGTTCGCAGGTGACGCGCTGGCTGCGCGGTTCCGGCATCGATCCCCTCAACGCCGAGAAGGTCGACCTGCTCGAGCTGGTGTGGGCGAATCTCCTGCGTCTCTACGAGCGCGAGGCGGCGCTCGCCTGGCTGTTCGGCCTCAACCCGTACCTGGGCGACCGGCGGCCGATCGACCTCATCCGCGCGGGTCGCACCGAGGAGCTGATGCGTGCCATCCGGGCGGAACGCTCCGACGCCTTCGCGTGATCCTGTACCGCTGCTTTGCCTGGAACGAGCGCGCGCGACCCGAACGCCCCGACAGCGCCCTTTGGTTTCCGCGTCCGTATCAGGGTGACGGCCGGCACGACAACGCGGACCTGTACGGCTGTCTGTACCTCTCGGAGCAACCGCTCTCGTGTGTCGTGGAGCAGCTCGCGCGGTTTCGCGGACAGCGCTTGCTGCCGGCGCTCCTCCGGCGGCGCGGCCTTCCGCTCGCGCTCGCGGAGCTCGAGCTGTCCCACGGTACGGAGCTCGTCGACCTCGACGACCCGGTGGTGTTGCGGCGCGAGCAGCTCCGGCCCTCACGCGTCGCGACGCGCGCGCGGGAGGTAACGCAGCCGCAGGCACGGGCCCTGTACGAGAGGCATCCCGATGCGATGGGCCTCCGCTGGTGGTCGACATTCGAGGCGCAGTGGCTCAACGTGACCCTGTTCGATCGGGCCGCCGCCGCCCTGCGCCTCGTCTCGGTCCGGACGCTCGCGGTCGAAGACGAGCAGATCGCGGCGGCTGCGGACGTCCTCGGACTACGTGTCCTCTGATCCGACGCGGAGCGGGAAGTACGGCGGCGCGAGCAGGAAGCCGATGCGCGCGTCGGGGCCGCGATGGCCGCGCACCATCTGGAGCGCGGCGCCGATCGAGCCGATCGGAACGAAGCCGAGCTGGCGCACGGCGGCGGCGTCTCGCGCGCCCGCGACGTAGACCGCGCCGAGTCGCTCGAGCGCGGGGCCGCACGCCTCCCAGTCGCGGAACGGGAGCAGTGGGTGCACCGTTCCGCCGGCTCGGTACTCCTCGACGGCGCGCGCATCCCTCGCGACTGCGCTCTCCGCGGCCGCGAGCAATTCGGGGTCGCGGGCGATCGGATCGGAGCGGAAGAAGACGTGATAGGGCTGTTGCGTCGGGCGGACGAAGGTGCGCCGGAAGCGGTGGACGAGGATCACGATTCCGCCGTCGCGGATGGGGAAGGCGTCCCGCCACAGCCCGAGCGCGTGTGCCAGCCCTAGGTGAGCCGCCAGGAGCGGGTTCGGTTTCTCGCGCGGTAGGAAGGGCGTCGTGCCGGGAATCCCGATCACGAGCGCGTCGAGCGGCTCCTCCAGAGTTGCCCGGCGCAGCTCGATCGCGCGGAGCAGGGCTTCGGCGTGCGCGACCGAGGGCGGTCCGGCGAGCGCGGCG
>Ga0335083_10004821_pt1 | contig 17134 bp, 19 predicted proteins | sample Lox_Sample_42_FD_206716 | JGI IMG/M metagenome (GOLD analysis project Ga0335083, IMG submission 206716) | Soil microbial communities from Loxahatchee National Wildlife Refuge, Florida, United States - Lox_Sample_4.2 | ecosystem: Environmental > Terrestrial > Soil > Wetlands | place: USA... | reverse complement strand
CCGAGACCTACTTCCACAAGACCACGGGTCGGGAGGAAGTCTTCTGGCGGTTCACTCAGAACTGCTTCGGAGAAGTGGCATGCCTGCTCTGGTGCCACTTGTTCAACAACCGGGACAATGATCCGGTCCATTACAGCAGGTTCTTTGGCAATGACCAGCTACAGGACTTGTCATCCTGCTTTGGTACGCAAGTTGTCAGGGATCGACTGATGAAATCGGCGGATCTTGACGCGTCGACCTACGGGACATACCGCGACCAACTGAAAGCGTTTCGAGACCAGTATGTAGCCCATCGGGACTATCAGCGCGGCTCTGTGACCTTTCCCAATCTCCGGCAGGCTTCGGCCATGGTTCAGGAGTTGCGCAGGCTGCTGGAGGAATCGGTTCATGCGGAACTGCGCAGCAATCCCGGTGACGCCGAGCTGGAAGAACTGGTGATGTACTACGAGGACCACCAGAATCAGACCATACTCTTCGGCTGTGAATACGACGCAGAGAAGATTCTTGCCCTGAAGCGAAGGTAAGCGCATGTCAGAAGGTATGGTGAGGATGGTGGCGCCGTGAGCCTCAGTCAGCTTCTGGAAACTTCCGGCCGCTTCGCGGGCGAGCTGGCTGCGTTGGCCGATGTCCAACCCAGGGAGGCGCCGAGTCTGTCCGTTCAGGCGGCACTGGACGAGGCCAGGCTGGCACTGGAGCACTGGCGTAGCGTTCGCGCGCTCCTGGCGCAAGGAAGCCTGCCATCTGCCTTGGCCATGCAGCTGGAGCAGATCGACTCGCTGACGCGCAGCCTTTGGGTGCGCAATGTTGCGACCGAGGAGCAAGTGAGCTACTTCGACCTAAACCTGAGCCTGACGCGCGACCAGGGGCAGGATACGCGCACACCGGGCATCACCGCGATGATGGAACCGCTCAAGCTCAGCACCGTGAAGAACCGGTATTACATCCTGTCGGGTGCGCGGGAGGCCAGATGGACGTATTCGCGGCGGGAGATCTACCAGGACTGGCGCAGCAAGGAACTCATCGAGAATCTGGGCACCGCCGTGCTGTTCAACTCGAACAGCGTCGGTGCATTGGCAGGCATACTGGCCAACGAGTACATCAAGGGTAGTGCGCAGGAAGCGCGCTCGGTGATCACTCGTAGTCAAACTGCCTCGCGCCGCATGCTTTCGAATTGATGACCAGTGATGCCTGATCAGGGTCCGGATCAACCCAACGTTGTCGATATCGAGCGGCTCTTTGGTGAGTCGGACCAGCTCGCCGCGGAACTCTTTGCGGTCGTCGGCGATCTGCAGCTCGTGAACGATTCCGAGCTGGTGCGCGTGGCGGACCTGGCCTGTTCCTTGTCACTCGAGCACTGGTTCTCGGCCCGGGTGCTGCTGCAAGGGGCGCTATTGCCATCGGCGCTGGTGGTGCATCGCGCGCAGTTCGAGGCGCTCACCCGATCGATCTGGCTGACCTACGCGGCCACCGACGAGAACATTGGCAAGTTCACGGCCGATCTCTCGCTCGACTCGGAGCAGGCGGCCAAGAACTCCCCAGGTGTCGACAAGATGATGCAGCAGATCGCCGCCAAGGCGCCGAAACCCGCCCACGATGGCTTGCTGCGGTTCAAGGACCAGTCCTGGCGCGCGCTGAACTCCTATGCCCATGCCGGGATTCATCCGCTGCGGCGCCATGAACAGGGCTATCCCGTAAAGCTGGTGCGCGATGTGCTGGGCAACGTCAACGGACTTGCGGTGTTCAGTTGCATGCAGGCGGTGATCTTGCGCGGCGCGCAGCCCCTGCAGCGCGAGATTCTCGACATTGCCGCCAGATATCCGGATTGCACACCGGCCCCGCTGTAATGGCGCGCGCCGCAAGTCCTTCGCCGCCCTCGCTGCAGGAGCGCTATGCAGGCGCCCTTGTGGGTCTGGCCTGCGGGGATGCGCTCGGTACCACGGTGGAGTTCAAGCCGCGCGGCAGTTTCGTGGCGCTGCGGGATATCACGGGCCGCGGCCCCTTCGCGCTCAGGGCAGGCCAATGGACCGACGACACGTCGATGGCGATGTGTCTGGCCGAGAGCCTAGTCGAGAAGCGCTACGACGTGCACGATCAGATGACGCGCTACCTGCGCTGGTGGCGTGAAGGGTACTGGAGCGCCACCGGCCGCTGCTTTGATATCGGACATACGACACGTGCAGCACTGGAGCGATTCGAGCGCGACGCGAGTCCGTATGCCGGCTCAGCGGAGCCGGACACCGCCGGCAATGGTTCGTTGATGCGCCTCGCGCCGGTGGTGCTGTACTTCCATCCCTCGGCCGAAGATGTACTGCGATATGCCGCGGATCAGTCGCTGACGACACACGCCGCACCGGAGGCCGTCGAGTGCTGCCAGCTGCTGGCGCACGCGCTGTCGCGCGCGCTGGCCGGATTGGGCAAGGAGATCTTGCTGGACGGCGCCCTGGCTTGGCTGCGCGAGGATCGGGTGGCCGCCATCGCGGCCGGCGAATTTCGCGCCAAGCCGATCGCGGCGATCCGTGGCAGCGGCTACGCCGTGGAATCGCTGGAAGCCGCGCTGTGGTGCGTGCATCACACCGCGACGTATCAAGATGCGGTGCTGACCGCCGCCAATCTGGGCGACGATGCCGACACGACCGCGGCCATCGCCGGCCAGCTCGCCGGCGCACTCTATGGCGTCGAGGCCATTCCCAAGGAGTGGCGGCAGGTACTGCACCGGCGCGAGGACATCCTCGCTCTCGCTCGCCGTCTCTTCGGGGCGAGCCGCACGCGGTAATCCCATCCTTCCGTGGCGGGCCGACTTCCACGGTACGCGCACCGCCGGTGTGAGGAGGACCAAGGCCGGTCCCGGCCCGTCGGGCGCTCCCGGGCCGCCGGAAGGCCGCGCATCGCGCGGCCGTAACCATTCCCGCGCCGCGCCCAACCTTCCGGGGCTTGCCTCCGGCACGCTGTAGTGATACACAGTCACCAAATGAATACCTGTAGTCAAACGCAGACCGAGAAGGCATCCGGCCACGGGCTGACACCGATCGCCGGCCTGCTGGTGGTCCTGCTGCTCACCGCTTGTGCCAGTTCCCCGCCGCCCGCCCCGCCGCCCACCCGCATCGTGGCGCAGCGGCTGTTGCTGGACGCACCGAACGGCGGTCATGAACTGGTGGCGGCCAATTCGGCGGCGGCGCAGACGCTCGCCGCCGCCTTTCCGGGCCGCCTGATCCGGCTGCCCATCGCCGCCCCCGGCGTGCTCTCGCTCAACAACGTGTCGATCCCGCTGGCGCTCGGCGCCGCGGCGCCGGCTGCCACTTCCCTCCCCAACGCTCAGGAGTCCTCGCCATGATCGCAACGCGCCTTCTTGCCGGCCTGGTTCTCGCCGGCCTCGGCACTCTGGCCATCGCCGCCCCGGCCGCCGATCCGGCCGACAGCGCGTGGCTGCAGCAGGCCCAGGACAAGCTGCAAGCCACCTTCCAGAACCTGCAGTTCGAGAAACTCGCCCCGAGCGAGATCCCCGGCGTTGTGGAGATCTATGCCGGCGGCAAGATCCTGTACTACCACCCGGAGAAGGAGCTGCTGTTCATCGGTGAGATCTACGCCGCCAACGGCGTCTCACTCACCGAGCAGAAGGTGGCGGCGTTCGCCGCGCAGAAGGCCAGCGGCATCGACAAGAGCCTCGCGCTCGCGGTGGGCGCCGGACCGAAGGAAGTGATCGCCTTCGTCGATCCGGACTGCGGCTACTGCCGCCAGGCCGACGCCTGGTTCCAGGCGCAGGCGTTTCCCGACGTGAAGGAACTGGTGTACTTCATGCCGGTGAAGGGACGCGAGCAGGCCGAAGCGCGCGCCTTGGCCGCGGTGTGCGCCCCCGAGTCCGAACGCAGGGCTGCCCTGACGCGTGCCTTCGACAACTCGGCACGGCTCGACCTCTCGCAGAGCGTGCGCTGTCCGGAAGGTCTGCAGCAGCTGGCCAAACAGGCCGATACGGCTCGCGCTGTGGGCGTCTACGCCACGCCGTTTTTCATCATCGACGGCGAGGTCATCGCCGGATTCGACAAGACGCGGCTGACAGAACTGCTCGGGAGACCGGCGACGGCTTCCCGCGCCTCTTTGGCACCGCGCGAGAACTAGCTTCCGCTCGCCGATCCCGGCGGAAGGGCTGGCGCGCGCGCTCGTCCGGACGCGCGCGCCGCGGCGAGTGATCCGGACCATCCAACCACAGCGGGAGATTCGACATGCACAAGTCACGGCAGTACCTCATGCGGGCCCGGCACCAGGCCCGTTCCCTGATCGATCACATGGAGACGCTCTGGAGCCAGGCGGGACAGATGCTGGTAGCGCCGCAGAGCGTCTTCGCCGAGCGCAGCGCGCAGCTGCGCGGCATCGCCATCGCGCTGTTGCTAGTGGCAATGCTGATGGTCAGCAGCATCGCTGCGGCGTTCACCGCGCCGGCCGCCGGCGACTTCGGCTACGACGTCTACGACATCGTGGTGAACAAGATCCTGAACGGCCCGATCGGCTTCATCGGCGGCCTGTTCCTGATCGTGTTCGGCGTCACGCAGATCATGAAGAACTGGATGATGACGATCCTGTGCATCATCGCCGGCACGGTGCTGATCCGCGCCGAGGCGATGGTCGTGACGCTGGGCGCCATGGTGCATTGAGCACGATGCTGCTGCTCCGGGCCCGTGTACCACGCTACCTGCACCTGCCGCTGCAGATCCTCTGGTTCGACCTGGAGGATATCGCCGTCATCGTCGGCTGCTACGCGCTGTGGCTGGTGGTGGACCAGTGGTGGATGCTGTTCGGCGTGGTGCTCGGCCCGTGGGCGTTCAAGAGCTACAAGGCCGAGCGGCCGCGCGGCATCGTGCAGCACACGCTGGTGCGGCTCGGCGTGCAGCGCCTGCACCGCTATCCGCCGCCCCATATCGAGTGCTTCGCGGAGTAAGCCATGATGCGCTCCTCATTCCTGGCGATGCTCGACGCCGCGCAGGCGAAGAACCGGCTGCTGACCTTCGGGTTCCTGGTGCTGCTGGCGCTGAACATCGTCAACACCGTGAGTCTGCAGCGCGCCCGCACGCTCACGCAGACGGTGATCGTGCCGGTCGGTGGCGGCGAGGGCATGACCGTGGGTCACGGCAAGGCTTCCCCCGAGTATCTGCGGCACATGGCCCGCTACGTCACGCAGATGGTAGGTACCTGGACGGCCTCCAGTGCGCGGCCGCAGCTGCAGGAGCTGCTGGCGCTGTTCGCCCCCGAGGTGGTCGGCAAGGCGCAGGCCGAGTTCGAGAAGACGGCCGTGCAGATCGAACGCTTCCCGTCGATTTCTTCGGTGATGCGCTGGCAGGGCGATCAGGCGCTGCGCGTGAAACCCGGCCTCATCCAGGTGTCGGCGAGCAAGGATCGCCTGGTCAATGGCAGCGTCAGCGAGACCACCCCGATCCACTACTGCATCGAGTACCGCATCGACGAGTCGCGCTTCTGGGTGCTGGGCCTGCGCGAAGTGGAAGGCCCGGGCGTGGATCGATGCTTCGTTCCCGACCAACCCGCGAAGGAGGGTTCATGAGTGCCCGAGTGTTGATCCTGATGCTGGGCGCGCTCGGCACGGCTGCCGCGGCGGCGGACGAGGAGCGCGTGTTGCCGGAGCGGCCCACCGCGGTGCTGGTCAGCAACCGTGACGTGAACCGCATCAACTGCACGCAGGGCGTGCAGGACGTGGTGTGGTCGGCGGAGAAGCCGGTGAAGGTCAGCCGCGCCGGCGACAACGTGTTCGTGAAGTTCCTGGTCGCCAAGCAGGGCGAGCGGGAAACTTACGCCAGCGCGCCGCTCGATGTGCATGTCATCTGCGGCGGGGCGGTGTACACGCTGATCCTGCATCCGCGCGACATGGACTCGGTGACGGTGCGGCTGGGCGATGCACGCCGGCTGCAGCTGCAGGCGGTGGCGAAGGAGTGGGGGAGCCTTGCCATCGAGGACCAGGTGAAGCGCCTGACGCTGGTGGTGTACCGCAACCAGATCCCCGACACGTTCACGAAGAAGGCCATTGCCGCCGGCGATCCGCGCCGCAACCTCGCGATCTATCGCAATGCGCAGATCGTCGGCCAGAGCGAGGTCCTGGCGCCGGGCATCGGCCTCAAGGCGGTCGAGTACGTGGTGATCGCCGGGGAACCCATGCAGCTCGCCGAGCGGGATTTCCTGGTGCCGCAGATGGGTGATGTGGTGGGAGTCACCGTCGAACCGCTCACCCTCGCCAAGGACGACGTGGCGCGCCTGATCGTCATCGAGCGCGTGGATACCACCGGAGAGCTGCCATGAGCTGGGGGCGCTGGTGGGCCACCGTCATCGTCGCGACGCTCGGCGCCGTCATCCTCTCGATCGCCTGCGGCGACTTCGATCCGCACAAGCGCGCCGCCCAGCAGCAGGCGGCCATCGAGCAGGCGCGCCGCACCAGTGGCGTCGATGGCCGGCTCGTGCCGGTGGATGGAGGCGTGCGCCATGAGCGCTGAAACGCCCAATGCACCCGGCAGCTTCAAGACACGCCTGCGAGCCTGGTACGCGAACCTGCCGCGCGCGCGGAGACTGAACCTGATCAAGGCCGTGGCGGTGGCCGCCGTCGCGATGCTGGTGTGGGCAGCCTATGGCATGAAGAAGGGCGGCGAGGCCGCGACGCATGCCGCCCCGACCAAGGACGTCACCACGGTTTCACTCGGCGATGCGCGTCTCGAGGACGACATCCGCGCACAGTTCGAGCGCGACCGCCAGGAGATGGTCAGCCAGAGCAGCCAGCAGGCCAAGGTGCAGGGCCAGCAGGCCACCGAACTCGCTGCACAGCAGAAGCAGCTGGAGCTGATGCAGCAGGCGCTGCAAGCCATGGGCACTGCACCCGGAGTCAAGGCCGGCACGCATCCGCCGGATGATCCGGAGGAGTGGGCCAACGCGCCGAGCGTCTCCGGCGAGAAACTCAACCGCAACGCGACGCTGGCCTCGCCCGTGCAGGCCGCGCCCGCGCAACTGCAGTACGTGGGCGACATCGGTGTCGTCACCGATCCGGTGATGGCGCCGCAGCGCACGGCCACGCCGTCCGCGGCCGCCGGCGCCGCCACCGACGCAAAAAAAAACGCTCGACGTTTCTTTCTGCCGACCAGTTTTATGCCGGCGAAGCTCCTCACGGGGCTCAAGGCGAAAACCGTCGATAGTGCCAAGGAGGATCCGGAGCCGATGCTGCTCCGGATCCAGGCCCCGGCCGTACTGCCCAACGAGGTGCGCGCGCAGCTGCAGGGCTGCTTCGTGATCGCCCACGGCTTCGGCTCGCTGGCGAGCGAGCGCGTCGAAGCGCGTCTGGTGTCGCTGTCGTGCGTGGACTACGAAGGCCGCTCGGTCATCGAACAGGAGATCAAGGGCATCCTGGTCGACCAGGACGGCGTCAAGGGACTGGCCGGTCATCCGGTGACCAAGATGGGCGCGAACCTGTCGCGCATGTTCGTGGCCGGTCTCGTCGACGGCGCCGGCGAGGCGTTCTCGGCGGCCAGCGCCACCACATCGATCAGTCCGCTGGGGCAAACCTCCACCGTCGACACCGGCCAGCTCGGCCGCGCCGGCCTCGGCCGCGGCATCAGCAACTCCGCCGGCGAGCTGTCGAAGATCTACGCCGAACTGGTGCGGCAGAGCTCGCCGGTGATCGAGGTGGGGCCGTCCAAGGCGGTGTCGGTGCTGGTGACCGAGGGCGTGTGGCTGGAGGTGAAGGACTATGCGACCGATGATGCGATCTAGCCTCGTGCTCGGGTTGCTGTTGCTGGCCGGCTGCCACGTGCTGGTGCCCTACGACAGCGAGTTCGCATGCGCCATGACTACGGCAAGTGCATGGACGTGCAAAGCGCGTACGAGGAAGCGCGCGCGAAGCAGGGTAGTCCGACCGGGCCGGCCGAACCGGGTACGCCCTTTCGTCCCACCGGTCCGCGCACCCCGGCCAGGCCCGCGCCGACGCAGCCGCCGGAGCTGCGCGGGGCGCTGGTGCGCGAAGCCTGGCAGCCGGAGGATGCCGCCGCGCGGCTGCGCGATGCGCGCTACCGTGAACTCGCCGGCGTCATCGAGAATCCGGTGACGCCGCTGGTGCGCGCGCCGAAGATTCTGCGCACGCTGATCGTCTCCTACAGCGCCGGCAACACGTTGTACATGCCGCGCTTTGTGTACTACTTCGCCGAGGACGCGCAGTTCGTGCTCGGCGATTACCTGCAGGCGGCACCGCCGGAGCGCACCATGTATCCGAACGGCGGCCCGGTGGCACAGCGGAGCGTGCCGTGACATTGGTGGAGCGGTTGTCGCGCTGGTTCACGCCGCCGGAGGCGCCGCTGCTGACCGGGCGCGATGTGGAGCAGCTCGCCGCGCGACACGCGTTCTCGCACTACCTCGCCTACGAGACCTGGGACGAGCGGCGCCGCGAGTACGGGCTCGCCGGTGGTACGTTCGGCTACTTGTGGGAGTGCCGGCCGCTGGCGTTTCTCACCGACAAGTCGCTCGAGTCGCTCGCGGGCCTGCTGCGCCAGGAGTACCCGGACAAGACCACGGTGCAATTCCTGCTGTATCCGGATGATGCGCTGGATGCGCATCTGTCCACGTACCTGGGCCTGAAGCAGCGCGCCCAGCCCATCGTGCAGCAGGCGGCGGGCAACTACGCACAACACCTGTCCGAAGGACGCACCGGCCTTGCCACCATGGGCGGCACGCCGGTGCGCAACTTTCGCCTGCTGGTGGCCATCAAGAGCGAGGAGGCATTTCAGGACGACCGGATCAAGTGGATCGAGGAGATGCTGACCCAGGGCGGCCTGGCACCGACCACGCTCGCGCCGCCCGGATTCCTGGATCTGATGCGTCGGCTGCTGAACAGCCACGCACCGGTGAACACCGCCGCCTACGATCCGGGCGTGCCGCTGCGGCACCAGATCGTGCAGGCCGAGACGCGCATCCGCGTGGCGGACGAGCATCTGTGCATCGGCACGCGCTTTGCGGCCTGCCTCACGCCCAAGAGCATGCCGGCGAGCGGCTATCTCGACCGGCTCGCGATCAACCAGCTGATCGGCGGCTACGGCGGACCGCAGGACGATGGCACGCAGATCACCCAGCGCTTCCTGTGGACCACCACCGTGTTCTTCGAGACCCGTCCGGCGGACATCCGCCGCAAGGCCAGCATCATGGCCGCACAGCGCGTGGGCGGCACGATCGCCAAGGACCTGGCACGACGCAACGCCGAGATGACGCAGGACCTGGAGGAGCTGGAGCAGGACCGCTTCGTCGACGTGATCACCTCGGTGTGGGTGTTCGCGGACAGCGCGGAGGACCTGAGCCGCGGTGTGGCGCGCTGCCGCGGCCTGTGGGAGCAGGAACGGTTCGTGATGCAGCGGGAGAGCACCATCGGCATCGCGATGCTGCTGGCCGCGCTGCCGTTCGGCCTGTACCTGACCAAGAACAACGTGGTGCTGCTGCAGCGGCACTTCACGATGGCGGCGCGCGCCGCCGCGCACCTGCTGCCGGTACAGGCCGACTTCGGCGGCCGCATGCGCCCGGCGCAGCTGTATGTCGGCCGCAAGGGCCAGCTGGTCAGCGTCGACGTGTTCGACAAGCGCGCCAACAACCACAACTTCCTGGTGTGCGCGGGCAGCGGCGCCGGCAAGAGCTTCCTGATGAACAAGCTGGTGGGCGACTACTATGGGTTGGGCGCGCTGATTCGCATCGTGGACATCGGCTATTCGTACGAGAAGCAGGCCATGCTTTCCGGCGGACGCTACATCGACGTGGGCGCCGAGGCGCACCGACTGTGCCTGAACCCGTTCACCACGGCGAGCGCCGGTCAGCGCAGCGACGCCGAGAGCGACGAGCTCGCCATCGCGAGCGTTCTGCTCATGATGGCCTTTGCCGCCACCGAGATCCCGCGCAGCGAGAACAGCTACTACACGCTGATGAAGGACGCCGTGCGCTTCGCCAAGGCGCGCGACGGCGGCGAGCGCGGTGTGGACCACGTGGCCGAGTACCTGCGCCGCTTTCCCGAGCACGCCGAGGAGCGCACCTTCGACGGGGCGGTACCGCTGGCGCACCAGATGGCGTTCAACCTGTACGACTTCACAAGCCAGGGCAAGCACGGGGCGCTGTTCAACGGCAGAAGCACGCTCAACATCGGGCAGGATGAGTTTGTGGTGCTGGAACTGGAACGCATCATGAACGATACCGAGCTGTTCCAGGTCATCGCCATGCAGGTGGTCAATGCGATCACGCAGGACCTGTACCTGTCGGACCGTTCGCAGCAGCGCTTCATGGTGTTCGATGAGGCGTGGCGCTATTTCTCCAGCACCCCGATGATCGCCAACATGATCAAGGAGGGTTACCGCCGTGCGCGCAAGTACGGCGGTGCCACCGGCATCATCACGCAGTCGCCGCTCGACCTGCGCGCGTTCGGCGAGGCGGGCGTGGTGATCAAGTCCAACTCGGCGTTCAAGTTCTTCCTCGAGTCGCAGGACTACCAGGCCGCGGTGCAGGCCGGCATCCTGGACTACGAGGGGCTACTGCTGGACCTGGCCAAGAGCGTGCGCAACATGCCGCCGCGCTATTCGGAGGTGCTGTTTGATACGCCCTTCGGCGCCGGCGTCGCGCGGCTCTGTGCCGATCGCTTCACGTACTGGATGAATACGACCACCGCAAGCGAGGTCGCGCGGTTCAAGTACACGCTCGCCCAGGTGCGCGATCCGGTGGCAACCATCCGCCAGCTGGTGGCCGAGGACCTGGCGGCAACGGCAGGACGCGCCGCATGAACCGGTTCGCGCTACTCGTGGCGGGGGCACTGCTGGCCGGCGCGGCCGCGGCCGCGGAGCCGACGCCCGACGAGCGTGGCGCGGCCGCGGCCGCCAGCGCGCGCGGCGTCTTCGGCAGCGAACAGGACCTGTCCAGCAACGGTATCGAGCCGTTCAGCGCCCAGCGACCGATGCGCACGGTCAATGGCCAGGCGTTCAGCGCGGCACTCGCCTGCGAGGCCTCGCACCAGTTCCTGCGCGTGACGATGGTGCCGCAGGGCAGCGAGATCGGGCGGGTGGTCATCGAGATGGACCAGGACCTCGATGGCACGACCGACCGGGTGGTGAACTTCACCGGTCCCTTCTCGGGACTGTGCAACAACGGGTTGATCCGCTGCGCGCCCGGCACCTGGGAGGACTGCCACTTCCTGCAGTGGGATACCGGCAGCAGGACCCTCGCGCTCAACGAAGTCGCGCAGCAGCAGATGGGGGCCTGCTACTGCTTCAACGCTTCCTGCGGCAACAACCTGCTGGTCGTGAACAGCCAGAAGGTGGTGAGCGACCTCGGTACATCGGTGCTGACGGCCGCCCAGCAGCTGCTGCCGCGGGTCAGCGCCACGCGCACGGTGGCCGATGCGCTGTCCATCCAGTTCGTCGGCCAGCGCGGCGGTTGCGGCACCGACGCCTCACCCGAGCAGTACTTCAAGCGCCCGAACGACATGGCGGCCGCCGGTGCGGCGGCGCTCGCGGTGCCGGGGACGGTCGCGAACTTCGCTTCCAACACCGCCGCCGCACAGAGCCACGGCATCGCTTCGATCCGCTGCGAGATCAACCGCACCATCGGCACCAACGAGATCCGCACGGCCGACATCCTGCGTTTCGTGTCCGCCACCCGCGGCAATGTGCAGGACTGCGGAGCGGGGTGTCTGCGGTTCCTGCTGGGCCAGGTGGGCAACAACTACTACGGTCACAACGAGCGCTGCACGGTCTACGACGAGAGGCTGCAGCTGGAAGTGCTGCGACCGGACCGGATCAGCTCGTTTCAGCTCTACCGGGTGGCCTACGACGATCACATCGTGCTGATCCAGAACGGCACGGTGCTGTACCAGCGGTTGCACAACCTGGACTGGCCGGATCCGATCAACGGCCTGCCGAAGCTGACCGGTCTTGCTGCACTGATCGGCTGCGAGCGCAGCGACGATTGGGACCTGTCGGTGAATGTCGATCTGCTGCCGGTCCTGCAGACCATAGGCCAACACACGCTGCGGCTGCGCACGGCGGTGGGCGGGGAGGGCGATTCCGCCCTCTATATGGAAGCGCACGTCAACGAGGCCTGCGAACTCGCCGCGGATCAGATCGTGGATGGCTGCACGGCGGCGGCGAGCAACGCGCGCTGCAAGCTGCGCAATGAGTGGGTGGACGGCGTGCAGACGGTCGCCGATTACCTCACCACGGGCCTGGGTCCGCTGCCGACCAGCCGGACGGTCGGGACGAGCTGCAGCATCAATACCGGCAACCGCAGCTGGTGGCGCACCGAGCGCGAGTACGACTGTGCATCCGATGCAGCACGTCTGGACCTCTCGGCCGATGCCGAGCGTTACCAGTCGATCCATCAGTCAATCGACCTGTCGAGCGGCACGTTCACGGATCGTCAGCGTGCCGCCGACGGCTCCTACCAGACGGTCGCCAGTTCGATCCCGGTGCTCGCCGAGCGCGGCAGCGATGCCTGTACACCCACCTGTCGCACCCGCAGGCTTCGTCCGGGCTCCAATGTCGGCGTTGCCGGGCCCACGACCGCGCTGAACGCCACCGGCGTCGCCTACGACTTCAGCTTCAAGGACTGCGAGAGCGGCGCCTGTCCGGCCGACCCCGATGAGGAGGTGGTTGCGGCCTGCGACTGCCACAACAACTTCGCGCAGGCGGCTTCGATGATGCAGACCATCCGCATGGTCGCGGAGGACACCTCATGCGAAGTGCCGCAATAGGCGTGCTGCTGCTGCTCGCGGCGGGCGCCGCCCAGGCGCAGGTGCAACTGTGCGCGGCGGATCTGGATGGCGACGGCGAGATCGGCCAGACCGAGACCGCCACCTGCACCGCTCTGGCCGGCGGGCCGCTCTGCCCGCTGCAGCAGATGGCCTGCACGGTGACGACCGGAGCCGATGGTGCACCAGCGGGCTTCGCCTGTCCGGGCAATCCTGCGCAGTCCTGTGTCGAGGATGGCCGCGGCGGGGCCTGGTGCTCGCCGCATGCCTGCTTCGCGCGCAGCAGCGTGCCGGGAGAGGTGCTCGAACCGCCCACATCCGCCCCTGCCAACAACGGACCGCGCGATGCCGCCGGCAGCTGCATCGGCGACCTGCAGGTCTTTGCCGGCAAGAGCACGCGCTGCCGCCGCGCGGGCGTCGAGACGCTGTTCCACAACTGCTGTGCCAACAAGTCCAACGTGATCCACGACAGTGGCGGAGGCCTGGGCAGCATCGGCATGAAGCTGAAGATCGTCGAGACGATCGGTGGTGCTGCCTCCGTCGCGGCCACCTCGGGCCTGGAGGCGGCGAACGCCTACCTGCTCAGCTCGTTCGACCCGACGACCATGGCCATCGGTCTTGCGGTGGGTGTGCTGATGGACATGTTGCTGGAGAGTTGCGATGCGCAGGACATGGAGACGGCGCTGCTGAAGGACTCCGGTTACTGCGTGAGCGTGGGCAGCTACTGCGCCGAGCACTGGCCACTGGTCGGATGCGTGCAGCGCGCCGAATCGCATTGCTGCTTCAACTCCAAGCTGGCGCGCATCGTGCAGGAGCAGGGCCGCGCGCAGCTGCCCGCGATGGGTGGATTCGGCACGCCGGATGCGCCCAATTGCCGCGGCTTCCGGCCCGAGGAATTCCAGGCGATCGACTTCTCGAAGATCGACTTGTCCGAATACTTCGACGAGCTCACGACCCGCAGCCAGGATGCCATTGAAGGGGAGATCAAGAGCCGTGTGGAAGATCGCCTGTAATCTGCTGGTGCTCGCAGTGTTCGCTGCACCAGTCTGGGCGGCGAAGGACCCGATCGTGGGTCCCACCTTTCCCATCCTCGAGCCCGACACGCTGGAAGAGATCGCCGCGGCCGCCAGCGGCACCGACTGGCAGCGCTGGATGCGCCGCCAGCCCAAGGACTACAGCGCCTTCGACAGCGTGACACTGCCGCGCAACCGCCAAGCCGGTTCGGCGCTGTTCGACCCGACCTACACCCTCCCCGAGGACTTGGTGAACGAACGCGGCGATGTGCTCGCCGCCAAGGGCACACGGGTCAATGCGCTGGCGACGATTCGCCTGCCGGGCCGGTACATCGTGATCGGCCCCACACCTGAGGACTACCGCTGGCTGGATCAGGTGGCCCGGCCCGGCAGCAGCGACAAGGTGTTGATCGCGAGCGGCAACGTGCTGGTCGAGCGCCAGGCGACGGGTCGCGCGCTGTACGCGCTCGATGCGCGCTTCGTGGAACGCTTCGGCCTCACCGGGGTTCCGAGCATCGTGCAGCAGGAAGGCAGCAAACTGCGGGTGCAACGCTATGTGGTGCGGTAAGCGCTTGCCGGCCGTGCTCGCGCTGCTGGCGCTGGCGTGGTTCGCTGCGCCGGCGGCCGAAGCCAAGTGCGAGCCGGGCCACATGATCAATCCGGTCACCGATGTGGTGTGGGACTGCATCTTTCCGATCTCGATCGCCGGCATCCCGATCGACCTCGGCAACCATCCGCCGGACAGCGGCAGCGGCGATTTCTACTGCGAGTGCGAAGGCCAGGGGTTTTACGGCATTGGCTTTCTGGTCGGCTTCTGGGAACCGGCGCGCATGATCGACACGGTCAAGGACCCGTGGTGCTTCCCCGGTCTGGGCATGGAGCTTTCAGATCGCTCCAGTACCGGCTACACCGGTGGCGGCTGGTACCGGCCAGACGGCGTCGGCAACGTCGCCTTTCAGCACTACCACTACTACATCATGCCGCTGTGGGCGGTACTGGATCTGTTCACGGATATTCCGTGTCTGTCGGATGAGACCACCTTCGATCTGGCCATGATCAGCGAGATCCGGCCGGACTGGGGCGATGACCTGACCGCGGCGAACCTGTTTCCCGAGACCGCGCTGATGGCCAATCCCGCGACTGTGCTCGCCTGCATGGCCGATGCGGCCGCTTCGGTGATCCAGAAACCCATCGATGCGTTGTACTGGTGCATGGGTGCGTGGGGGACGACCTATCCGGCCACCGGCCACATTGTGGCGAAGGACTATGTGGCGGCCAACGCCGGCATCGCGGCCAAGGCCATGTACGTGAACGCGCGCACGGCACTGCTCGCCGATCGCGCGGTGAACTACTGCGGGGCCACCTACATGCCGATGTGGGTCAAGAGCCACTGGCGCATCCAGGAAGTAGACCCGGTGACCGACAACCGCTGTCACGCCATCGGCTATCCCGGAATCCTCTGGACGTACCGCAAGAACAAGACCGTCGGGGGGGACAATTTCTCATGGCTGCTGTTCCGCAAGGTGGAGTGCTGTGTCGTCATCTACTAGATCCCGCGTTCCCATCATCGTGCTGCTGCTGCTGACGCCGTCGCTGCAGGCCGCGGAGGACCCGGCGCAGCTGGCCGAGCGCGCCAGGCAAGACGCCGCACAGGTCAGCATCGAAGTGCAGCCCGGTCAATTCGATCGCGAACGCGCGCAGCGCGATGCCGCGGGCGCCACAGAGAAGGCGCGGCTGGAAGTCGAGCGCCAGGCCGCCGAGCGCCGCGCGCGCACGGACGTGACGGTGTCGATCTCCGAGAAGGGCCTGCAGGTCAACGCGCCGCCGGATGCCGCGGCCGCACCGGCGGCCGACAAGCCGGCCCTCGCCGGGCGGCTTGTCGTGGCCATCAGCTCCTCGATGCCCGAGCAGATGGTGCGCGAGTACGCGCGCCAGCTCGATGGCGTGCCCGAGGCCATCCTGGTGCTGCGCGGCTTCATCGGCGGTGCCCATACCGTGAAGCCGACGGTGGAATGGATCGAGCGCGCGCTGCGCAAGCAGCCCGGCGAGTTCGACGGTCCGCACTACCGTGTCGAAGTGGTGGTGGATCCGCTCGCCTACCGGATGCTCGACATCCGGCAGGTGCCGGCCGTCACGTTCCTGCCTGGCGTGCAGGACCTGCGCCACTGCGACGCCCAGACCCTGACCGCGAGCCGCATCGCGTACGGCGCCGTGTCGGTGGCCGGTGCACTGAAAGCCCTGGTGCCAGCGATCGCAGTGCCGGCCCGTCTTGTCAAACAGCTCGGAGGTGGAGGATGAACCAGCGCACATGGATGGCCATCGCCGTGGGCGGGGCGGTGGCGGTACTGCTGCAGGCGGTGCCATTGGTGTTTCCCATGACCGAGTCGGTGAAGTACCACGTGTTGCTGCGTGTGCCTGGTGCGCCAGGCAAGGGGGACTACGTGAACGTCTCGCTGTATCACGAGTCCATCGACCAATCCCAGGCCGTGCGACTGACCAAGCGGGTCGCCTGTGTCGCCGGCGATCTGCTGCGCTCCGAGCGCGGCGCGCATTGGTGCAACGATCAGTACTTAGGGGCGGTGCTAAAGCGCGACACGCAGGGCGTGCCGTTGCCGGAGTTTGTCTGGAACGGCCCAGTACCCGAGGGCAAGGTATTCCTGAGCGGCGATCATGTGCGTTCCTTCGACAGCCGCTACTTCGGCTTCGTGAACGCCTCAGCACTGCAGCGGCTGCAGCCGCTGTTCTGATCCGATGCAAGCGTTCAGCCTGTTGCTACTGCTCGCGCTGTCGGCCGGCTCGCTGGCGGCTGCCGAGACGCCGACAGAGAAGCGCGGCTACTGGTGGAATGCCGAACCGCCGCCACAGGCCGCGATCGACGCGCAGCCACAGTACCGGCCACTCGGACCGCCGCCCGCCGAAGCGGCGCTGCTGGCGCTGCATCCCAAGCAGGTGGAGGAACTGATCGAGTCCTACCGCCAGAACGCCGTCTGGCAGGCCACCCCAGAATCCGTGCGCTGGTACTACCAGCTGCAGGACTTCGCACGGCGACGGGCATTGGCGTTCATGAACGTCACCGAAGTGGTGATGCTGGAGAACCCGGACCTGAACCTGCAGACGGTGTATCCCACCAACCCGGTCGGCCAGGCCGCGCGCGTCGCGCAGCGCACCTCAAGCATGGACCAGCGGCTGGCCGAAGAGGCGGGTCACGCAGCCTTGGTGCTGCTAACCCGGCGCGGCTGCCCGTACTGCGACGAGCAGCGCAAGATCCTGAACTACTTCCACGCCAAGCACGGCTGGGACATCCGCGAGGTCGACATCGAGGACAGCCCCCAACTCGCGGCGCGCTTTGCCATCACCTATACGCCCACCACGGTCGTGC
>Ga0335083_10004820_pt1 | contig 17135 bp, 14 predicted proteins | sample Lox_Sample_42_FD_206716 | JGI IMG/M metagenome (GOLD analysis project Ga0335083, IMG submission 206716) | Soil microbial communities from Loxahatchee National Wildlife Refuge, Florida, United States - Lox_Sample_4.2 | ecosystem: Environmental > Terrestrial > Soil > Wetlands | place: USA... | reverse complement strand
GCGGCGTGCTGGCCAAGGAGACCCACGGGAACGTGATCAGGCTGGCGCCGCCGCTGATCATCAGCGAGGAGGACCTGGACTGGGGCCTCGACCAGATCGAGGCCGCGATCGGCTGACGACCCGAGCACCAGGCACCAGACGCCAGGCACCAGACGCCAGGCACCAGCACCGGGCGCCCGGGCGGTCACGCCGGGCGCCGGTAGCTGGCCAGGTCGGTTACCGCCTGCTCGGGCACCGCCTGCTCGGGCACCGCCACGTGGGCAGCCTCGTCAGGGACGTGGATCCAGCCCACGTGGCGCTGGCCGGCCACGAGCACGCGCACCAGCGGGCGGAACGCACGCTGGTCGATGCCGCCGCCGTGGCGCACGACGGAGCTGTAGATCTCGCCGGAGATCACCAGGATCAGCGATCCGGCCGTCTCGCGGAGCATTTTCTTGAGCCGGGCGGCGTCAAGCAAGCGGAACGCGATATCCAGCGCCTCACCGAAACATCCGTTAGCGTCGTAGCGGACTTCTCCGGCGTGCACGACGACGCGGACCCGCAGTTGCCGTAGTGCCCGGCTCGCGCGCGGCAGGCTGGCGTTGTACTCGGCCAGCAGCCGGCTCAAGGCGGGGATCACGCAATTCAGCAGCAGCGCTTTCGGTGCCTGGTCCACGGGGCGGATGAGCGCCAGGACACCATCGCCGCGATCGACGAACCGGTCGCGATGGTGCTTGCGGATTCCGGCCGAGGCCAGCGCCGCGTCCAGCATCTCGTAGGTCTTGCTCCTGAGCTCGCCCTTCACCGGATCGGGGCGGCTGGTGGAACACTCGATATCGACCGCGACAATGGCTCGGTGACGGGCTAGGCGGATGGCCGGCAGGGTTTCCATCGGGTGCCTCCTTCGCTTACCGCGAAGGTAAGCCGCGCGCGTTTCGCGCGCCAAGGAGTAATTCACAGCGTCTGGTACAAAATTTTGCTTGCACCGGGCGTCGGGCGAAGCGAGTGTGGTTATGCCGCCGGACCCTGGTGAGACGTAAAAGAGGTGGGCTGTTGCGCACCGTCGATGATCCGCAAGGGATGTTCAATACCGCGCTCAACGCGGACTCACGGCTCTGGCTGGCCGGCAGCTGGAGCCGCGGCGTGCTGCTCGCCGGGATGTGGGGAACCCTGGCCTGGCTCCCGGCCGAGGAGCTGCCGTGGGGGATCGTCCAGCTGGGGGTGGCGACCGTCGGGCTGCTCCTCGGCTTCGCCAGCATCGCGCCCGGGGGACCGGAAATGGCCGCCCGGGCCCTCGGCATGACCGGGCTCGCCAGGCATTTCGGATCCTTCGGGCGGGCCGCCGTGGACGTGCCGGGCGTGGCTGAGGGCCTCGGCGCGTTCCTGGCCGGATCGCTGTACGCCGGCTGGTTTGCGCTGGCGGGCTTTCCGGTGGCCGTCCGCTCGCTGGGCCTGGCGATGGCGGTCTGCTACGGGTGGCAGATCCTGCTCCAGACCGTCATCCATCCGGGCTGGTACAGCCTCGATATCCGGCCGGGCCGTACGCTGCGCGCGCTGCGGTATGTCATCCCGGCGATCGGCGCCGGCTTCCTCGCGTTCGTCCTGCTGCCGTGGAACAGCGCCGCTGCTCAGGTACCGGTATTCGAGCGAGTCCTGCTGGCCGTCTCGCCGCTCGTGTTCTACCCCTTGTGGGCGGTCTACGACATCATGCTCAGGGCGTCCGCGACCTCGCTGCGGAACTCGCAGAACCTGTGGCGCTGGGACGTCTGGGGGGACGCCCACGGCTCGGTGAAGAACAGTCTCGTGTTCCTGAACCAGTACATCGAGGAACCCGATCCTGACCTGGAGGAGATCCGCAGCCTGACCAGGAACGCACTGGTGGTCCTGGACGAGTTCAAGGGCCAGCTGATCGGCGACCGGACCCGGGACCCGGCCGGCGGCTCGGTCGGTGAGCTGTGGGGCTCGGTGCTGCGTGCCCTGGGCAGCCCGCGCCGGGTGCGCTGCGTCCTCGACGGCGAGTCCGGGCCGGTCCGGCTGTCCGCCACCGACTATCAGGTCGCCCGGCGGGTGCTGCCCGATCTGGTCAGCAACGCGCTCAAGGCGGGGGCGTCGGCCGTCGATGCCCGCTGCTGGGTCAGCGGGCAGCCCGCCCAGGTCGTGATCGAGGTCGGCGACGACGGCACCGGGCTGACGGCGGACGACGTCAGCGATCCGCGGGGCAGCCTGCGGATGCTCGGCGCCTGGCTCGGCGAGCGCCAGGGCGGCATCAGGCATTCGGCCAACGTGACGGGCGGCACCAAGGCCGTCGCCTACTGGCGCGCCGACCCCGCTCACGATCGCGAGCCGGCCGAGCTCGGAACCCCCGCGGGGCGGGCATGAAGATCATCGTGGTGGACGACCACATCGCGGCGCAGGAGACCGTGACGGCCGCCCTGGCCGCGAACCCGGCCACCAAGCACCACGCCGTGACCGGGGTCCGGACCCCCGATGAGCTGCACCGCCGGGGTGACCTGGGGACGTTCGGGCTCGCGTTCGTCGACCTCGACTTCCGCCGGCAGTCGCGGCAGAGCGGCCTGTTCGCGTTGCGGCTCCTCGACCGGGCCGGGGTGCCCGCGGTGATCTACGCCGCCGACGACGAGGACAACCGCGTCCTGTTCCTGCTCGCCGCCTTCCGGTTCTACCGGCCGTGGGCGCTGGTGTCGAAACGGGCTAGCGGCGCCGAGATCCGCAAGCTCGTCGCCACCATCGAGTCCGGGGCCCGGCCCGAGTCACCGGCGACGCATCGCTACCAGCCGTCCCACCGGGGTATCTCGGTCCTCGACCGGCTCATCATCCGGGCGGGCGACATCCCCATCTGGCGGGCGCTGGCGACGCAGTCCGACCGCAACGCGATCGCCGAGGTGACGAACGTGAGCCGGAGCAAGGTCGACAGCTTCCTGAGCGAGCACTTCGAGATCGTGGCCGAGATCGAGGAAGAACTGCTCTTCCGCACCCCGGCCGAGCCGTTCCCCGACACCCAGGCGCTGGGCAAGACGGCCCACGTCTATGCCCACCGGTTCGCGCCGCTGCACTCCTTCGCCGTCGAGCATCACCGGTTCTTCCAGGACGCCGAGGTGCTGGAGCTCATCAAGGAGCGCGGCGACATCCGGCTGGCGCCGGGATCGCAGGCCACGCCGCGGCGGCGCCGGTAAGCGCGGGCGCGGGCGGGGACCGAAGGCCAGCGCCGTGAAGGCCACGACCACGGCGGCGGCCACGCTGAGGGTGCCGCCGTACAGGTACCACTTGCCCGGCGTGGTGGCGGTGATGATCACGCTGCCGTTCGACACCGGCATGGACAGGACGAACGACGTGATGACCCAGCCCATCCCCGGCAGCAGCGCGCCGCTGACCGAGCGCATGGCCCAGGCCCCCAGCACGCAGGTGAGCAGGATGACCACGCAGCACACCAGCGCGGCCACCGGCACCGGCTTGGGCGCCCGGCTGTACTGGAAGCTGCCGATCATGGCCTCCACCACGCCGAGCAGGAACAGCACGGTGTACGCGCCGACCAGGACGGGCCAGTTCGGCCCGCGCTTACCGGTCGCGGAATCCATGCCAGCAGGCTACTGCTAGAACAGGTCTGTCTCGCGCTGCTGGCCGGGGTCACGGGCACCGGGACCGCGCGGGCCGGCCAGCAGGGTGTAGTACTCCACGCCCCGTAGCTCGTACCGAACCTGGTTGGACAGCGCGAAGTAGGGCGGGTCCACGGTGATCTGGGTGGCGTGCGCGCGCATGGCCGCCTGTTTGCGGTCCAGGTAGGCGTTGGCGTCGATCTCGGTGGTGACCTGATCCGAGTCCGGCGCGGCGGTGGCGTAGAACCTGGCCACACCGCAGTCGGCCGCCTGCTCGAAGGCGCGCCAGGCGACCCGGTGCGCCTGGATGTGATCGGGGTGCCCGTAGAAGCCGTTGGCGTCGTAGGTGACCAGCACCTGCGGCCTGACCTCGCGGATGACGGCGAGCAGGGCGTCCGCGGCCTGGTCCAGGTCGGCCCGCCAGAAGCAGCGCGGGTCGTCGTTGCCCTCGGTGCCCATCATGCCCGAGTCGCGCCAGCGGCCGGGGCCGCCGAGGAACCGGTGGTCGGTCACGCCGAGCGCGGCGCAGGCGGCGTCGAGTTCCCCGATGCGGTAGGGGCCGAGCCGGTCCTCGGCGTCGGCGCCCAGGTGGGCCAGGTCCGGCGGGATGATCTCCCCCAGCTCGCCGAGCGTGCAGGTGACCAGCGTGACCCGCGCCCCTTCGGCGGCGTACCTGGCCATCGTGGCCCCGGTGCCGATCGACTCGTCGTCCGGGTGAGCGTGCACGAGCAGCAGCCGACGCGCGGGATCCATAGCCGCGAGCCTACTGGGGACACTGAGGCTGGCAAGATTGACGGCTATGACCGAGAGTTTCCCGCGCCAAGACGCCAGGACCAGGCGGTTCACGCTCGGGGTGCCCCGCGCGTTCCGCGTCTCCCCCGACGGGGCCCGGGTGGCCTACCTGCGCACCCAGGGCGGTAGCGACCCAGTGACCTGCCTGTGGGTGCTGGACGTCGCTGACGGCACGGAACGGCTGGTCGCGGACCCGCGGACGCTGGGCGGACCGGCGCCGGAAAACGGTGCTGAGGCGGACCTGCCGCCGGAGGAGCGCGCCCGCCGGGAACGGGTCAGGGAGCAGGCCGGCGGCATCGTCACCTACGCCACCGACAAGGACCTCACGCTGGCGGTCTTCCCCTGGTCGGGGCGGGTCTGGACGGTGGACCTGAGGCAGCCGGGTGCCAGCACGGCCAGCACGAGCGCGGCCAGCACGAGCGCGGCCGAGGTGGCGGTGACCGGCACCGCGCTCGATCCCCGGCCCGACCCGGCCGGGAAGCGGCTGGCCTACGTCAGCGCCGGGGCGCTGCGGGTGACGAGCCTGGCCGGCGGCGGGCCGGCGGGGGGCGGGAACGGTGGGGGCGGGCCGGCGGGGGCCAGTACTGCGGACCAGGTACTGGCGGATCCGCGGGGCGCGGCGGGCGTGACGTTCGGCCTGGCCGAGTTCATCGCGGCCGAGGAGATGGGGCGCACCCGCGGCTACTGGTGGTCCCCTGACGGCTCGGCGCTGCTGGTAGCCCGGGTGGACGAGACGCCGGTGCACCGCTGGCACATCGCCGACCCGGCCAATCCCGAGCGCCCGCCCGCGGTGGTGGCCTACCCCGCGGCCGGCACCCCGAACGCCGCGGTGTCCCTGCTCCTGGCCCGGCTCGACGGCACCGCCGCGGACGTCGACACCGGCGGCGACGCGTTCCCCTACCTGGTCACCGCCAGCTGGGAAGACGGGCACGATCCGCTGGTCGTGGTGCAGAGCCGGGACCAGCGTACGGTGCGGCTGCTGACCGTCGACCCGGGCACCGGCCGGTCCGCGGTGCTGCGCGAGGACACCGACCCGGTCTGGCTGGAGATCGTGCCCGGCGTCCCGGCCTGGACCGCCGACGGCCGCCTGGTGTGGACCGCCGACCGCGAGGACACCTGCTGCCTGCTGGCGGGGCCGCCGGAGGCGCTCGAACCGGTTACGCCGCCCGGCCTCCAGGTGCGCGGCGTGCTCGGCGTGGACGGCGACACCGTGCTGTTCCAGGCGTCGGACGACCCCACCGAGATCGGGCTGTGGGCGCACGGCCCCGGCGGGCTGAGCCGGATCACCGACGGCGGCACGATCGAGACCGGGACCAGCGGCGGCGGGACCATCGTGGTGGCCGGACGCGGGCCCGACGACGACCGGGCGGCGGTCCGGGTGCACCGCGACGGGCGCGTGGTGGCCGAGATCGCCTCGCTGGCCGAGATCCCGGCGCTGCCCGCGCCCCGTCCGGTGCTGTTCAGCGCCGGGGCACGGGAGATCCGGACCGCCGTGCTGTTCCCGTCCTGGCACCAGCCGGGGCAGCGGCTGCCGGTACTGCTCGACCCGTATGGCGGCCCGCACGCGCAGCGGGTGCTGAAGTCCCGCGCCGCCTACCTGACCTCGCAGTGGTTCGCCGAGCACGGCTTCGCGGTGGTCATCGCGGACGGCCGGGGCACCCCGGCCCGCGGCCCGGCCTGGGAGCGCGCGGTGGCCGGCGACCTGGCCGGTCCCGCGCTCGGGGACCAGGTCGAGGCGCTGGGCGAGGCCGCGGCGCGGCACCAGGACCTGGACACCGGGCGGGTCGCGATCCGCGGCTGGTCGTTCGGCGGCTTCCTGGCCGCGCTGGCCGTGCTGCGCCGCCCGGACGTGTTCCACGCCGCGATCGCCGGCGCCCCGGTCACCGACTGGCGGCTCTACGACACCCACTACACCGAGCGCTACCTGGGCAACCCGGCGGAGGATGCAGGTCCGTACGAACGGTCCGCGCTAAAGATCGATAACGAACGGGGTACCGTTCAGCGGCCGCTGATGCTGATCCACGGCCTGGCGGATGACAACGTGGTGGTGGCGCACACGCTGCGGCTGTCTGGCGCGCTGCTGACGGCGGGCTACCCGCACACGGTGCTGCCGCTGTCCGGGATCACCCACATGGCGTCGCAGGAGGCGGTGGCGGAGAACATGCTGCTGCTCCAGCTCGACTTCCTGCGGCAGGCCCTCAAGGAGTAGGAAAGGGACGCGTCTCCACGACCGCATCGACGTTCAGCGGGCCGTAGATGTGGGGATACGGCAGGTCCTGGCCGGGCACGAGCTCGTACTTGATGGGTGAGCCGACCCGTTCGGTATCGATGGTGAGCAGGACCAGGTCAGGGACGCCCTGATAGAAGGCGTTCGCTACCCGCTCGACCTGGGCTTCCTGCGAGGTGTGGATGAAGCCCTCTTCGGCCAGGGTCCGGTCGAGGGTGGACGTGGTGTACTGGCCGTCGCGCTGCGCCTGGGCCCACTCGGCCGCCGTGGTGATGTGGTAGATGAGGGTCACCGGCAGGAGTGTAGCCAGGGTCACAGCCACGATGAGGTCTCGGTCACTGCGTAACCGAGCCGTCTGGAATAGGTTCTAGGTCAACAAGCGAGATGCCGGTCTTGTTCCGGCACGCCTTGTTCCAGCACCCAGCGCGTGGCGTTAACCTTGAAACAGCGAGGACGCTGAGAATGACACAAGCACCAGAAGCCCCGGACCGGTCCAGGGCACAGATCTCCGAACGCACATTTCGCAAGGATCCCTGGTACAACGGACCGCGTATCACCGCGACGCTGCTGACGATCTGGGTGCTCTACGCCACCGTCCGCGTGTTCACCGGCCACTGGTACTTCGTGCCCAAGTACCACTACCTGACGCCGTTCTACTCGCCGTGCGTCAGCGGCGAGTGCGTGCCGGGCTCGAGCGCCCTGGGCCACTGGTGGCCGGCCATCCCGCCGATCATCCCGTACGCGGCGGTAGCGCTGATCTTCGTGCTCGGCTTCCGTACCACCTGCTACTACTACCGGCGGGCGTACTACCGGGCCTTCTGGCGGTCCCCGGCCGCGTGCGCGGTGCGCGAGCCGCACGCGAAGTACACCGGCGAGACCAGGTTCCCGCTGATCGGGCAGAACCTGCACCGCTACTTCTTCTACGCCGCGCTGCTCATCGGCGCCCTGCTCACGTACGACGTGACCCAGGCGTTCCGCGGCCCGGACGGGAACTTCGGGTTCGGCATCGGGTCGCTGATCCTGCTGGCCAACGTGATCTTCATCTGGGGCTACACGCTGGGCTGCCACTCGTGCCGGCACATCACCGCCGGGCGGCTCAAGAACTTCTCCAAGCACCCGGTCAGGTACTGGATGTGGACCAAGTTCTCGTGGCTGAACGCGCGGCACATGCAGTTCGCCTGGATCTCACTCGGCACGCTGATGCTGGCCGACCTGTACATCATGCTCGTGGCCAGCGGGGCCTTTCCCGATCCGCGTTTCTTCAACTGAACGGGCTATGGAATGAGCGACGCAGAAACTACTAGCGCAGCCGGGCAGGCTGGCCCTTCTCCGGCCGGGCCGCCTCCGGTCGGCGAAATCGACCGCCTGGCCTACGACGTGATCGTCGTCGGCGCGGGCGGCTCGGGGCTGCGCGCGGCGATCGAGGCGCGGGAAGCGGGCAAGAAAACCGCGATCATCTCCAAGTCCCTGTTCGGCAAGGCGCACACGGTCATGGCCGAGGGCGGCTGCGCCGCCGCCATGGGCAACGTGAACCCCAACGACAACTGGCAGGTCCACTACCGCGACACCATGCGCGGCGGCAAGTTCCTGAACAACTGGCGGATGGCCGAACTGCACGCCAAGGAGGCCCCGGACCGGGTCTGGGAGCTCGAGGCCTGGGGCGCGGTCTTCGACCGGACCAAGGACGGCAAGATCAGCCAGCGGAACTTCGGCGGGCACAGCTACCCGCGGCTGGCGCACGTCGGCGACCGGACCGGCCTGGAGATGATCCGGGCGCTGCAGCAGAAGGTCGTCGCGATGCAGCAGGACGACGCGGTCGAGCTCGGCGACCCCGAGGCGATGATCAAGGTCTTCGCCGAGACCACCATCACCCGGCTGGTCAAGGAGGGGGACAAGATCGCCGGGGCGTTCGGCTACTTCCGTGACACCGGCCGGTTCGTGCTGTTCGAGGCGCCCGCGGTGGTCCTGGCCACCGGCGGCATCGGCAAGACCTTCAAGGTCTCCTCCAACTCCTGGGAGTACACCGGCGACGGGCACGCGCTGGCCCTGCTGGCCGGGGCGCCGCTGCTGAACATGGAGTTCGTCCAGTTCCACCCGACCCACATGGTCTGGCCGATCTCGGTGGCCGGCCTGCTCGTCACCGAGTCGGTCCGCGGTGACGGCGGCGTGCTGAAGAACTCCGAGGGCAAGCGGTACATGTTCAACTACGTGCCGGACGTGTTCCGGGCGCAGTACGCGGAGACCGAGGAAGAAGCGGACCGCTGGTACAGCGACCCGGACAACAACCGGCGCCCGCCGGAGCTGCTGCCCAGGGACGAGGTCGCCCGGGCCAACAACGCCGAGGTCAAGGCGGGCCGCGGCTCGCCCCACGGCGGGGTGTTCCTCGACATCGCGTCCCGGCTCCCGGCGGAGGAGATCCTGCGCCGCCTGCCGTCGATGTACCACCAGTTCAAGGAGCTGGCGGACGTCGACATCACCAAGGAGCCGATGGAGGTCGGCCCGGCCCAGCACTACGTGATGGGCGGCGTCGAGGTCGACCCGGACACCGCGGCCGTGCCCGGCGTGCCCGGCCTGTTCGCGGCGGGCGAGGTGTCCGGCGGCATGCACGGCTCGAACCGGCTGGGCGGCAACTCGCTGTCCGACCTGCTGGTCTTCGGTCGCCGGGCGGGCGCGGGGGCGGCCGAGTACCTGAACGGAATCACCACCCGGCCGGTGGCGTCCGACGCCGAGCTCGAGGCGGCCCGCAGCGAGATCCTCGCCCCGCTCGAGCGGGACGGCGGCGAGAACCCGTACACGGTCCACCACGAGATCCAGCAGACGATGAGCGACCTGGTCGGCATCATCCGCAAGGAAGCCGAGATCGAGAAGGCGCTCAGCGAGCTGGCGAAGCTGCGCGACCGGGCCGAGACGATCAGCGCGGCCGGCGGCCGCGCCTACAACCCGGGCTGGCACCTGGCCCTGGACCTGCGCAACATCTTGCTGATCGCGCAGTGCGTGGCGCAGGCGGCGCTGGAGCGGCAGGAGAGCCGGGGCGGCCACACCAGGGACGACTACCCGGGGATGTCGCCGGAATGGCGCAAGGTGAACCTGATCTGCTCGCTGGACGCGGCCGGTGAGGTGACGCTGCGCAAGCAGCCGATGGAGCCGATGCGGCCGGACCTGCTCGAGCTGTTCGAGGTGTCCGAGCTGAAGAAGTACATGACCGACGAGGAACTGTCGGGGCTGCCTGACACCGAAGCAGCTGAGGAGAAGCACTGATGCCGTACAAGGCCGCGTTCCGGGTCTGGCGCGGGGACGCGGGCTCCGGCGCGCTCGCCGACTACCAGGTCGATGTCAACGAGGGCGAGGTCGTCCTCGACGTGCTGCACCGGCTGCAGGCCGAGCAGGCCAACGACCTGGCCATCCGGTGGAACTGCAAGGCCGGCAAGTGCGGGTCGTGCTCGATGGAGATCAACGGGCGGCCCCGGCTGGCCTGCATGACCCGGATGTCGGTGTTCGCGCCGGACGAGACGCTGACCATCACGCCGATGCGGACCTTCCCGGTGATCAGGGACCTGGTCACCGACGTCTCGTTCAACTACGCCAAGGCGCGGGAGATCCCGTCGTTCACCCCGGACCCGTCGATCAAGCCCGGCGAGTTCCGGATGCAGCAGGTCGACGTGAACCGGTCGCAGGAGTTCCGCAAATGTATTGAGTGCTTCCTGTGCCAGAACACCTGCCATGCGATCCGTGACCACGCGGAGAACGAGCAGGCCTTCGCCGGGCCGCGGTTCCTGATGCGGGTGGCCGAGCTCGAGATGCACCCGGCCGACACCGCCGACCGGCGGGAGATCGCCCAGGACGACTTCGGCCTGGGCCTGTGCAACATCACCAAGTGCTGCACCGAGGTCTGCCCGGAGCACATCAAGATCACCGACAACGCGCTGATCCCGATGAAGGAGCGGATCGTCGGGCGCAAGTACGACCCGCTGGTCTGGCTGGGCGACAAGATCACCCGTCGCACCCACAAGGACACTCCGAAGATCCCGGGCAAGACCAAGGCCTGAGCACTGATTCCTGTCCGCAAGGACACATATCCATGAAGACAGGATGAAACCGGGCGGGACGACGTCCGGGCCCGGCTACCATGTCGGTGGCCGGGCGCAGGGTATCCGCTGGACTCGCCCAGGGCTGGCTGAACGTGCTCGCGGTGCTCGCGCCGTCGTCGTTCGTGATAATGGTTTGTCTGTCGGCGGGGCCTGACGGGTTCATGGCCTAGGGGAGCGAGGGGCTGGCGTGTCACATCTGGACTATGCCGAGGCGGGGGTCATCGGGCTCTTGCAGGGCATCACCGAGCTGTTCCCGATCTCCAGCCTGGGTCACGCCGTGCTCATCCCGGCGATCGTCGGCGGCCGGTGGGCTCAGGACCTGAACGTCTCCGCCAAGGAGTCGCCGTACCTGGCGTTCATCGTCGGGCTGCATGTCGCCACCGCGCTGGCCATGATCATCTACTTCTGGCGCGACTGGGTCCGCCTCATCCGCGCCTTCTTCGCCTCGCTCGGGCACTTCGCCTCGCCGGAGCCCGGCACCAGGCGGTTCCAGCCGCAGGGCGTCGACCAGACGCTGATCTGGATGATCATCCTGGCCACGATCCCGGTCGGGCTGGCCGGAGTCGCGCTCGAGCACACGTTCCGCACCATCTTCAGCAAGCCGCTCCTCACCGCGGCGTTCCTGTTCGTGAACGGGCTCATGCTGCTGGGCGGCGAGCGGCTGCGGCGGCGCGGGGCGGACGAGGCGGCCAGGCAGATGGCCGCCGACCAGCAGCTGGTCGCCGAACGGCAGCGGGCCGGGGTGGCCGCGGGCGGCTACAGCGGCGGCGGCCGGCACTCCTCCGGGCAGCGGGCGATGAAGCAGGAGCACGCCAGCCTGGCGATCGCCGCCGACCAGCGGGTAACCAGGATCGGCTTCGGCAACGCGATCGGCCTGGGCGCGTCGCAGATCCTGGCGCTGCTGCCCGGCATCAGCCGGGACGGCACCGTCATGGTCGCCGGCATGTTCCGCGGGCTGAGCCGGCACGACGCCGCCCGCTACTCGTTCCTGCTGTCCGCCCCGGTCATCCTCGCGGCCGGCATGCTGAAGATCGGCGACCTGACCGGGCCGCTCGGCAACGGGATCCGCGGCGAGGTGCTGTTCGGCAGCCTCCTGTCCTTCCTCGGCGCCTACTTCGCGCTGCGCTTCCTCGACCGCTACCTCAGCAACCCGGCGCGCACGTTGACGCCGTTCGCGATCTACTGCCTGGCGGCCGGCGCGGGCAGCTTCATCTACCTCGCCCTGACGTAGGCGTCCTCATCTACCTCGCCGTGAAGTAGGCGTTCCCGACGGGATGACGCCCGGCGTCGGGATGCCGCCGGTGGGGGGTGACGCCGAGCTAGTCGGGCTGACCTTGGCGTTGGCGGCCGGGCGGGTGAAGCCGATCGCGCCGCGGTTCTGGTAGCTGGACACTCGGATCGGGAAGCCGGTCGCGTACGCCTCGATCATCTTGCCGTTGCCGATCACCAGGCCGACGTGCCCCGGGTCGGTGACGGTGCCGTCCGCGCCGGCGAAGAACACCAGGTCCCCCGGCTGCACCTGGGAGGCGGGCACCCTGGTCTCGGTGGCCCACTGCGCCTCCGAGGTACGCGCGATGCTGACCCCGGCGGCCCGGTAGGCCATCATGATCAGGCCCGAGCAGTCGAACGCGTCAGGTCCGGTACCGCCCCACAGGTAGGGCTTGCCCAGCTGCTGTTCGGCGTAGGCGATCGCGGTCGCCGTCACCTGGCTCGGCGCCTGGACCACGGGCAGGCCGCCCGCGGTCTGGACGCAGCCGGCCACCGAGCTGTCCGAGGGCAGCTGCGCCGAGGCCACCGAGAACTTGCCGCCCGCGTACTGGCCCGCGTAGAACAGCACGCTCTGCACGTAGGACTGGAGGTGGTTGTAGGCGAAGACGGCCCCGGCCGGGTCGGTCTGCACCTGGAATTCGAGCAGGTACTTCGCCGCGCCCGCGATCGCGTCGGCCGGGTCGTACACGCTCGCGGTCCCGTCGCCGTCCTCGTCGGTGGCCACGCCGCTGACTACCTGGCTGGCCGCGTGGATGGGCGCACCGCCCCAGGTGTTCCCCGACGCGCCCTCGATGCCGATCTGCATCGGCCCGGCCGCGCCGAAGCCGTTCTGGCCGCTTTTCACGCCGGGCAGGGTGGTCTGGCCGTTGTTGCTCTCCACGGTGCCGATGCCAGCCAGCAGCGTCCACGGCACGCCGTACTGCTGGCCGACCTTCTGGTACCAGAACAGGAAGTTGGACGGGATCGACTTGGCCTTGGCCCCGGCGGGCGGCTGCCCGGCCGTCCCGGTCTGCTGGCCCGAGCAGCCCGCGCTCGCCGCGAAGAAGGCGTTCGTGCCGATCAGGATGGGCACGGCCAGCAGGCCGAGGCCCACCACGGCGAAGAGCCCGATGATGCCGAGCACCAGGATCCGCGGGGCGCGCTGCTCCCGGGTGGTGCCCTGCTGAGTGGTGTCCGTGCGCGTCAGGAGCCGGTTCGCCATGGCTGGTTCCCCGTCAGAACTGCCCGGTGGTGGACAACTGGATGTTGTCCACCTGCCAGCTGGTGCCTGACCCGGTGACGGTGATCGCGTACTGCGCGGTGCCGTTGCTGGTGCCCTTGGCCGTGACCAGGTGCTGGTTGCCCGTGACGACGAAGGTCAGGCTGGAAGGACCGAACGAGCGCAGCGAGTTGATCTGCGCCGTCCCGGTGGAGACCTGCTTCTGGTCGTTCCTGACCTTGGCCACGCCTGGTGAGGCGTACAGCGCCGTCAAGGTGGTGGCCAGCTGCCCGGTGACCAGGTCGCCCATCTTGCCCACGTAGTCCTGGGCGCTCTCGGTGTAGGAGTAGGTGTCGTAGTCGACGAGGAACTGCTGGGTCACCGAGGCGGCGGCCGTCAGGCCTTCCTGCGTGAACGGCAGCCACGAGTAGATGTTCACGCTGCCGCCCGCGGTCGGCGTCTCGGTTACGGTGGGCGTCACCGAAACCGGCGGAGACGGGACCGACTCGGTCGGTGTCGGGGACGAAGGGTTGGCGGTCGGCTGAGCCTGCGCCTTGGGGTGGCTGACCTTCGGCAGGATCAGCCAGTAGCCGAGGGCGGCCAGGACCACCACGACGAGAGCGAACACGGCCTTCTTCTGGCCGGGGCTGAGATCCACCGAGCCCGCCCCGCTACTTGTCCCGCCGTATCGGGCGGAGCCAGAACGGCGTGGCCGGCGGCTGGTCCTTGTCGCCGCCTCCCCGGCCGCCCTGGTCCGCGGGCGGCTGCGACCCGTTGCCCGGCGCGCCCGAGGACGAGGCCGGGTTGGACCGGGCCCGCCCGCCGGAGCCGGCGGAACGCTGCCGGGCGCCGGCCGTCGGCCAGCCGCTGGCCGGCCAGGCCGGGCCTGAACCCGACGAGCCCGAAGAGCCAGCCGAGCCTCCGGCGCGGCCCCGGACCGGGGCCGCGGGGCCCGACAGCGGCCCGGGCGACGAGGCTCGGGACCGCGACGAGGGCGCGGACCGTCCGGCGCCGCGGGACCAGCCGGAAGCCGGCGCGGCCGCACCCGACAGCCGGGGCGCGGCCGGAGCCGGACCGCTCGGAGCCGGGCTGGCCGGTACGGGGCCGGCCGGCCTCGGGGCGGGGGCACCCGGCCGGGTGCCGCCGGCGCGGGCCGCGCTGGCCCGGACTGTGCTGGCCTGGGCTGTGCTGGCCTGGGCTGTGCTGGCCTGGGCTGTGCCGCGCGGCGGCAGGTCGAGCGGCGGAGCGGTCCGGCTGCCGCCGCCGTCGGCTTCGGCCGCGTTCCTGAGCCGCGCCGAGCCGGCGCCGCCAGCCGTGCCGGCCAGCCGGCGCGAGCTCGTGCCGCCCTCGCCGTCCGCGTCCACCGGGGGCGGCGCGTCGGGCCGTAGCCGCGACGCGTAGCCGTCGCCCCCCTGGGCCGCACCGGAAGCGGCCGCCTCGGCCGCCGCGGTAGCCCCGACCGCCACTCCGGCGCCCGCGCCCGCGGCCACCCCGGCCGCCGCCGCGGCCGCGTTGCCTGGGTGACGGCGCGCCCACCGGGCGGCCCGGTAGCTGGCCATCCCGGGTACGGCCGCGGTCGCGGCGTCGAGGGTGGACCGGCGGAACGTGTGACCGGCTTCGCGCATGCTGTACTCGGCCCGTTCGGTCGACCCGATCGTGCCGTAGCCGACCGCGGAGAACAGGTGCGCGAACGGCTTGCGGTAGATGAACACGGCCACCGTGACCAGCGCGATCATCAAGATCTTGAGGGCCCACGGCAGCACCGCGTCGGCCGTGCCCATGATCAGCGTGTAACAGTAGAGCAGCACGGACAGGACGATCGCGATGGCGGCCTGTTTCATCAGCACGCCGACCAGCATCTCGAACCAGCGGATGGCGATGACCCGGCCGAATCCGGGATGGGTCCCGATGATCAGGAAGAACGGACCTGCTACCAGCAGCAGCAGGAAGCCCAGCTTGAGCACGATCAAGGTCAGCGCGATCAGCAAGATGAGCAGCCCGGCCACCAGGGCGGCGAACATCGCGGCGAACGCGATCTCCAGCCGGGACGTCCACTGGTTGCCCTGGAACAGCGGGTAGACGGCCGGGTTGGCCTGCTGCATCGAGGACGCGATGCCGGTGTAGGTGGACTGCTTGGCCTGGATCAGCGCCGTGCTCGGCGTCTCGTTGGCCGCGATGGCCTGCGCCCACAGCAGCTGCCGGCCGTAGGTGTTCACCACCGTCTTCGGCTGGCCAGGCGCGGAGGCGTACGCGGTGGTGCCGAGCTCGCCGTACAGCCACGGCTTGCAGACCAGCACCGACCACAGCTCGTTGGCGTTCTCGTCGACCAGCGCGTTGCCCGAGACGTAGGCGAAGTTGCCGGGCACGCTCTGCGGGTCACCCTGCTGCACCGGCAGGCAGTTGCTGCCGGCCGGGGCGGGCAGCTTGGAGAACGCGGTGTTGAGCACCTCGGTGACGCCGTTGGAGACGGTGGTGCCGACCCCGGTGAAGGCGGCTGGCCGGCCGATCAGCGCGATCGCGGCCACGCAGGCCACCACCATCCACAGCGTGCCCTCGATGGTCCTGGTGGCGCGCTTGCGGACCAGGCCCTGCCAGGCCAGCCAGATCGCGGCGATGATGATCACCGGCGCCAGGAAGGGGAAGTAGATCGCGTTGCCCAGCGCCGTGATCAGCCGGTTCACCGCGTCCTGGAGCCAGGTCAAGATGTTGTTGCCCGCGGCCGACTGGTAGACGGTGATCGTCACCCGGTCCACCGACTTGGCCGCGTCGAAGACCATCCCGGCCACGTTGTTGCCGATCAGCGACGTCATGTCCGAGCACTGCAGGCCGTGCGCGGCCCAGAACTGGCCGGCCACCCCGTAGTTGTCGTAGAGCGTCTTGCCGCCCGCCGCCGCGGCCGGCGGCTGGACCATCGCGTTGATGCCGCCGGTGGCCTGCTCGGGCTGCGGCGTCGAGGGCTGGCAGATGTTGTTGGCCGCGCCGATCAGCCCGCTGGTGCCCGAGTTGCACAGCCCGATCAGGCCGCCGATGTCGCCGATGCCCGGCACCTGGCACACCCCGCCGGGCGCCGAGGGCCTGGCCGGGGTGATGCTGGCGGTCAGCGTGGCCGGGGTAGCGGTGCTGGCCGAGGTGGCCGTGCGGGCGGTGTCGGCCGCCTGGGTGACGTGGGCCGCGTGGGTCGCGTGGGTCGCCGCGAGCGCAGGCGTGGCGATCGCGAGCAGTGCGGCCGCGAGCAGCAGCACCTGGATGACCCAGCGTGAGATGCGGTGGCCGGGTGCCGGTAGCGGGGAGTTAGCCATCTTTAGGGAGCTCCTGAGTTCTGCGGTTACGACGACGCTTCCGGCGCTCGCGTGCTGGCCGCGGCCGAGCCGGCCGCCGGGCGTCCGTTGCCCGGCTGATCCGGCCCATCCGCGCTGGGTTCCCTGCGTGCAGACGGGTCAGGCTGGCTGGCCCTGGCCCGCGTGGGGTTGGTATCGATCCAGTCCCTCAGCTCGTCCGAAACCAGGTCGACCCCAATCCGCCCGGCTCGGTCGTCTAGATCACGGAAGATGCACTCGCCGTTGCCGAGCGAGCGGAGCACGGCCTTGTGCTCGTCGGACGGCGCCACCCCGAGCAGCGACATCACGTTCGCCACCTCGGCCCGCTCGGTCGAACGGAACGCGAACACCCCGGACAGGCAGTTGGTCACCTGCTCGCTCAGCAGGTCGCCCGCGTTCTGCGAGACCAGGACCAGCGCGGTGTTCCGCGACCGGCCCATCCTCGACACCTCGGGCACCAGCTTGGCGCCCTCCGGAGTAGACGTGATCGCCCACGCCTCATCCAGGAAGATCGCCTTCGGCAGCTTCCGGTCGATGCCGTTGAGCAGCTTGCGGGCGAACTGGGAGACCAGGTACAGCAGCGCCACCGACAGCCGCTGCTCATAGGAGTAGTCGTCCCGGCTGGTGACCGAGTCCGGCAGCGTCAGGCCCGCC
>Ga0335083_10004819_pt1 | contig 17137 bp, 16 predicted proteins | sample Lox_Sample_42_FD_206716 | JGI IMG/M metagenome (GOLD analysis project Ga0335083, IMG submission 206716) | Soil microbial communities from Loxahatchee National Wildlife Refuge, Florida, United States - Lox_Sample_4.2 | ecosystem: Environmental > Terrestrial > Soil > Wetlands | place: USA... | reverse complement strand
CCGCGGATCGAAGGTCCAGTAGACGCCCCACGCCTTCTTCGCCCAGAGCGGCCCGCTCGCCATCACGAGCGTCCCGAAACAGGTCGCGCACTCGACGCCGGCCTTGGCCCAAGCGTCGCGTACGTCCGACGCGCGCACGAGGTAGGCGGCGCTCGCCAAGAAGCCGACGCCGCCGGAGAGGTACATCGCGTACGCGGCGGGCGCATGAAAGTAGAAGATCTTCTGGGCAAGGCCGCCCGCAGGGAGCTGCGCCGCCGGCACCTTCAGGAAGACGAAGGCGATCTCGACGGTGAACGCGAGGGCCGTCGCGACGAGGAGACCCCAAAAAATCCGGTCGTTTCGTGTCATGTGGCGCTCACGCTAGATGTCAAAGTCCGGGTTTTCAACCCCGCTTGGCCTTGGCGCTACGGCCCCCGCTCGCCTTCGGCCGATCGGTGACGCGAATGACGCAGCGGAGCCCCGACCACGTCTCGTTCACCGCGCAGACTTTGTTGTCGACGAGCCCCGCCGCCAGGGCGACGCCACGAACGGCATTTTCCGTGACGTCCGTCACGACGCCCGAGGCCTTCTTGGGCCACGCGACCCAGAGTCCACCGTTCGGCTGCAGTCGCTTCGACGTGGGAACGAAGCGCCGCGCGAGCTCCCGCTCGGCCATCGCGAAAAGAACAATCACGTCGAACGGCTTCTTCCCGCCGAGCGACCGCTCGAGGCTCACGCCGGTCGGCAAGTCGAGGACGGTGTGAAAATCCGCGGGGGCTCCGAGCAAAGCGACGCGGTGGCCGGGCTTGATGCCGAGCTTCTGCGCGAGCGGCGTGCCCGAATAGCCGGCCATCGAGGGCCAAGGCTACCACGGCGCCGTCACACGTCGCAGTCCGAGAGCGCGAGGAGCGCGGCGACGCGCGCGCGCAGCACCTGGAATTGCTTGACGATGAGGTCGAGCTCCGCCTGGCGCGCGGTGCCCGCGGTTTGGACCAAATCGAAGCTCGTGCCGCTGCCGTTCACGAAGGCCACGCGAGCGAGCCGTGCCGTTTCGACGGCGATATCGCGCGCCTTCGCGCTGACGGTGAGGTTCGTCTCCGCGACGGTGACGGCGCGCAAGGCTTGCGTCACCTGGAGCTCGGCGCGGCGCTGCGTATCGGTGAGCGATTCCTGCGCGACGCGAGCGAGCGCTTTCGCTTCGTCCTTTTGCCCGTAGCGGAGGCCGCCGTCGTAGAGCGTCCAGTTGAGGCTCAGGCCGATCGTCCACGAGACGTGCTCGCCGTTCGAGAGCGTGCCGTTCGCGTAGGTGAGCTGCGAGACGGCATCGAGCGTCGGCCAGAACGCCCAGTCGACGCTGCCGGGGCCGCGTTCCGCGACGTGAAGGGCCGCTGCCGCGGCGCGCACGTCGGAACGCTGGCGCACGTCGGTTTCGGCGTGGCAGCTCGCGCGCGCGTCGGCTGTGAGCGCGTCGAGGTGGATGTCTTCGGTCACGCCCCAGCCTTCCGGCGAACCGAGCGCGAGCCCCAACGCTTCACGGGCTTCGAGCATCGTCTCGTCGGCGGCGACGACCTGCGCGCGGGCCGTCTGGACGTCGCCTTCGGCGCGCAGCACGTCGAGGGCGCTCGAGGCGCCGAGCGAGGAGCGGCGGCGCGTCAGATCGAGCGTCGAAAGCGCGCTCTTCAACTGCACGCGCGTGCTTTCGGCGAGGTGCTCCGCGGTGACCGTGGTCACGATCGTGTCGGCGACGGACGCGATGACCTCGCGTTCGACCTCTTTCGTCGTGAGCTTTTGGGTCGTGATGTTGTCGTCCGCGGTGCTCTTGTCGTACCAAACCTTCGGATAGAAGGCGGGGATGCGCAGGAGGAGACCGGCACCCAACGCGGGGTTCGGGCTCGGTAACGTGGTCGTGGCGGTGACGGGCACGGGCGGATTTCCCGGCTCGAGCACGGGTCCGGTTACGTCGTGCGTGAGCAGCTCCTCGCGAACGAACGTGCTGCCGAGCGCCGTGCCGAGCTGGGGCAGTGCGTTTGCGAGCGCTTCGCGTGAACGAGCGCGAGCCACGTCGACCTGCGCGAGCTGCGAGCGCAGCTGCGTGGAGCGCGCGCGCAAGAGCGAGAGCGCCTCACGCCACGAGGTGACGACGTGAACGGGTGGCGGCGGCGGCGCGAGCATCGGATCTTCGACGTTCGGCAACGCCGGCTCGCCCGGGGCTGCTCCGGGCGTGCTCGGTGCGGGCGCGGGGCTCGGCGTCTGCGCCGAGACGTGGGGGCTCAGCGCGAGCGTCGCGAGCCACAAGGGCAAGACGGCCTTCTTCATGCCCAATCGATAGTTCCGTCGGGCGGATCCGCAAAGGCCCCGCGGCGTCGGAATGCGTGAATTTCAGCTAGTCGCGCGCGTTCGGCGTGGCGGCGAGCCAACCCTCGACGCGTGACTCGGCCTCGGCGTGCGACCAACCGAGCGTGCGCTCGAGCAGCTGCACCGCTCTGGCCGCCTGGCCGGCGCGGGTGAGGGCATGGGCTTCCGACGTAACAATAGCGGGCTCGGAGGGCCTCACCCTACGGGCGAGTGCGAGATGGCGCAGCGCTTCGCGCGGCCGGTCGAAGGCGATATCGAGCAGGTGCCCGAGGTTGTGACGGTAGGCGGGGTGCTCCGGCTCGAGCTCCACCGCCCGTTCGTACGCCCGCCGGGCCGCCCGGAAGTTCCCGAGCAAGCTGTGCGCGATGCCGAGCACCCCGAACGCCCGCGGCTCCGGGCCCTCTTCCTTGAGGACGTCGAGCGCGAGCCGGGCGGCCCGAAACGGCTCGTCCCCGACGACGAGCTCGGAGAGCTCGAGCTTCGCGAAGCTCTGCTCGGGCGAACCCGGCGCGGCGCTCGCGATGAGGCGCTTCAGCATCGCGAGGAGATCCCGCTTCGGCAAGCCGCGTGAAATGGCCCAGCTCACGTCCGAGACCATTCGTTCGACCGCGCTACGGGGCATGCTTCATCTTCAGTTAGCCGTTCTCCCCGGTTCACGCAACGGCTCGGCCGCGCCTTTTTTTGTGGGTGAACGCGTTCGCGTCCGCGCGCGAAGCAATGCGAGCGCACGCTCGCGCGATGTGCTAGTCTCTTCGAGCTCGTTCGGCGTTCGCGCGTCGCCCCGCGATGACCGCGCCGTTCAGCGCGGCAATCGCCTGCTCGAGCTTTTCGGGCTGCACGCTGACGAATGCGTGCTTGTGCCGCACGCGAATGTACTCGGTGCTCTCGGGGCCGATGCCCGCGTCGCGCAGCGCAGTTTCGAAGTCGCTCGGCTTCGCGCCGTCGCGGCGCCCGACGCTCACGTAAATCTCGGAGTTCGAGACGGCTGCGCCCGTGTCGCCACCTTCGGGCGTGACCTCGTGCTCGGCTGCGGGCGCCGGCGCCGGCTCGACCGGCTCGGCGGCATTGTCTTCCGCGCCGAAGCCCGGCGCGTCCGAGAACTCGACCCTCGGCAAATCGGGGAGCTCGAGCGGCGTGCGCGCGGGCTTGGGTCCGCGCTCGTCGTTCCGCTCGCGTTCGTGGCCACGCTGACGCTCCGCGTGGCGTCCGCGCTCGCGCTCGCGCCGTCGCTCGGGCGGCGCGTGACGCGACGGCGTGCCGCGCTCCGTCCGCGCCTCGGCTTCTTCGGGGATCTCAGGTTCGGTCACGGTGACGCTCTTGTGCGTCCGCGTGCGCCGCGCCGCCGTCGCCTCGTCCACGGCGTCGGGCCGAGCGCCGAGGTGATCGCGCAAGAGACCGGCGACGATCGCTTCGGCTTCGTCGTGACTGAGGAGCCGGCGCGCGAGCGCGAGGTCGTCGGCGTGCGGGCGGCGCGCCGAAAACGCCTCCGCGAACATGCGGAGCACGTCCGTCTCCTCGCGCGTCTTCTTGTCGCGCGCGCTCGGCAGCTGCCGCTCGATGGGGCGAAGTTTGTAGGTGAGGCGCAGGAGATAGAGGTTGCCCACGTCGCGCGGCCCCACGAGCGCGAGCGCCGTGCCGGTGCGACCCGCTCGTCCGGTACGACCGGTCCGATGCACGTAGGCTTCCGCCGACTCCGGGAAGTCGTAGTTGATGACGTGGGTGAGCTGCGAAATGTCGATGCCGCGCGCGGCCACGTCGGTCGCCACGAGAAAACGCAGCGCGCCGCTGCGCGTCGCCGCCATCACCTTCTCGCGATCGGACTGCGGGAGATCCGCGTTCAACCAATCGGCGGCGTAACCCTGCTGCTCGAGCGCCGCCGCGACGCGCTTGGTCTCGTCCTTCGTGTTGCAAAACACGATTGCGCTCTCGGGATTTTCGACCTCGATGATCTGGATCAACGCGCCGAGCTTGTCGCTCGGCACGATGTAGACGAAGTGATTGATCTCGAGCGCGCCGATGTGATCGCCGCTCAGCGTGAGAAACTGCGGATCGCGCAGCCGCGTTTCCGCGACGCGCCGGATGTCGGGCGGCAGGGTGGCGCTGAAGAGCAGGGTCTGCCGGTTCGCGGGCAAAAACCCGAGAATGTCGGTGATCTGCGGCAAGAAGCCCATCGAGAGCATCTCGTCGCTCTCGTCGAGCACGAACGCTCGGATCGAGGAGGCGTCGAGCGTGCCGCGGTGCAGATGGTCGAGGACGCGGCCGGGCGTGCCGACCACGATCTGCGCGCCGCCGCGGATGTCGGCGACCTGGCGCGCCATCGGAGCGCCGCCGTACACCGCCGTCGAGCGGACGCCGCGGTGCTTGGCGAGCGAGTCGATCTCGCGCGTCACTTGCAGCGCGAGCTCACGCGTCGGACAGAGCACGAGCGCTTGAACCGCGCTCGTGCCGCGCTTGACGATGCCGTCCACGAGCGGAAGCCCGAACGCGGCCGTCTTGCCGGTGCCCGTGCGCGCCTGGACGACCAAGTCCTTGCCGCGCACCGCCGGCTCGAAGACGGCGAGCTGCACCGGAGTCGGGTGCACGTAGCCGAGGTCGTCGACGGCGCGACGCACCTCGGAAGACAACGGTAGAGCGTCGAAGGTCGGAAGATCGCCGGCGGGAGAGGCCATGAGTCATCGAGTCTCGAGCTCGTGCTCGAGCTCGCGCGCTCGCTGCCGTTGGCCGGCGAGGGCGGTTGCCTCATACCGCACCGCGTGCTCCTCCGCATAGCGAAGCGCATCGACTTCCCGGAGGCGGCGGGCATTCTCGGGGGCGGCACGGCAGAGTGAGTCGAGGGCGGGGCGCGAGTTCCACTCCGGGTCGAGGGCCGCTCGGAAACGCTCGAGACTGTGCCGTTCGCCCACGTTTTCCTTGCGCGCCGCGAGTCGCGCGCGGTCCACGGCTCGAAGCAGGCTCAAGAGGCCCACGTCGCAGGTGGCCGGCGCCGGTCCGGTCGGCCGAAAAAAGATCTCCATCATGATTTGGTAGGTCCAGAGCAGCGTCGGCACGCTCACGCAGAGGGCGAACAGCACGATCCCGACGCGCCGGCCGATGCGTCTCACGCGCGAGCGAGCAGGTCGGGTCATCGCCAGGTCTTTCAGCACGGGAGGCGCCGCGCGGTCAAACTCGGCCGCTCGGCCGGTGTCGGCCGAACGCCGGGAGTGGCGAGCGCGCATCCGTTGACCCGCCCACCGTGCTCCCCCATAATTCTTTCACAAGAATTTGAAAGCTCAGAAAGTCGCAGAAGTTCCCGGGCTCGGAGTCGAGGCTGCGGTCGGAGCCCTCCGCGGTGCGGCGGCGTCCGAAGCGCCGGGCGTCCTCGCCGAGCAGCGCTTGGCCGAAGTCGCGGCGCTCTTCGCGGACGACCTCCAGTGGGTCGAGGCGGAACTCTCGCGCGCAGGGCAAAACGGGCCGGCGCCGGGCGCCGACGCCGCGCGGCACTTGATCGAGCGTGGAGGCAAACGGCTCAGGCCGCTCGCGCTGCTCTTGAGCTCGGCGTGCTTCGGCCGGATCCCGCCGCATGCGCGCGAGCTCGCCGTCGTCGCGGAGCTCGTCCACTCGGCGACGCTGCTTCACGACGACGTGATCGACGACGGCGCGGAGCGCCGCGGCGCGCCCGCGGCGCGCGTGCTTTGGGGCAACGGCGTGAGCGTGCTCGGCGGGGATTTGTTGCTGGTCGGCGCGCTCGAACGCACTGCGCTGCATGCGCCGGAGATCATGCCGGAGCTCGTCGTGACGCTGCGCCGGCTCGTCGAGGGCGAGATCATCCAGCTACGCGGTCGCGTCGAGCTCGACGTCTCGGAGTCGACGTACGAGCGCATCTTGCGCGACAAGACGGCGTCGCTCTTCGCCTGGGCGACGCGCACGGGCGCGCGGCTTGCGAACGCCGACGCCGCGTCCGTCGCGGCCATGACGGCGTTCGGTGAGGAGCTCGGCTACGCCTTTCAGCTCGTGGACGACGTGCTCGACTACACGGGCGCGGCGTCGGGCAAGACGCTGCTCGCCGATCTCAGACAAGGCAAGCTCACGCTGCCGCTCGTGCTCGCCGCGACGCGGGACCCGAGCCTGATGAGCCCGCTGCGTCGCATTTTTGCGGGCGATCAGGAGCCGGTGGCGCACGTGAGCGAGTGCGTGATCCAGAGCGGCGCTTGCGACGAGGTGCGGCGCCGCGCGCGCGAGCACACCGCGCGCGCCGTGGCCGCGCTCGAAGCCGTGGCGATGAGCCCGGCGCGGTCGCTCCTCACGAGCGTCGCGACGGAGCTCGCCGCCCGCGCGGCCTGAGGGCGAGCCGGGCGGCGGCGCCCCGGGAGCCGTCAGTTCAGGTGGCCCGGCGGGACGGAGTGGTCCGGCTCGGGATCGAGGAACGTCGCCGTGATCTCGCGCTCGAGCGCGGCGCCGATTTCGGCTTCGACGAGCTCGACCGAGCCCGCGAGCCGCTCCACGTTGCGCTGGTAGACGAAGACGCGCGCGGTGAGCGGCAGCGACTTGTCCTCGGTGTTGATGCCGTCGAGCAGCAGCAGCGCGCGCGGATCGACGCCGTCCACGACCACCTCGACGCCGGGCACTTCGGCCGCGTAAACCTCGCCCTCGCGCACGTACACCTTGAGCGACTCGGGCAGCGCGTCGATGGCGCGGCGCGCGGTCGTCTCGAACGTCTCGCGCGAGAGGGACCACGACGGCGCGGGTACCTCCAGATCGAGCTCGCGCGAGCGCAGGAAGGCGTTGGTGGCGCCCGCGGTGTCGCCGCGTTCGTCGCGAATCAACCCGAGGTAATACCAAGCCTCGGCGTTCCGGTTGTTGCGCTTGACCGCTTCTTCCACGAGCGGGAAGGCGCGCTCCGCGTCGCCGACCTCGTAGTGCGCCCGGCCCACCAAAAAAAGGTGACTCGGGTTCTCGAACGGTCCCGCCGGAAAGCGCGCGCACACTTCGCGGGCGCCTTCGGTCTCGCCCTTGCCGAGCAGGGCGTCGAATTTCAAGAGCAACGCGTCGACGACCTCGTCGTCCGTCTCGGCGAGATCGAGCGCCTGGTCGCACATCGCGATGGCTTCGTCGAAATCACCGAGCGGGTGGATGTACACCTCGGCCGCGTTCAGCATCGCCTCGAGGTACGTGTCGTCGAGCGCGATGGCCTGGCGGTAGCTGTCGATCGCGTCCTCGAACTCGCCCTTCAGCGCCGCGACGTAGCCCAAAAGGTTATGCGCCTCGGGCGACTGACTGTCGAGCTCGAGGGCGCGCCGGGCACTGAGCTCCGCGCCCCGCGGATCTCCGCGCTGCACGAGGTCCCAGCCGCGGTCGAGGTGCGCCGAGAATTGGTCCATCTAGCCGTCTTCTCTGGTCTCGCTCGGGCAGCGAGTCAAGCCGGCGGTCAGTCGTGGATGATTACTCGGGTGCCCGACCCTTCGGGTCGCGCCCACATGCCGTGAAACCCGGCGCGAAACTCGGGCGACGTGAAGAAGAACAGCCACTTCGCGTCGAGCGGCGAGAGGTTCACGCAGCCGTGGCTCATCTGCACGCCGTAATTGCTGTGCCAGAACGCGCCGTGAAGAGCGTACGCGCGGTAGAAGTACTCGACGTAAGGCACGTCCTCGATGCTGTAGGGGAGGTCGCCCGCCGCCGTGCCGTCGCCGTCCATCGTCGTCGTGATGTGCTTTTCACGAATGCGAAACTCGCCGGTCGGCGTGCGGTGATCCTTGTCCTTGTCCTTCGATTCCTTGCCGCTCGAGATGAGCGTCGCATAGACGGCGCGGGTGCCGACGAACGCGACGAGCGTCTGCGTCGACAGATCGACGTCGATCCAGCGCTCGTCGGGACCGAGTCCGGCCGGCGCCGCGCCCGGCTCCGTGACGCGCACTTGATTCGCCTTGATCCAGCTGTTCTCGGAGGTTTCGAGATAGTGCGCGCCGCCCACGTCCGTCGCGCGCCCGGTGAGCTCAATCGCGACCTGGCGATCGATCGACTTGGCGGGGCGGAGTTGCTTTTTCGCTTCGTCGAGCAAGTACGTCGACACTTGCTTGCGCCCGCCGTAGCCCCAAGCGACGGGGAGCTTCCAGCGCTCGCCGTCGAGCTCGACGCCCTGAAACTTCGACGCGCCGGTTTGCCAGAAGCGCTCCGCGGGCGCGATCAGCGTCTTCGTCGTTTTGTACCAGGTGCGATCGTTCCACTTGAACGTGCGGTCGATGGCCACGAAGAAGCCCTGCACCATGCGCTTGGCGAGGATCGCGTCGGCGTCCTCCGACAAGCTGTCGAGCTTGAGCTCGTGCAGGTGCTCTTTGATCTGGTCCTTGTCCTGCTGCCACCAAGGCTTGTCGGGCTCTTCGATGCCGGCGTCGGTCATGCCCGGGTCGAGCGGGACTCCGGCGTCGACCGTGGCTATCGAGACCTGCGCGACCGGGCTCGGCGTGGCGGCGGCTGCGGCCGCGGCGGCTGCGTTCGGTACGCCCGCGGCTGCCGGACTCGGCGGCGGCTCGGCCTTCTTTTCGAGCAGGTACGGCTCGTACTTGAGCATCTGCTCGCGCGACGGCACGGAGTGATAGAGCGGCGTCCCGTGTTTGGCGTTCCGCGCGTACGCGTACGGCAAGACATCGTCGAGGTTCGGCGGCGTCATCGCGAACTTCACGTCCGGGCTCGCAAGGTTCGTCGTGCCGTAGTTGCCGCAGATGAAGCCGCCGCCGACCACCTCGTACCACCCCGGCGTGCACCCTTTGCGCGACACGGGCGTCTCGCGCACCGGCAACTTCCCGCCGCTGCGCACCCAGCCGATCTTCGTGCTGCGCTCGAAGGACGGCTCGCTGTAGACACCCGCCGCGGGCGAGGTCACGACGAACCACGGCCCCGGATGATCGGGCTGTTGCGGAAATGCGCTGAGCGGCCGCGAGCCGGCGGCCACCGGGGCCGGCGCGCCCGCGTCGTCGAGCGGCGCCGAGCTCGAGGACGGCGTCGCACTCGCGCTGCCGCTCGCATTCGCGCTCGGCGCCCGCTTGAGCTCCGGCGGCAGGTTCGGCGCGCCCGGCTGAGCCTCGATGCGCGACGGCTGCGCCGCGCCGGCATCGTCGCCGGCGGGCTCGGTCCCGTGGCTGCAAGCCGTCGCCGCCGCCAGGAGGGCGAGCGCGGGGAGGGAGCTTCGGCGGGGCGATCGGATCACGGGAGGTCGACGGAGTCTTTCCATGAGGGAGGCGGCTTTTGCCAGTTCTTGGCAAGCTCGGGGGCTGTGTCTACAAGGGACGTGCCAAAGGTGCACGCACGAGGCCTAACGGCGCGCGCCGCGCTGGAACAGCCGCGGGGCCTGAAGTCGCTCGGGCCGTGCGCGAAGGGTATGGTCTAGCGCGTGGGACCGGTGACGCATTGGCGCGGTCAGGCCGACACGGATCGCCGGCTGCGCTGGTTCGTTCTGGCCTCCGTGCTGCTCCACACGCCGCTCACGCCGCTCGTGGGGCTGCTCGGCCTTCTGGGCTTTCTCGCGGTGAAGAAGCCGCCGCCCGTTCCGCTCGAACCGCTCACGACGATCCCCGTGGACCTCCTCGAGGGTGAGGACCCGGGGACGCCCGCGCCTCCCGCCGTGACGGCGGCGCCGCCCGAGCCGAACGTGGTCGAACCCGAGGCGCCCCCGAAGCCCAAACCGAAGCCGAAGCCGGCGATCGTCGACGCCGGCCTCCCCGACGCCGAAGCGCCCGACGCCGCGCCGCCGGACGCGGGGCCGCCCGACGCGGCTCCGCCCGACGCGGCCGTGGCCGACGGAGGGATCGCGAACGGGGACGGCGGGGCGCCGAACCCGATGGCCGCGCTCACGGGCGACGTGAAAAAAGTCATCGATCAGGACGCCAACGTGCGTCTCGTCATCTATCCGGAGAGGATCCGCAACCATCCGCTCGCTGCGCGCATCGGGCAGCTGCTCGGCTCGGTCTACCAGTGGCGCGATTTTTTCGGACCGTCGAAGCTCGATCCGATGCGCGACGTGGACCGGATCATGGTCGTCGGTCCCGAGCTCCGGGATTCGACGAACGTCGCGGCGATCATCCAGCACAACGTCGGTGCCTCCCGCATGCACGAGGCGCTCGACGCCCTGGTGCACGCCGATCCCGAACACGGCGAGTGGCTCGACGCGGGCGTTCCCGCGGCGACCGCCTACGCCGACCGCGCGCCGCGCGTGCTCGTCATGCCGTCGCCGAACGTCGTCGTGGTCGTGCCGCCGGCCCTGCGCGACGTCGCGCTTTCCCTCAAGCACCCGCGCGTTCCGCGACCGACCGGGTCGGAGGTGGTGTGGGCCTACGCGGTGACGCCGTGGCGGCCCGCGCGGGCCCTCGGCGTGCAGCTGCCGAAGAGCCTCGCCTGGGCGAAGGTTTGGGTCACGCCGAACGAGGACGGCGGCGCCGTGATCGAAGCCGAGGCACAGGACGAGAGCGCCGAGAGCGCCTCGAAGCACGCGGCCGAGCTGAACGCCCAGATCCAGGACGCGCTTTCGACCGTGGCGTCGTTCAGCCTGCTCGGGCAGATGCTGCTCGGAACGAAAGCGGTGCGCCTCGTCGAACACGTCGAAATCACGGCCGACGGCGACAAGCTCCACGGCACGGCGACGCTCACCGAAGAGCAACTCGAGCGCATCCTCGGGCAGCTCGAGGGAGCGTTGGTCGAGCGGCGGCTCGTCCCGCCGCGGCGTGACGGCGGCGGACCGTAGCGCGCGTGCGCGGCCCTCAGGCGGGAGGCGGGAACAGGCTCGGCCCGCTGGCGCCGCTGGCGACGGCCGTGATGCTCGCGAGCATCACGTCGGCGCGGTCGGCGTCGATGGCGCCGACGCAGATCGTTCGGCCCTTGCGCGGCTCGACCAGGAGCCGGCAGCGCCCGCGCATGCCGTCGAGGCCGCTCGACAAGAGAAAATCGATCGCGAGGCCCGCCACGATGAGCGCGACCGCCATGGAGAGGAGCGAGCTCGACCCGCCCGGGACACGCAGGGCGTCCACGAAGAGCCCCATCCCGAAGTACGTTCCGATGACGAGCGCGGCGAGCCCGGCGTAAAGCCCGGCCCGCGGGAATTGCACCTCGCGCGTCACGCTCGCGAGATTCGGCAAAGGCACGAGCTCGGTGCGCTCCTTCAGCACCTTGCCGAGCATTTCCACGCGGTAGGTGAGCTCGAGGCCACGCTCGGTCAGGGTGAACGACGCCGGCCGCCGATACCCGAACGCGAGCCGTGCGACGAGCCTCGCGAGTTGATAGACGCCGAGCACGAGCGTCACCGCCAGCACGGCGGTCGTGAAGGGGCGAAAGGGTGTCGGCAGAAGCTCGCCGAGCAAGGGCTCCCGCGCGACGCCGCCGACCGCCAGCAGCGCTCGGGCTTGTTGGTCCTCGACGCGCGCGAGGGCGCGCGTGCGCGGCGACGCGGCTTCGGGCGAGAGGCTCGCACCGAGCGCCGCGGCGGCGAGCAGCGCTTCCGTGCGGCCGAAATCGGGCGCGACCTCCGCCGGGTCGAGCGCGATGCGCGCGACGGCGCGCCACACGCTCTCGCGCTTGCCCGCGGCGGCGTCGAGCGAAAGCAGCGCGTCGCACGGGGTGTGCGCGGCAAGCCACGTCATGTGCGCCACGAGCTTTTGCTCGTCGTCTTCCGTCGCCGCCTCGTCGCGCGCGGCGAGCGCGAGCGCGGCGCCGAGCAGGAGCGCCTCCGTGGGCGTGCCGACGCCCTCGGCAAGGAGCGTCGCCACGTTACCGAAGGGCGTTTCGAAGTCGGACGCGGTGAGTCCCTCGGGGACGGCCGCCGCCGGATGCTCACCCGCCGCCGGCTTGCGCGACGCGAACGCCTGGTTGCGCTGCTCGGCCGCTTCGACCGCGGCGCGCTTCACGAGCTTCACGAGCTCGTCTTCGAGCGGGTGCTTGTTGAGGGCCGAAACCAGCTCGGCCGGGGTAGGGGCGTCCGACATCGCGTGCGACTGCTACGCGTGTACTCGACTTCACGGCCAAAGGGCCAGTACGGCGTGAGCGCCGCGGAGCCTCAGCTCAGAATGCCGAGCGAATCGAGGATCGGCCCCGGTTTTTCGTCGCCTTCTCCAGCACGTACGATGCGGTTCTTCGCGTCGACGCGAACCACGGTGGGGCGGTGGGCGCGCGCTTCCTCAGGCGTCATCTCAGCGAACGTCGCCAAGATCACGATATCACCGGGAGTATTCAGGTGAGCGGCGGCGCCGTTCACGCAGATGGCGCCGCTCCCTCGCGGGCCTTCGAGCGCGTACGTCACGAGACGCGTGCCGCGGGTCGCGTTCCAGATGTGGACCGCCTCGAACGGCAAGATGCCGGCGGCGTCCAGCAGGTCACGGTCGATGGTGACGCTGCCCTCGTACGCGACGTCGGCATGCGTGACCGTCGCGCGGTGGATCTTCGACTTGAACATGTTCAGGCGCATGGCTCTTCGAGTCCTGCCGTGGCGGCCGGCGGTTTGCCGGTCCACCCAGTGGACACTCTGAAGATAAGACATCGCCGGTGCGGGTCAACCAGGGCGCGCAGAAGGGTCCTCAAATTTGGCCCAGATCAGCCCGAGCGCTTACGGAAAAGGGCGACTCTCGAGGAGTAAGCCATGCAGAGTGCCAAGTCCCAGGCCGAGCTTCACGCCGTTCTGAAGAACCTTTTGCGCGATTCGATGCGGCTCCACGCCGAGGGGGCGCCCGGGTCCCGCCTCGGGCAAGCCGACGGCTACGTGGACGGCTTCGTCCGCGCGCTCGTCGAAGCCGGACTCTCCGACCACGCGAGCATCCTCGCGGTCATCCGCGACACGCGGCGCGAGTTCGCGGGGCCCGCGACGCGGGCCGTCGATTCCGACTCCTCGACGCTCGCGGCGTAGCCCGCGCGTCGCCTGCAACCCGGGGCGCTTCAGTCGCCGGGGTGAACGAGCGTGCGGAGCTCGCTCATGCGCCGGCGAATGGAGGCTTGGTCGAGCGCCGTGAGCCGCGTCGTGCCGACCGCTTCGACGCAGAACGACGCGACCGTCGCGCCGGTGTGCAGCGCCTGACGAATCGCCGCGCGGTCGAGGGTGCCGCGCTGAGCGAGGGCACCGAGCAACGCGCCCGCGAAGCTGTCTCCGGCGCCCGTCGGGTCGACTTCGTCCTCGAGCGGGTACGCGGGCACGAAGCACGTCTCGTCGCCCTCGAAATAGAGCGCGCCGAACTCGCCGCGCTTCACGATCAGGCGCTTCGGACCGAGCGCGAGCACCGCGCGCGCCGCGCGCTTCAAGTTGTGGATCTCGGCGAGCTGACGCAGCTCTTCGTCGTTGATGACGAGCAGGTCGAGCTTCTTCAGCACCTCGCCGAGGAGCGCGCGCTCCCCCGAGATCCAGAAGTTCATCGTGTCGGCCGCCACGAGCCGCGGCTCTTTGATTTGCGCGAGCACCTCGAGCTGGAGGGCAGGGTGGATGTTGCCGAGCAAGACGTACGGACTCTGCGTGTAGCTCTGCGGCAGCTTCGGCTTGAAGTCGGCGAACACGTTGAGCTGCGTGTCGAGCGTGGTGCGGCTCACGAGGTCCTTCGCGTAGCGGCCCCACCAGCGAAAGGTCTTGCCGGGGCTCCGCTCGACACCCGCGCAGCTCACCCCGCGCTTGGCGAGGTCGTCGAGCGTCGACTGCGGGAAATCCTCGCCGACGACGGCCACCACGCGCACTTCCGTGAAGTGGCTGGCGGCGAGCCCGGCGTACGTCGCCGAGCCTCCGACCACGTTTCTGAACTCGCCGCTCGGCAAGTCCAGGTCGTCGAAAGCCATCGAACCTACGATCAAGAGCGGTGAAGCGGGCATGGGATCATTATTCTTTCGCGTGAGGGGGCACGGTGCCACCGAAGCCGTGTGTTTCGGCCAAGAGACGCTCGGCGAGACGGGCGGCGCGTCCACGCCGGCATTCCTCGGCGAGGACGATCGACACGAGCTGCTCCGTCGCGCGCTCGAGCTCGTCGTTCATCAGCACGTAATCGAAGAGACCGTAATGAGCGATTTCTTCGCGGGCGACGTTGAAGCGCCGTTCGACGGTTTCGGCGTCGTCGCTCGCGCGGCCGTGCAGGCGCTGCTTCAAGACGGCCATGCTCGGCGGCAAGATGAACACGGCGACGGCGTCGGGCCGCACGCTCTTGATTTGACGCGCGCCCTGGTGATCCACGTCGAACAGAATGCCGCGGCTGCCGCGAGCGCGTTCGACCTCGGCGCGGCTCGTGCCGTAGAGGTTACCGTGGACGGTCGCCCATTCGAGGAACGCGTTCGTGCGGATGAGCTCTTCGAAGCTCGGCCGATCCACGAAGTGATACTCGCGTCCGTGCACCTCCGAAGCGCGCGGTTTGCGCGTCGTGTGGGACACGCTGAAGGAGAGGCCGCTCACGCGCTCGAGCAGGCGATTGGCGAGCGTGGTCTTCCCGGCGCCGGACGGCGAAGAAATGATGAGGAGCAGCGGATCGTCATTCGACATTCTGCACCTGCTCCCGCATGCGCTCGACTTCCACCTTGGTTTGGACCACGAGCTGCGCGAGGGTCGCGTCCTGACTCTTCGCGCCCGTCGTGTTGAGCTCCCGCGCGATCTCTTGCAGCAGGAAATCGAGCTGTCGCCCGATCGGCCCCGGACTCGCGAGCAGGGCGCCGAACTGCCCGAAATGGCTGTCGAGGCGCAGCATTTCTTCGCTGATGTCGGAGCGATCGGCCATCAGCGCGACCTCGTTTTCGAGCCGCGCGGCGTCGAGCGGCGCGCTGCCCGCGAGCAGGCGATCGAGCCGCTCTTTGAGCCGCGCGCGCTGCACCCCGACGAGACCGCCGGAACGTTCGCGAATCGAGTGCGCGAGCTTGCGCGCGCTGTCGAGCCGAGCGCCGATTTCGCGGCCGAGCGCGGCGCCTTCGGCTTCGCGCATCGCGCCGAGATTCGCCAGGGCCGCGCCGAGCGCGCGAGTGAGCGCCGCCCTGACGGCCTCGACGTCGGCGACGACCGGCTCGAGAAACAGCGACGAGAAGCTCGCGAGCGTCGCGAGCGACACTTCGGTGCCGGGCGCGAGCTCGTCGCGCAACACGCGGAGCGCGGCATGCAGCGCGCGCGCCCGCTCGATCGAAAACCGCGCCGGCGGCAGCGCCGCGCCGCCGAGCCGCACGCTCACGTCGACGCGCCCCCGCTCGAGCTTGTCGCGCACGAGCTGCTCGAGGAACGACGCTTGATCGGCGATTTCCGGCGGCAAGCGCACGCGCACGTCCACGAAGCGGTGGTTCAGCGTGCGGACCTCGAGATGGAGCTCGCCGCTTCCGAGTGGCGCGTCCCCCGCACCGTAGCCGGTCATGCTGCGCATCGGCGGCGGAGCTAGAGTCCCTTGCGGCGCTTGATGTCCTCCATCATGCGCCGGTATTCGACTTCCCATAGCCCCGTGCCCTCCTGCACGTGCTTCAGGTGGCCGCGGATCTCCTGCTCGAGCGCTTGTTCTTCGGCGAGCTGCTTGCGCAGCGGATCGCGCATCTTGCGCCTGAGCTCGTAGTCCTCCGAGAAGACTTCGTCGACGTTCGCCGAGTGCATCAGCATTTCGACGAGCTGGTCGAGCAGGTAATCGATGGCGTCGTCGCCGAGCTTGATGTGCTTCTCGTCCGCGACGAGCTTGCGGAGTCGTGGAAACTCGTTCTGCGAGAGGCCGCGCGCCGCCATCAAGTCCTTGGCGCGCTCCTGCACGGCTTGCTCGTCACGCACGTATTGGTTCAGCACGGCCTCGATGTCGGCCTGGACTTCGGCCGGCGACTCCGTCTCGATGTCTTTGCCCTTGACGAGCGCCGTCATCATCTCGTGAGCAATCTGCGGGACGCGGGGGCCGTGCAGCCTCATGGCGGGTTTCTACCACCGTTCGCCGTCGCCCAACACCCTCAAAACCCCTCGAAAAGGGCGGGTCGCTCAGCTTTCGTTCCGGCTGCCGAGACGCAAGCGCCGAAAAACGGCCTCGCGCTGCCGCTGTTTGTAGGCGTCGTGGCTCGCGTCGCCCGTCTCGTTCTTCGCCTCGCTTTCGGCGTCGAGGACCTGGAACTCGCACAGCATGTAGACGAGCGGTCCCAAGAGCTCGGAGCCCGCGGGAGCGAGTTCCATGAGGTGCGGCGGGACGCGCACCGGCACGTCGGTCACGAACTGAATCACGCGATAGGTGGGGGCGCTGAAGCGGTTGTCGCCCGGCGTGAGATCGTCGTCGAGCGTCCCCTGGAACTCGGGCACCATCTGCGCGAGCTCGTCGTGCCGCTCGCAGTAGCTCTTGAAGTGGAAGATGGTGTTCGTGCTCTGCTTGGGCACGACGAAGTTGAAGGGAAACAGCCGATCGGTGAGGTAGAGCACCACCGGCAGAATGTCGTCCATCGCCTTCGTCACGATGCGAAAGCGCAGCTTGTCGTAGAGCGCGGCGGCCGTCGCCTCGGGTTTGGAGAGGAGCTTCGTGTACGTCGAGTCGAGGTTCTTCCTGCCGCCGATGAACTCGGTGATCGGAAAGCCCTCGCTCAGCATCGTGCCGACGACGCGATAGACCTTCTCCTCCACGAGGTGGAAGAGATCACGATCGCTCACGGGCAGCCGGAACAAGAGCTCGCGGCCCGCCATGTGATTGATGATCTGGATGGTCTTCAGAATCGTGCAGGCGCAGAGCTGGCGATGGCCCTTGCCCGAGGCCATGACGAGCAGCTCGGCGACGTTCGACTCCTCGACGGGCTTCGGGATCGCGAACGAGAAATGCCGGCGGAGGTAGGTGATCGCCTCGCGCTTGATGTGCTCGGTGAAGGCGAGGTCCTTCGGGTCCGCGAGCGACAGATC
>Ga0335083_10004818_pt1 | contig 17140 bp, 11 predicted proteins | sample Lox_Sample_42_FD_206716 | JGI IMG/M metagenome (GOLD analysis project Ga0335083, IMG submission 206716) | Soil microbial communities from Loxahatchee National Wildlife Refuge, Florida, United States - Lox_Sample_4.2 | ecosystem: Environmental > Terrestrial > Soil > Wetlands | place: USA... | reverse complement strand
GGGCGCAAACTCCATCTGTATGACACGTTCGCCGGAATGCCCTTCGCTGATCCGGAGATCGATAAGGAACACAATATCGGTGATTTCGCGGATACGAGCGTATATGAGGTTCGCGCGGCGGTTCCAGACGCCATCTATCATGTGGGCGTTTTCCCAGATACGTTTTCCCCGATAGGTCCGATCGCCTTCGTGCATGTCGATTGTGATCAATATCAGAGTGTATATGACTGTATCGACGTTTTGTGGCGCGACATGGTTCCAGGCGCGATCATGGTCTTCGACGATTATGAACATACATCCGGCGCCCGTAAGGCAATTGACGACGCCCTTCTACCGTCAGAATTGCAGACGATGCCGGGCGGTCAGAAATGGGTTAGGAAGCCATAATGACATGGCGTAAGGAAACTTCTGGCGGCTGCGAGGCGGCAAAGATAGCGCCGATTGTCGTACCGTACGTGCAGGGCAAATGCCTTGACCTCGGGTCTGGACAGCGGAGTGTCTGGCCGCGCGTGGTGGGAATGGACCGCGCGATGGAAGGTGGTATCCCGGTCACGTCGATTGTCGGTGACATCGCTGATCTGTCCAGATTTGCCGATTTGTCCCATGATGGCATCTTTTCTAGCTTCGCCCTTCAAGAGTTTCCGCCGTCTGGCCTCGCCAAGGTGCTGAAAGAGTGGGCGCGGATCATTAAATTTGGCGGTTATTTGACGCTCTATCTGCCATGCGCACTTTATTATCCGAAGGTTGGAAGCGAGGAGGCCAGCCCGGCAAATGAGAGCGACTTCTACCCCGGCGACATTGAGAGGTTATTGGAGGATCAGATCGCCGCTCGTACGCACGGATGGAAGCTCATTGTCTCGGAAGCGCGCGATCAAGGTGACGAATATGCCCTGCTAATCGTGGCGCAGAAGACCGCTGAGCCGATAATGAGTGCCGACCTATGGCAGCGCAATCCGGAAGGAAAGAAGCGTGCTTTGGTCATCCGCTATGGCGCGATCGGGGACGCCTTCGTGGCCGCATCAGTGTTGCCGCTGCTGAAAAGAGAAGGGTACCATGTCACGTTCAACACAACGCCGCGCATCCAAGACATTCTCCAGCATGATCCCCACGTGGACGAGTGGTTCATTCAGGAAACCGACTTCGTTCCTAATGCCTTTCTCGGACCCTTTTGGGCTGTTCTCTCGCAGCGTTACGACCGAGTCATCAACTTATCGGAAAGTGTCGAAGGCATCTTTCTCACGCTGCCCGGCCGCCTCAACCATGCTTACTCGCATGGCGCCCGTGATCGCGTTTACGGAAAGCATAACTACCTCGAACACACGCATGACATAGCCGATGTGCCTTATGAGTTTGATGGTCGCTTTTATCCGACGACGGCCGAGATCGCATGGGCGGAGGCTGTCGCCCGAAGACGCAAGGGGCCTATCATTGTCTGGTGCGTGAATGGTAGCAGCCCGCACAAAGTCTATCCTTGGACGCACATCGTCATGGCGTGGTTGCTCCAGCGGACGGATGCTCATTTGTTCCTCTATGGCGATCCCGTCATTGGGCATGAATTGGCGACAGGCATAATGGGCATCTTGGAGCGGGAGGGATACGACATGAGTCGTGTCTTCTCCGTCTGCGACAAATGGAATCTCCGTCAATCTCTAACGTTCTGTACCAGATGCGCCGATATCATTGTCGGCCCAGAGACTGGACCCCTCAATGCTGCCGCAATGGAGGACATTCCAAAGGTTATCTATCTCTCGCATTCATCGGCGGACAATCTGACCAAACATTGGCGGAATACGACGACGTTGGTGCCGGCGCAAGGCCGTGCACCATGCTTCCCCTGTCACCGGCTACATACGAATTGGGATTACTGCCATATAGATCAGCAGGCGAATGCCGCCCTTTGCGCATCCGCCATCGCGCCGGAGCATGTCATGGACGCTATCCTGGGTCACATTGCAAAGCTGAAAGCGGCATGAGATGGATTATACAATGCTCACGTCAGCCAAGGGGACGCCGGGCGCGATAGCCACATGGGTTAATGATTCGCGTATCCAGCCAGATACGCCAGAAATCGTACTGGAGGCTGAAAGTTGGATTTATCGGCGGTTGCGGCATTGGAAGATGCTGACAAATCCCATAGCCGGAAATCTGACAATCGGGGTGCCGAGTATTCCGATCCCGGCAGATCATCTTGAGCCATTTTTCATCACCTTAACCGGCCAATTTCAAGCTCCAATTCTTCAGAAGACCCCGCAGGAAGTGATTCTGAATTGGCAGTATGATGGCCAAGGGAATCGGGTCAATCAGCAACCGCTGATGTTCTATTTTGATCAGTCCACTTATCAATTCGATAGTCCGCCTGACATGGCCTATGCCTATGTCACGGTCTACTTTCAGCAGCCGGTCCCGCTGATCATTTCTATCTCTAATTTTCTGACTCAGACTTATCCTCGTCTGATGCGCTGTGCCTGCATGGCGGCGGCGACGGAATGGATGAAGGACAGCGGCCAAGGGCAATTCGACCGAACCTATTGGGATCAGCTTGCGATGGATGAGATTGAGAAAGCGCAAGCCGAAAGTGACCGTGCACATAGAGGCACGACGGGGGGCGCCGTGCTGATCGGCGGCGGCATCTCGACCAATTGGCCCTACATCACGCCGAACTACTGAGCCATGGCAGACAAAAGTCCCATTCCCCTCTCGCCGCCGCCCGGCATCTGTTTCTCGGCTGCCAATTACGCGGCGGGAAAGGACCTCGCCTATATTTCGACTGGCGCGGGATCATTTCGGAGCGGACAAGGAAGATGGGCAAACTCCTATAATATGGAATTTGTCGCCGGCTTCGCGCAGAAGATCGCAGGATGGATGCAAGCTATTGCGACGCCGATGGAAGGCATTCCACGAGCGGCGAAAAGCTGGCGCGACAGCAACGCCATTGCACGTATGGGAATTGGCACGACGACGCACCTTTACTCATGGCTGAGCGGCGTCGCGACAGATGTAACGCCTTTGCGAACATTGGCGCAGGGCAATTTGACGAATGCTCTTACCACGACCCTTAATTCTCCGGTCATCGCCGTCGCCGATAGCAATCAAATGCTGGTAAATGGCGATTGGGTGTTTATCTCCGCCGGCACTACGATTGGCGGCGTGCAGCCGAATGGCTGGTTCTCAGTCAGCGGCCGCACCGCGACAGGCTACAATATCACTTTGGCTGTCGATGCCACGTCGGCGGTCAGTAATGGCGGCGGCACGATTGCCTATCAATATCCGCGCGTCACGCTGACCAATCCGTTCTCGACGCAAATTAACCTTCCCACGGTAACTGTTACTCACGCCGCCCACGGAGCGCTCGCAGGCAACTTTGTCGTCTTTAGCGGCGCATCGGCGGTTGGAGGTCTGACGATTAACGGCGAGTACCAGATTGTCTCGATCATCGATAACAATACCTACACGATAACCGCCGGAACGAACGCGACTTCCACGGCAAGCGGAGGCGGTTCGGTATCAGTGATTTACCTGATTCAGATTGCACAGGTCACAAGTTCTGCCGCCCCTGTATGGGGCGCAACTGGCATCGTATGGGGGAATCCTGGCGGATGGGGCACGAACTCTGCATTTCTGGCCTCGTCGCCTGATGGTTGGACTCTCGATCCCTATGGATCGCAACTTCTAGCCTGTCCCGTTGGCGGCACGATCTACGTTGTGGATACGCTTTATGGAGGGCGGGCATATCCGTTACTGAATGCGCCCACGAGCATCAACGCGATGTTTGTCACGCCAGAGCGGTTTGTCGTCGCCTTGGGTGTCGGCACCAATGATATGCAAATGGCGTGGTCAGATCAGCTTGATTATACCCAATGGACGGCGCTTCCGACGAATACGGCGAATAGTGGTCGCACGCTCGTCGGCGGCGCCTATCTCGTTGGCGGCATTGCGGTTTCCAACGGCATCAGCTTGATCTTTACCGACAAGTGCGCCTTTGCGATGAATTACACCGCCGGCCAGGAAATCTACTCGACGCCACGCGTTGGCGATAATTGCGGCCTTTTAAGTCCGTGGGGCGTCTGTGTCGAAGGTGGCATCGCCTTCTGGTGGTCTGATCAGGATTGGTGGACCTGGAATGGATCGGTTCAAGCGCTCCCGTCAGACGACGTGCGCGCCTCGGTCTTCCAGCCGAATCCGACCCAGACAGGCATTAACCGTCAGCAACTCGGCAAGGTTTGCGCGGTACTAAATCGGGCGAAGCGACAGGTTCGATTCTATTATCCATTGGAAAATGCCGGCGAAAATAACGCGGGCATGATCTATCATTACGATCAACAGTGCTGGAGTCCTTTGGCCTTTGGTCGCTCCGCTGGCGATGACACGAAACTACTTCCAACGCCTATGTCAACGGATATCACGGGCAACCTTTTCTATGATGAAACCGGCGTGGACGCGAACGGGGCGCCCCTGCCTTGTTATATCGAACTCGCTGAAATCGATCTCTCGAACGGCGGCAGGAACGTGGATGTTTTCGGTTTCCTGCCGAATTTTCAGACCCTCGTTGGGCTGCGGCCGCCTATTATACTTCGGACGTGCAGCAGACGGATGGACCATGGCCGATCATCGCGACGACGAAGCGACAGGATTTGCGACTCGATGGCAACATTTTCTCCTATAATCTGATGATGAACGCCCTTGGTGCAACCATGCGCCTAGGTGTCAACCGGCTGGATGTCCAGCCTAGCGGGAGCCGGCGATAATGGGGACACCAACAGCCAATCTCGGAATTATCGTTCCACAGATCGGCGGCGATCCTGGACCGGCTTATGCGCAGGATATCAATCAGGGCCTCACGATCTTGGATGCTGTGTTGGGGACGCCTGTCACGATCAGCGTGGCGCCAAGTGGCACATTCACCCTGACGGCTGTCCAGATGCAGGCGGCATGCATTGTCGCAACGGGCGCATTGACAGGAAATTCCTCCTTACAGATGCCGGCTGGCCAAGGGCGTCTGATGATGTTTCAAAATGCCACGACCGGCAGCGGAGCGCTTCTTGTGTCGAACGTCGGCGGCTCGTCATCTCTGACAATCCCGCAAGGACAGACGATGCTCGTCTATACCGATGGCACGACGCCGCGTTTTTCCAATCCATTCGGCCCGCAGGAAATTGCATCGGGTTCGTTTGTCGGCGTTGTCGCACAGACAATCCCTCTTTCAGGCTCGTTCAGCAAGTATAGAGTGCATCTCAGTAATGTGCTTCCGTCAGTAAACTTGGCGGCTATTGGGATGCAGTTCTCGATAAACGGTGGCGCGACTGTTGGACCGCAATACGCTGGCATATTCTTCGGGTCCGACAATGTTTCGCAGACTTTTTATGCCCTGCAACAGCCGGTCAATCAGCTATCCTTTTTCGCAAGCGGCGGTATCGTCAATACCCTTCCTCCAATTCCCGTAAATGCCACATACGATATTTCGCCTGGAAGCGCATCAACGGTCCCGATGCTTCGTGGGACGGTGACACAGTTGACCCGTGCAGGCGGGACCGGCGCGACAGCGTTTGCGCTGTACCAGGTCAGCGGACAAGGGACTGCCGGTCCCATCAATGCCATTCGGATCGTGCCGATTGATAATCTCGGCAATATCGAGGGGACGATTTCGGGAAGTTATATCGTGGAGGGATTGCCATGAACCGCACCTTTCTGCCCATTCCCCCCGATCCGGCTTCCTCGAAATATAATGCCAATCCGCAAAAGTGGATGGTGGATGCCTTCAAATGGATGTCTCAGGTAAAGCTCCTGATCGAGGCCGACAGCAACGTCAATACACTGCCTATAACGCCATTTTCGGTAGGCACTTATACTGCGGTCAACACTATCACCGGCACGGACGCCACTTCTAACTTCGTGGCCACGCTGGTAAGTGCAATGCAGAAGAAGGGTCTCACGGCAACAAGGAGTGCCACATGAGCGGTGCGATGACGATGCCTGGAATGGCCGGCGGCCCTCCGATGATGGGGATGCAGCCCGGCATTGGCGGAGCCGGCGGCGCGATGCCTATGCCGCAGCAGGGCATGCAGGGCGGTGGTCAGCCAATGGCAAATCCAGCCGCTGGCGGTGTCCAGGGTCTTCCGCCGCAGCTTCTGGCAATGCTTCAACAGAGGATGGGCCAAGCTCCCAATGGGATCATGGGACAGGGTGGCCCAATGCAAGGCGCAGTTGTTCCATCGCAAGCGCCGACGCCCGGTATGGGCGCCCCTGGAGTGGGTCCTGCACCGGCTATGGGTGGCTCGGCTCCGGCGCCTGGAATGGCCGGCACTGCGGCACAGATGGCGCAGCACGGCCGCTTCGGTGACAAGGTACTTGCCCATATGGCACCAGGGGAAATGGCGATCCCCCCGGAAATGCAGATGATGAATCCTCAGCTTATGCTGCAAATCCAGAAGGCATTTGCGCAGATGGGCTTGTCGCCAGCGCAATTCACGGCTGGCTCCCCGCAGGGTGTCAAAAATCCGCTGACGGGATTACAGGAAAATTCGCTGCTCGGAGCGCTTCTCCCGATCCTCGGGGCGGTCGGTGGCAGCATGATCGCTCCTGGCATCGGCACTGCGATCGGCGGGGGGTTGGGTGGCGTGGCCGGCGGTATGGTAGATAAATCCGGCTTAGCCGGCTCATTGGCGCAGGGAGCCGGCGGGGCGCTTGGCGGGTATCTTGGTGGCGGCGGCCTCGGCGGGGCGGCCAACGCGGGAGCCGCCACGGCAGCACTTCCTCCAGGAGTCTCAGGCCCGGTTGCCGCAAGCAGTGATTTTACCGGCACATCTCCATTTGGTTCCCTTATGAGGGGAGGTCTTGGCGCCGGGCTCGGATCGGCGGTCGGCGGTATCTTATCGCCTCCTCAGCAGGGTGCGGCATCGCAATTGCCCCCTGGCTTCAATACACCACGGGCGCCAGTCAATCCGCAGTTCAACAGCCTTTTGGGGAATGGTCAGTCAAGCTCGCTTAACACCGCTGGATACAATCCTTACGCGGTGGCCTCCGGATCGCCCTATAATTTCTATGGCGCATCTGGAGCCGGTTATTGAGCACGATTTTCAAACTGACGCCGGAGAATGTCACTCCGCTTTGGGGGCAGATAGAAGCGCTTTTGCGTGCGCCGGTCAACCGGATGGGAACCCACGAACCGGATGACGTTCGCAAGATGGCCATGACTGGCGCGGCCCAGATGTGGATACAATATGACTCGCCGATCGTAGAGGCAGTCGTGGTGACTGAATTCGTGCAGTATCCCAAGGGTCTGTATCTGAGGGCATGGCTTGCTGGCGGCTCCAGGGACTATCCGTTTGATAACGAAGGATGGATAGAGGCGCTCACTCAATTCGGAGAAGTCCATCGCGTGAAGGGCTTGGAGATTATCGGGCGCATGGGATGGCTTCGACGCATACCTGGACTGGCGCCCGAGGCTCTTCTGATGCGTTTGCATTTGGAGGATAAGGACAAATAATGGCCGGCGGGGGAAGCGGCGGCGGTAGCAGCAATACGGTTACCCAGACCCAACAGATACCGCTTTATGAGCAGCAGCAGTCGCAGGCGAACCAAGCGCTTGCCTCGTCGCTTGGTGCGCAGCCATTCCCGCAGTACCCCGGTCCTCTGATCCAGGGGTTCAATCCGCTCCAAACATCAGGCCAAGAGCTCGCGGTTCAGTCGGCCGGCAGTTATCAGCCGTATCTAGCTGCGGCATCAAATGACCTGGGGGCGGCCGCCAACCTGGGGTATGGCGTCAATAATGCGGCCAATTTGGCGCAGAGCGGCATTCAGGGAGCGCTCGGGCAGGCCGGAGGCGTCTTCGGCCAAGTTGGCGCGGCCAATCAGCAGACCGCCGCCGGGTTGCAAAATCAGGGTTTCCAGGGCGATGTGAGCGCCGCCGGAAATACGGCCCTGGGGGCGCAGTCAGGCGCATTGGGCGCGGCACAAAACCTGACCAATCCTAATATGGTCGGCGCTTACATGAACCCTTATGTTCAGCAGGCGCTGGCACCGCAAATTCAGGATTTGCAGCTTCAGCTTGCGCAGCAACAGCAGGGGATCAATGCCAGCGCGACTCAGGCAAATGCCTTTGGGGATGCGCGGCAAGGAGCGATGAGTGCGCTTCAGAACCTGTACGGCAATCAGGCACTGAACCAACTTATCGGGACGGGTTACAATAATGCCTATACCCAAGCCCAACAGGCGCTCGGGCAGGCGCAGGGAACGCAACTTGGCGCGGCGGCCGGATATGGCAATATCGCTAACCTATTCGGAAACCTTGCGGGTCTTCAGAATCAGCAGCAGGGCATTCAGCTACAAGGGGCGCAGAACTATCTGGCGGGTGGAAATGCGCTCATGGGCGAGCAGGGGATTGGCCTGCAAGGCGCCAATGCCAATCTTGGCGTCGGCAATCTTCTGGCGGGACAGCAAGGTCTCGACATCGGCATGGCCGGCCAGCAGGCCGCGCTCGGCAATCAGGCACAGCAGCAAGGCCTGACGGGAGCGAACGCCGTATATAATGCTGGAAACCAGATGCAGACTCTGGGTCAGGAGCAACTGAATGCGGCCTATCAGCAGTATCTGAATCAGATCAATTGGCCGTTCCAGATGCTGAATGTGCAGGAAGGTGCTCTCTCCAATTCTCCCTATAACATCGCGACCGCGACCACATTGCCGTCCGCTAATCAGACGGCGCAGGGCTTCGGCACGCTGGCGAGCGCGGCCGGTCTGCTTGGCGGTCTGGCCGGCAACCAAAACGGTAATGCGCCATTTGGAGGGCAGGCCCTGCAATGAGCGGCATCAACGATCCCTTTGCCTTTCAGCAGGGACTTGATCCAAGCCAGCAAAGCACGGGCGCTTTTGGCGTTCCGATGTCGGCTTGGCAGCATCTGGCGATGTTCGGTGGCAATCTCGCGGCCGCTGCGAACGCGCGTACACCGACTGGACATTTGGCTTATGGCGCCGGGTTTGCAGGACCGTTCGGCGCGGCGGTCGGCCAGACAATGCAAGAGGGAATGGGACAGGCGGCAACTGGAGCGAATATCGGCCGCGTGCGGGCGGAGACGCAGCAAGAGCAACTGAAAAACCAAGTCCTGCAAGCCCAAGTCCCGTTTGAGCAATATAAGGCTCGGCTTAGCCTGCAACTCGCGCAGGACCCCAATTTCGCGGCCAGCTTGTATGGCGGCCAGCCGGGTGCCCCGAATGTCTATGGCACTCCCGCATTCACGGGACAGCCGCAATCGACACCCGCAGGTAATGCACCGCTCGCGCGTGTCAAGGATCAGCTTGAATCCGGCGGCCGCATGGCGCCCGGTATCGTCGGGGATAGCGGCGCGGCCGCAGGACCATCGCAAGTCCATCAAGCCGCCCTGAACGATGTCAACGCCCATTGGGGCACGAATTATACGCTGGCGCAACTGACGGCCAACCCGCAACTCGGGAAGCAGGTTGGCGATATGTATCTCGCTATGCAACAGCAGCGCTATCCAGGGCGGCCCGATCTGGCGTTGGCTGCCTATAATGCCGGCCCTGGAGCCGTTGATAAGGCGGTGCAGGGAGGGCAAGGTATCGCTGCCCTGCCACCATCGACACAGGGCTATGTGCAGCGCGGGATGAGCATGCTGAATGACTTCGGGACAGGCATCAATCCCGCGAGTGCATTGGTGCAGTCGCAGCAACTGATGGCGCAGGCTGCCGACTTGGAACGGCGTCAGTCTCTGGCGAAATTCCTGGGGTTGCCAATGCCGCCGGGAGATTCGGCCGTTCTTCGGCAACAGGCAAACGCTTATACGAACATGGCTCTCGCCGGTCCGCAAGCCGGGGCGGAAGCAGCCGGCAAGGCCGGCGTCGAAATGCAAACGGCACCACAGATTGCGCATGATGTGGAGTCGGCCAAAAACCTCGCTACGCTGACTTACTCTCAAGCTATCGAGAAAGCAAAGGCGCTTGGAAGTTTCCAAGTTAAACCGCAGAGTGATAGATTCGGTAACTGGATAATCGGCGACGGAAAGGGGGGCGTTATTTATCTCGGGCGAGGGGCTGAGGTAAAGGAACAGTATAATCCAGCCACGGATATGTACCACTACGGCAATGTCGGCGGCGAAGGCATTGGCAATCCAGCGAACATTGGTCAGGCATTCACACCGCAGCAACTTGCGCAGCAACAGGCAACGGGACAGGGGGCTGGAGGGACGGGCGGCATAGCGAAGCCTGGGCCGCAGTCGGAATCCTTTGGCCACGAGCGCGGAACCGGTCTTGGAATGGAGTTCCGCGAGACCGACGAGTCAGCGGAAGCCGCAAAGGACAGCAACTATCTTTTCGATAACATGCGCCGGGACTCCCAAACATGGGATATGGGAAAGTTTGCCCCATTTGAAGGCGAGGCGCGGGCGTGGTTATCGGCAGTCGGCCATAGTTTCGATAAATATGACGCGCAGGGCAATAAGATAGGCGGCCTCGATCTATCGAGGCTTGATAAGCCACTCGCTGATTATCAGGCATTTAACAAATCGTCCGGTCAGCTATTACGCGCCGCTGTACACGATACGTCATCGAGGGCCGCACTTCAGGAGTATAAACTGATTGGCGAATCCCTTCCAACGCCCTCGACCTCTCAGGAGGCATTCGGGCAAGTCGCGGATCAATGGCAAGGACTGAATGACTATCGCCTCGCCAAGCAGAAATTCATGCAGGGATATAAGACACATCCACAGGATTTCGAGAGCGATTTCAATCAGCGAGTTTCGCCTACATCATTCATGCTGAATCGCATGTCGCAAACGCCGGAGGGACAGCAGACGCTGACGCGCATGCTGGCGAAAATGCAATCAACTGAGACGGGAAAGATCGCTGCCGGCAAGATGCTCCAGGATTATCGTTACGCGAAGAGCGCGGGCTTGTTCGATGATCTGCCGCCAATGCCGGCTCCGGGACGATAATGTCCGGATCGCAGTTCGACGTGGAAGGATTGCTTCAAGGAGCGATGGGCGGCAATTTGCCGAGTGAGCCGTCGCAAAGGAATGTTCCTCTCCCGCGAGCGCCATCGCAGCAGCAATTCGATGTAGAGGGATTGCTCTCGCGGGCAAAAGAGGGAACTGTTCCTGACCCCCAGGTATTAGCGACAATACCGGCGCGTGGCGGCACTCCTGATCTGCCGGCATGGGCCGGGGGCGGCCCGCAGCCACAAGCGCAATCGCCGGCTGCGCAGCCGCATTTGCAAACGCCCGGCCAAATGGCGCAGGATGTGGCTTCAGCTATTCCATCCGGTCTCTATAAGGGTGTCTCGGGGGTATTCAATATCCCGACGAGTGCTGCCAATCTGGCGCAGCGTGTCATGCACGGTATGACCGGACAGAATTTCGGTCAGCCCCTGCAACCGCCAATAGAGACCAATCCGACCGGATATCAGCCCGGCAGCGGGCTTGCCTCAAATGTCCAGAACGCCGCTGAAGCGGTCGGTAATGTCGCGATGTTGGGCGGCGTGGGACGTGCTCTTCTGCCATTTACCCAGGCCGGCACTCCCATGGCTACCGTCGCGGGGGCGCTCGCGAACACAGGCCCAGGAACGCTTGCGGCAGCAGCGGCTGGAGGGGCTGCGCAGGAGCCGGCGGCTGGAATGGTTCCGGAAGAGTATAAGCCACTCGCTCGCCTTGGAGCGAATATTGGAGCCGGGACGATTGCCGGCGGCGCGGGCGGCTTACTTGGCGGCATTGATCTGGAGACGGCGAGGCTCGGCCAATTAGCGGTTCAGCGTTATGGTCTTCCTATCAGAGCCGGCCAATTGACGAACAATCGGATCGTCAGGCAGCTTGATAGCACTCTGAAATCTGTCCCAGGCGCTGGTTATGGCAATGTTGATGATGCTTTGCAATCGGCTTGGCAAAGGCAAGTCATCGCGACGATGGGCGGTACGGGAGATAATCTGAACGAAAGTGTATTTAACGAAGGACGCAGGAGAATCGGCAGCGGTCTTAACGAAATCGAGGCTCGTACGCCTGTTCAGCTTGATAATCCATTCGTCAACAGAGTCGCCCAAATAGAGAACGAAGCCAATACCAACCTGATGGAGCCCGAAAAGAATCGGATAAATGGCCTTATTGGTGGTCTATTTGAAAACTTACGTCCTGACGGGACAATAGCCGGGAAGACATTCGGCAATCTCTTGCATAGAGGCTCGCCCCTCGCGACTGCGACGTTGCCGAGTGCGCCGGTAAATGTACGTAATTTTGCCTCCCAACTCCAGGGAGCGCTTCGGGATGCCTTAGAGCGCAGCGCGCAAGGCGATGACGCGACACAATACACCAGGCTCCGGACTCAATGGAAGAACATGGAAACCCTTCGGCCGCTGGTAAGGCGCGCTGATCAGATTGGCGGGATTACGCCATCGACGGGAGGCATTAAGCCGTCTGACTTACTTGGCGTTGTGGCCCAGAAATATGGGGACATGGCGATTTCTCAAGCCAAGCCGGGACAAATTCCACTGCTTGATCTCGCCCGCATTGGCCAGCGCTTCATGAAAGAACTCCCGACTTCGCAGACGGCGGAGCGGACGCAGATGCGGAAATATATTGAAGCCGCAGGCGGTGGCGTTACGGGCGCCCTCCTTGGCGTTGGCGCTGAGCACGCTGCGCAATTGGGTCCGCATGCGCTCATGGGCGCGGCTGCTGGAGGGGCTGGTACGGCTTTGGCCGGGCGTCTTATCGGCGCCGGCCTTCGCAGCCGTGGGCTTGCCAATCAAGCGATCCAAAACAGCCTAGGACAGAGCAACATCGGACAGAACATCGGCCGAGTGACGGTGCCGCTCGCGACTGCGCAAGGCGTGCGGGAGCTTGAGCCGCCGGGACCAAGCGTTAATCCGCGGACCGCCCAGCCGGAATTCAGCCTGGAAGCGAATCAGAGTTCGGGAAAGCGTCAAATAGCCGACCAGATCGCGGGACAAATTGCCAACGGCGGATTGGCCGATGATAAGGCGATCGCCGGCTTTCTACGTGATAATAAACCCACCATCCGCACCGCGTTTGGGGGGCAGGGCATGCAGAATATCCAGTTTGTGGCTGCCTTGGTGCGTCGCGGTGGCAATCTACTATCGGCAATGATGCAGAATGTCCCTCCCGCGATTCAATCTGCGGGCGTCAATGGGCCGGCGGATATGATTTCTCTGGCGATGACATCTCCGGAGCTTGCGAAAATGCTGGCAATGAAGTCAACAGGCGCCATTACACCCGCCACCCAGAAGCGAGTCGTGGGGGCGATCCAGAAAGCAAATAACCCAGATGCTCCTTTGGGAAATCCTCTATCTGGCCGCCGTGCTATACGGGGCGGTGTGTCTGATGGATTGGCTTTGGAACAAGCAGGCCAAGCCGCTCGCGCGCAGGGCGTGGGAACGCCTCAAAACCGGGGTATTTCACCATGAAGCGTATCCTGCCGGCGCTATGGGTTCTCTCTATCTTGCTGCCGCTTATGGCGCGAGCACAGAGTCTGCCATTTCCGATTTCACCAACTGCCGGAACGACCGTCTGGACGACGGCCCAGTGGGTGACGGCCTGGACATCGAAAGCCGATACGGCATCTCTTCTGCAAGGATCAAATTTCAATGGTCCGTTCCCACTAACCGGCATTGCGCTTGGGGCACAGAATTCCGGCGATATGGTATCTCTGGCGGCCGACGTAGCGGGCAACCTGAACGTCAATTGTCAGGCCGGTTGCGGAACGCTTCCTACGGGAGCTTCGACCTCGGCCAATCAGACCGCGACACAAGGAACTGTCTCGCCTGGAACCGCTGCGACGAAGTCGGACCTGATTGGCGGTGTCTATAATTCCTCCGCCCCTTCTCTATCGACCGGCAATCAGGCGGCTCTCCAGGTCGATAGCAGCGGCAATCTAAAGGTCAACGTGACGGTCGGCGGCGGTACCGGGGGCACGGCGTCAGCTTTTGCCGCAGCGTTCCCGGCAAACGGAACGGCAATCGGCGCCAAGAATGGCTCCAATATGGTCAATCTTACGGCCGATGGATCGAACAATCTGAACGTCAATTGCACGGTCGGATGCTCTGGCGGAACGTTCAACAATAACGCTGATGGCGTTGCGACATCGTCAACCAATGGACAGGCGGCGGCATGGTTATATGGGTGGAATGGATCGACGTGGGATCGGCTGGAGGACGATGGATCCAAAAATCTGAAGGTCAATCTTCAGACGGCAGTTCCCGCCGGCACGAATCTGATGGGCAAGGTGGGGATCGATCAGACTACAGTTGGCACTACCAATGCAGTATCACTCGCGCAAGTTGGGAGCACGACTGTCGTAACCGGTGGTGTGAACGGAACATTAGGTGTTGGTGGCCCGACTGCCTCCGGTTCAAGTATTACCGCAAATCCCGTGACGATCGGCGGCCGGGCGCAGAACGCAGAACCAACAGCAGTGACAAACGGGCAGGTGGTGAATGTCGCGACTGACCTTGTCGGCAAGCAGATCGTTATGCCATTTGCCAATAAGGAAAACTTCCTAGCAGGATCAACTGCGGCGATCACTACAGCGACGAATACTCTCGTCATATCGGCACAAGCGGCCGGCGTGAAGATTTATATGACTGGCTTCTCGTGCGCGAATACCGGCGCCAATACCTCTCTTATTCAGTTTACCTCCGGCTCCGGCGGTAGTGTGCTTTGGACCACGATTGCGCCGGCCGGCTCCGGCACGAATGTCACCTTGACGCCTCCGGTAGCTACGGCCGCAGCAACGGCGCTCTATGTAACAAACGCCACTGCCAGCACATCGATTTACTGCTCGGCAACCGGCTATGCGGGCACCTAGATTTATCCTCGCCGTTCTGCTGGCGCTCCCGCCGTCGTTCGGGTGGGCAACGACGGAGTATATTATCGGCAGCGGTGCCGGCTCGTGGACGCCTCGCACGACAGCAACTGTTACGGTTCAAGTGTGGGGAGCCGGGGCATCTGGGGATGATAGCTCCGGAGCCGGAGGAAATGGCGCCGGATGGGCAAAGAAGAACAGCTTCTCTGCCACGGCCGGGACGCCTGTTCCTTTTTCGCTCGGCGCTCCAGGCGTGGGTGTTGCACGCAACGCCAGCGTTGCCGGCGGCGATACATGGTTCTCCACATCAGGAACGGTCATAGCGCCGGGCGGCGGATCAGCTACGTCTGCTATCGGTGACAGCACGGCGGCCGGCGGCGCGGGAAGCGCCTTCAGTGGTGGCGGAACTGTCGGCGGCGGCGGTGCTGGCGGTCCTGGGGGAGCCGGGCAAGCCGGGGGCGGCTCAACATCAAGCGCGGCCGGGGGCGGCGGTGGGGGCAATGGCGGGGGAACCGCTGGAACCACTGTGACCGGTGGCGCAATCGGCGGTGCTGGTGGCAACGGGATCGCCGGCACGGGTGGCGCTGGCGGCTTCGCGGCCGGCGGCGCGGCCAATGGTTCTCCTGGGGGCAAGGGAGCGGGCGGCGGCGGCGGATACGGCGACAGTACGACCAATGGTGGTTATGGCGGCAACGGCGGAGATGATTATGACAATGGTGGTGGTGGTGGGGGTGGCGCAGGTTTTGGCGGCGCTACATTTGCGGCGGCTGGTGGCAATGGCGGCACGCCGGGCGGCGGAGGCGCGGACTCGTTCAATGGCGGCCCGATAGGACAGGGCGGATGGTCGGTCATCAAGATCACTTACACGGGCACCGATCCTGATCGTGTCATTGTTTTGGGTTCCATAACCACGATCGATATTCCGTCCACCTGGACCAATCTGGCGAAGGCCGAAGCATGGGGTGGTGGTGGCAATGGAGTAGCCGGGGGCGCCTCAACGGGGGGCGCCGGGGGCGGCGCTGGAGCGTACGCGGTCAAGAATCGGCTGACGATTGCGCCCGGCGGGACGGTCACGGTCTTGGTGGCTGGTCAGGGCGGTAGCTCTTCCATCGCCAGTGGCGCAGTGCTGGCGCAGGGTGGCTCCAATGGTTCCGGTTTAGTCGGTGGTAGCGGAGGCGCCGGTAGCCTCAGCGTTGGCGATCTGACGGCGACCGGTGGCACCGGTGGCACATCTCTGGCCGGCGCAACAGACTTCGGCGGCGGGGGCGGCGGTGCGGCATCGGCTGGCGGCGTTGGCGGCAATGGCGCTAACGGAACAGCCACGGTTACGACCGGCGCTGGAGGCGCCAGCCCATCGGCCGGGGCAGGCGGAGCATCCGCAGGAGCGACGAATACCGCTGGCAATCCAGGTGCTTCAAATAGCCTGGGAGGCGGAGGCGGATCGGGCTCGGGGGGAAGTTCATCAGGCAAGTCAGGAGGCGCTGGAGGCTTCCCAGGCGGCGGGGGCGGTGGCGGAGGGGGCGGTGGAACCAACCCAGGCGGTCTCGGCGCGGCTGGCATGGTACAGCTTACCAACTTCATTTCCGGGGGCGGAACGGCCAGCGGCGGCAACTTCATGCTGATTGGCGTCGGGGGTGGGACGGGCGGCGGCGGCGGAAGCTACGCGGGACCGGGCGATCTGGTCTCCGGCGCAACGTGGTGGGTTGGTTTGCGAGCCTATTCAGCGGCAGCAGCGGCAGCCCATGCAAAGGCGATCAACATTGTACGTGCCTCGGATAGCGCATCAAAGGATATAACCGTCCTCACTTCCGGCGCTCTTGATGTGCAAACTGCCAACACGTTCTGTAACGGGACCACATGCACGATTGCCACGTGGTATGACCAGACCGGAAATGGCGTCAATTTGACTCAGGCAACCGGGAGCCAGCAGTTTGCTTTGACATTTAACTGCGTCGGCCTGCTTCCATGCGCGACAGTAACCGGCGCCAATAGTCAGTATTATTCAGGCACTATGAGCGGCGCGGTCAGTCAGCCCCTCACTGTCTCGGCAACCGCCAATCGCAATCCATCGACCGCATCCGAACAGGATTTGTTTTCTTCCAACCAGGGCTCAGGTGTGGTCATCGGTTATCCGTCCGCCGCGAACGAAGCATTCATTTACGCGGGGTTCGCCAGTGTTACAGCGACAGCGTCGGATACATCCTTGCATGGCCTCGAATATGTCGTGAATGGACCGAGTTCAGCTATAACCGTTGACGGGACCACGACGGGGAGTCTAAGTCCTGGCACTCAGCCAACAATCGCAACCTTCAATATCGGCTTGAGT
>Ga0335083_10004817_pt1 | contig 17142 bp, 17 predicted proteins | sample Lox_Sample_42_FD_206716 | JGI IMG/M metagenome (GOLD analysis project Ga0335083, IMG submission 206716) | Soil microbial communities from Loxahatchee National Wildlife Refuge, Florida, United States - Lox_Sample_4.2 | ecosystem: Environmental > Terrestrial > Soil > Wetlands | place: USA... | reverse complement strand
GTTGGTCGGAAACGAGCCCGGCAGCCGGTAGACGATCTGCCAACCGAGCGCGACGCGCCACGCGTAGTCGATCGTCTGCGCATCGGCGAGGAACGTGGACCACGCGAGCGTGCTCGAAGCGCCGGCGAGCAAGATGGTGACGAGCGTGGCGGCGACCAGCGCCGGATAGATGCGCAGCACCCGCGCGGCCGCGAAGGGCACGATGGCGCGGCGCGAGAGCCAGCTCCGGGTGACGAGGAAGCCGGAGATGACGAAGAAGATCTTCACGCCCAGCGCGCCGAAGTTGAGCTCGTGCGCGATTCGCCACAGCGGCTCCTGCGTCCAGCGCCCGGTGAGCGCGAAGCTGTGGAAGAGCACGACGCACGCCGCCGCGAAGAGGCGGATCAGCTGGAAATTGTTGTCGCGGCCGTGCGCGAGGTTGGAAAGGCGCGGCGTCATGGCCGCCCCGTCACGATTCGCGAGGCACGGGAGCGGCAGCCGCGGCGAGCTCGTCTTTGGTGTTGATGTTGCGGAACGCCGTCTCGCAGTCGTCGAAATGCACCGGCGCGACGGCGAGCGTGGCGTACCACGCGTCGATCTTGCGGCCGCCTTCGGCGAGGAACGCGGCGAGGTGCGGCAACACCGCGCGGTCGACGAGCGCGAACACGGGGTGCGGCTGCTCGAACGTGTAGGCGACCGCGAGCTGCGCGCCGGCGCGCTCGAGCCCCTCGCCGAGGCGCGCCACGAGGTCGAGGGGCAGGAACGGCGAGTCGCAAGGCGAGGTCGCCACGAAAGGTGTCGCCGCGCGCGCGAGACCGGCGTGCAGGCCGGCGAGCGGCCCGGCGAAGCCGCCGACCTCGTCGGGGACCACCGGGTAGCCGAACGCCTCGTAGCGCCCCTGGTTCTGGTTCGCGTTGACGATCACCGCGCTCACCTGCGGCGCAAGGCGCGCGAGCACGTGCGCGATCATCGGCTTGCCGTCGAGCGGCACGAGCCCCTTGTCGATGCCGCCCATGCGCCGCCCCATGCCGCCGGCGAGGACGAGACCGGTGACTTCGAGCGCGTTCACTGCGGCGTATCCGCCAATGGCGGAAGCCAGCTCACGTGCTCCTCGTAGAATGCGTGCACGGACGGCGCACGGTCGACGGGATCGTCGAACGCGGCAAGCGTGACGTGCGTTTCGCCGGGCCACTTCGCCGATTCGAAGAAGAGCTTGGTGCCGCACCTGCGGCAGAAGCGGCGGAAGGTCTGCGGCGACGATTCGTGCGTCGCGATCTGCTCGGCGCCCTGCGTGATGCGCACCTGCGACGACGGGAACCCCGCCCAGGTGACGAACGCCGCGCCGTGGGCGCGCCGGCAGCTCTCGCAGTGGCAGTGAGCGACGAAGCGGGAGGGAAATCGGGCCACGAACCTCACCGCGCCACAATGACAGCGCCCGCCCGCAGCCGCCGCGCTCATCGCACGAACCGCTGCGCGCCCGTGAAGAGCAGGTAGTGCTTGTTCATCGCGCGGCCGATCATCGTCAGGCCGACCTTCTGCGCGATCTCGTAGCCCATCTGCGTGAGGCCCGAGCGCGACACGAGGAACGGAATGCCCATCTGCGCGGCCTTGATCACCATCTCCGACGTGAGGCGGCCCGTCGTGTAGAAGATCTTGTCGCCGCCGTCGAGGCGATCGAGCCACATGCGGCCGGCGATCGCGTCCACGGCGTTGTGGCGGCCGACGTCCTCGACGAACATGAGGATGGCCGCGCCCGCGGGATCGTTGCTCGCGAGCGCGCAGCCGTGCACTGCACCGGCCTGCTTGTAGATGGTCTCGTGCAGACGCACGCGGTCGAGGAGGTCGTAGAGCGTGTCCTGCGCAAGCGTCGCGCCCTCGGGAAGCTTGACGCTGTCGATCTCGTCCATGAGGTCGCCGAACACCGTGCCCTGCCCGCAGCCCGTCGTCTTCGTGCGCCTCGCGGTCTTGGCCTCGAGGTCGGCGAGGCCGTGGCGCGTCTTGATCGCGCACGCGTTGCACTCCCAGTCGACCTGCACCGAGACGATGTCCTCGATCGAGCGCACGAGCCGCTGGTTGCGCAGGTAGCCGATGGCGAGCGCCTCGGGCGCGCCCCCGAGCGTCATCAGCGTGAGAAGCTCCTGCTTGTCGACGTAGATCGTGAGCGGATGCTCGCCCGCCACGGGAACCTCGCGGACGTCGCCGTTCTCGTCGATCGAGGCGACGTTGAACGTCGCGGGGCGCGCGGCGTCGGTGAGGACCGGACGGTACGGCGTGTTGGGGGCGTTCACCTACCCACCGATATAGGACATTTCCACCTTCGGCGCGCGCGCGGTCTGCGCCGTGCGGATCTCCGAGTAGCGATCCTCGCGCTGGCGCCAGATCGCGGCGATCACCCGCCGCAGGTGGTCCTCGTCGCCGCCGCCGCGGATGATCTCGCGCAGGTCGAATCCGTCGTTCGCGAACAGGCACGTATAGAGCTGGCCCTCGGTGGAAAGCCGCGCGCGCGTGCAGTCGCGGCAGAACGCCTGCGTCACCGACGCGATGACGCCGATCTCGCCGCTGCCGTCCGCATACGTCCAGCGCTCCGCCACCTCGCCGCGGTAATGCGGGTCGGCGCAGACGAGCGGCATCTGCGCGTGGATCATCGCCACCACGTCGCGCGCCGGGACGACCTCGTCCATGCGCCAGCCGTTGGTGGCGCCGACGTCCATGTACTCGATGAAGCGCACGACGTGGCCCGTGCCGCGGAAGCGGCGTGCCATGGGCACGATGGAGCCTTCGTTCGTTCCTCGCTTGACCACCATGTTGATCTTCAGCGGCGCGAGGCCCGCGTCGGCGGCGGCGTCGATGCCCTCGAGCACCTTGCCGACCGGGAAGTCCACGTCGTTCATGGCGCGGAACGTCGCGTCGTCGAGCGAATCGAGGCTCACGGTGACGCGCGACAGCCCGGCCGCCTTGAGCTCGCGCGCCTTGCGCGCGAGAAGCGCGCCGTTGGTGGTGAGCGTGATGTCCAGATCGTCGGAGATTCCGCGCAGCATCTCGACCAGCCGCTCGATATTCCTTCGAAGCAGCGGCTCGCCGCCGGTCAGGCGCAGCTTGCGCACGCCCAAGCCCACGAAGACGCGCGCCACGCGAGTGATCTCCTCGAAGGTGAGGAGCGCATCGTGCGGCAGGAACGGATAATCGCGGCCGAAGACGTCCTTCGGCATGCAGTAGACGCAGCGGAAGTTGCAGCGGTCGGTCACCGAGATGCGCAGGTCGGACAGCGGCCGCTGCCGCGCGTCGAGCACGGGCCCGGGCGCAACGGGTGCGCGCGCCGCGTCGCGCACGAAAGCGGCCAGCGCCTCCTCGCGGCCCTGCGCGCGCACGTCGGTCAGCGGAATGAAAGTGGCCATGGCGCTGTCTACTCGATGGTTCATGGTAGCAGACCCCTCTTGCATCCGGCTGCCGGTGTATGATCGGCGCGCCTTGAGCGCGAAGACCATGCTGCCCGTGTACTTTTGCGTCGACGTCGTGATGGAGCGCGTCGCGCTGCGCAACCGTTGGGCGAGTGAGCAATGGCAGCCTCGCGCGGTGCTTGGCAGAGGCGAGGGCCGGGCCGTGCCGGGGGCCGCGGAATGCACGCTCGACACCCACGAGCGCACATTGTGGCGCTTTCCCGGCATGGCGATCGAGCTTCATCCCTCGGAGGCCGAAGGGTACTTTCTGAACCTCACGTCCGAGACCCCGGTCGTGTTCGTGATGTGGCGCTCGGCTGAGGACGACGTGCCGCCGGCGGCGCGGCCGGTGCTCGTCACGCTGAGCTACAACGAAGCGGCGCGCTTCATGGACGGCGGCGAGCGCGTCGACCCCGTGGCGATCGAGGCGCCGATCCGCGCCTGGCTCGCCGACTTCGTGTCGGCGCACTACAAGCCGGAGCCGAAGAAGAAGGTGAAGCGCAACGACCCGTTCGCCGAAGACGACCGGCCCGAGCGGCCGAGGCGCCCGTAATGAGCGAGGATTCGCGCGACCGCCTGACGCTTTCACGCTGGTCGCGGCGCAAGCTCGAGGCGGCGCGCGCGAAGGGGCAGCCGCCGCCTGTGTCCCCGCCCCCCGCTGCGGCGGCGCCGGCCGCGCCCGTCGCGCCGACGCCGGCGCCCACGGCCGAGGCGGAGGCCCTCCCGCCCGTGGAGTCGCTGACGATCGACTCCGACTTCTCCGCGTTCCTCTCGCCCAAGGTCGACGAGGCCGTCAAGCGCGCCGCGCTGCGCAAGCTCTTCAGCGATCCGCGCTTCAACGTCATGGACGGCCTCGACATCTACATCGACGACTACACGAAGGCCGATCCGCTTCCCGAAGACGTGATTGCCAAGCTCGCGGACGTCTACAAGACGCTGACGGAGGAAATACCCGCCGACCCCGCGCCGTCGCAGGATTCCGCGTGCGCAGCCGAAGCCGATCCGGCGGCGGCGCCCGAGACCGCGAAGCCGGACGACGTCATTCCGGACACGCAAGCATGAGCGCTGCGGACAAGACGCTGCTCGTCTGCAACTGCAACCGCACCATGCCGCTCGACGGCGCGTCGCTCGCGCGCGCGCTCGACACCGCGGCGCCGATCAAGGTCCACTCGATGATGTGCCAGCGCGAGCTCGCGCAGTTCGCAGCGGGCGCGCAGGGCGATCTCGTGGTCGCCTGCACGCAGGAGCAGCGGCTCCTGGGCGAAGTCGCGGAGGAGGGCGGGCGCGCGCAGGAGATCCGCTTCGTCAACATCCGGGAGACGGCCGGATGGTCGCGCGAGGCGAAGTCGGCCACGCCCAAGATCGCGGCGCTCATCGCGATGGCGGCGCTGCCCGATCCCGAGCCCGTGCCGAGCGTGTCGTACCGGTCGTCGGGTCAGCTCCTCATCGCGGGACCGCTCGACGCGGCGCTGTTCTGGGCGGACGCGCTGCACGAGCGCATGGCCGTCACGGTGCTCGCGACCGGGCGCGCGATCGGCAACGCGCTGCCGGCCGAGCGCGTGTATCCCCTGTACTCGGGGCGCCTCACCGCCCTCAGCGGCTGGCTCGGCGCGTTCGAGGCGGCATGGTCGCAGGACAACCCCATCGACCTCGACCTTTGCACCCGCTGCAACGCCTGCCTGCGCGCGTGCCCGGAGCAGGCGATCGACGAGAGCTACCAGATCGACCTCGACCGCTGCAAGAGCCACCGCGCGTGCGTCGCGGCCTGCGGTCCGGTCGGCGCGATCGACTTCGAGCGCAAGGACAAGGCTCGCTCGGAGAAGTTCGACCTGGTCCTCGACCTCCACGCGCGTGCGTGGTTCGCGCAGCATCAGGCGCCGCAGGGCTACTTCCGTCCCGGCGCCGACCCCGTTGCGCAAGCGAAGGCGGTCGCCGAGCTCGCCGAGCTTCGCGGCGAGTTCGAGAAGCCGAAGTTCTTCAAGCTCAAGGAATCGCTGTGCGCGCACAGCCGGTCGCGCATCGAGGGCTGCAGCAAATGCATCGACGTGTGCTCGGCGCTCGCCATCCGGCCGGCCGGCGACCGCATTGCCGTCGAGGCGCATCTTTGCGTCGGCTGCGGCGCGTGCACGACGGTATGCCCGTCCGGGGCGCTCACCTTCGCCTACCCTTCGGTACCCGACCTCGCGGCGCGCCTCAAGGTGCTGCTCGCAACCTATGAGCGCGCGGGCGGGCGCGACGCGTGTCTGCTCTTCCACGCCGGGGACGGCCGCGAGGCCATCGCCCGCCTCGCCCGCCGCGGCGACGGATTGCCGGCGCGCGTGATCCCGATCGAGATCCATCACGTGGCGTCGGTGGGCCTCGACGTGTGGCTCGCGGCGCTCGCGTGGGGCGCGTCGCAGGTCGCGGTGCTCGCGACCGGCAGCGAGGCGCCGCAATATCGCGAGGCGCTCGCCTTCCAGATGCGGCTTGCCGATATTATCGCGGGCGCGTTCGGCTATCAGGGCGAGCACTTCAAAGTTGTCGACGCCGACGCCCTTGGGACGCTCGCGCAGTGGCCTCCCGCGCTGGCGCCGCGCGTTTGCGCGACCTTTGCGGCCACACCCGAGAAACGCACGACGGCATGGCTCGCGATCGAGCATCTCGCCGCCCACGCGCCCACGCCGCAGCGTGCGATTCCGCTTCCGGGCGGCGCGCCGTTCGGGGGCATCGAGATCAACCGCGATACGTGCACGATGTGCCTCGCCTGCGTCGGCTCGTGTCCCGAGGCGGCCATCGCCGACAACGCCGAGCGCCCGCAGGTGCGCTTCATCGAAGCGAACTGCGTGCAGTGCGGCATCTGCGCGGCGACGTGTCCAGAGCATGCGATAAGCCTCGTGCCGCGCCTCGACGCGACGCCGCAAGCGCGTGCGCCGCGCGTGCTCAACGAGGCGGCCATCGTCAACTGCATCCGCTGCGGCAAGCCTCTCGGCACGCAGAAGATGATCGACGCGATGCTCGCCAAGCTCGCGACGCATTCGATGTTCGCCGAGCCGGGAGCGCTCGACCGGCTGCGCATGTGCGCCGACTGCCGCGTGGTCGACCTCGTCCGCACCGAGAAGAGCGTGGATATCCGCAATCTATGAACGCAGAGCCGCCCAGACCCGCGAGCGTGGCGGCCCTCCATGCGCCCGAGGACCAGGCGCGGGCGGAACTCTACGCAGTGCTCGGGCGCCTGTTCTCGGCCGCGCCCGACGCGCCCGTCCTGGCGGCGCTCGGGGCGTCGGACACCTGGCCCGACGACGAGGGCAACCCGCTTGCCGGCGCCTGGAACCGCCTCGTGCTCGCGAGCCGCGGCATGGACGCCGAGGCCGCCGAGCAGGAATACACAGACCTTTTCATCGGTGTGGGCAAAGCGGAGTGCAACCTGCACGCGTCGTATTGGAAGCCGGAGGCGTCGCCGCGACCGCTGGTCGCCGTTCGCGACGAGCTGGCGGCGCTCGGCCTGGGCCGGAGGGCGGGCGCGACGGTGTACGAGGATCACTTGGGCGCGCTTTGCGAAGCGATGCGCATGCTCGTGGCCGGAACCGACGAACGCGCGCCGGCGCCGCTTGTCACACAGAAGCGATTTTTCGAGCGGTTCCTGGACGGCTGGACTGCGGAATGTTGCGATGCAATAACGCAATCGCCGGTTGCAAACTACTACCGGCGCGTTGCAGAATTCACTGGTTTGTACCTGGCGCTCGAACGTGACTCGTTCGCCATGGATTGAGGCCGCGAGACAGGCGGTCCCGCACAACGAATAAAACGATCGTCACGACGCATCGCCCTGGAGGTTTCGAATGAGCACAACGTCGCAGCGCAGTGCGCAAGCGTCGACACCGACGCGCGCCCCTTCCGCCGATTTCTCCCGCCGCCGCTTCCTCCTCGCCCTCGGCGCTGGCGGCGCGGGTGCCGCGGCCGCCGCCGCGCCGATCGCCGCCCAGGCGACCGATACCGCGCCCGAATCGCAGGCGGCACAGGGCTACCGCGAGACCGATCACGTGCGCACCTACTATGCGACCGCGAGACTGTAGAGGGAGACCGCCATGCTGCTGACACGCAAATCCGACAGCGCGCCCGCCGGCGGTCCGCGCCTGCGCAGGTTCGCGGGAGCCCGACTCTCGACGATGGACCGGCGCATGTTCCTCAAGCGGTCCGGCATTGCCGCCGGCGCGGGAGCGTTCGCAAGCCAGTTGCCGTACGGCACCATCGCACCCGCGGCCGCGGACGGCGACAAGAAGGTCGAGCAGAAGCGCACGGTATGTACGCACTGCTCGGTCGGCTGCGCCGTGGACGCGACCGTCGAGAACGGCGTGTGGACGCGGCAGAACCCGGTGTTCGAATCGCCGATCAACCTCGGCGCGCATTGCGCCAAGGGCGCTTCGGTGCGCGAGCACGGCGTCATCGAGCACTCGCATCGGCTGAAGACGCCGATGAAGCTCGTGGGCGGCAAGTGGCAGCGCATCTCCTGGGACCAGGCCATCAACGAGGTCGGCGACAAGCTGCTCGCCATCCGCAAGGACGCGGGCCCGGACGCGGTGTTCTGGGTCGGCAGCTCCAAGCACAACAACGAGCAGTCGTACCTCCTGCGCAAGTTCGTGTCCTTCTTCGGGACCAACAATTGCGACCACCAGGCGCGGATCTGCCACTCGACGACGGTCGCCGGCGTAGCCAACACCTGGGGCTACGGCGCGATGACCAACTCGTACAACGACATGCAGAACACGAAGTGCGCGATGTACATCGGCAGCAACGCGGCCGAGGCGCACCCGGTGTCGATGCTGCACATGCTGCATGCCAAGGAAACCGGCGCGAAGATGATCGTGGTCGATCCGCGCTTCACGCGCACCGCGGCCAAGGCGGACGAGTACGTGCGCATCCGCTCGGGCACCGACATCCCGTTCCTGTTCGGGATGCTCTATCACGTCTTCAAGAACGGCTGGGAAGACCAGCAGTACATCAACGACCGCGTCTACGGCATGGACAAAGTCAAGGCCGACGTGATGGCCAAATGGACGCCGGACAAGGTCGAGGAAGTGTGCGGCGTGCCTGAGGCGGAGGTGTACAAGGTCGCCGAGATGATGGCGAAGAACCGGCCGTCCACCGTCGTGTGGTGCATGGGCCAGACGCAGCACACCATCGGCAACGCGATCGTGCGTGCCTCATGCATCCTGCAACTCGCGCTGGGCAACGTCGGCGTCTCGGGCGGCGGCACCAACATCTTCCGCGGTCACGACAACGTGCAGGGCGCGACCGACGTCGGCCCGAATCCGGATTCGCTGCCGGGCTACTACGGCCTCGCAACCGGTTCGTGGAAGTTCTGGGCGGGCGTGTGGGGCGTCGACTACGAATGGATCAAGAAGCAGTACGCCTCGCAGGAGCTGATGGAAAAGCCAGGGACTACGGTGTCGCGCTGGATCGACGCGGTCATGTATCCCAACGATGTGGTCGACCAGGGGCCCAACGTGCGGGCGATGGTGTACTGGGGCCACGCGCCCAACAGCCAGACGCGCGGCAAGGACATGATCGAGGCGATGAAGAAGCTCGACCTCATGGTCGTGATCGATCCGTATCCTTCGGCCACCGCCGCGATGTGCGCGATGGTGCGCAAGGACGGCGTGTACCTGTTGCCGGCCTGCACGCAGTTCGAGACGTCGGGATCGGTGACGGCGTCGAACCGATCGCTGCAATGGCGCGAGAAGGTGATCGAGCCACTGTTCGAATCGAAGCCCGACCACACGCTCATGACGAAGTTCGCCGAGAAGTTCGGCTTCAAGAACGAGCTCGTCAAGAACTACGAGGTGAAGAAGGACAAGGATGGCTGGGACGAGCCCACGCCTGAATCGATCCTCAAAGAGATCAACCGGGGCACGTGGACGATCGGCTACACGGGCCAGTCGCCGGAGCGGCTCAAGCTGCACATGCAGAACATGTCCACCTTCGACGTGAAGACGCTTCGTGCGAAGGGCGGCCCCTGCGACGGCGATTACTACGGCCTGCCGTGGCCCTGCTACGGCACGGCGGAGTTGAAGCACCCGGGCTCGCCCAACCTTTACCAAACCTCGCGGCATGTCATGGACGGCGGCGGCTGCTTCCGCGCGAACTTCGGCGTGGAGCGCGACGGCGTGTCGCTGCTTGCCGCCGACGGCTCGTATCCGAAGGGCGGGGACCTGACCACCGGCTACCCCGAGTTCGACCACGTGCTCCTCAAGAAGCTCGGCTGGTGGGACGAGCTGACGGACGCCGAGAAAAAGGCCGCCGAGGGCAAGAACTGGAAGACCGACACTTCCGGCGGCATCCAGCGCGTGGTTTTGAAGAACCACGGCTGCCATCCCTTCGGCAACGCGAAGGCGCGGGCGGTCGTGTGGAACTTCCCCGACGGCATTCCGCAGCACCGTGAGCCCCTGTACTCGCCGCGGCCGGACATGGTCGCGAAATACCCGACGCACGACGACAAGAAGACGTTCTGGCGGCTGCCGACGCAGTACAAGAGCATCCAGCAGAAGAACGTCGAGGACAAGGTCGCGGAGAAGTTCCCGCTGGTCCTCACGTCCGGTCGTCTCGTCGAGTACGAGGGCGGCGGCGACGAAACCCGGTCCAACCCCTGGCTCGCCGAGTTGCAGCAGGAGAACTTCATCGAGATCAACCCGAAGGACGCCAACAACCGCGGCATCCAGGACGGCGAGTACGTGTGGGTTCAGTCGCCCACCGGTGCGCAGATCACGGTGAAGGCGCAAGTCACCGAGCGGGTCGCGCCGGGGACCACGTTCATCCCGTTCCATTTCGCCGGCTGGTGGATGGGCAAGGACATGCTCGAGTTCTATCCCGAGGGCTCGGCGCCCATCGTTCGCGCCGAGGCGGTCAACACCAACACGACCTACGGGTACGACTCGGTGACGATGATGCAGGAAACCAAGACTACGTTGTGCCAAGTGGCGAAGAAGGCCTAAGGAGGAATGATCATGGCCCGTATGAAATTCCTCTGCGATGCCGAGCGCTGCATCGAGTGCAACGGCTGCGTGACCGCGTGCAAGCAGGAGAACAACGTTCCGTGGGGCGTCAACCGCCGCCGCGTGGTGACGGTCAACGACGGCGTGCCTGGGGAACGGTCGATCTCGGTCGCCTGCATGCACTGCTCGGACGCGCCGTGCATGGCGGTATGCCCGGTCGACTGCTTCTACCGTAGCGAAGAAGGCGTGGTCCTGCACGACAAGGACCTGTGCATCGGATGCGGCTACTGCTTCTATGCGTGCCCGTTCGGCGCGCCGCAGTTCCCGCAGCAGGGCGCCTTCGGCGTGCGCGGCAAGATGGACAAATGCACGTTCTGCGCGGGCGGCCCGGAGAAGGACAACTCGGAGGCCGAGTTCGTCAAGTACGGCCGCAATCGCCTGGCCGAAGGCAGGCTGCCGGCCTGCGCCGAGATGTGCTCGACCAAGGCGCTGCTCGCAGGCGACGGCGACGTCATTTCCGAGATCTACCGGCAGCGCGTCACGGTGCGCGGCAAGGGCAGCGATGTGTGGGGCTGGGGCACGGCCTACGGACGTCCGGAAACGCAGAAGGCACCGGGCGCTGCGCCGGCGCCTGCCGCACCCACGGGAGGCAAATAGTGATCGCCCGCGTGACGGATTGGATTTCCCTCCGCGCTGCGCGCTTCGGATCTCGTTCGCGCTCGGGAGCGGCCCCTCTCGCTCACTGGGCTGCCATCGCGTGCGGCGCGATGGCGGCGCTCATGATCGCGGGCTGCGGGGAGCGTCCGCAGGTCATCGAGTACAAGCAGGGCAAGTATCAGGGCAAGCCCGACGAGCCGCCCTACGCCGCCGCGCCGTTCAACGGCGACCAGGCGAAGTGGGAGCGCGAGATCCGCAACCGGACGCAGAGCCAGAACGAGTACAGGCGAATCGGCTCGTAAGTGGAGGTCGCGATGCGCATCCCAGGACACGCCGCGCTGCGGTGGATGGCGGCGATCGCCTGCGCGATCGGCTTCGCCGCCGCCGCTGCGCAATCCCCCGCGGTCTCGCCGAAAGAAGCGAAGGAGGCGAATCAGCAGGCTGCGCAGCAGACCGCGCAGCCGCTCAACAACCAGCCCGTCTGGTCGGAGGTGCGCTCCGGACAGCCGCAATACACGAGCATCCCGGGACGGGAGACCAATGTCCTCATCCAGCCGCAGGGCCAGACCTGGCGCGCCGCGCGCGTGCCGCTCGCGACGACGGGCGGGTTCCTGTTCGCCGCCGCGCTGATCGTGCTCGCCGTGTTCTACGTCTGGCGCGGGCCCATCACGGTGCGCGGGCCGCCGTCCGGCCACCTGATCGAGCGTTTCACGCTCGTCGAGCGCACGGTGCACTGGTCGGTGGCCATCGCGTTCACGACGCTCGCCGTCACCGGGCTCGTCATCACGTTCGGCAAGGCCGTCCTGCTGCCGCTGATCGGCTATACGCTGTTCTCCTGGCTCGCTATCCTCGCCAAGAACCTGCACAACTTCGTGGGCCCGCTGCTCGTCGTGCTGCTGCCGGTGATGATCGTGATGTTCGTGCACGAGAACATCTTCCGTTCGTACGACTGGAACTGGCTCAAGAAGGGCGGCGGCATGCTGACCGGCGAGCACGTGCCCTCCGGCAAGGCCAATGCAGGCCAGAAGGTCCTGTTCTGGATCATGGTCGTGCTATGTGGCTTGACCCTCGTCGTCACCGGACTCATTCTCGATTTCCCGAACTTCAACCAGGTGCGCGCGACCATGCAGGCCGCGAACGTCGTGCACATGATCGCGGGGATGATCGCGATCATCCTGCTGTCGGGCCACATCTATCTGGGCACGATCGGCATGCGCGGCGCGCTCGACGCGATGCGCACCGGATACGTCGACGAGACGTGGGCGCGCGAGCATCACGAATACTGGTACAACGAAGTGAAGTCGGGCAAGGCGAAGGGCGAGGGGGCGCCGACGGGCGGCATGCCGGCGGCGCGCAACGGGTAGCGAGCAACGAGGAGGTAGAATAAGCGATGAAGACGATTCGCGCATTGGCCGCTTTTGCGTTGGTGGTTGGAAGCTTCGGATTCGCGCTGGCGAAGTTGCCGTCCGCGCCGCCGTTGACGGACGCGCAGAAGGAGGAAGCGAAGGCGAAGGCCGCGGCTGCGGCAGCACTCGCCGCGCAGCAGCAGGCCGCTGCAGAGGATCGCGTCGCGGCGCGTTACTTCGCGGATATGAAAGCCAAGGGCAAGCAGGCCGCGCCGCCGCAGATGGCGCCTGCGACACCCCCGGCCCCCGCGAAGGCTGCGCCCGCGAAAAAATAAAGACGCTCAGGGATGAAAATGCGAAATGCGAAGAGGCCGCGATGCGGCCTCTCTTTTTTGCGATCCAGGCGCTTCTCTGACCGTCCGCGGAGGGTCACGCACTCCGCGATATTCCGGCCGCTTAGCCGCCGGACGAATCCCGCCGTGGTTTCAGGCCTGCATTTGGCGGATAGTCGATCGGCGGCGCGTCGCGAGGCCTCGTGGTCGTAGTGCTTCCGAGCGGAATCACACCCGCCCTTTCTGTCGGTGTCAGCTGCCGTCGCGTTCGTTTCGGCCACGCGGTGTAGAGGACGAATGCAACGAGCGCCAACACTGCGAGCAACAGCAGAATGTAAATGGTCGACATGGGATGGGCTACGCTGATTTCCGTTCTTGATTATTGGAAAGCGATGATACGGAAGCTGGAGCCTTGCCTCGCCGCCGGCCGTGCATCCACCGATTGGGACCTCACGCGGTTGAGCGAGGAGGGACAAATCCTCGCGCCTTTGGGCTAGGACAGTCAACTCCCCGCTTGCGGTCGCTGCGATGGCTGCAAGACAATGCATCCCGAAGACCGCTCCCTCCGGAAGATTGAGGATCGAAGAGCCATGCGCGCCTCCTGTGTCGGAAGGCTTTACAGGTGAATCGTTCCGTCTTGCAAGAGACATTCGTAGCGCACAACAAAGCCTTTATATAACAGGCATTTATCGATCAATTGCTGTGCCGGCGCGCTTATTGCTAAAGAGCGGGGGTATGGTGCGTGCAGGCGTGCTGCTGCGAACGAGGATCCGAAAGGGTGATATGAGCAAACTGCTCTCGAAATGCCGTGTTCTCGCATGCGCGGCGGTCGGCGGGCTCTTCCTGACGTTCAGTGGCGCCTCCTCGGCAGCCGCGTTTCAGGTCAATTTCGATCCGTCGGTCGACTTGATCGGGTCCGCGGTGCTCGATCTCACCGCGCCCTGCCTCGCGCATGACAACGACTACAACACGCTCAAGGAGCTGGCGGGACTTGCGCTTGGCGGTTGCGTCGTGAGTCTGGAGTTCGCGAGCGTGAGTACGACGGGCCCGGATGGACACTTCACCGACTACGTCGCCGAGTTGCCTTTCGTTCTGTTTTCCGAGCTCCTGATCGTCGATCACCAACTCGCCGGAATCACAACTTTGATTCCGATCCGGCTCGAGCCGGTGGGCGGGGACAGCGTTTCCAGCCTGGCGTTGGCCAGCGGCCTCGGGTTCAATCACGACGACTGCGATGCGACGCTGTCCTTCACTGTCTCCGGCGGCGTCACGTTCACGGGCTGCGGGCCGAACGGACCGCTGTCACCGTTCCGTGGAACGATCACATCTATCACCCAAGTACCGGAGCCCGGCACGCTTTCGCTGCTCGGCGGAGCCTTGTTGGCCGGTTGGTGGGTGCGCCGGCGCCGTACCAAGGCCTGAAGCCGGGCTGAGAGGCCGGCCTTACGCGGTCACCGCGGGTTCCTTGGGGGGTTCCAGGACGCGCTGGACGGTTTCGTCGAGCGTAGCCAGTTGTGCGGCAGCCCAGGTGTCCTGGTAAGTTCCCTCGCCTAGCGCGCGCCGCAAGTCCTCGTCGCGCCGCCTCCATGCCGATTCCTCGAGTGGCGAGCGGGGGAGCAGAGAAGCCTGCCGGATCGCCGCGGTCGCTGCATGAACGCTCGCTGCCGCCTCGATCAGGCCTTCCCGGCGCAGGACCTCGCCGTAGTCCTCGAGGCAATCCACCATCTCCGCGTTCATCGCGAAGCTGCGAAATGCCTGCAGGGCCTCCTTCATGTGCTGCTTCGCAGACGCAAGCTCGCCGCCCGCCGCCTCGGTCTTGCCGAGTCGCCACTGCGCGATCGCACCCCCGCGCTTGTCCTGCGCGCCACGGCATATGGCCTCGCAGCGCGCGTAGCGGGCGCGCGCCGCGGCAAGCTCTCCGGCCTGTAGCGCGAGGTCGCCGAGGCCGCGTTCGCAATCGCTTTCGAGCTCCTGGTGTTTGAGCGACTTCGCGATCGCGAGTCCCTGCTCGAGGTAGCTTTTCGCGCTCGCGAGATCGTTGAGGTGGATGCAGATCTCACCCAGGTGATGAAGCCCGATGCCTTCGCCGATCGGCTCCTTCAACTTGCGGAAGATCGCAAGCGCGTCCTCCGCGTCTTCGCGCGCCTTGGCCGCGTCGCCTTCGGTGAGGTGGATGCCGGCCAGCATCGCAAGGCCCGCCGCCACCTCGCGCGGGTGATCGAGCCGCCGTCTGATCTCGACACATTCGCGCAGCATCGCCTTGGCCTCGATATAGTCGCCCTGGTTTGTCGCCAGGACACCGCCGACGTATAGCGCGAAGGCACGCGGGACGTCCGGAGCCTCGATGGCAGGTAGCTTGAGCGCAGCACGCACGATATCGCGGCCCTCAGCCGAGTAGCCGCGCAAGGTCCAGAAGCGCATGAGGGCGACCACGAACTTGACCGCGATCACGGTATCGACGTGGCCGGCCAGGGCGAGCGAAATCGCCGCGCGCATGTTGTCGAGCTCCGTCTCGAGTCGACGCGTCCAGTCCGCCTGGTCGGCCCCTTGGAGCCGGTCACGCGCCGTCTTCGCTAGCGTGAGGAAATACTCGCAGTGGCGCCCGGCGGTCGACTCGAACTCGCCGCTCGCCTGCAGCCGCTCGCGCGAGAATTCGCGAATGGTTTCGAGCATGCCGTAGCGCGACTCCTCCTCGCTGTGCTCGATCAGCACGAGCGATTTCTCGACAAGCGAGGTCACGAGGTCGACGATATCCCACGGGCTGAGCGGGTCGACCCCGGCCACTTCCTCCGCGGCCGCCAGGTCGAATCCGCCGGAGAACGTCGAGAGGCGGTCGAGCAACCGCGACTCGTCCGGTTGCAGGAGATCGTAGGACCATTGCACGAGCGCGCGCAACGTCTGTTGCCGCTCGAGCGCGACGCGGCTGCCCCCGGTGAGCAGCTTGAAGCGGTCCTTGAGGCGCAGGTTGATGTCGTCGATGGACATCGAGCGAAGCCGTGCCGCGGCGAGCTCCAGCGCAAGCGGTATGCCTTCGAGCCGCGAGACGACCTCCGAGACCGCGGCCGCATTGCGCGCCGTCACCGTGAAATCCGGCTTGAGCAGGCGCGCGCGTTCGGCGAAAAGGACGACGGCGTCCGAGCGAAGGAGCGACTGGAGGCCCGCCTCGCGATCCGGCACCGCCAGCGGCAAGACGGGATAAGCCTGCTCGCCGGGGATGCGCAGCGTCTCCCGCGTCGTGGCAATGATGCGCACGTCCGGTGCCGATCTCAGCAAGGCATTCGCGAGGTTGGCGCAAGCGCTAACGAGGTGCTCGCAGTTATCGATGATGAAGAGGGCCTTGTGGCTCTTTACGTGGCCGCAGACGACTTGGAGGATCGGCTTGCCCGGCTCCTCGTGAAGGTTCAGCACCTGGGCCGCCACGCCGGGAACGAGCGCGGGATCTTGGATGGGCGCGAGGTCCAGGAACCACACGCCGTCGGGAAAGCGATCAAGCGAGTCCGCGGCGATCTGCAGCGACAGGCGCGTCTTGCCGTGCCCGCCCATCCCGAGCAGCGTGAGAAGACGCGCGCCGCCGAGAAGCTTCTTGGCTTCGTCGAGCTCCCGCTCGCGACCGATGAAGGAGGTAACCTGCTGCGGCAGATTGTTCGGCGTCGCCTCGAGCGAGCGCAGCGCCGGAAACGCCGGCCGCAGCTGCGGATGCAAGACCTGGTACAGCGACTCCGCGGCGCCTAGGTCGCGCAACCGCACCGCGCCGAGGTCGCGCAGTGCGTAGTCCTCGGGAAGGCGTTTGCAGACGTCGTCGAACAGTGCCTGGGACACCAGCACCTGACCGCCGTGCGCCGCGGCCTCGATGCGCGCAGCGCGATTCACCGGTGCGCCGAAAACGTCGCCGTCCCGCCGCTCGATCAAGCCTGTGTTGAGACCGCAGCGCACCTTGAGGGTTAGGCCGGAGGTGGCCTCGGAGTCGGCAAGGGCGAGTTGGATCGCCACCGCGGCGCGAAGCGCGTCGACGGCGTCGGTGAACACCGCGTACATGCCGTCGCCGATCATCTTGATCACGGTGCCGCGATGGCCCTCGACGGCTGCGCGCGCGAGCGCATCATGCGCAGTCAGCGCACGCGACATCACCGCTCCGTTCTGTTCCCACAAGCGCGTGCTGCCCTCAATGTCGGTGAACATGATGGTCGCGGTTTCCAGCGCTTCCAAACTCATTGCCTCCGGTCGAGAGCCTAAGGATCGACACTGTACGCCCATGTCTTCCCATGCCCAACCCGAAGCTTCACCCCAAGGCGATCCCGCACTTTCCGGGGCCCCCTCGAATCGACCGGCAGGGGAACTTCGCGCTATAATGGAACGTTTCGCGGAGAGTTGGCCGAGTGGTCGAAGGCGCCTGACTCGAAATCAGGTATAGGGCAACCTATCG
>Ga0335083_10004816_pt1 | contig 17143 bp, 16 predicted proteins | sample Lox_Sample_42_FD_206716 | JGI IMG/M metagenome (GOLD analysis project Ga0335083, IMG submission 206716) | Soil microbial communities from Loxahatchee National Wildlife Refuge, Florida, United States - Lox_Sample_4.2 | ecosystem: Environmental > Terrestrial > Soil > Wetlands | place: USA... | reverse complement strand
TGCTTCGTCGTGAGTTGTTGGGTGTGGCGCTGGCCGGCGTCTGTTCGTTCGGCTGCGGCGGTGGCACGTCCGGCGGGCCCGGACCCGCGGCCGACAAGTACGTGCTGGGGTCGGTCGTCATCGACGCGGACGGAAACCGGACCACCTACGTTCAGACGATCGCGTCGCTGGACGACGGTCCTTTCGACAACACCAGGGCGATCGAGCTGCCGGGCAACGGCGTGGTCATGGCGGGGAAGAGCGCGTTCTACGTCGGCCTCACCGAGGAGCCGACCTGGGTCCGCTACGCGCCCGACGCCGGCGGCGCCATCGTCGAGGCCGGGCGCATGAGCCTGCTTTCGACCGGGGCCGGCGCCATCGACTACGGAAACGCCATCGTCGACGAGGAGACGGCCGTGTCCGTCTTCAGCAACCCGCCGCTGGCCGTGGTCTGGAACCCGACCACCATGACGATCACCGGCGAGATCGATCTGGCAAGCCTCGCCCGGGACGGCTACGACCTCGAGGTCTGGACCACCGTCGCGCACAACGGGCTGGTCTACGTGCCGGGGCGCTGGTCCGACTGGACCGGCGACCGCATCTACCCGGCGGTGTCGCTGACGATCCTCGATCCCAAGGCCATGACCGTCCTGGGCACCGCGCTCGACGACCGGTGCGCCAGCGGCGGCCGGCCGGTCTTCGACGCCGCCGGCTACGCCTATGTCCTGGGCGACGGCCGCACGTATTCGATCCAGATGTTCGCGAACGCCGCCGGGACGACGGCGCCCCAGAACTGCCTGCTCCGCATCGCGCCCGGCCAGACCACCTTCGACCCCGGGTACGACTACCCGATTCCGTCTTTGACCGGCGGTCTCGAGACGGTCGGCGAGCTCGACACGGCCGACGCGGACAGCGGGCTCGGGTACTCGCCCATGTTCTACCCGGAGCAGCTTCCGGCCGGCGTCGAGCCCATCGACTTCGGCTTCTGGAACTATCCGGCGTTCAAGATGTGGCGCCTCCACCTGACCGATCCCCCCACCGCCGAGGTGGTCGACGGCGCCCCGTTCTCGACGATCGGCTTCACCGGCAGCGCGCTGGGCGGGTATCTTTACGAGGGCGAGAGCGCCGACGGCGCGACGACCGACGTCTACCAGTATGATCCGACCTCCAATACGGCCCGGAAGCGGTTCACGATGGACGGCTACTTCTACGGGCTCTTCCCGCTGGAGCCGTAGGCCCGGCGGTCCGATCGCCCTCCTCGCGGTCGCGGCCGTCATCGCCGCCCTCCTGGGGAGCCCGTCCGGTCTGCGCGCCCAGACGCCCGACGCGGGCGTCGAGGATCTCGCCCAGCTCCAGGAGAAATACCGGGCAGAGCCGGACGCGCAGCAACGAGCCCTGATCGTCGCGCGCATGAGCTGGTTGCCCGGGGCCGACGTGGTGCTTCGCCAGATCCTGGCGACCGATCCGTCCGACGAAGTGGCCATGGCGGCCGGGAACGCCTGGCGGCGCGGGCTGCTGGGGGGCGTGGTGGGCGCCCTCCAGGCGCGGCTCGACGCCACGACCGACCCGGCCCGACGGGCCCGCCTGGCCCGCGAGGTCGAGCGCTACCAGGTCTTCGCGGCCGGACAGAACCTGCCGCGCTTCCTGCGCGAGGCGCCGCCCGTCTTCGAGGTGAAGACCGACAGCAAGCGCCGGGTGCGCGTGCTGGCGTTCGGGGACTTCGGCGACCACAGCCCCCGCCAAGACCGGATCGCCGAGGCGATGCGGCGTTACCACCAGGACGAGCGCTTCGATCTGGCCATCACGCTGGGCGACAACTTTTACCCGGCCGGAATCGCGACGCCGACCGACGACCGCTGGCGGCACGAGTTCGAGCGCCTCTACAGCCCGATGCGCATCCCGTTCTTCGCGTCGCTGGGCAACCACGACTGGGTGCTGGCGGACAGTCCCGCGGCAGAGGTCCTGCACTCGGGCGGTCCGGACGGCTGGCGGATGCCGGCCGCGCGCTATTCGTTCGTCGCGGGGCCAGTCCAGTTCTTCGCGCTGGACACCGACCTGGTGACGCGCGCCGAGCTCGACTGGCTGGACGCCGAGCTCGGTCGGAGCAAGGCGCGCTGGAAGGTGGTGTTCGGTCATCACCCCATCTACTCCGAGGGGCTCTATCACGACGAGACCGCGCTCCAGCAGAGCCTGCTGCCCATCCTGCGGGGCCGCGCGAACCTCTACATCTGCGGGCACGAGCACGATCTCGAGCACCTCACCCCCGACGGTGGGGTCAACTTCGTGGTGGCGGGTGGCGGCGGCGCGCCCACCTATCCGATCAAGCCCGGGCCGCGCGCTCTGTTCGTCAGCAACGCCAACGGCTTCGCCGTGATCGACGCGGATCAGAAGGCGCTGACCGTCAGCCTGATCGGCGCCGAGCTGAAGGTGCTACACCGGTTCACCATCACCGGGGGCTCGGACCGGCCGTGAAGCCCTTGCCACCAGCTGGCTGAGCAGGGCGGTCAGCCGGGCCTGATCGCCTCGAGAGATGACGCCCACCAGGGCTGCCACCTCGGTCGCGACCTGATCCTCGACGATTCGTGACAGCCTGCGTCCCTGGGCCGTGACGCGAATGCGCGCCGCGCGTCGATCCTCGCGCGAGGGGATCCGCTCCACCAGCCCGCGCCGTTCGGCCCGATCGATCAGCCCGCTCAGGCTGGACTTCTCGAGCTCCAGGTAGCGCGCCAGCTCCAGCATGCCCGGCTCTCGATCGCGAAGGATCCCCAGCAGCCGCACCTGGATCAGCGACAGATCGTGCCCGCCGGCGATCCGCGCCAGCAGCCCGTGCAGATGGAACGACAGCTGAAACAGGCCGTCGACCAGGGTGAGCTCGGGCGTCTTGGCGGGCATGCGCGGGGAGCGGCTGGACATTGTTCGCGAGACGAACTAGATTGTTCGTGTCACGAACAAGGAGAGGTTCGCATGAAAGCTGCCGTGGTGCGAGCGTTCGATCAGGCCCCTCATTACGAGGCGTTCTCGCCGCCGGCGGACGCGGAGGGGACTCTTGTCGACGTCCTGGCCGCGGCGCTCTCGCCCCGCGTCCGTTCGGCGGCTTCGGGCCGCCACTACACCAGCCGCGGGATCCTGCCGCTGGTGCCGGGCCTGGACGGGGTGGGGCGGCTGGCTGACGGGCGGCGGGTCTACTTCGTGGCCGCCGACGACCGGCTGGGAACGATGGCGGACCAGACCCGCGCCCATCCGCGGTTGATGGTCGACCTGCCAGAGAGCCTGCCCGCGCCGACCGTGGCGGCGGCGATGCTCCCGGCCATCTCGTCCTGGGTGGCCCTGTCGAAGCGCTCGGTGTTGCAGCGCGGACAGAGCGTGCTGGTGCTGGGCGCCACGGGGACGTCCGGCCAGCTGGCGGTGCAGATCGCCCGCCACCTGGGCGCCGGCCGGGTCGTCGCCGCCGGGCGCAATGCGGAGGCGCTCGACCGGCTGCGCGATCTGGGCGCGTCCGAGGTCGTCCGGCTCGGGGGAACGCAGGCCGACGCCGGCGCGGTCGCGGCGGCCGCCAGCGAGGTCGACATCGTCCTCGACTACCTGTGGGGCCAGGTGACGACGGCGGTCATGCCCGCGCTCTGCCGGCGCCGGCAGGACGAGTCTCGCGCGCTCGACTGGGTGCTGATCGGATCGGTCGCCGGCGACGAGATCGCGCTCTCGTCGGTGCTGCTGCGCAAGCGGAACCTGCGGGTGCTGGGGAGCGGGCAGGGTGCCGTCAGCACGGCCGAGATGTTCTCGGTGTCGGCGGACGTCATGGCGGCGGGGGAGCTTAGGGTCCGGGTCCGCGAAGCGCCCCTGGCCGACGTCGAGCGCCTGTGGACCGCGGCCTCGGCTTCGGGCGAGCGTCTGGTGTTCGTTCCCTGACCGCGTGAGGCGCCCTCAGGCGCGGGGAGTGAAGCGGTCTCGCCCCCCGCGGCGACGTCGGTCAGATAGAGGATGACGGGTTGAGCCGACGTGGTATCTGCGCCTCTCCCCGCGAAGGCTGCGAAGGCGAGGAGAGGGTTTATCCTCGCCCCGAGGGGTGAGGACAACCAGCTTCAGCGCGCTGACGGGTCACCCCCGTTCACCAATCGATCGAAACCACTGTGGCGGTGCACTAGCTCCGGGCGTCTGGTAGCGGGGCGGTCGCGTGGGGGCGGAGTCCCTTGGCGAACAGGCCAAGACCCCCGGCAATGAGGCCGAACATCAGGATGGTCACCCAGAGGCTGGTGGGCTGGAAATAGATGTCGAGGTTGGTCAGGACGCCGATCAGGATGACGGCGAGCCCACCGACCGCCAGCAACCAGCCGATGGGCGACTTGCCGTTGAACGTCAGGACCCCGATTCCGGCCAGCAGGGGGAGCAGGGTGACGCCGAAGCTGGTGCCGGGCCCACCGAAGAACCTCCAGTAGGAGGTGTGGACCGTGACCCGGTCGAAGACCATGTAGATGCCGACGCCCATCATCACGAGGCCGGCCAGGAATGATCCCCCGCCGCCCGGCGTCCCGCCCGGCTGGAACCTGGCTTTGCCGGCGAAGCTTCCGCCCGTTTCCCCCATGCCCCTCGATTGTATCAGCGGCCCGGCGTCAGGTGCTGCACAGGATGTAACCGGCGCTGACGGTCGCCCTGGCGCTCGCCGACTCGGCCGCGGTCCGGGCCCCCATCGCGTGATACGTGAACGAGCTGCTGTCCCGGTTTCGTGCTGCGCGCACCGTTTATCCCCCGTGGCCGGAACGAAGCAGGGCGCGATCCTTTCACCCCGAAAAGTCTGTAGACGCCCCGGTAAGAAACCCAGCCTGGTTCGTTTACTCCTCGGTACCGCTTCGACAATTCGCCGGTCGCCTTTTGTTGTCGACCGGCCAGTCATCGGTTTGGCGAAGGAGGAGAGCATGGACCGTCGAGTTTCGTCCCCGTTCACGTTCATCGTGTTTGCCGGGGTCTTGGGGGTTGGCTGCGGGGAGGCACCCAGCACCACCGAGGGCCCGATCGAGATCAGCGACGTGTCCACGCTCGCCGCGGACAACCTCACGGGCGGGACGCCGAGCTCCGCCGCGGTCAGCGCCGCCAGACCGGTCGCGAGCTTCTCGTCGATCGCCGTCGGGTTGAACAGCGCCGCCTGGGACAGCATGGACGCCAACGGAACTCCCGCTCTGCTCGACGCCACCGGTGTACAGACCGTCCGCTATCCCGGCGGCTCGACGTCGGACAATTACCACTGGCTCACGAACCTGCCCGACGATCCCAATCAGGGCGGCACGGTCCCGGACGGCAACTTCGACAACTTCATGTCGATGGTGACCAGCACGGGATCGCAGGCGATGATCACCGTGAACTACGGTTCGGGCACCGAACAGGAGGCCGCCGACTGGGTCCGCTACGCGAACCGCGGAGGTTCCCACTATCGGGGGCCCCTTCCGACCTATGCGGATGGATGCAGCCAAGGCCACAACTTCGGCATCAAGTACTGGGAGGTCGGCAACGAGCTGTACGGTGACGGGACGTACGGGGCGACCTGGGAGGTCAATCACAAGACGGTTGGTCCGTCCACGTATGCGCAAGGGGTGGTCAGCTACAGCGCGGCGATGAAGGCGGCGGATCCGTCCATCCACGTCGGCGCCGTGCTCACCGCGCCCAGCAACTGGCCCGACGGCCAGACCAGCGCCGATTCGCCCGCGCCCTGGAACGACACGGTCCTTCCGATCGCCTGCAAGGCGATCGACTTCGTCGTCGTTCACTGGTACCCGCAGGGGCCGACCGGCGAGTCGGACGCCGCGTTGCTGGCGTCGCCGCTGAACGGCGAGAGCACCAGCGTGAGCTACACGAACGGCATCCCGGCCATGGTCGCGACGTTGAAGTCCCAGCTGGCGCAGTACTGCGGTCGCCACGCCGGCGCCGTGCAGATCATGGTCACGGAGACCAACTCGGTCTCGTACAACCCCGGCAAGCAGACCACCAGCCTGGTGAACGCGCTGTTCCTGGCGGACCAGCTGCTCACCTGGTTCGAGAACGGCGTCACCAACGTCGACTGGTGGGCGCTGCACAACAGCCCCTTCGACGGGAACGTCGATCCGGCCCTGTACGGCAGCAACAACTTCGGCGACTACGGCGTCCTGTCGGCCGGTGGGACCACTGCGGCCGGCGCCGTCGAGCCGCCGCTCAACACGCCCTTCCCGGCCTACTACGGCCTGCAGATGCTCTCGCACCTGGGGCATCAATCGCAGGACGGGCTGCTCTCGGCCACGTCGTCCAACCCGCTGGTCGCCGTGCACGCTGTCCGGCAGAAGAACGGCAAGATCAACGTGCTGCTGGTCAACAAGGATCCGGCCGTGCGCTACAGCGTGACGGTCTCGCTGACGGGCGCCTCCAGCCACGGCAACGCCAGCGTGTATCGCTACGGCATCAACAGCACCGCGATCACCGCCAGCCGGGCGCAGGTGCACGGGTCGGCCTTCACGATCTCCGTCGATCCGTACTCGCTGACGACGGTCAAGCTGCCGTAGTCAGCGAGCAGTTCGGATAAAGAAGACGCCAGGACGCCAGGAACGCCAGCCTCCGGATCTCGAAGGGTCCGGAATGGCGGTCCTGGCGTTCCGGCGCTCACCTGAACGGCATCTGGAACCGGTGTAACGTGCGCGGGTGAAGACGGTCGTTCAACGCGTCACCCGCGCCGAGGTCCGGGTGGGTGACGAGCTGGCGGGCAAGATCGGGCGCGGCCTGGCTTTGCTGGTCGGCGTCGAGAAGGGGGACGTCGGGGCCGACGCGGACGTCACGGCCCGCAAGATCGCCGCGCTGCGGGTCTTCCCCGGACGCACGCCGATGGACGTGACCGCCGCCGATGCCGGCGGCGCCTGTCTGGTGATCAGCCAGTTCACGCTCTGCGCCACGCTGGCCAAGGGGAACCGCCCCAGCTTCGAGCCGGCCGAGGCGCCCGCGCGCGCCGAGGCGCTGTACCTGCGCGTCGCCGACGGTCTTCGCGCCGCCGGCCTGGCCGTCGAGACCGGCCGCTTCGGCGCCGACATGGCCGTCGAGCTGGTGAACGATGGTCCCGTGACGTTCATCGTCACCGCCCGCGCCGGCCGCCTCATCGAGCCGTAGGTCCCAGCGCGACCTGCGCCGCGCGGCAGACCGCGTCGGCGGCCGCGGTCTTCTGGCCCAGCAGCAGGCCCGCCCCGAAGAACTTGTCGCCCCGCTTGATGAAGACCTCGTCGCGGGCCGGGTAGACGCAGCCAACGATCGCATCCTTGCGCCAGTGGGAGTCGTCGGCCGCCCGGGCCGGGAGCCTGCCGGCGTGTTCGTCGACGGCGAAAGCCACGAACTCCGCGCCGCGGCCGTCGGTCGACGCTTGGTGGTCGAGCACCCGCACCCGTCGCGCCTGTGGCGGGATGTAGGCGCGCGAGAAGCGATTCCGCTGGGCTTCCTTCTCGGCCAGCGGTTTGACGAGCCGCTTTTCGACGACTGCCGTGGCTCGCGCCTCGTCAAGCGGCGTTGCCGAAGCCTTGCGGGCGATCGGCAAGAGGAGCGCGAACGGGAGCAGGGCCAGGAGCAGGGCCAGTCGCAAGTGCCTTCGTTGCATGGGAGTTCCTCCGGTGTGGGCGGCGCAGAATGAAGACCTCGACGAAGCCGGCGCTCGCGAGGACGGGCACCCAAAGGGCGAACAGGTACGCCGCGTCGGGATCCATCCCGACCGCGTCCAGCAGGGTGAGGAGCGTTCGCGAGGTGACGGCGACGCTCAGCTGCGCCAGAACGTGAAGCATGCAGCGGCGGTGGCCGGCGGTGTCCTTCGCCCGCGCCAGCCGGATGCCCCACGTCATCGCCAGCGCGACGATCAGCCCCGAGAGCGCGAAGCCGACGGTCGCCGGGCCGCCGCCCTTGGCGAACAGCGACAGGTACAGCCCCGACGGAACCAGGGCGGCCAGGACGACCGCCCCCGTCGCCCGCCCCAGCCAGCGGTGCGCCCGGGGAAAGCGGAGCAGGCGCTTGACCGACAGCAGCAGACAGGCCGGCAACGCGAAGGACGCGGCCACCACGTGGACCTTCAGCGCCGCCAGCCAGAGATCCTCGTGAGGCAACGGCAGCTTTTCGATCACGAACGGCGCCAGTTCGTCGGAGGCGAAGTAGACGCGGCTGGCCCAGCCGATGATCGACGCCCCCGCGGCGAGCCCGAGCATCCACGCCGATCCCACGAGCTTCCCGAGTCGCCGCGCCATGGTCCTCGCGATCTCAGACGCCCCAGACGGCGGAAAGTTCTCTGCGCTCACGGGCATTCGCACGTGCAGCGGACGTGCCAGCGCCACCCCCGCGTTCGAGCGAACGTTACGGGCGCCGTGCGGGCGCTTTCGATAGATTGAAGATGGTGGCGTCTACGAAGTCGGCGCGGCTTCTGACGCGAATGCGACCTTCCACGTCTCGACCGACAGGTCCAACGGAGGCTCGGCAGCGGACCCCGCCACCACGCCGTCCATGAAGTCCCGGAACCTTCCGCCAAAGTTTGGCCGCGCCATCTTCCAGGCGGCTCGCCAGCCCGGGCTCCTGGCCGAGAGCCGCGCGCCGGCCACCACGGTCTCGAACGCGTCGTCGTTCAACAGCCCTTCTTCACGCTGATAGAACGAGTCTTCGAAGTGGAAGAACAGCGCGCGGCAAAGATTGATGTACTGACCCAGCTCTGTCTGGGTGATCTCCCGAGGGCTCGCGGAACCGCGGAGCCACGCCTCCGCCACGGCGGAGTCCGCCAGCGCCAGCTGCAGCTCGACGATGCGCGTGGCCCGGCTGTGCCTGATCGCGATCTGCTGATTCCGCTTGGTCTGTCTGACTTGAAGCGCCAGGTAGATCAGCGAGATCAGGACGGCCAGGCCGTTGACGAAGCTTCCCAGGGACGCGAGATCGGAAAGTGACATGAAGGTCTCCGCAGATCGATGGCTCAGGGGCTCGTCAGGGCCGTCAGGTTGCTGATGCAGAAGTTGAAGGGCGTCGGCCCGCTGGGGCTGGCGATGACGTGAAACTGAATCGCCACCAGCTGACTGGGATCGAACGGCGGGGGAATCGCCTCGTACATCGGACCGAGCACGTTGGACCAGAGGATGACGTTCTTCCCGGCCGTCACCGGTGATCCGTTCGAGGTCGCGCCGTTCCAGTACGCGGCGTCCGAGTCGGTCGTTCCCGGCGCCGCGGCGGTGGGGAACTCGACCCGGAACGAGAGGCTGCCGTTGGCGTAAGGCACCGTGTCGATGTCGAACGAGACGCCGACGATCCCGTGCGCCGGCGCGTCGTAGACGTTGCTGGCTGTCGCGAGCGATCCGTCTCCGTAGCCGTGGAAGCCGAGACCGATGACGGCGCCCCAGATCCCGCTGAAGTCGCTGGCCGAGGGAGAGGCCGGGTCGGCCACCACCTGGGCAACGGTGCCCGAGGCGCACATCTTCCCGCCCGTGACAGGGGAGTCGCTCGGGCCGAACGTGCTGCCCTGCGCCGGGGAGCCGACAGCGAAGACCGAACAGTTGGGCGCCTGGTTTCGCACGCACGTGCCCGTGCCCATGCTGTTGAAGGTCGAGTCCGCCGACGAGTACCAGGCTCCGATGATCCCGGTGGCAGCGCTGTTGACCGTGCCGCTGCTGTCGGGCAACAGCGGGAAATCCCCGCTGGCTGCGCCACCAGTCCCGGTCGCTCCGCCAGCTCCGCCCGGGCCGGCTGTGCCGGCCGTCCCACCAGAGCCTGTCCCACCGCCGCCGCCGCCGGAGCCTGCCGTCCCCATCTTGCCGCCGTTGCCGGCTCCGCCCCCCGCTCCCGCCGTCCCGCCCGTGCCCATCGCGCCGCCCGTGCCCGGCGCGCCACCGGTGGCCGGCGCGCCACCGGTGGCCGGTGCGCCGCCGGTTCCGGGTGCGCCGCCCTGGTCCGCGCCGGCCTCGCCCCCAGATCCGCCCGTCTCCACCCGGACGCAGAGGTTCGAGGCGCAGATCAACCCGTCGAAGCAACTGTTGTTGGGAAAGCAGGCGCAGGTCTCGTTTCCCGTCGGGCAACCTGCGTCCGACTTGCCGGTCAGCGCGGCGTCGTCGTGCGAGCACCCCCAGACCAGCGACAGCAGCGAAAACAGCAGGACACGTCGGGCTGTAGCAAGCAACGTCAAAGCCGCCCCCCCAGGAATGCGCGTGGCATTTTACCGGAGATTCGAGCGGATCGTCAGAGCGGGCGCGGCACCAGCGCCATACCCGATCGATGGGCTTGTGCTGAGCGTCGGCGCGGCGTAGGCAATTGACGTGGATGAAGCTTGGGCCATCGCGGTCTCGCCGCGGCACGCGGTCCTGCTGGCGGCGGAGCTGTTCCCCCTCGTGGAGAAGCCGCCCAAGCAGGACTTCGTGGTCCGCACCCGCGCGCGGCGGGAGGCGAACGGCCTGCCGCTGATGACGGCCGAACTGGTCATCGCCGGGGCGGAGACGCGTCGCGCACTCCCGGCCGCCGAGACCTATCCCCTCCACTTTCGCAAGACGTACTTCCCGGGACGGCTGTACGGGGATCCTCAGCAGGAATACGAACGGCTGCTGCGCGCCTCGGAGCTGTGCTCGACGCCGCCGCCGATCGGCTACACGGCCGATGTGCTGCGCAGCTGTCTGGTGCCGGGGCAGTCCTACGCGCGCCTCACGCCGTTCGGCGGCGAGCCGCCCGAGAACAACATCGCCAAGGCCCAGAAGCTGGCGCTGGCGACGGCGGCCGGGCTCTGGCGGCTGGCCGAGGAGACGCTGGGGCAGCTGCTGCTGTTGCACCAGGGCGGACTGGCCCACGGAGACGCCGAGCTGCACAACATCATCGTCTGCACGTCGCCGCTGGAGCCGATCCTGATCGACTTCGAGTCGGCGGCGCAGCGCGAGACGATGGAGAACGCCGCCTGGGACGCGCGGTGCGCGCTGGATCTCCTGCCGCTCCTGCGAGAGGCCGTCTACCTCCAGTGCGCGCTCGGCCGGCAGCCGAGCCAGCTGGGGCAGCTGGCGTGGGACCGGATGCCGCAGCTGTTCAAGTCACCGGATCGATTTCGACGCGCCATCGACGAACGGGCCGAGGTTTGACGCTCCCGAAAGGCGCAGGAAACGCGCCGGAAATGTGCGCGACGCAAACTCGTCATCGACGGGCCGCGAGAAGAAAAAATCAACCCTGGCCGGGAAAATAGCCTTGCCGCCCGGACCCTCAAAGGCGCTATGAAGATCTCCCGAACGGGACTCAACACGAAACCAAGGGAGCGCGAAATATCATGAGCGGAACGACGGCTCGGCGATCAGCGATCACGGCGGCGACCAATTACAAAGAGGTAGGGGCGACGGTCGACTACAAGGAGAGTCCGGCCACCTCGCTCTTCGGCAGCAACGTCTTCGGGCTCGCGGCCATGAAGGCGACGCTGCCCAAGGAGGCATTCCGCTCGATCAAGAAGACGATCGAGAGCGGGGCGCCGCTGGATCCGCGCGTGGCCGACGTGGTCGCCGCGGCGATGAAGGCCTGGGCGCTCTCGAAGGGCGCCACCCACTACGCGCACGTCTTCTATCCGCTGACCGGGTTGACCGCAGCCAAGCACGACAGCTTCCTGAACCCCGACGGCGAGGGCGGAGCCATCACCGAGTTCGCGGGCAAGACGCTGGTCCAGGGCGAGCCGGACGCGTCCAGCTTCCCGAACGGCGGGATCCGCGCCACCAGCGAGGCGCGCGGCTACACGGCGTGGGACGTGTCCAGCCCGGCCTACCTTCTGGAGACGACCAACGGCACCACGCTGTGCATCCCCGCGGCCTTCGTGTCGTGGACCGGTGAGGCGCTGGACAAGAAGACCCCGCTCTTGCGGTCCGGCCAGGCGCTGAACACGCAGGCCACCCGGATCCTGAAGCTGTTCGGGCACGAGAAGCCGGCGACGGTCGTGTCCTACGCCGGGGCCGAGCAAGAGTACTTCCTGATCGACAAGCACTTCTTCTACGCGCGGCCGGACCTGCTCAACGCCGGACGCGCCCTCTTCGGCGCCAAGCCCCCCAAGGGGCAGGAGTTCGAGGACCACTACTTCGGCGTCATCCCCGAGCGCGTGCTGGCGTTCATGATGGAGCTCGATCGCGAGCTCTTCAAGCTGGGCGTGCCGGTGAAGACCCGCCACAACGAGGTCGCGCCGAGTCAGTTCGAGGTCGCGCCCGTGTTCGAGAGCGCCAACATCGCCTCGGATCACCAGCAGATGGTGATGATCATGCTCAAGCGGGTGGCCGAGAAGCACGGCCTCGCCTGCCTGCTGCACGAGAAGCCCTTCGCCGGCGTGAACGGCTCGGGCAAGCACGTCAACTTCTCGTTCGGGAACTCGACGCAGGGGAACCTGCTCGATCCCGGCGAGACCCCCCACGACAACGCGCAGTTCCTGGTGTTCTGCGGCGCCGTCATCCGCGCGGTGCACAAGTACGCCGGTCTCCTGCGCGCCGTCATCGCCACGGCCAGCAACGACCACCGGCTGGGCGCCAACGAGGCGCCGCCCGCGATCATCTCGATCTTCCTGGGCGAGCAGCTGTCCGACGTGTTCCAGCAGATCAAGGCCGGCGGCGCCAAGACCTCGAAGCTGGGCGGCACGCTGGAGATCGGCGTCGACGCCCTGCCCAAGCTGCCGCGCGACGCGGGCGATCGAAACCGCACCAGCCCGTTCGCCTTCACCGGTAACCGCTTCGAGTTCCGCGCGGTCGGTTCCAGCCAGTCGATCGCCGATCCGTTGATCGCGCTCAACACCGCCATCGCCGAGTCGTGCGACTACGTCGCGACCAAGCTGGAGGCTGCGCTGGCGGCCGGCAAGAAGCTGAACGCCGCGATTCAGGAGGTGCTGGGCGAGATCATCCAGCAGCACGGCGCCGTGGTGTTCGACGGCAACGGCTATTCGGCCGAGTGGCACATGGAGGCGGAGAAGCGCGGTCTGCCGAACTACAAGACCGCCGTCGACGCGCTGCCCGTGCTGCAGAGCAAAGAGGTCGTCGCGCTGTTCGACAAGTACAAGGTCATGTCGCCGCGCGAGGTGCACAGCCGCTACGAGACCTACCTCGAGCACTACAACAAGTCGGTGAACGTCGAGGCCAACCTGACCGCCAAGCTGGCCAAGACCACCATCCTGCCGGCGGCGCTGCACTACCAGACCGACCTGGCCCACAACGCGACTGCGGTCAAGGCGGTGGGGCTGACGCCCGACACCAGCGTGCTGACCCAGGTGACCGAGCTGATTGGCAAGCTGCAGGCCGGGCTGACCGGGCTGGCGGCGGCCACCGGCCATCACAGCGGTGGGGACGCCCTGGCGGAGGCGAAGCACTTCGGCACCTCCGTGCTGCCCGCGATGCTCAAGGTGCGCGAGGCGGCGGACGGCCTCGAGGCGGTGGTGGCCGACGACCTGTGGCCGCTCCCGACCTTCCAGGAGATCTTGTTCATCAAGTAGCCGGCGGCAGGGCAGGCGCCACGGCAAACGCCGACAGCACCACGATCGCGGCGGCGCTGATCGCGCAGCGTACGCCGTGGCGCCACAACATCGCTCCCGCGAACCCGCCGACCAGCCAGCCCCACGTCCGCCGCCAGGCCCGTGAGCGTCAGCCTCAGGACGGTGGTGGTCATGTCGGCGGCGCCCAGCTTCCGCACGCTGGCGCTCTGAAGGCCCATCGCCAGGGCCAGGAACCAGATGCACAGCAGGCGGCCGGCAGCCGCGGCGAGTCTGGTGTAGTCATGTAATCTCGCGCCGATCCTAGCGCTCGCGACGACGTGACCCAAGAACCGTGCCATCATCCGCCGATGCTTCGTGAGGGCGGCTCTGACGACCTGTCCCGGTGGCTGTCGGGTGACGGAAAAGCTGCGCTGGACGGGGTCACCAGCGAGGCGCTGGACGTCATCGGCGTCATCGATCGCGAGCTGATCGTCCGGTACGTGAACTGGACGGTTCCCGGCCTGACCCGCGACACCGTCGTCGGGAACAGCGTTCTGGACCTGGTCCCCCCGGACTATCGCAGCCTGGCGCGTGACACCTACCTCGAAGTCTTCCGCACCGGGAAAGGCACCCGCTTCGAGACGATGTACGCCGACGCGGGGAAGCTGCTCATCTGGGATGTCCGGGTGGGGCCGATCCGCGCGAACGGCGCGGTCATCGGGCTGATCGCGATCACCACCAACGTCACCGAACAGCGCCGGGAGCAGGCCGATCGGGACCGGTTCTTTTCGCTCTCGCTCGACATGCTGGCGGTGTTGGGCCCGGACGGTCGCTTCAAGCGGGTGAACCCGGCGTTTGGCGAGACGCTGGGGTACTCGGTCAGTGAGCTGGTCGGGATGTTCTTCGCCGATCTGGTCCACCCCGGCGATCGCGCCGTCACCCTGACGACCTTTGCGAACCTGCTCCGCGGTCAACGGGTCTTCGACTTCGAGAACCGCTGTAGTCGGAAGGACGGCGAGCCGCGGGTCTTCTCCTGGCGAGCGACCGTCGATCCCCTGACCGGCGACGTCTACGCGGTCGCGCGCGACATCACCGCCCAGCGCGCGGTCGAGTCCCAGTTCCGGCAAGCGCAGAAGATGGACGCCATCGGCAAGCTCGCGGGCGGGATCGCTCACGACTTCAACAACCTGCTGCTGGCCATCCTGGCCAACGTCGAGCTGGCCAAGGCGAACATCGGGCTCAGCGACGAGACCGCGGCCTTCCTGGGGGAGATCGAGGGCGCGGGGATCCGCGCCGCCAGCCTGACCAATCAGCTCCTGGCTTTCAGCCGGCGCCAGCCGCTTCGGCCGGCGATCATCGATCTGAACGAGCTGATCCGCGGGCTGACGCAGATGCTGCGCCGCCTGCTGCCCGAGAACATCACGATCAACACGACCACCAGCCCCGAGCTGGCCGCGGTCAACGCCGACGCCACCCAGATCGAGCAGGTCGTGGTGAACCTGTGCGTGAACGCGCGGGACGCGATGGACAGCGGCGGCCGGCTCGCGATCGAGACCAAGAACTTCAGCATCGACGACGCGTTTTGCCAGACCCACCCCTGGGCGCGGCCCGGGCGGTTCGTGCTCCTGACCGTCAGCGACACGGGCGTTGGCATGACCGCCGAGGTCCGGGAACACATGTTCGAGCCGTTCTTCACGACCAAGGACGTCCATCACGGGACGGGCCTGGGGCTGTCGACCGTCTACGGCATCGTGCAGCAGCACGGCGGGATGCTTCAGGTCAGCAGCGAGGTCGGCAAGGGCAGCAAGTTCGACATCTACCTGCCGGCCGACAAGGGGCTGGCCATCGACAAGCGACACGACGTCGAGGCGACTGACTCCACCGGTCGCGAGACGATCCTGTTCGCCGAGGACGAACCCCGCATCCGGAAGGTCGTCGTCGAGATCCTCGAGCGGGCCGGTTACAAGGCCATCTCCGCCGGTGACGGCCGGGAGGCCGTCCGGCTCTTGCGCGACCAGAAGGAGCCCGTCCATCTGGTCCTGCTGGACGTCGTCATGCCCGAACTGGGAGGACCGGACGCCTGGGAGCAGATGCGCGCGCTCCAACCGGGCTTGCGCGTGATCTTCACGACCGGCTACGCCGACGACCGTTACCTGGCGCGGCTCCCCCCGCGCGCCGAGGTGATCGGCAAGCCGTTCCGGCCGGACGAGCTCCTGAAGCGAATTCGCGCGAAGCTCGACGAATAGGCGGCGGGGCCAGAGCAGTCGCGCAGCAGGCCCAGCCAGGCGCGGCGTGTCGAGTGGGCTAGCGGAGAGACAGCACCGCGTAGAAGCAGGCCGTCATCGCCGCCACCAACACCACCGACGCCACCATCATCACCGTGGCGCGCCGGTGACGCCGCCGGAGCCCCGGATCGCGGCCGCGACGGTAACGGAAGCGACGATGCTGGTGCGAGGATCGGCCCGAGGGGTCCGCGTAGGATGCAAACCACTCCTCCGACTGCGCGTCGACCTGGGACGTCTCGGCCTCGATCGATGATGGTTCCACGCCCGCTCTCCTGGCCCAGCACGGAAAATACCACTAAGCTGGCGGCAGCGAGCCGAAGAGTGCCATCGACCGTTCCCCAACCCGTGGACGCCCGCCTCACGCGTTCTGCGCTCTTCCTGGTCGCGACGATCGGGGCCGGCGCGGACGCCGAGGGGGCGGTTCGCGGCCTGTGCGGCGATCTGGCGGCGCTGGTCCGCAGCGTCGGGATACGCGCGCCCGAGGGCGAGCTGTCCTGCATCATGGGGATCGGCGCTGGCGCGTGGGATCGGCTGTTCGGCGCGCCCAAACCGGCGGAGCTGCACCCGTTCCGCGAGATTCGGGGCGTGCACCACGCTCCCGCCACGCCCGGCGATCTCCTCTTCCACATCCGGGCGGCGGACATGGACCTGTGCTTCGAGCTGGCGACGCACGTCATGACGCGCCTCGCCTCCGCCGTCTCGGTGGTCGACGAGGTGCACGGCTTCAAGTACTTCGACAGCCGGAACCTCCTGGGGTTCGTCGACGGCACGGAGAACCCTGTCGCGCAGGCCGCGGCTGACGCCACCTTGATCGGCGACGAGGACGCCGCGTTCGCCGGGGGCAGCTACGTGATCGTTCAGAAGTACCTGCACGACCTGGCCAAATGGAACGCCCTGCCCGTCGAGGTGCAGGAGAAGATCATCGGCCGGACCAAGCTTTCGGACATCGAGCTCGACGACGCCGTCAAGCCGACCTCCGCGCACAACGCGCTCACGACCCTGGAAGAGGGTGGCCAGGAGCTGAAGATCTTGCGGGACAACATGCCGTTCGGTGAGATCGGCAAGGGCGAGTTCGGCACGTATTTCATCGGCTACGCCCGATCCCCCTCGCGCATCGAGCAGATGCTGGAGAACATGTTCGTCGGCAAGCCGCCGGGGAACTACGACCGGCTGCTCGACGTCAGCCGCGCCGTCACCGGCTCGCTCTTCTTCGTCCCCTCGTCTGACTTCCTCGAAGGTGCGGCGGACGTGAGCGCACCCCCGGCCGAAGAATCCCCGGCAAGCCCCCCGGCGTCCGCGCCCGCCGGCTCTCTTGGCATCGGCTCGCTGAAGGGCGACTAGGACCTCGCCACAGTGGTTTTGATCGATTGGTGAAGGGGGGTTACCGGTCGGCGGGCTGAAGCCGGTTGTCCTCGCCCTCGGGGCGAGGATAAAGGAGAGGTGATCCGGTTTCGCGGGGCCGTCC
>Ga0335083_10004815_pt1 | contig 17150 bp, 16 predicted proteins | sample Lox_Sample_42_FD_206716 | JGI IMG/M metagenome (GOLD analysis project Ga0335083, IMG submission 206716) | Soil microbial communities from Loxahatchee National Wildlife Refuge, Florida, United States - Lox_Sample_4.2 | ecosystem: Environmental > Terrestrial > Soil > Wetlands | place: USA... | reverse complement strand
ATCGCCAGGTTGCGGCGCACCGGCACGCGCAGCAGCGCCGAGACCAGCCCCGTGCACATGGTGATGCCGGCCGAGGGGCCGTCCTTGGGGATGGCCCCCTCGGGCAGGTGAACGTGAATGTCGGCGCGGCTGTAGAAGTCCCGGTCCAGCCCCAGCGACGGCGCGCGCGCGCGCACGTAGCTGATGGCCGCCTGCGCGGACTCCTGCATGACGTCGCCCAGCTTGCCGGTCAGCACCAGCTTCCCCTTGCCGGCCACGATCGACACCTCGGTGGCCAGCAGGTCACCGCCGTGCATCGTCACGGCCAGCCCCATGACCAGACCGATCTCGTCCTGGCCGTCGTTGCGGCCGTACCGGTAGCGGTGCGGGCCCAGGTAGCGGGTCAGCCGCTTGGGGGTGATGCGCCACACCGGGGTCGGCCCATCGTCGAGCGTGCGCACGGGCGCCTTCTTGGCGACCACGTCGCGCGCGATCTTGCGGCAGACGGTGGCGATCTCGCGCTCCAGGCTCCGGACGCCGGCCTCTTTCGTGTAGTGGTGGATGACGTCGCGGACCGCGTCCTCGGGGAACTCCAGCGCGACGTCGCCGATCCCGTTGTCCTTCTTCTGCTTGGGGATCAGGTACCGCTCGGCGATCGAGACCTTCTCGAACTCGGTGTAGCCGGGGAGCTGGATGATCTCCATGCGGTCCTGCAGCGGGATCGGGATCCCGTGCAGATAGTTGGCCGTCGTGATGAACATGACGTCCGACAGGTCGTAGTCGAGATCCAGGTAGTGATCGTTGAAGGTGCTGTTCTGCTCGGGGTCCAGCACCTCCAGCAGCGCCGCCGACGGGTCGCCGCGGAAGTCGGTCGACATCTTGTCGATCTCGTCGAGCAGAAACACCGGGTTCTGCGTGCCGGCCTTCTTCAGCGACTGGATGATCTTGCCCGGGAGCGCGCCGATGTAGGTGCGGCGGTGGCCGCGGATCTCGGCCTCGTCCCGCACGCCGCCCAGCGACAGGCGCACGAAGTTGCGGCCCGTGGCCTTGGCGATCGAACGCGCCAGCGACGTCTTGCCGACGCCGGGCGGCCCCACCAGGCAGAGGATCGGGCCGCGCAGCTTCTTCACCAGGGCCTGCACGGCCAGGTACTCGAGGATGCGCTCCTTGACCTTCTTGAGGCCGTAGTGGTCCTCGTCCAGGATCCGCTCGGCGTCGACGACGTCCAGCTTCTCCTCGGTCTTGTCGCCCCAGGGGAGGCCCAGCACCCAGTCGACGTAGTTGCGCACGACGGCCGCCTCGGCGGACATGGGCGCCATCATCCGGAGCTTCTTCAGCTCTTTCTTGACCTTGGCCTGCGCCTCTTTCGACAGGTTCTTCTGCTTGGCGCGCTCTTCCAGCTCGGTCAGCTCGTTCTTGAACTCGTCGCGATCCCCCAGCTCTTTCTGGATCGCCTGCATCTGCTCGTTGAGGTAGTACTCCTTCTGCGTCTTCTCCATCTGCTTCTTGACGCGCGTCCGGATCTTCCTCTCGACCTGCAGGATCTCGATCTCGGCCTTGATCAGCTCGTAGAGCCGCGAGAGCCGCTTGGACGGGGAGTCGATCTCCAGGATGGCCTGCTTGTCGGCCAGCTTCAGCTGCAGCTGCCCGACCATGGTGTCCGCCAGCTGGCCGGGGTCCTCGATCGTCTGCACGGAGATCAGGATCTCCGGCGCGATCCGCTTGTTCAGTTTGACGTAGGTCTCGAAGGTCGCGTGGACCTCGCGCACCAGGGCGTCCAGCTCCACCGAACGCTCGTGGACCTCGGGGATCTCCTCGATCTCCACGGTGAAGAAGCCGTCGGTCTGGGTGAAGCGCTTGATCGCCGCCCGGCGCTTCCCCTCGACCAGCACCTTGACCGTGCCGTCGGGCAGACGCAGCAGCTGGATGATCGTCCCGACCGTCCCGATGGTGAAGATGTCCTCGGGGACCGGCTCGTTGGTCTTGGCCTTGCGCTGGGCGCTGAGGAAGATCTCCTTGTAGCCCGAGGCGCCCTTCCCCATCGCCTCTTCCAGCGCACCGATGGATTTCTCGCGCCCCACGAACAGCGGCACCACCATGTGCGGGAAGACGACGATGTCCCGCAGCGGCAGAAGTGGAACGCGTCGGGGGCCCCTCTTGTCCTCGTGGCGGTCGGACATGCGTCGGGGCTAATCGTAGCGCCCCGTAGGGGGCTACGCCAAATTCAACTGTGGCTCAGGTTGCAGGTTTCACCGGCTGAGCAGGCCTCCGCCGGTTGACAAATTGTTCGGTCAGTTGCTGTGGGCGGGGAGGCTACCCGTGCCGTCGTCGTTGGACAGGTCGATGATCGTGGGCTGGAGGGTGTCTTCCTCGTCGTCCTGGTCGTCGACGTCCGCCGACTCCTGCAGGTGGACGATGATCGGCTCGCCCGACAGCTGCCCCGGCATCGGCTCGATGGCCGACGCTTCATTCAGGAAGCGATTGGGGTGGCAGCCCAGCGTGCCCGCCGCCATCAGCGACAGGCCCCCCAGCCCCAGCGCCACGCTCCAGTAGAGGAACGCCGACACGAACAAAAGCGGCATCCAGGCGATCCAGCGCGTCGAATGTCGTTCGGAACGGTCGAACATGGGTCTCCTCCAGGTGTTGCTAAGAAGCCGAGCGCTCTCCGGCCGCGGCGCCCTTCTGGTACATGAAGAGCGGCTGCTGCCCTTTCTGAATCGTCTCCTCGTTGATCACGACCTCGCGGATGGGGGTGCCGGTGGTCGGGACCTCGAACATGATGTCCAGCATCGCCTGCTCGAGGATGGCGCGCAGGCCGCGCGCGCCGGACTTGTGCTTCTGCGCGTCCAGGGCGACCGCCTGGAGCGCGCCTTTGGTGAAGCGCAATTTGACGCCGTCCATCTCGAACAGCTTCTGATACTGGCGGACCAGCGCGTTCTTCGGCTTGGTCAGGATGTCGATGAGCGCCGTCTCGTCCAGCTCGTGCAGCGGCGCGATGACCGGCAGGCGGCCGACGAACTCCGGGATCATGCCGTACTTCAGCAGGTCCTCCGGCTGGACCTCGCGCAGCAGGTCCCAGACCCGGCGTTCCTTCTTGGACTGGATCTTGGCGCCGAAGCCGATCTGCTTCTGGCCGATGCGCTGCTCGATGATGTCTTCCAGACCGACGAACGCCCCGCCGCAGATGAACAGGATGTGCGTGGTGTCGACCTGCAGGAACTCTTGCTGGGGGTGCTTGCGCCCGCCCTTGGGCGGCACGTTGCAGACGGTCCCCTCGAGGATCTTCAGCAGCGCCTGCTGAACCCCCTCGCCCGAGACGTCGCGGGTGATGCTGGGGTTCTCGCCCTTGCGCGCGATCTTGTCGATCTCGTCGATGTAGACGATGCCCCGCTGCGCCTTCTCGATGTCGTGGTCGGCGTTCTGCAGCAGGTTGACGATGATGTTCTCGACGTCCTCACCGACGTACCCGGCCTCGGTCAGGTTCGTGGCGTCCGCGATGGCGAAGGGGACGTTCAGGATCTTGGCCAGCGTCTGGGCCAGCAGCGTCTTGCCGCAGCCCGTCGGGCCGAGCAGCAGGATGTTCGACTTGCCGAGCTCCACGTCCTCGGCGCCGACCTTGGCGTCGATCCGCTTGTAGTGGTTGTGGATGGCGACCGCCAGGATCTTCTTGGCGCGCTCCTGACCGATGACGTAGTCATCGAGCACCGCCTTGATCTCGGCCGGCTTGGGGACCGGGGCCAGCCCGAAGCTCTCGGACTCTTTCTCGATCTCCTCCGCGATGATGTCGTTGCAGAGCCCGATGCACTCGTCGCAGATGTAGACCGTGGGACCTGCGATCAGCTTCTTGACCTCTTTCTGGCTCTTTCCGCAGAACGAGCAGGAGAGGTTTCCATGATCGTCGCGCTTACGCTCGGCAGGCACCTAGAAAACCATAGCACACGTCATGAGCGTCTGATCCGTGCTGACTTCTGCACCGACTTCGACCGACGGCGCAGGCCAGCCAGGGCGACCAGGACCAGCCAGCCGTAGGGTCCTGCGGCCGCCCCGCCAGGGCTCTGACAAGAGCAGCCTCCACCGGGCGACCCGCCGTTGCTCGAGGGGCTCCCCCCCGCGCCGCCGGACGCGCCCGAGACGCCGCCTGTCGCGACCTGCCCACCGGTGCTGGAGCTCTGGCCGCCCGAGCCCGTAGCCCCGCCGCTCGCCCCGCCAGCGCCGCCGCTCGGCGGCACGCCGCCCGCCCCCAGCCCCCCCGCGGCACCGGCAACCCCCGACGTGCCCGCGCCCGCGTCCGTCGCGCCCGCATCGCGCCCGGCGTCGGGCGATGTCGCCGCATCGGTCGAGCCCGCGCCGGCCCCGCACGGCATCGGTGCGATGAAGTAGACGGCGTCGTTGAAGTCGCCGTCGGCGCCGTTGGCCTTCCAGTCGGACGCCGACATCGGCAGATCTTCGAACGCCAGATACGCGGACCCGGGCCCCGCCAGCGATCCGTAGACAAGGGCGGTGATCCACGGCGCCCCGAAGGCCGTCGATCTCAGGTTCAGGTCGGCTTCCGAGTACTTCGTTTGTGTACACATGGTGCCAGCCCTGCCGATCAGAGCGAAGCCCACGCGGCCGCCCTTCCAGTTCGGGTTCGCGGCAATCTGGGGATCGAAGGCCGGCAGCGGATCCGCCCAAGTGCGCTGCGCCGCCTGAAGGCTGACGTTTCGCGAAGCCATCGGGCAGAAGTCAGGGTCCGTGCAGCCGATCCCGTTCGGAAACGCCCCCGTCAGATTCGCTGGAACGACCTCATAGATCTGGTCCGCCGCCGGGGTGCTCGGGGGTTCGCTCGCGTTGTACCAGCCCAGCGCGAGCGCACACGCGCCGCCCTTCAGGACGATCGACACCTGCATCCCGCAAGTCGGGTCGAACGTGCCCGGCGTCGTCGAGGCGTCCGCGATCGGATCCAGCCCGTGGTCGACCCCGCCCGCGAAGTTCTGGAAGAGGCCGGACAACGTGTCGTCGCTCGGCAGGTAACCCCGCGACGTGACGACGGCCAACTCAGCCGCAGAGGTGGGCTGAGGGAGGACGGTCCCGTCCAGCTGGTTCACCGCCGCGAGGGCAGGCCAGGCCCAGGAGGCCACGGCACCCGCGACCCCCAACAAGGCGATTGCCGGTTTGCCCGTCACCCGGCCAGCGTACTACGAAGTCAGAGCTCATAGTCGACCAGGCGACGTTCGCTGCGGGCTTCGAGGATGAAGCCCTTCACTGCTTCGTGCTCCGGGTGGACCTGGTACGCGTCGAGCGCGGCGCGGGATTCGAACTCCGAGACCAGTACGACGTCGCCCGAGGTCTCTTCGCGGCTGAAGTCCAGGCCGACCTCCAGACGCAGCATGCCCGGGATCCGACCGCGCAGCGCCTCGAGCTTCTCCTTGATGGCGACGGCGTTCTGCACGGCGGTTCGGCCGTGCGCCTCCGGCTTGAGTCGCCAGACGACGATGTGCTTGACCACCGGACGGGCTACTTGCCGGCGGAGGACGGCTTCTGGATCAGCACCTCGTCGATGATGCCGTACTCCTTGGCCTCCATCGCGCTCATGAAGTAGTCGCGCTCGGTGTCCTGCTTGATCCGGTCGATCGGCTGGCCGGTGTGCTTGACCAGCAGCTCGTTCAGCCGGTCGCGCGTCTTCAGGATCTCGCGGGCGTGGATGTCGATGTCGGTGGCCTGGCCCGAGAACCCGCCCAGCGGCTGGTGGATCAGGATGCTGGAGTGGGGCAACGTGAACCGCTTGCCCTTCGTGCCGGCCGCCAGCAGGAACGACCCCATCGAGGCCGCCTGCCCCATGCAGAACGTCGCCACGTCCGGGCGCACGTACTGCATGGTGTCGTAGATCGCCAGCCCCGCCGTGACCATGCCGCCCGGCGAGTTGATGTACAGCATGATGTCCTTGTCCGGGTCCTCGCTCTCGAGGAACAGGAGCTGGGCGATGATGATGTTGGCGACCTGATCGTCGACCGCCGTCCCCAGGAAGATGATCCGGTCCTTGAGCAGGCGCGAGAAGATGTCCCAGCCGCGCTCACCCCGGTGGGTCTGCTCGATGACGGTCGGGATGATGAAGTTCGAGATGGGGGGCGGCGGGACGTCGCGCATGGGGCGGTTCCTTTTCTTCTTACTTGTCCTTGGAGCGGGCCTGACGTCGCGCCTCTTCGGGCGTGACGATCAACGACCCCTCGGGCGTGGTCGGAGGATCTTCGTCGGTGATCTTAGCCTGCGAGATCAGCATATCAAGCGTCTTCTGCTCGCGGATCTGCGCCTCGATCTGCGGGATGCGCCCTTCCTTCTCCAGCTCGCCGCGGAGCTGCTTGGCGCCCACGTTGCGCGCGATGGCCAGCTCGGCGACCCGCTTCTGCACGTCGGCGTCGGTCGCGGTCAGCCCCTCGCGCTCGGCGATGGTCTGCAGCAGGATCGAGCCGCGCGCCTCTTCTTCGGCCTCGCCGCGCACCTCGTGGCGCATGCGCGCGTCGTCGAAGGCCTCGACGTCGACGCCCATCATGGCCAGCTGGTTCTTGGTGCGGTTCACCAGCGCCTGCGCGTAACGCTCGACCAGCGCGGGGGCGATCGGGAAGCTGTTGCGCTTGACGATCTCCTTCACCAGCGCGCGCTCCATCTCGCGCTTGATGCGCTGCTGCTCGGTCTCGACCAGCTTCTCGCGCACCTTGGCGCGCAGCCCGTCCAGCGTCTCGGCCTCGCCGGTGTCCTTGGCCAGCTCGTCGTCCAGCGCCGGCACCTGCTTTTCGCGCGCCTCCTTGATGGCCACGTTCAGGTGGACGTGGCGGCCGGCCATCTCGGCGGGCGGCCCTTCGGCCGGCAGCGTGTAGTCGACCTCGACGGTCCCCTCGCCGCCGATCGCCTTGCCGCGCAGGCGGCTGGCCAGCCCGGGCAGCGGTCCGCCCACGTCGTCCTCCAGGTCGACCAGCACCTCGCGGCGCTTGATCTTGTGCTCGCCGACCCGGCCGGTCAGCTCGACGCGAACCAGGTCGCTGGGGCCCGTCTCCTGGCGCCCCTCGACCGGCTTGAACTGGGTCAGGCGGCGGCGGTACCCCTCGAGCGCCTCGTCGATCTGCTCGTCGGTCACCTTGGGCGGCCGGCGCGAGACCGGCACGCCGGCGTAGTCCTGGGGGGTCACCTGGGCCCGCACCTCGACCCGCGCCGAGAACTTGAACGGTGCACCCTGCTTGATCTCGATCTCGGCCACGGCGGGCGGCGCCACCGGCTGGATCTGGTTCTCGTGGATGGCCTGGCTGATCGTGCGCTCCACCAGGTCGCGGGCGACCTCGTCCTCGACCTGACGGCGGTACATCTTCTCGAGCAGCGCGCGCGGCACCTTGCCGGGGCGGAACCCGGGCAGGCGAACGCCCTTGCGCAGGCTGTCGTAAGCCTTGTCGAGCTTGGGGGCGACGTCGGTCCAGGGGAGCTCGAACTCGACCCGCTTCTCGACCGGCGACAGATCCTCGATGGTAATTTGCATCTTTGGGCGGGGCCTTGTTTACCCCCACCCCCCCGGGGACGCAACAGGACCGTCACTCATTGGGGCTTGCACGCGGCCGGGGCTTTGGTCAGCATAGTGACCCCGCCATGGGTCTCGCCGGATTTACGCTCGCCGATCGTCTGGGCGCCAAGTCGTCGCCCTGTTCTGTTCGTGGTTGCACGCGCACCTGGATCAGCATCGCAGGTGGTAAGGCCGCCAAGCTAGGCGGCCGCGGCGCCGCCGACCCTTCCGACCCGACGTCGTCGATGTGCGATCCCTGCCGCCAGGCGTATGGCCAGGCCCAGAACGCGGAGCGTCCCTGCGACCGGCCCGGGTGCGACGGCACCTGGACCTGGGGCGCGATGGCGCAGGTCGAGGCCGCCGCGGCCGGCCGCCCGGCGCCGCGCGGGCTGTGCGCGGGGTGCGAGGGCAAGCTGGCCGGGCTGACCGACAAGGCGCTCCCCTGCGCGGTCCCGGGCTGCAGCCGCACCGCCACCTTCTCGCGCCGGGCGCAGCTGGTTGCCGGCGCGCCGGAGATCGAGCCGGAAGCCCCGGCGCTGCGTTGCGCGCAGTGCGAGGGCGTCTACCGAAAGCTCAAGGACCGCGCCGTCGGCTGCGGCATCAACGGCTGCAAGAACAAGTGGACCTGGAACGCCGACGAGCAGATCCAGGCTTACGCGGCCGGGCTGTCGAACGAGGCGCCCCGTCGCATGTGTGACACGTGCAAGGCCGAGTTCGGCGGCATCGCCGACCGGCAGGTTCGCTGCCGGACGTCCGGCTGCAAGAACACCTGGACCTGGGCGCGTGGGGACCAGCTGGACGAGTGCCTGGCCGGCAAGCCGATCCCGAAGGCGCCGCGGCGCATGTGCGAGAGCTGCCTCAAGGTCTACCAGGGGACGAAGGACGTCGAGCGCCCCTGCCGCCGCTCGGGTTGCAAGCGGACCTGGCTCGACAAGCGTGGCGCCCAGCTGGCGCGGGCCGTGCGTGGCAAGACCGGCGATCCCTACCCGCAGTACTGCGAGGTCTGCGCCAAGGAGATGGGCGAGCTGGAGGATCGGCAGATCCCCTGCAAGACCGAGAACTGCGAAGGCACCTGGACCTGGACCAAGCAGGCCCAGCTGGCGGCCGGCGTGCGGCCCGAGCCGAAGACACCAGAAAAGGTCGAAGAGAAGGTCGAGGAGAAGGCCGGCGAGAAGGTCGAGCAGACCGCCGCCGAGGCTGCCCCGCCGGCCGCCGAGGCGGCGCCCGACGCCGTGCCCGAGACGTCCACCGTCACCACGGCGCCGGCTGCCGCCAACCAGAAGCGCTCGCGCAATCGCAAGAAGCGGCGCCGCGAGATCCGGCCCCCCGAGAAGCGCTGCCAGTCCTGCGTCGACTTCTTGAAGGACAAGAAGACGGTCGAGATCCCGTGCAAGCAGTGCGCGACGCCGATCTACTGGCCGCCCGAGAGCCAGCTACAGACGCACCTGGGCGCCTGGGCCGAGCCGTCGATGTGCGGCGCCTGCAAGCGCGACGCGACCGAGGCGGCCCGCGCCGCCGAGCGCGAGGCCCTGCGCGCGGCCGCCACCGCGGCCCAGCCCCACGCCATCGTCGCCGAACCGACTCCCGAAGTGCCCACCGGCGAACCTGCCCCCGCCCCCGCCGACGTCGAGCCCGCTCCCCAGGTCTAGGCCGACGGCATCGGGCCTAGACCGCGCTGGGCGGTCCGACGCGGGCTCGAAACAGGCGCACGCCGCCCAGGAAAGCCGTCACGCCCGCGAAGCCGAACGCCGCTTCGGTGAGCAGCATCGCGCGCGCGCCCCAGCGCTGGGCGGCGACGCCCAGCAAGAGGCCGAGCCACCAGAGCGGAAAGTTCGAGAGCGAGGCGAACACGTTGTACTTGGTCGCCGCGGCGCCCGTGCCGATGGCGTCCAGCACCAGGGCCGTGAATGCGGCGTACGCCAGCCCCAGGACGAACGAATAGACCAGGTTCCAGCCGACGTAGGTGTCGACCGTCTGGGCGCTGAGACACATGGCCACGGCGACCGCGCTCATCGCGAGCCCCACCGCCACGTAGACGGCGCGCGGGTGGATGCGCTGGCAAAGAAAGCCGCCCAGGAAGCAGCCCGCGGTGGTCACCAGGCCGGAGATGGCGCCCTGGACCAGCGCCACCTGCGCGGCGCCGGCGCCCCAGAGCGCCGCGATCTTGGCCTGGGTCAGCACGCCCTGCGCGGCGCCGGTCGAGACCGGCAGCGCACACAGCACCGCCGCCTGGAACCCGCTCCGGGTCTTGAGCAGGCCCGCGAGCTCCCGGGCCACCTGCCTGGTGGCGCGCCACGCGCCCGCGAGGCCGCGCGACGGGTGGGCCGCCCGCGTTCCGACGTGGGGGAGGGCCGCCAGCGCGGCGCAGCAGAGCAGGAACAGCGCTCCGACGACCGCGCCCGACATCCATGGCCTCGGCAACGTGGCGGCCAGCCAGAGCCCGAGCCCGCCCCCCAGGCCATTGCCACCCAGATTGCCGGCCTGAAACCAGGCGCTCACCCGCCCGATCTGCTCGGGGGCCGTCGAGGCGGCGATCATCGCCTCGACGCTCATCCCCACCACCGAGTTGATCAGGCTGGCGCCGGCGATGATCGCCAGCAGGATGTCCAGCGTGGCGGTGTCGAGCGGAACGGCAGCCATGGCCAGGACACCGAACGCCGAAGCCACGGTCGCGATCAGGTACCAGGTGCGGGGCGACAGGGTGACGTCCACGATCGGCGCCCAGAGCCACTTCAGCCACTGCGTCAGGAGCTGGGCGCCGTTCAGCAGCGCCCCCTCGGAGATCGACAGCCCACGTCGCGTCGCCATGAACGTGAGGGCCACGCTCACGAAACCTCCCAGCGCGCCGAACGGCAGGTTGAGCACGGTCCACACCACGGGATGGGACGCGCGTCCCGTCGTCGGGTCGGCCGCGGGCGCGGGCGCGGTCAACCGGCGGCCAGCGCGCGCGCCAGCGGGTAGTCGGCGGGCAGCAGGTCCAGCGCGGGGAGGCGCGCGGCCTCGACCCAGGCGAACTCGGCGACCTCGAGGGCCCGAGGCGTCCCGCTGCTGATCCGCGCCTCGTAGACCAGCATGTAGAGGTCGAAGTCACCGTAGGGATGGAACACGACCTCGTGGATGCGGCCGATGTCGACCTGGCAACCCAGCTCCTCGCGCACCTCGCGCTCCAGCGCCGCGATCGGCGACTCCCCCGGCTCCACCTTGCCGCCCGGGAACTCCCACAACCCCGGCATCGGCTGGTCGGCGCGGCGCCGCGACATCAACACCTTCGTCCCGTCGCGCACCAGTGCGGCGACCACCAGCTTGCGCTCGCGCATGTCAGCTCGCGCGCGAGACCGGCTGGCCGCCGCCGCTCGGCACCGGCGGCGGTGGATCGCGACCGGCGGCGGTGCGCTCGATGAGCGCCAGCAGATCCTCCAGGCGAAACGGCTTCTGGATCACCGCCGCCACCGACTCCTCGAGGAAGCGGCGCGCGTCGGCCGAGAACGCGCCGCCGGTCACGAAGACGAAGCGCTCGCCCAGCGCCGGCATCCGGGAGCGAACCGCGGCGTGCAGCTCCATGCCCGACATCTCGGGCATCTGCAGGTCGCACAGGACGACGTCGAAGTCGGGGTCGCGCTCGAGCAGCCTCAGCGCGTCGAAGCCGCCCAGCGCGGTGGTCAGCTCGTGGGCGTCGCCGATCATGCGGCGATAGGCCTTCAGCAGCAGCGCCTCGTCGTCGACCGCCAGCACGCGCCGCTTGGGGTAGCCGCGCAGCGGGGCAGAGGCGACGGCCGCCGCCGGCACGGCCACGGGCAGCGCGCCCTCGTCGGCCGGAAGGCGCACCCGGAACGTCGCCCCCTCGCCCGACCGGGTGTCGACCAGCAGCTCGCCGCCCAGCGAGCGGACGATCCCCAGCGAGATGGGGAGCCCCAGGCCCGTCCCCATGCCGCGCGGCTTGGTCGTGAAGAACGACTCGAAGATGCGCGGCAAGACCTCTTCCCGGATGCCGGGGCCGTTGTCGACGACCTCGACGACCACGTCGGCGCCGTCGTCGAAGCTGCGCACCCGCACCAGGTTGCGCTTGGCGTTCGCCTCGTCCAGGGCCTGGGCCGCGTTCAAGATCAGGTTCAGGAACACCTGCCCCAGGCGAGCGGCGGTGGCGCGCACCAGGCGCGACGCCTTCAGCTCGCGCTCGACGCGCGCCCGGTACTTCAGCTCGTTGCGCAGCATCCCCAGCGCCGACTCGATCGCCAGGTTGACGTTCACCGGCGCGCTGACCTCTTCATCGACGTGCGAGAACGACCCGAGGTCGCGCACGATGCGATGGATGCGCGCCATCCCCTCCTTGGACTCCTGGAGGATCATGTTGGCCTCGAACAGCACGTCGGACAGGCCGCGGCGGGCGCCGCCCGGCCCCACCGGCTCGCGCAGGCGCTCTTCGATCAGGCGCAGGTGGCCGGCCAGCGCCTCGATGTTCGCCAGCACGAAGGCCGCCGGGTTGTTGATCTCGTGCGCGACACCGGCGGCCAGCAGCCCGATCGACGCCAGCTTCTCGGCCTGCAGGCGCCCGATCTCCCGCTCGCGCTCGTCGGTGGCGTCCCGCACGTGCAGCACCGCGCCGCGGCCCGGCAGCGGGTAGGCGTGCACGGCGAACACCTGTCCGTCCATCGACAGGCTGCGATCGGCCGTGGTCCCGCCGGCGATCGCCTCGCGCGCCGCGGTCTCCAGCTCTTCGCGCAACGCGCCCGCGTACAGCCTCTCGCCGACCGTGTTGGCGATCTGGAGCGCCCCGTCGGGGCCCACCAGGCAGACGCCGTCCTCGAAGGCCTCGAAGGTCTCGCGCAGCACCTCGTCGCGCGCGGCGTCGCCGCCCGCCAGCGCCGCGCTGAGCCGATCGGCGCGGATGACCACGAAGTCGCCTTCCTTGGCCCCGGCCGCGGCGATCGACGCGGCGACGGCGGTCTCGACGCGGCCGGTCCCCCGGGGCCCCAGCGCGTCGGCGGCCGCGCCGGCCGAGCCCGGCGGTTCATCGACGAGGATTATGCGCGCCATGTGGTGTCTGAGGATCGGTTGGCTGCCCGGCGGGGGGCGCCGCGCGCGACCTGATCGTCTCATCCGGCGGCGTCCGGCGCAAGAGGCGCGCGATGGCGTCGATCAACTCCTTGGGTTGAAACGGCTTCGCGACGTAGTCGTCGCAGCCGGCGGCCAGGATCCGTTCGCGGTCCCCTTTCATGGCCTGGGCCGTGAGCGCCAGGATCGGAACCCGCCCCCCGCCGGGGAGCGATCGGATGGCGCCGGTCGCCTGCAGCCCCGTCATCCCCGGCATCTGCACGTCCATGATGACCAAGTCAGGCATCTGTCGCCGGCAAGCCTCGATGGCCTGACGCCCGCTGGTCGCGAAGCTCAGGTCCAGCGGCAGGCGCGCCAGGACCTGCCTCAGCGTGAACAGATTGTCCTCGTTGTCCTCGACGACCAGCACCGACGCGGGCAGCACCGGACCGGCCTCCGGGCCGGGACGGTCGGGGGGCGCGTCCGGCGCCGCGTCGCCGGTGGCCCGGGCCAGCCGCAGCGAGAAGCGCGACCCCTTCCCCGGGACGCTCTCGACGGAGATGTCGCCTCCCATCAGGCGGGCCAGGCGCCGCGCGATGGCCAGCCCCAGCCCGGTCCCGCCCTGCCGGCGCACCAGAGTCTGGTCCACCTGGAAGAACTCCTCGAAGATCTTGTCGCGGTACGCGTCCGAGATGCCGACGCCGGTGTCGGTGACGTGCAGGGTGACGGCACCGTCGCGGACGTCGGCGCTGACCCGCACCTGCCCGGTCTCGGTGAACTTAATCGCGTTCCCCACCAGGTTGGTCAGGATCTGACGGAAGCGGTCGGCGTCGGCGCGAACGCGCGGCAGATCCGGGGGGAGCATGATCGCCAGGTCCAGCCCCTTGGCCGTGGCCAGCGGGCCCAGCGCGTCGGCGACCGCCTCGACCTGCGCGGACACGTCCAGGTTCTGCGCGTCGATCTCGATGTGCCCCGCCTCGATGCGCGACAGGTCCAGGATGTCGTTGATGAGGTGCAACAACCCCTGGCCGTTGCGCTCGATGACCTCCAGGTAGCGCCGCTGATCGGCGGTCAGCGAACCGGCCACACCGTCGCGCAGCAGCTGCGACAGGGCCAGCACCGAGTTGAGCGGCGTCCGGATCTCGTGGCTCATGTTGGCGATGAACGCGCTCTTCAGCCGGTCGGCCTCCTCGCCGCGCCGCGATCGGGCCTCCAGCTCGGTGTGCGCCGCCTCCAGGTCGCGCGTGCGGGCCGCGACGCGGGCCTCCAGCTCGGCGGCCGAACGTGTCGCGCCTGCCGCCAGCCGGCGCAGCGGCGACAGCAGCTCGCGCGCGGCCAGCGCGCCCAGGCCGGCGGCCAGCGCGCCGCCCGCGATGGTGCTGGCGATCAGCCAGCGCTCGACCGCCCGGGACAGCGCGGGCGACTGGTCGGCCGGACCGGTCAACAGCACCAGCGCCAGCACGATGGCCAGCGCCAGCGGGGCCAGCGTCGCGCCAGCCAGCGCCACCGCGACCCGGCGCTTGGATGCGGGATCCAGCCCCTCCTCCTTCGCCGCCACCATCCCCTCCTCAGGTCGAGCTGGCGGCCTCCGCGGGCTCGCTGCGGGGGCGCCGCGCCAGCAGTTCGAACAGCGCCGCCCGCAGCAGCGGGTGGCGGAAGGTGTAGCCGCTCTCCAGCGTACGCACCGGCATGGCGCGCTGGCTGGCCAGCAACAGCTCATCGGTCATGCCGCCGAACGCCAGGCGCAGCGCGAAGGCCGGCGCGGTGAGCGCGGTCGGGCGGCCCAGCACCTCGCCGATGGCGCGCGCAAACTCGGCGTTGGTGACCGGCTCGGGCGCCACGACGTTCAGCGGCCCGCGCACCGTCTGGTGCTCCATCGCGTGGCGGATGAGCCCGATCGCGTCTTCGAGGTGAATCCAGGGCATCCACTGCCCGCCGGCGCCGATCTTGCCGCCCAGCCCGATCCGGAACGGCGGCAGGATCTTCTTCAGCATCCCCCCGTCCCGCGACAGGATGACGCCGCTGCGCAGGAGCACCACCCGGATCCCCAGCTCCTCGGCCTTCAGCGCCTCCGCCTCCCAGTCGCGCGCGAGCTCCGCGACGAAGCCGGTCCCCGCGGTCGAGGACTCGGTCAGGATCTCGTCTCCGCGGTCGCCGTAGTAGCCAACCCCCGAGGCCGAAATCAGGAGCTTGGGGCGCGGCGACAACCCGCGCAGGGCGTCCACCAGCGCGCGCGTCCCAACGACGCGGCTGTCCCGCAGCTTCTTCATGCGCGCTTCCGTCCAGCGCCCGTCGGACATCGTCTCGCCGACCAGGTTGACCACCGTCTCGGCGCCGGCCACCGCGGCCTCGGGCGGCGGGCCGCCGGTCGCGTCCCAAGCGTGCAGCGTCGCCGACGGCAGGCGGTCGGCGGCGCGCGCCGTGTTGCGCACCAGCGCGGCGACCCGCATCCCGTCGCGCAGGCACGAGGCCGCCAGGGCGGTCCCCACCATCCCGGTGGCGCCGGTCATGGCGATGGTTCCCGTCATGGAAGCATCGCGTCCAGCTTGGACGCCACGATGAAGTCGTTCTCGGTCAGGCCGTTCGCGGCGTGCGTCCAGAGCGTCACGTCGACGCGGCTGTAGTGGACGCAGAAGTCGGGGTGATGCCCCTCGGCTTCGGCCACCGCGGCCATCCTGTCGACGAAGGCCATCGCGCTCAGGAAGTCAGCGAATTCGTAGCGTTTGGTGATGCGCGGCGGCTCCGACCGCGGCGCGGCCACCGACCACCCCTCGACCTCCTCCAGCAGCAACCGGGTGCCGGCTTCGTCCAGCGGGGGGGTCCCCTTCTCGCAGGGGACACATCGTTTTTGACTGAGCTGCATGAGACCTCCGGGGGCCGCGGCTTGAATGAGCCCGCCGATTTTGGCACGGTTGACGTGCGATGTCGTCGGCGCTGACACGGGGAATTCTGGTCACGGTTCGCAGTGAGTACATGGCGGACCGGTCCTCCGCGGCCACCAAGCAGTATGCATTCGCCTACACGGTGAACATCGCCAATCAGGGAACGGTGACCACGCAGCTCAAGAGCCGCCACTGGATCATCTCGGACGCGTTCGGCACGGTCCAGGAAGTGCGGGGCGAGGGTGTCATCGGCGCGCAGCCGGTGCTGCGCCCGGGCGAGGAGTTCGAGTACACGAGCTGGTGCGTGATCGCGACCCCCTCGGGCTCGATGCGCGGGGCCTACCAGATGGTGACCAGCGACGGCGACCGGTTCGACGCAGAGATCGCGCCGTTCGCGCTGCACCCCCCGCAACTGCTGAATTAGCGCGCCGCGGCCGGCGCGCCGTGGCGTCGCGGCCGGTCCGGTGCCATCCTATGAGGCACGGAGGACCGGCGCATGGAGAGCCTGATCGAGCGCGACAAAGCGGAAGCGAAGAAGAAGGGCGTGTTCGCGGCGGCGGCCTGGGGCGGAACCGTCCTCCTGGGCGTGGCCGGCGCGGGGACCTTCTTTGTCGTCCCCGCGGTGGCCGGCGCCGGTTACCTGACCTGGAAGTGGTTCCTGTTCCGCGCCAAGCGCGGCATGCGCTTCTGAGGCTACCTGCAGGCCGAGCTGACGGCGGACCCGGCCGTCAGCAGCTGGGCGCAGTTCGAGATGTAAGTGGCCTGCCCGGCGCCCGCGGAGTTGCACATTGCCGTGGACAGGGTGCACTGCGAGGTCGCCTGGCCGGCGAGCGTCGCGATGGCCATGCAGCAGCTGTTGGCCTTGTCGCAGCTCGAACAGTCGCCGGACGCGCCGGTCGTGCCGCCGCCGCCAGGCGTTCCGCCCGTCGCGCTCGACGTCCCGCCCGTCCCGCCTGGGCGTCCGCCGGCGCCGCCGGTCCCGCTGCCGCTGCCGGCGGTGTTACCACCCCCGCTGGTGCCGCCCGTCGCCCCGGTGCTTCCACCGGTGCCCGAAGCGCCCTGACACTCGGGGATGTCGTTCTCGAAGCAGGTCTCGCTGTCGGCACAGGTCGCCTTGTTCGCGCAGGTCTGGGCGGCCGAGGCGATCGCCGACTCGTTCGTGCAGGTGGACATCGTGGTCGAGAACGAAGAGCAGTTCGCGCAGATCGCGAGCGTGGCCAACCCGGCGCCGGTGGTGTTGCACTTGCTGCAGTACTGCGTGCAGAGGCTGCTCAGATTCGGCGACGACGACGAGGAGCTGCCGCACCCCCCGACCGCGACTCCGATCGCAAAAGTGCACGCCGCAAGAAGAGAGATGGTCTTGGCCGAAATCCGCATGAGAGTCGCTCCTGTTCGTCGAGAGGCCGGAGGGTAACACGCACGGCTGAGTTCGCCAAAGAAGCGTGAGGTGGATTACTTTCGGTCCTTTCCAGGCCCAAAGGTGCTACGCCGCCGTCTCGGCCAACTGCGCGGCATCGACACGGGCGCCGGCACGAACTAGAGCGGGAGCCGGCGCAGGCGCCGCTCGAGCGCGAACATCACGGTCGCTTCCGCCTTCTTCTTGTGGTCGTGACCGAAGAGATGGCAGAGGCCGTGGATCGCCAGGCGCTCCAGCTCGGCGACCAGGCGGCGGCCGTGCGCGCGGCGGCGGGCGGTCTCGACGGAGATGACGATGTCGCCCAGCACGATCCCGT
>Ga0335083_10004814_pt1 | contig 17150 bp, 13 predicted proteins | sample Lox_Sample_42_FD_206716 | JGI IMG/M metagenome (GOLD analysis project Ga0335083, IMG submission 206716) | Soil microbial communities from Loxahatchee National Wildlife Refuge, Florida, United States - Lox_Sample_4.2 | ecosystem: Environmental > Terrestrial > Soil > Wetlands | place: USA... | reverse complement strand
GATCTGCATGACCTGCTCCTGGTAGATCATGATGCCGTGGGTCTCCTTCAGGATCCCCTCGAGCATCGGATGCAGGTAGTCCGGCTCCTCTTCCTTGTGCTTGCGCTTGATGTAGCTCGGGATGTTCTCCATCGGACCCGGGCGGTAGAGCGCCACCACGGCGATGATGTCCTCGAAGCGGTCGGGCTTCATCTTGCGCAGGACGTCGCGCATGCCGTTGCCTTCGAGCTGGAACACCCCCGATCCGTCGCCCCGCGCCAGAAGCTCGAAGCTCTTCTTGTCGTCGAGCGGCAGCTTGGCGACGTCGATCTTGTCGCGGCCGATCAGGTCGCAGGCCTTCTCGATCACCGTCAGCGTCTTGAGGCCGAGGAAGTCGAACTTCACCAGACCCGCCGGCTCGACCCACTTCATGTTGAACTGGGTGGCGGGCAGCGACTCCTTGTTGTCGGTATCGCGGAAGAGCGGCACCAGCTCGTGCAGCGGGCGGTCGCCGATCACCACGCCGGCGGCATGCGTGGAGGCGTTGCGGTAGAGGCCTTCGAGCTGCAGCGCGAGATCGATCAGGCGCTTGATCTCGTCGTCCGAATTGTACTGGTCCTTCAGGAGCTGCTCGGTCTCGAGCGCCTGCGCCAAGGTCACCGGCTTGGCGGGGTTGTTCGGCACCAGCTTGCAGATGCGGTCGACCTGGCCATAGGGCATGCCCAGCACGCGGCCGACGTCGCGCAGCACGGCGCGGGCCTGCAACTTGCCGAAGGTGATGATGGCGGCGACGCGATCGTGGCCGTACTCGTCGCGCACGTAGCGGATCACGCGGTCGCGCTTGTCCTGGCAGAAGTCGATATCGAAGTCCGGCATCGACACGCGCTCGGGATTGAGGAAGCGCTCGAACAGCAACCCCCAGCGCAGCGGGTCGAGATCGGTGATCTTGAGCGACCAGGCGACCAGCGAGCCCGCGCCCGAGCCGCGGCCCGGGCCCACGGGCACGCCGTTGTCCTTGGCCCACTGGATGAAGTCCGCGACGATCAGGAAGTAGCCGGCGAAGCCCATCTTCTCGATCATGTCGAGCTCGTAGGTCAGCCGCTCCTCGTACGTCTTGAAGTCGATGCTCTCGGCAAGGCGTCCGGCCACGCGCAGTTCATCGAGACCGCGCTTCGATAGATCGCGCAGCGCCTCGCCCTCGGAACGTCCCTTGAGCTTGGTGTAGCTCGGCAGGATGGGCTTGCGAGGCGCCGGCATGTAGGCGCAGCGCTTGGCCACCACCAACGTGTTGTCGCAGGCCTCCGGCAGGTCGGAGAAGACCGCGCGCATCTCGGCGGCCGACTTGAAATAGTGCTCCGAGGTCAGGCGGCGGCGGTTGGGATCGTCGATATGCGCGCCCTGCTCGATGCAGAGCAGCACATCGTGCGCCTCGTGCATCGCGGCCTTCGGGAAGTGGACGTCATTGGTCGCGAGCAGCGGCAGGCCGTTCTTGTAGGCGAGGTCGAGCAGCGGCGGCTCGACGCGCCGCTCCTCGTCCGTGCCGTGGCGCTGCACCTCGATGTACAGACGCTCGGGAAAGAGCTTCTGCAGGCGCTCCAGCGCATGCGCGGCGGCCGGCATCTGGCCCGCCGACAGCAAGCGCGCCAAGGCACTCCCCGGGCCGCCCACCATGGCCAGGAGACCGTCCGTCGAGCCCGCCAGCTCGTCGAAGGGCAGCGCCGCCAGGGAACCCGTCTTGAACTCGAGATGCGCGCGGCTCACCAGCCGCATCAGGTTGAGATAGCCCGCCTCGCTCTGCGCCAGCAGGGTCAGCCAATCCGTGCTCGGCAGCTTGCCCGTGGCGGCGATGCCGCCCTCCTCCTCCCGCCGGATCGCGATGTCGACGCCGACGATCGGCTGGATGCCCGAATTCGCGGCGTACTGCGAGAATTCGAGCGCGCCGAAGAGGTTGTTGCGGTCGGTGACGGCAACCGCCGGCATCGACTGGTCCTTGGCGAGCGCCACGACCTTGTCGACCTTGTTCGCGCCTTCGGTCAGCGAATAGGCGGAACGGACCTTGAGATGAATGAAGTCAGCGAGGGGCACGCCCCACTATGGCCCCCATATCTTGTGGAAAACGAGGCGAAGTTACGGCGTGACCACCGTCATCTTGAAGGGCCCTGCATTCGCCGCGGCGTGCGCCACCGCTTCGTTCACCTGCTCCAGCGGAAACCTGGTGACCACGAAGCCATCGAGGCTGATCTGTCCGGAGCGGACCATCTCGACCAAACGCCGGACCGCGTCGCGCTGATACATCCACTGGCCGCGCACCTCGATGCCGTAGCGCATCATCCAGGCATAAGGCAGCGACACATCCTCGCGGATGCCGCCCATCAGGACGACGCGCCCGTAGGGCCGCACGGCCAGCGCCGCCGCCCGGACCCAGCTTGCACTCGCCTCCGGCGGCAGCAGGTCGAGCACGATGTCGATCGGACCGCCCGCGGCGCGTTGCATCTGGCGACGATCCTCTTCCTCGTCGCCGGTCATCTTCACCGTCCGCACGCGCGCGCCGTAGCGACGCTCGAGGTCGGCCAGCACCTGTGCGTTGCGACCGGTGGCGACGATGCGCGCTGCTCCCATCGCCATGCCGGCCATCACGCCGCCGCTGCCGAACGCGCCGGTGGCGCCGTTGACCAGCAGGGTCTCGCCGGCCAGCAACCGGCCCGCCAACAGCCCGCCATAGGGCACGAGCAGCTTGCCCAATGCCAGCCACGGGCCGGCGTCTTCGGCATCGATGTCGCCGATCGGCACGGCGTTCTCGGTCGGCACGCGCACCTGCTCGGCGAAGGCGCCATCATGGTAGTAGCGCTGCAGGCCGAGTGCCGCCACGCTGCCGGCCGTCAGCCCCTGCAGGATGATGTCGGGCGCCACGGCATCGTCACGGCCCCGCACGGTCGGGTCGATGAACACCCAATCGCCGACCGCGAGCCGCGTCGCATCCGGCCCGATCGCCCGTACGCGGCCAATGCCGCCGGAGCCCGGCACGATCGGCAGTTCCAGCAGGTACTGCCGCTTGCCGCTGAACACGTCGCGGGCATAGGCGAGCACGCCGGCGGCCACGACATCGACGATCACCTCTCCGGTGCCCAACACCGGATCGGCCACGGTCTCGACGGCGAGCGGCGTGTCGAGCGCCTTCAGGACGGCTGCTTTCATGGGGCACCTCGTTTTCGGGATGGCCCATTCTACCGGTCCGGCCTAAAGTCATTCAGACCTGGTATTATCCTGGGAGTGATAGACCTATGGACGCGCGGCGCAGCGAACTCGGCGATTTCCTCCGTTCCCGGCGGCAGCGGCTGCGGCCCGAAACCGTCGGCCTGCCGGCGACACGGCGGCGGCGCACGCCCGGCTTGCGCCGCGAGGAGGTCGCCGAACTGGCCGGCATCGGCGTCGACTGGTACGTGCGGCTGGAACAGGGGCGCGACGTCAACCCATCCCTGATGACGATCGACGCCCTCGCCCGCGCGCTGAAGCTCGGCAAGAGCGAGCACAGCCATCTTCGCACGCTCGCCAAGCACGGCGATCGGCGTGCCTTCGCACCGGAAGTCGTGCCGGAGGCGATCCGGCGCGTGATCGAGAGCCTGCCGCACCCGGCCTATGTCGTCGGGCGGCGCTGGGACGTGCTGGCGTGGAACAAGGCGGCCGAGGAGATCTTCGCCCTGCACCGCATGCCGGAGGGCGAGCGCAACACCCTGCTCTTCATGCTGACCAACCCGGCGACCCGCAAGCTGTTCGGCGACGGTTGGGCCGACGAGGCGCGGCGCATGGTGGCGCAGTTCCGCAAGACGCATGACCTGTGGGCCGGCGACCCGGCCTTCGTCGATCTGCTCGAGCGGCTGCGCAAGGGCAGCGCGGAGTTCGCCGGCTGGTGGAAGGCGCACGACATCCGCGATGCCTCGGCCGGCATCAAGAAGGTGATCCATCCGAAGAAAGGCACGCTGCGCTTCCAGCACGCCTCCTTCCAATGCAACGACGATCCGGGCTTGAAGCTGGTGATCTACACGCCGCTCTAGGATAGCACGCCGCTCTTCAGCGTCACGGTGCGGTCCATCCGGGCGGCGAGTTCGGGATTGTGCGTGGCGATCAACGCCGCCATGCCGGTCTCGCGCACGAGCGTCAGCAGCTGGCGAAACACCGTCTCCGCCGTCTGAGCGTCGAGATTGCCCGTCGGCTCGTCGGCCAGCAGCACGCGCGGCGCATTGGCAACGGCGCGCGCGATGGCGACCCTCTGCTGCTCGCCGCCTGACAGCCGGCCCGGACGATGATCGGCGCGATCCTTGAGCTGCACCATCGCCAGCAGGTCGAGCGCGCGCAGTCGGGCCTGACTGCGCGACAGACCAGCCAACATCTGCGGCAGCATCACGTTCTCCAGCGCGGAGAATTCCGGCAGCAGATGGTGATACTGGTAGACGAAGCCCAGGAATTTGCGGCGCAGCGCCGTCCGGCCGCTGTCAGGCAGGCTGCCTGCCTTCTTGCCGTCGATCACGACCTCGCCGCCGTTCGGCCGCTCCAGCAGTCCCGCGATATGGAGCAAGGTCGACTTGCCGCTGCCCGACTGGCCGACCAGGGCCACGATCTCGCCGGCCTTGAGGTCGATCGACACGCCGCGCAGCACCTCGAGGCGACGCTCGCCCTGCACGAAGGTGCGCGTGATGCCGTCCAGCGACAGCGGAAAAGAGCTACTCATGGCGTAGTCCTTCGACAGGTTCGACCCGCGCGCTGCGCCAGGCCGGATAGGCGGCGGCGGCCAATGAAAAGACGACGGCAATCGAGATCACGGCCAGCACCTCGCCCCAGTTCACCTGGGCCGGCGCCGAGGTGATGAATTCGACCTCGATCCAGCTGCCGCTGCCGCCACCGGCGAGGCGGCCGAACAGATCGGCCAACGTCTTGATGTTCGCCACGACGAGCAACCCGAGCCCGGTGCCGGCAAGCGTGCCGATCAGCCCGACGGCGGCCGCTGACATGAAGAAGGCGCGCACGATGGTGCCGGGGCTGGCGCCCATGGTGCGCAGGATGGCGATGCTGCCCCGCTTCACCCGCACCAGCATGGTGAAGCTCGCCACCACGTTCATCGCGGCCACCAGCACGATCAGGGTCAGGATGATGAACATCATCACCTTCTCGACCTGCAACGCGCCCACGAAGCGGGCATTGAGGGTCTGCCAGTCGGCGATCTTGAGATCGTCACGATGAAGCTGCTTGCGGATCGCCTCGGCGACCTGCGGCGCCTCGGCCGGATCGTCGAGATCGAGGTCGATCGAGCTCACCGTGCGGTGATCGAGATCGAGATCGTCCTGCAGCATCGTCAAAGGCAGGAAGACCAGCGCCGAATCGAACTCGTAGCGCTTGCTGAGGAAGCTCGCCAGCAGCTCGTAGTCCGAGTAGCGCGGCGCGATGGTGCCCGACTCGTTCAGGCTGTGCGTGACCAGCGTGACCTTGTCGCCCATGCGCACGTTCAGGCTGACCCGCAGCCGCTCGCCGATCACCACGCCGGGCCGCGTGCCGAAGGCGCCCAGCTCGCCCAGGACGATGTTCTTGGTCACGATCGGCAGCGACAGCAGGTCTTCCGGCCGCACGCCGCGGATCACCGCGCCGCGCGTCTGGCCGTTGACCTGGACCAGGGCCTGCCGCTCGAGCGTCGGACGCACCGCGCGGACGCCGGGGAACTGGCGCAGCGCCGCGAGCAACTCGGGCGTCGCTTCCAGCGAGCCGCCGCGGGTCGAGACGACGACATGGCCGTTCATGCCGATCAGCCGGCCGATCAACGTGTCGCGGAAGCCGCCCATGACCGAGAGCACGACGATCAGCGTCGCCACGCCCAGCGCGACGCCGATCATGGAAAAGACGGCGATGAAGGAAACGAAGCCTTCGCGCTGGCGCGTCGCGAGGTAGCGCCAGGCGAGCCAGCGTTCGACGGCCTGCGCACCCTCACTCACGGCGCAACCCTTCCACCGGATCGAGCGTGGCCGCACGGGCGGCGGGATAGAGCGAGGCGGCGAGCGAGAAGACCAGCGCCATGCCGGCGATCGCCGCGACCTCCATCCAGGTGATGTGCGAGGGCATCTCGGCCAGCAGGTAGAGCTGCTCGTCGAACAGGATCAGCCCGAACGTATGCTGCAGCCACTGGCGGATCGCCTCGATGTTGTCGGCGAAGGCGAGCCCCAGCACGACACCGATCAGCGCACCGACGCCGCCGATGGCCAGGCCGTCGATCAGGAACAGTCCGAGGATCGTGCTCCTCGTCGCGCCCATGGTGCGCAGGATCGCGATGTCGGCGGTCTTGGTGCGCACCAGCATGACGAGGCTGGAGACGATGTTGAAGGCGGCGACCAGCACGATCATGGTCAGCACGATGAACAAGACGTTGGTCTGGCCCTGGATGGTGGCGAAGAAGCCGTAGTTGGCCTGGAACCAGTCGAACACCCAGCCCTGCAGGCCGACGGCCTGCGTCACCAGCCGGCGCTCGTTGGCGAGCGAAGCGTCGTCCTTCAGGAAGATCTCGACGGTCGAGACCTTGTCGCCGAAGCCGAGAAGGCGCTGAACGTCGGCGAGCGGGGCATAGACGAAGTTGGAATCGTAGTCGTTCATGCCGGCGCAGAAGATCGCCGTCACCCGGGCCGACCCCGAGCGCGGCATGACGCCGAGCGGCGTGACCATGGACACCGGCGACACGAGCTGGAGCCGGTCGCCGACCCTGATGTTCATCAGATCGGCGAAGCGGCGGCCGACCGCCACGTTGAAATTGTCGCCGAAGCCCTTCAGCGTTCCCCAATCGATGGGCTTGTCGTCGTCGCCCTTGCAGAGCCCGCGGTAGCGGTCGCGGATCCCGGGCGGCCCGTCGATGGCCGCCGCGATCGATTGGCGGGCGCGAAGATCGTCGGGCTTCATGCCGCGCAGCAGGACGCCCCGCACGTGATCGCCCGCCACGGCGATCACCTGGCCTTCGACCGTCGGCGTCGCCGCCGTCACGCCCGGTATGGCGCGCAGGCGTGCCATGAGATCGGGCGAGGCATCGAGGCCGTCGCGATTGCCCTGAACGCCGAGCTGGCCGCTGATCGCCGCCATCTGATGCAGCATCTCGATGCGAAAGCCGTTCATGACCGCCATGACGACGATCAACGTGCCGACACCGAGCGCGATGCCGGTGAGCGAGAAGCCTGCGATGACCGAGATGAAGCCTTCCTCGCGGCGAGCCCGCAGATAGCGGAAGGCGATCAGGCGCTCGACGGCGGCAAAGGCCATGATCAGGCGGACTTTCAGCCGAACTTGGCGACGACCTGATCGAGCGGCATCTCCTCGCGCGCGCCGCTCCGCCGGTTCTTGACCTCGAGCTTGCCTGCGGCGAGGCCCTTGGGCCCCACGATCACCTGCCAGGGGATGCCGATCAGGTCCATGTCGGCGAACTTGGCGCCGGGGCGCAGATCGCGATCGTCGTGCAGGACGGCGACGCCCTTGGCCGACAGCGCATCGTAGAGCTTGGTGCAGGCGCCGTTCACGCCGGCATCGTCCGCCTTGAGGTTCACGATGGCGACATCGAAGGGAGCGACGGCCTCGGGCCAGACGATGCCGGCATCGTCGTGGCTCGCCTCGATGATGGCGCCGACCAGCCGCGACACGCCGATGCCGTAGGAGCCCATCTCGACGATCACCTGCTCGCCCTTGGGGCCGGTCACGACGGCGTTCATCGGCTTCGAATACTTGGTGCCGAAGTAGAAAATATGGCCGACCTCGATGCCGCGCGCGGCCAGCCGCTCGCCCTCGGGAATCCTCTCGAAGGCGTCCTTGTCGTGCATCTCGTCGGTCGCCGCGTAGAGCGACGTCCATTCGTTGATGATGGGCGCCAAATCCGCGTCATAGTCGATCGTGCGGCCGAGGATGTCCTTGTCGACCAGCCCCTTGTGGCAGAACACGGCGCTCTCGCCGGTGTCGGCCAGGATGATGAACTCGTGGCTGAGGTCGCCGCCGATGGGGCCGGTGTCGGCGCGCATCGGGATCGCCTTCAGGCCCATGCGCGCGAAGGTGCGCAGGTAGGCCACGAACATCTTGTTGTACGAGCGGATGGCGCCCGCCTTGTCGAGATCGAAGGAGTAATTGTCCTTCATCAGGAACTCGCGCCCGCGCATGACGCCGAAGCGCGGCCGCACCTCGTCACGGAACTTCCACTGGATGTGATAGAGGTTCTTCGGCAGGTCGCGATAGCTCTTGGCGCCGTCACGGAACAGCACCGTGATCATCTCCTCGTTGGTCGGACCGTAGAGCATCTCGCGGTCGGCGCGGTCCTTGATGCGCAGCATCTCCGGGCCGTAGGCGTCGTAGCGGCCGCTCTCGCGCCACAGCTCGGCCGACTGGATGGTCGGCATCAGCACTTCCTGCGCGCCCGAGGCGTCCTGCTCCTCGCGCACGATGCGCTCGATCCTGCGCAGCACGCGCAGGCCGAGCGGCAGCCAGGCGTAGATGCCCGCGCTGGTCTGGCGCACCAGGCCTGCCCGCAGCATCAGGCGATGCGACACGATCTGCGCTTCCGCCGGCGTCTCCTTGAGGGTCGGCAGGAAATATTGGCTCATGCGCATGCTGAATCGGTCCTTGGACGGGGCTCTTGAGGGGTGCGGCGGACTGTAGGGAACAGGCTCTGCAAAGGCAAACCAGGGCCTTTTCGGGCCATCGGCCGCTGGTTTTGCACAGGCGCTTGCCCGCACACTGGCCGGGTACCTCGGGGGAGTTACACAACAATGCTCGAACAGCTCTTCAAGCTGCAGGAAAACAAGACGACGGTACGGACAGAGATCGTGGCCGGGATCACGACCTTCCTGACCATGGCCTACATCATCTTCGTCAATCCGGACATCCTCAGCAAAACCGGCATGCCGTTCGGCGCGGTGTTCGTGGCGACCTGCATCGCCTCGGCCGTCGGCTGCCTGCTCATGGCCTTTCTCGCCAACTACCCGATCGCGCTGGCGCCGGGCATGGGGCTGAACGCCTACTTCGCCTTCGGAGTCGTCGGCGCCATGAAATACAGCTGGCAGGTGGCACTGGGCTGCGTGTTCATCTCCGGCATCATCTTCTTCATCATCAGCGTGCTGCCGGTGCGCGAATGGATCGTCAACGCGATCCCCAAGTCGCTCAAGATGGCGATCGCCGCCGGCATCGGCCTGTTCCTGGCGCTGATCGCGCTCAAGAACGCGGGCATCGTGGTCGGCAACCCGGCGACACTGGTCGCGCACGGCGACCTCACGAGCTGGCCGGTCGTGATGGCGGCGCTGGGCTTCGCGCTGATCGTGGCGCTCGAGCACCACAAGGTGATCGGCGGCGTGATCATCGGCATCCTGGCCGTGACGATCGTCTCGATCATCTTCGGCCATCAGAAGTTCGGCGGCGTGGTCGACATGCCGCCTTCCATTGCGCCGGTGTTCCTGCAGATGGATCTCGGCGGCGCGATGAAGGCCGGCCTGGTGACGGTGGTCTTCGCCTTCCTGTTCGTCGACCTGTTCGACAACACCGGCACCCTGATCGCGCTCGCGCATCGCGGCGGGTTCATGCAGAAGGACGGCACGGTGCCGCGCCTCAATCGGGCCCTGATGTCGGACAGCGCGGCGGCCATGCTCGGCGCCGCGATCGGCACCTCGACCACGACCAGCTACATCGAGAGCGCCTCGGGCATCAACTCGGGCGGCCGCACGGGGCTCACGGCGGCGACGGTCGCCGTGATGTTCCTGCTGGCGTTGTTCATCGCGCCGCTCGCCGGTTCGATCCCGGGTTACGCGACGGCGCCCGCGCTGCTCTACGTCGCCTGCTTGATGACCCGCGGCCTCACCGAAGTCGATTGGGACGACATCACCGAAGCCGCTCCCGCGGTGATCACGGCGCTGGCCATGCCGTTCACCTTCTCGATCGCCGAAGGCATCGCCTTCGGCTTCATCTCCTACGCCGCGATCAAGCTGGTGTCGGGCCGCTGGCGCGACATCCATCCCGCGGTCGGCATCCTGGCTGTGCTTTTCGTGATCAAGTATGTGATCATCCATTAGTCAGGCGGTCGATACGGTCATTTGTTTGTCCTGTGACGGTTGGGGGTCACAACAAATGTTCGGACGCATCGCTGCGTCCGAAATAATAGGTCTTGGCAATCGCAGGGCGGCGGGCTAAAGAGCCTCCACCTTGGGCACTGCCCGAGTTTCGGGAGGAGAGAGCGGCACAAGCCGCCAACAGAGTCAGTAATCGAGACGGCGGACGCACGGGTCCGCCGTCTTGTTTTTCAGGGACTTAATAGACGTTCCTGAGACATTGGATTAGCTATTCGCGGAAGCTGAAGATGTCGGCCTGGTGCAGGAAATAAAAGCCCAGCCAGAGCACTGCCGCGACCAGCGAGGTGATGATCGCCTTGCGCAGCAGATCGGGTTTTTCCGGCGCCCCGCGGTCCTGGCCGCGGCCGGGATCCTGGACCCGCTTCACGCCGAGCGGCAGCACGGCGAACAGGATCGTCCACCAGATCACGAAATAGACCATGAGGCCGGTAGCCCAGCTCACGGCGGCTCTCCTAGACCTGTTCCAGCTCGATGAGCGTACCGGTGAAGTCCTTGGGATGCAGGAAGAGCACCGGCTTGTCATGGGCGCCGATCTTGGGCTCGCCGTCGCCCAGCACCCGGGCGCCGCCCGCCTTCAGCTTGTCGCGGGCAGCATAGATATCCTCGACCTCGTAGCAGACATGGTGGATGCCGCCATCGGCATTGCGCGACAGGAAATTGGCGATCGGCGACTTCTCGCCCAGGGGGTGCAGCAGCTCGATCTTGGTGTTGGGCAGCTCGACGAACACCACGGTCACGCCATGGGCGGGCTGTGCCTTGGGTTCGCTCACCTTGGCACCCATGACGGTGCGGTAGAGCTCCGAGGCCTTGGCGAGGTCCGGCACGGCGATGGCGATGTGGTTCAGGCGTCCGATCATGTTCTTTAGATGCGGACGATATGGATGTCCGTCAACGGCTTCTTGCCGATATGCGCACGCACCACGCGCCGCACCGCCTGCCGAGCGGCGTCCCGTATCTGGCCGTCGTCCCGTCGTTCTGACGCGCTGAGATCGGCCAGCATCTCCTGGAGGGCGGCCACGACGGCCTCGGCCAGGGCACCCTCCTCGTCCTCGAGACCGCGCAGGCTGACCACGGGCGCCGCCTTGGGCCGGCCTTGGCCGTCGATCACCAGGGTCGCCGTGGCCGCCCCGTTCCATTGCAGCTTGCGCCGATCCTGGAGCGCCTCGCCATCCAGCGCCACGAGCACGTCGCCGTCCCGCGCGAGGCGCCCGGCATGGACACGCTGCACGATCTCGGCCGGACCCGGCGCCAGCCGCACCAGGGTGCCGTTGGGCGCCACGACCGTCTCGGGCACCTGGCAGGAGCGCGCCAGCGCAGCGTGCTCGACCATGTGGCGCAACTCGCCGTGCACGGGGATCGCGATGCGCGGCCGGATCCACTGGTAGACCCGCACCAGCTCGTCTCGCGCAGGATGTCCAGAAACGTGGATGTCGGCCTCGTGGTCCGTGACCACCTCGACGCCGCGCGCCATCAGCGCATTCTGCAGGCGCCCGACCGAACGCTCGTTGCCGGGAATGACGCGCGCCGAAAAGATCGCCGTGTCGCCCGCCTCCAGCACCAGATCGCGATGGTCGTTGTCGGCGAGCTTGGCCATGGCCGCGCGCGGCTCACCCTGGCTGCCGGTGCAGATGAAAAGCACCTTGTCGCGCGGCAGGAAGCCCGCATCGCGCTCCGACACGCATCGCCCGAACGGAAAATCGACCAGATACCCGCATTCCTGCGCCGACTCGATCATGCGCTGCAGCGCCCGCCCCGCCAGCACCGGATGGCGCCCTGCCGCGACGGCAGCCTTCGCGATGCTGTCGACGCGCGCGACGTTCGAGGCGAAGCAGGTGACGGCGACCCGTTGCTTGCGGGTCCTGACCAGCTTCTCGAGGTTGGCGCGCACCGTCGCCTCCGAGCCCGCCTCGCCCTCGACAAAGACGTTGGTGCTGTCGCAGACCATGGCGAGCGCGCCCTCCTCGCCGATGCGCTTCAGCGTCGCCTCGTCGGTGAGATCGCCCAGCAGCGGTTCGGGATCGATCTTCCAGTCGCCGGTATGGAAGACCGTGCCGAGCTTCGTGCGAATGGCGAGCGCATTCGGTTCGGGGATCGAATGCGTCATGGTGATCATCTCGAGATCGAACGGCCCGACCTTGAATTTGCCGCCGAGCGGGATCTCGTTGACCGGCACCTCGCCCACCAGCCCCGCCTCCATGAGCTTGCGCCGCAGCACCGAGGCGGCGAAGGGCGTGGCATAGACCGGCGCCTCGAGCCGCGGCCAGAGATCGGCGACGGCGCCGAGATGGTCCTCGTGCGCATGGGTCAGCACGATGCCGGAGAGCGCCTCACGCCGGTCCTCGATGAAGGCGGGATCGGGCATCACGACCTCGACGCCCGGCGCGTCGCCATCGCCGAAGGCGATGCCGAGATCGACCATCAGCCACTTGCCGGCATGGCCGTAGAGGTTGAGGTTCATGCCGATCTCCCCCGCGCCGCCCAGCGCGAGGAACAGGAGTTCGTCGTCCGAAGGCACCGTCATTTGCGGTTGCGGCGCCAGACCTCTGCCAGGCCGATCGACATCAGGTCGGGTTCGATCGCATCGAACAATCCGATCTCGTCCTTGAAGACGTTGGCCAGGCCGCCCGTCGCGATCACCTTCATCGGCTGGCCGTATTCGGCCTTGATGCGCCGAAGCAGGCTGTCGATCAGGCCGACATAGCCCCAGAAGATGCCCGACTGCATGGCGGTGACGGTGCCCGTGCCGATCACCTTGGCGGGCTTCTCGACCCGGATGCGCGGCAGGCGCGCCGTCATGAGGTAGAAGGATTCGAGCGTCAGCTCGACGCCGGCCGCCAGCACGCCGCCGATGAAGTTGCCGTCCCTGTCGGCGAGGTCGAAGGTCGTGGCGCTGCCGAAATCGACGGTGATCAGCGGCCCGCCATACTTGCTGTGGCCGGCGATGACGCCCACCAGACGATCGGCGCCCGCATCCTGCGGCCGGTCGATCAGCACCTTGATGCCGAGGTTGCAGTCGGGCTCGCCCACGATCAGCAGCGGCGTGCCGAAATAGGTCTCGCACAGCCGGCGCAGGTTCGGGTTCACGTTGGGCACGACGCTGGCCAGGATCGCGCCCGTGATGGTCTTGGGATCGAAGCCGTTCAGGTGCATGAGCTGGGTCAGCCAGGCCGCATATTCGTCGGCCGTGCGCTTGGCCTCGGTGCGCAGGCGGAATTGCGCCACGAGGCGATCGCCGTCGAGCACGGCGAATTTCGAATTGGTGTTTCCGACATCGATCGCAAGCAGCATCGATCCACTCCCTGGAGCGGCTTCCGGTCAGATGGAACCGCTTTAGCGGTTCCATCTGACCGGAAACGCGTTGATCGAGGCGCCTCGACCGCAGGCATATTCCGTTCAGCTGATTACAGCCGAACGGAATATGCTCTAGGCCGCGCGGCCCAGCAATTCGCCGGCCACGATCTTGCGCGGGCCGGCAGGCGTATCCAGTAGGAGCGCGCCGTCCCGGTCCATCCCGGCGAAGCGCCCACGCACGAGTTCCTCCCCCAGCTTCACGTCGACGTCGAGGCCGAGCGGGCCTGCCTTGGCGAGCCAGGCCGAGCGTACCGCCTCGAAGCCCTCGCGACGCCATTGCGCCATCCGGGTCGCGAGCGCCGCCGTGAGCTTCTCCAGCGCCGCCTCGACCGTGCCGCCAAGGGCAGCGCCGGGGTAACGCATCTCGGGGAGCTGCGGCGCGAAGCCGACATTGACGCCGATGCCCAGCACCACGTGCTCGGCCCGGCCATCCGGGTCGATCGAGCTCTCCGGCAGGATGCCCGCGACCTTGCCGCCATCGACCAGAACGTCATTGGGCCATTTGACCCTGGCGTCACGGCTTGCCGGCACCATGTCGGCCACGGCAAGCGCCGCCACGAAGCCGAGCTCTGCGGCACGCGAGGCAGTGCAGGCCGGCCGCAGGATCGTGGAGCTGTAGAGGTTGCCGACGGGCGACGCCCAGCGGCGGCCTCGGCGACCACGTCCGCCGCTCTGCTCGCGCGCCCAGACGACCGTGCCTTCGGACGCGCCCTCCTCGGCAAGACGCGCGGCCTCGTCGTTGGTGCTGCCCACGGTCTGGAGCGCGACCAGCCGCCACCCGTCCGGCAGGACGGGTGCCGCGGTCACCGGAAGAGGCCCTTGGCCGCGATCTCGGCCACTTGGCTGAGCGGCTGCGGCGCCAGCGAGAAGACCGTGACGATCAGCGCCGACACCAGCGCCACGGCGCGGGTGGCGCCGAACACCGGCTGGTCGAGCGTCTCGCTGCCCTCGTCGAAGTACATCACCTTGATGATGCGCACGTAGTAGTAGGACGCCACGACGGAAGCCAGCACACCCAGCACGGCGGGCCAGAAGAGCTTGGCCTCGACCGCCGCCATGAAGATGTAGAGCTTGCCCCAGAAGCCCGCGAGCGGCGGAATGCCGGCCAGCGAGAACATGAACAGCATCATGGCGAGCGCCATCAGCGGATGGCTGCGGCCGAGCCCGGCCAGGTCGGAGATGTTCTCCACCATGATGTCGCGCTTCTTCATCATCAGGATGACGGCGAAGACGCCGAGCGTCATGACGAGATAGATGGCGAGGTAGAAGACCACCGACTGGACGCCCTTCTCGCTGCCCGCCGCGACGCCCAGCAGCACGTAGCCGACATTGCCGATCGACGAATAGGCCATCAGGCGCTTGATGTTGGGTTGGCGGAGTGCTGCGAACGCGCCCCAGGCCATCGAGAGAATGGAGGCCACGACGATGATCTGCTGCCACTGCGGGAACAGCGGCTTGAACGGGCCCATCAGCACCGACACGGTCAGCGAGACGGCAGCGATCTTGGGCGCGGTGCCGAACAGCGCCGTCACCGGCGTCGGCGCGCCCTCGTAGACGTCGGGCGTCCACATGTGGAACGGCACAGCAGAGATCTTGAACGCGAGCCCCGCGACCACGAACACCATGCCGATCACGGTGCCGATCTCGCCGCCCTTGCCCGCGATCAGCGCCTGCGAGATCTGCACGAACGCCGTGCCGCCACAGAAGCCGTAGATCAGCGAGGCGCCGAACAGCAGCATGCCCGAGGCGACCGCGCCCAGGACGAAGTACTTGAGGCCCGCTTCCGTCGACCGCACCGTGTCGCGCTGGAAGGCGGCCACGACGTAGAGCGCCAGCGACTGCAGCTCGAGGCCGACATAGAGCGCCATCAGGTCGTTGGCCGAGATCATCAGCATCATGCCGAGCGTGGCGAGCGACACGAGCAGCGGATATTCGAAGCGCCAGACCTTTGCCTGCTCGAAATAGGCGCGCGACATCAGGATGGCGACGGCCGATCCGATCAGCACCAGCGTCTTCATCGTGGCGGTCAGCCGGTCGGCGACGAAGAGCGTGGCGAAGGCTGTGCCCTCGCGATAGGGCACGAACAGCAGCACCGCCGTGACCAGCAGCGCCACCGAAGTGGCCATCGAGACGAAGGTCACGGACGCCTCGCCGCGCAGCACTCCATAGAGCAGCAGCAAGGCCGTCGCGGCGGCGAGAAACAGCTCGGGCCGCGCCAGGGTCCAGGATTCGAGACCGGGAAGCATGTTTGTCTCCTGCCCCTAGTTCAGCGACGCGGTGTGGGCGAGCTTGATCGCCGCGGTGTAGTCGCCGATCAGCTTGTCGACGGCGGGGCCCATCGGGTCGAGGAAGGAATTGGGATAGACGCCCATCCACACCGTGATCAGCACCAGCGGCAGGAAGACGGCGATCTCGCGCCGGTTCATGTCGAGGATCGCCTTGAGCGATTCCTTGGTGAGCTCGCCGAAGATGATCTTGCGATAGAGCCACAGCGCGTAGGCCGCCCCCAGGATCAGGCCGGTCGCCGCCAGGAAGGCGATCCAGGTCGTGGCCTTGAAGGCGCCGATCAGCACCAGGAACTCGCCGATGAAGCCTGAGAGGCCCGGCAAGCCGACGCTTGCGAGCGTGAAGAACATGAAGACGAAGGCGTAGCGCGGCATGCGATGCACGAGGCCGCCATAGGCCGCGATCTCGCGCGTGTGCATGCGGTCGTAGACCACGCCGACGCAGAGGAAGAGTGCCGCCGAGACGATGCCGTGGCTCAGCATCTGGAAGATCGAGCCCTGCACGCCCTGCATGTTCATGACGTAGATGCCGATCGTCACGATGCCCATGTGGGCGACCGACGAATAGGCGATCAGCTTCTTCATGTCCTCCTGCACCAGCGCGACCAGCGAGGTGTAGATGACGGCCACGACCGAGAGGCCGAAGATGAAGGGCGCGAAATACTGCGTGGCCTCGGGCAGGAGCGGCACGGAGAGCCGCAGGAAGCCGTAGCCGCCCATCTTCAGCAGCACGCCGGCCAGGATCACCGAGCCCGCCGTCGGCGCCTCGACGTGGGCGTCGGGCAGCCAGGTATGGACCGGCCACATCGGCACCTTGACCGCGAAGGAGGCGAAGAAGGCGAGCCACAGCCAGAACTGCCACTGGAACGGCAGGTTGAGCTTCTCCATCGCCGTCGGGATGTCGGTCGTGCCGATCTGCCAGTAGATCGCGATGATCGCGAGCAGCATTAGGACGGAGCCGAGCAGCGTATAGAGGAAGAACTTGAACGCCGCGTAGACCCGCCGCTTGCCGCCCCAGACGCCGATGATCAGGAACATCGGGATCAGCACGCCTTCGAAGAAGACGTAGAACAGCGCCAGATCGAGGGCGCAGAACATGCCGACCATGAAGGTCTCGAGCACCAGGAACGCCACCATGTACTCGCGGACACGGACCTGGACCGCATCCCAGCTCGCCAGGATGCAGATCGGAGTCAGAAGCGTCGACAGGAGCACGAAGAACAGCGAGATGCCGTCGATGCCCATGTGGTAGCCGATATTGAGCGCCGGTACCCAGGCCAGATGTTCCTCGAACTGGAAGCCGCGCTTGGTGCCGTCGAAATGCGCCCAGAGCAGCAGCGAGATCAGGAAGGTCACCAGCGAGGTGATCAGCGCGGCGCTGCGGCAGTTGCGATCGACGGCTTCCTTCGGCCCG
>Ga0335083_10004813_pt1 | contig 17151 bp, 17 predicted proteins | sample Lox_Sample_42_FD_206716 | JGI IMG/M metagenome (GOLD analysis project Ga0335083, IMG submission 206716) | Soil microbial communities from Loxahatchee National Wildlife Refuge, Florida, United States - Lox_Sample_4.2 | ecosystem: Environmental > Terrestrial > Soil > Wetlands | place: USA... | reverse complement strand
CTCGACTACTTCGAGGCGCGCAACACGCCGTTCGTCGTCGGAGTGAACCACTTCGCCGGTTCGTATCACTATCCGGTCCCCGAGGTACGCGAGGCGCTCGGTGTCGCACCGCAGATCCCCGTCGTCGACTGTGATGCCCGGAATCGTGAATCCGTCAAGGTGGCACTGATCACCTTGCTCCAGCACGTGTACGAGCTGCGGCGCGCCGCGCTCGCCCGCTGACGCATCCGCGCACTAACCGCTGACGCGCTCGATGCGTTCGAGATGCTGGAGCTCGATCATCAAGGGCATCAGGTACCCGATGTACGCGCTCGTCAGCGTGTAATCGTGGGTCGGGCCGTGGGTCGTGCGCGCGTGGACGTCGATGATGCGGACGCGTTCGTCTCGCACCGAGAACACCTTGGCGCGCCCGACGATCGCGTGCAGCTCGTCCAGGGTGTCCACCTGTAACCCGAAGTGGTCGAGCGGCGGCGCGACCAGTGCCGGATCGGCCGGCAGGAGATATACGAACTGACCGAACGCGCCCGTGTAGAGGATCAACGGGTTGCCGGTCTCACCCGTGTTGTCGCCCTCGGTCCACCCGAAGACTTCGCCGAAGAAGGTGAGGGCGTCGGCCCGGCCGCGCGCGTCGAGTATTTCCGGGTCCATCGAGATGGCGACGTGGTTCAGGATCGGACGACCGGTCATGCCGACGTCTCGGGGACGACCATGACCTTGCCCGGCAGTTCGCCGGCCGCGAGCCGGTGCAGCGTGGGCAGTACCTCGTCGAGGCGGATGTCGCGCGGCTCGATCAAGAGCTCGAGCGGGAGCGCGCCCGACGCGAGGAGGTCGAGCGCGGGCCGGAAACCGGCGGCGTCGTAGTTGTACGCGCCGATCAAGGTCTGCTCCATGACGATCACGCGGTTTTGGTTCACGCGCGGTGGGGCGTGTCCGGTGCCGACGAACACAAAGGTTCCGGCGTAGTCGAGCTGGTCGAGGGCCGATTCGGCGGCGGCCGCATTGCCGGAGCACTCGAACGCGACGGTGAAGGGGTGCTCGACCGGCCGGCCCATCGGGGCGCCGGGGAGCTCGTCGGGCGCGACCGCGCGCGTCGCGCCGACGGCGAGGGCGCGTTCGCGGCGCGCGGGCGACGGCTCCGAGACCACGATCTCCTGCACGCCCCGGGTGCGCAGGACCGTTGTCGTCAGCAGGCCGACCGGCCCGCCGCCGGTGACGAGCACACGGTCGCCGGGCGCGACCTGCGCGAGGTTCACCGTATGCAAGGCGATCGCCGTGGGCTCGGTGAGCGCGGCGGCGCGCGTCGGCAAACCCTCGGGAACGCGCACGAGCCGCGCCGCGGGCACCGCCTTGTAGCGGCAGAACGCGCCGCGCGAGAAGTCGAGCAGATCGGGCGGCTCGCGGCGGAGGCACACCGACGAGCGACCTCGGGCGCACGCGCGACAGTTCCCGCACCCCGGTGTCGGGTCGAGGACGACGCGCGCGCCGACTTCCCAATCGCGCACGTTGTCGCCGACCGCTGCGATCATGCCGGCCCATTCGTGGCCGAGGACGGAACCCGGGCGCGCATAGCGCTCGAGGACGAGGTGGAGATCGGTGCCGCAGATCCCGCAATGTGATATCTCGACGAGCGCGTCGTCGGGACCGAGCGAAGGTACGGCGAGCCGGTGTACTTCGATCTCGCCGTCGCCCACGTAGACGGCGGCGGGCATCAGCGCAGTCGACACGTCACTCGTCACGCCGTCAGCTTCGCAGCCGGTCCGGGAAAGAACAAAGCCGCCGGCTCGAGCCGGCGGCTTCGTCTCGCAAGCTTCGAGCGTCAGACCACGCGGACGTTCTGTGCTTCGTCACCCTTCCGGCCGGGCGCGACGTCGAACTCGACCTTCTGGCCTTCTTCGAGCGTCCGGTAGCCGGATCCCTGGATGTTGGAGTAGTGGACGAAAACGTCCTTGGCGCCACCTTCGAGCGAGATGAAGCCGTAACCCTTTTCCGCATTGAAGAATTTGACGGTTCCAGTTGTCACTACAAGTACCTTTTCTTGACTGCGGGACGCACCCTTCGCGCACCGTCCGGGACAGACTAGGACAAGCGTGGCTCCCAGGTCATCGTCCGTAGGATCGCCGGCCGCGCCGCTCGGAGTCGGCGCTCGTGCCGGAAACAGCGCAGTTGCAGGGCCGTGGCGCCGGTGCTCAACGGGATGACGAAGCGCCGCATCCCGAGCGGTCGACGGCGACGACCGACCAGCCGGGCCCGCTCGCGACCTGCCGCAGCCGCACCCCCGCGACGGGTGCGCGCTGCAGTGTGTCGATCATCGCGGCCTCGTTGGTATGGCGCGCCGCGTCGTAGGTGTCGTAGTGAATGATCCGGTCGACCTTTCGGTCGCAGAGCAACGCCGCGTACTCGGCCGGACTCGCGAAGCTCCTGATCGCCATGTCCTCGGGGAACATCTCGGAGTCGAGTCGCCCGCCGGCTCGCAGCAGGTCGTACATGCCCAGCTTGCCGTCGCCGCCGCGGAGCACCCGGTAGGTCGCGCCCGGACGGAACTCGCTCGACCGGAGATACGCGTCGAGCGACGCGGTATCTGCGCCGCGGTGCACGAGTGCGCGCCATTGCTGCCCGACATTCAAAGGGATCTCGAAGCTGAAGCTGAACGCTAGGGCGAGGACGACGGCTCCCGGTGCGAGACCCCGGATACCAGTGCGCCTCAGCCACACGTTGATGATCGGAAGCGCGACGACGAGCACGCGCGGTCCGAGCGTGAGGAAGAAGTCGCCCAGCTGGGCGCCGAAACCCGTCTGGCCGGTCGTCGGCGACGCGAACACGAGCCAGACCGCCGGGAGTGAGATGAGGCAGGACACGGCGTACCAGCGCAACAGCTCGGCGCGATCACGCGCGAACGGCAAGTAGTAGAGAACGAGGAGCACGCCGATCGGGAGCACGATCGCGGCATGGTTCGCCTGCCCGAGCCCGACAAGGATCGCAGCCCACGCGTGACGCTCGCGCCGCCAGGCGGCGACGCCGAACAACAGCAACATCGCACCCCACGCGAACGACTGCTGCCCGAACAGGAGCGCTTCGAGCAGCGCGGGATTCGCGAGCACGGCAGCCGCCCACCAGCCGTCGCGCAACTCGGGGAAGGCGACGAAGGTGGCGAAGATACAGCCGACGACGCCGACCGCCGTCCAGAGCGTGACGGCCCAGTTGCCGAACAGCGGCCACGCGAACGCGGCCCCGGTCCAGTTCACGAAGCCGTACGGGTACGCGTACGCGCCTCCGTGCGCGAGCACAGGCATACGCCACGGCAGGCGCGCGTGGTGCCAGAGGTCGTTGGCGATGTACCAGACGTGGACGTGGTTGTTGATGCTGTCGGAGGACAGCACGATGGCGTGCCGGAGATAGAGCGCCAGGATCACGATCCACGCGATGGCGAAGAACGCCAAGGCGAACCGGCCACCCGCGATCTCGTCGCGGCCGCGGGCGGCGCGATCGTCGATCGGCGCGCGCACGCCGCTCAGCTGCGCGGGCTGTCGCAGGGCTGGTACGCGGGCCCACCCACGAGCTGGTCGAGGCGGACGGGATGGAGATCACGAGCCTGCAGCCCTTCGAGGATCAGCGGCAGTGCTGCCAGGACGGCCGCGCGGTGCGCCTGGGACGCACCGTCGAGCCCCTCGTGCAGGTCGATGATCGAGCCGCCTTTCACGGACTCCAGCACTTTGTCTGCGATGACCCGTGGATCGTCCTTCTCGCGATTGCTCACCGAGACGTCCCACATCGCCATCCGCATGCGGTGGTCCTTCACGATCCGCGCCATCATCGGTGTTCGCTGCCCGTGAGGCGGACGGAACCAGACCGGACAGGTGCCGAGCTCGCGCTCGAACGCTTCCTGCGTCCGTTCGAGCTCGGGATATCGGGGGTCGAGCCAACGCCAGTCGTCGCTGTGATACGAGTGATTCCCCACGAGCTGACCGTCGGCCACGAGTGAGCGGACGAGCTGGGGCGAGGTGTCGAGTGTCTTGCCCGCGACGAAGAACGACGCCTTCACGTGCGCGTGATCGAGGATCGAGAGGATCTGTGCAGTCGCGACGCTTCCGGACCCGTCGTCGAAGGTGATCGCGACGTCGTCCGATGTTCGGGGCCCGTGGACGACACCCCCGCCGAACCAGGTCGCGCCGACGGTTGTCGCGCCGAAGTAGCCGGTGATCCCGCTGACCGCGACGACGAGCATGCTCCCGAGCGCGAGCGTGCGTAGCCGGTGGGCGCGCGGCAGCCCGATCCGCCCGAACCGCGACGCGACGGCCGCGAAGAACACGCTCGTGACCGCGATGCCGAGAACGATGTCGCGCGATCCGGCGGTCGCGACGACGATCAGCGCGCCCAGCGCGCCCGCGAGGACCAACGGCCGCGGCCGGCGCACGATCGGCGCAGCCAGCGCGGCGCCGACCCCGAAGAGCCCTGCGAGCACGACGGCACTCGCCGGATCGGCGCGCTGGGGGACCAGCCAGGCGGCGACCAGCGCCACCAGCGCACCCAGGAGCGCGAGCGACGGCCGGGACACAGAACGGCGGAGCAGCGCACCGGCACCGAACGCGGCCACTGCCGCCAAGCCGACCGTGAACGGCGTGTTCGTCGACGGCTCGTATGTGAGCGCGATCAGGAGCCCGAGCACACCCGCGATCGCGAGGTGCGCGATCGCGTCGGTGCGAAACGCCTCGCGGGCTCGGTCGCGCCTCCAGACGCGTCCGGCCGCGACGGGGATGACGGCGAGGTCGATGGCCGCGTCGCGCAGCCGCGTACGCGACCGGGCGACCGGAACCGGTACGAGATGGTCGTTGCGCACCTTGTAGCCGAGTTGGCACAGGACGACCGCGACCTCGACGGTCTCGCTGTACTGGTAACCGGAGTAGAAGCCGAGCGCGTGAACGAGTGCGCCCAGCCGGAAGATGCGATACCCGGACTCGACGTCGTGCAACGCGGCGCCCGCCCAACCGCTCGCCCACTTCGACAACAACCAGTTCCCCGTGCGCTTGAAGGGACCGTGGTACGAGAGGTCGCGCCGGGCGATGTTGGCGTCGAGTTGCTCGGAGTGCGTCATGTCGACGAGCTCGTTCAGCACATGGAGGTCGTGCTGGCCGTCGGCATCGACGGTGAACACGAGATCGTCGGGATCGAGCTCGCCGCGCGCCAGCCGCGCCCGCAGCTCGGTGAACGCGGTGATGTACGCCTCCGACATGCCCTGGTTGTGTTCGTGCACGAGCAGGTGGCACTTCGGTCGACCGCGCGCGAGCCACTGCTCGATCTCGGCGCGGGTGTTGTCGGTCGAACCGTCGTCGATCACCACGAGCTCGTCGACGTGCTCGTAGAGCTGCTCGAGCACGGTCGCGACCATGGGTTCCTCGTTGTACGCGGGGACCACCGCGATCCGGCGCGGCGTTGACGCGTTCACGACCCGGCGCGCTCCTCTCGATACCACGCGAGGGTCTTCCGCAGGCCCTCGGCGAACGTGTGCGCGGGGATCCAACCGAGCTCGTCGCGGGCACGGTCGCTCTGGACCATCCGCGCGCGGTAGTCGCCCGGCCGGGTCGGTCCGAAGGTCACCTCGACATCGCCGACGAGATCACGGACCGTCTCCGCGAGCTGCCGGATCGAGATCGCCTCTTCGGACTCGAGGTTGTAGGTGCGATTCCTTGCAGCCGGCTTGAGCGCGAGCACGTGCGCGGCGGCGAGGTCCTCGACGTACACGAAGCGACGCTCCTGCGAGCCGTCGCCGTCGATCCGCAGAGGCTCGCCTCGCAACGCGCGCAGGAGGAACGCGGCGACGACGAGATCACTGCGCATCCGCGGTCCGAACGGGATGCCGTACCGCAGCACGGTGTACGGGCGCCCGAAGAGCGTCGCGTAGTCGCGGCAGAACATCTCGGCTGCGATCTTCTCCGAGACGTAGAGGTGCCGGTCGGTCTCGAGGTCGAACTGCGTGCTCTCGTCGACGACGTCTCCGTGAGTTGCCGCGTATACCCACACCGTGCTCGAGACGATGAGGCGCCCCGTGTCGGCCCGGCGTCCGGCTTCGAGTACGCGTGCGACCCCCAGAGTGTTCAGCGCGACGCTCCCGGCCGGATCGGCGACGATGTCGTTCACGTCCGCCATCGCGGCGAGGTGGAAGACCGCGTGAGCGTTCTTGAGCGCGTCGGTGACGGAGTCCTGGTCGAGCATGTCGACGTCGGCCCACTCGACGGTGTCCTGCACCGGTGGTTTGGGGTCGATGACGCGGACCTCGTAGCCCGCGCCGAGGAGCGCGTCGACGACATGGGATCCGACGAAGCCGGATCCGCCGGTGACCGCGATCAGTTCGTTGCTCAATGCTGACCCATCTCGTGCAGCGTCGTGCCCAGGGACTCGAGGACGTAGTCGGCGTCGCTCTCACCGAGCGACGGGTACAACGGTAGACAGATATGGCGGGCGCCGATGTGTTCTGCGCCGGGCAAGGGGCGATCGGCGAACGCCTCGAAGACGGGTTGGCGGTGAAGAGGAGTGTCGTACACTTCGCCGGAGAGCCCGATATCGAACCGTTCGCGCAGCGTCTGCTTCAGAGCGGGACGGCCGACACCGTCGGGCAGGAACGCTACGTATTTGTAGTAGTTGCAGTGCGCATCGGCCGGGATCCGCAACGACTGCAAACCGAGATCTTCGATCGCGGCGTCGTAACGCTTCGCGATCGCCTGCCGGGCGGCGATGAACTCGTCGAGCCGCGCGAGCTGCGACTGCACGATCGCCGCGTGCGGTTCGCTCATGCGCCAGTTCGCGCCGAGCCGGGTGTGGAAGTTCGATGTGAACGACCCCTTGCCCTGATCGCGGAAGGTGCGGGCGGCTTCGACGATCGCTTCCTCGTCGGTCACGATCATGCCGCCCTCGCCGCCCGCGACGACCTTCGTCGGATAGAACGAGAACGCGCCCGCGATTCCGAAGGTCCCGGCGCTGCGGCCCGCGAGCGCACTCCCGTGCGCGTGGGCGGCGTCCTCGACGAGGGGCACGCCTCGCGCGCGGCACAGGCGCTCGAGTGCCGGCACGTCGGGACTGATCAGGCCCCCGATGTGCACCGCGATGACCGCCGCGGTGCGGGCACCGATGGTCGCCTCCACGTCGGCAAGATCGAATGCCATCGTTTCCGGATTGCAGTCGACGAACACGACGCGTGCACCGGCGTGCACGACCGCGGCGGCCGTCGCGAAGAAGGTGTTCGCGGGAACGATGACGTCGCGGCCCTGGACGTCGAGCGACCGCAGGATGATCTCGAGCGCGCTCGTCCCCGAGCTCACGGCTACGGCGTGCCGCGTCGAATGCCGCTTGGCGAACGCCTCCTCCAGCTCGGCGCCGATCGGACCGAGTGTCAGCTGGCCACTGGTGAGCGCCCGGTCGATCCGGGCGAGGATCTCGGCGCGGTCGTCGGCCGGGAAAGACACCCGGGCTGGGGGCACGCGCATGAGCCGAGAATCTATCGAAGTCGGCCGTGAGCAGGCCGAGTCCGAGCGCGGCTGATTTCGACCGTACGGCGTAGCGTCGGGGCGTGCGCTGTGCGTCCTCCGATGCCCGCGAATGACCGCGAGCCCGCCGCCGACGCGGCACGTCGTGCTGGTCGGGCTGATGGCGTCGGGAAAGACGACCATCGGGTACCTGCTCGCGCGGCGACTCGGCCTTCCCTTCGTCGACAACGACGAGCTGCTCGCCATGCAGACCGGTTCGTCGGCCCGTGAGATCGCGGCCGCCGAGGGTGCCGGCGGGTTGCACCGCCGCGAGGCGGAGGCGCTCGTCGGGGCGCTCGCCGATCCGCGTCCGAGCGTCGTGGCTGCCGCCGCGTCGACGATCGACGAGCCGGCCGCGGTCGCCGCCCTCAGGATGCACGACGTCGTGTACCTGCGCGCCGCACCCGAGGTACTCGCGACCCGGCTGTCGCGCGGTCATGACGACGGACACCGGCCGTTCGTGGAGCACGACGCGACTCAGGTCGTGCAATCACAGTTCGCCGCGCGCGACCTGCGCTACCGGGAGCTCGCTTCGATCACGGTCGACGAGGGGCGGAAACCGCCGGAGGCGATCGCGGAGCAGATCAGCCGGGTGCTCGCAGAATGAGTGTCTCGAACGAGGCGCGCGTCTCGAACCCCAGTCCTTCGTACACGCGGATCGCGCTGTGGTTCTCCGCGAGCACATGCAGGATCGGTGTCTCGCCGCGCGCTTCGATGCCGGCGGCAACCGCGCGTACGAGTCGAGTCGCGAGCCCGCGCTTGCGCGCCGCGGGATCCGTGCAAACCGCGCTCAACTCCGTGTAGCCCGTCGGGCGCACGCGCTCGCCGGCCATCGCGACAAGCGCTCCCCCCGCGCCGCTTCGATCACCCAGGTACGTCCCGAGCTCGACCGTGCGCGTACCGAACGGGCCCGGTTTCGTGCGCTCGACCAGCGCGAGCATCTCGGCGACGTCGGAGCCGCCGAGCGCTTCGAATGCACCGTCGGGCTCACCGATGGGTTCGGTCGCCACCATTTGCAGCGAACCCATGCTCAGCGTCACCTCCCACCCTCGTGGCACCGCGATCGCTCCCGGACGGAACAGCACCGCGGCGCCCGCCGGCCCGACGAGGTGCGAGAGTGCGTTCCACGCGTCGGGGCCGACGTCGTCGGGGAGGGCCGCGAACACGGCGACGTCCGTCTGGTACCGCAACGCGAGGCTGCTGCCCTCCGAGAAGCCGGCCTGCGGTCCGGTCAGGGCGTGCCATACGGGGTTGTCGAGCGGCTCCACGTCCGCGATGGTGTCATGGTGACGCTCGCGGAACCTACGATTTTGGACCATCTCGCCCGCATCGACGCCGACGGGTACACCATCGTCGAACGAGGGGTCGAGCCCGAGCTGGTGTCCGAGCTTCGGGGCGCGATCCGGCGCCTCGAGCGCGAGCTGCGCGTCGAGCCCAAGGGCACCGCGGCCGAGGGCCGGTCCACGTTGCGCATGTACAACCTGCTCGCCAAGGACACCGTCTTCCAGGCGATGCCGCTGCACCAGAGCGTGCTGCCGATCGTCGAGCGGGTTCTCGACCGGGGCTGCCTGCTGTCGGGCATGACGGCCATCGACATCGGTCCGGGTGAGCGCGAGCAGCCGATGCACGGCGACGACATCGTGATGTCGCGCCACCTCGCCCGACCGCACGCCGCGATGATGGTGACGAGCATGTGGGCGCTCGACGACTTCACCGCGGAGAACGGCGGCACGCGCTTCGTGCCGGGCTCCCACCGCTTCGCCACGACACCCGACGAGCCGGGCGCGCTCGATGGTGTCGATGTCCGCTCGCTCGAGATGCCCGCGGGCTCGATCATGATCTTTCACGGCTCGCTGTGGCACGGGGGTGGGGCGAACTCGACCGGCGGCACGTGGCGATGCGGCGTCAACGTGCAGTACTGCCCGGGGTTCGTACGTCAGCAGCAGAACCCGTACCTCGGGATCCCGCCGGACGTCGCGGCGACCTTTCCCGACCGGCTGCTCGAGCTGCTCGGGTACCGCCTCTACAAGGGCATCATGGGCCACGTCGACGGGGCGAGTCCCGGCGAGGTCGTTTTCGGCGCGCGTATGGCCGAGACCGCTTACCGCGACAGTGAACGGCGCGGCACCACGCCGATGACGGGCGACCTCGAACGCTGATCCGGTTCCCGGGCATGCGTCCCGGGCCTGCCCTACGTGTCCTTGTGCAACGCCACCGGCGCGCAGTCGGAGCCGCCACCCGCGGCCGGCCGATGGCGGACTGCGCGCTCGGGAACGATGTGCACCGTCGTGCCGTCGACGCGGGCGCGGCCGTCGACGATGAGCGAATAGTCGCCGGGCCGGTCCGGCGGCCACAACAGGGAAACGTTGTCACGCGCGAGCGCGTTGGCGCAGCTGCGGCGACCCGCCGGGCACGAGATCGAGCTTTCACCGACAACGGGCGTGATCGCCACCGCGTGGGGACTGCCGTCGTCGGAGACGGTGAGCAAGTACGCGAACTCGGCCTGTTGCGCCGCGACACCGCGTACCTCTTCCAGCTCTACCGGGATGCTCATCGCGCCGGCCTCCTCGAGAACTCGCGGGGTTGGTAGTAGCCCGGCTGCGTGTCGCGCCGGCCTCGCTTCGACGTGTAGCGCCATTGTGCCGAGATCCGGCCGCGCACCGCGTGCCGGGTCTTCGGCACGCCGTGCAGCCAGTCGGCCTGGAACCGGCCGCCGAACACCATGAGATCGCCGCCCGCGGGTGAGAGGTCGCGAGCCGTGGAGGTGTCGTGCGTGTCCCGGCGCTGCACGAGGAACGGGCGCTCGGCGCCGAAGGTGAGGATGGCCACGACGGTGTCGTCGAGCCAGCGCATCTCGCGGTCGCGGTGCATCGCGACGCTGTCGCGCGAGTCGCGGTAGTACGCGAAGCCGAAGCCCGGAAAGTGGGCGCGGTACTTCACCGCGATCGCCCGCTGCGCATCGGCGAGGAGGGGATGACCCGGCCTCTCGATCGAGCCGCCCGCACTCAAGCGGGGCTCGTCGATCCAGCGTTCGTACCGCCATACGCGCCCGCGTCGCCACTCGATCGTCGACACGAGGCGCTCGTAGACCGCTTGCGGCTCGGTCACCCACGCGCGCGCGATGTCGATCCACGATGCATCGTCGAGTTGGATGCGCTCGAAGATCACATCGGGATCGATCGCGGGCGCGTTGTCCACGTCGGCAAGCGTACCGACGCGCCGCGTCACGCCGACCGGTCAGCGGAGGGCGGCGTAGCAGGCGTTGACGAGGTCGTAGCTGCGAGTGTCGCCCGCGAGGCCCATGTCCATGCGGTTCATCACGTATCCGAACGCCAGCTCGGCCTCCGGATCGGCCCAGCCCATCGAGCCACCCGCGCCGAAGTGTCCGAACGAGCGGGGCCCGCCGAGCTCGATCAGACCGGAACGCAGCATGAAGCCGAGCCCGAATTGCATGTCCATGTCGAGCAGCACCGTGTCGTTGCCCGTCGTCAACCGGGTCGTCGCCCGCTGCAGCTGCTCTTCCGACAGGATGCGCACACCGTCGACGGGCCCGATACATGCGGCGTACATACGCGCGATCGAGCGCGCGTCGCCGATCCCGTTGGCCGCGGGTACCTCCGCCGCGTGCAACGCGCGCGAGTTCCACACGTCGGGCCCGGCGAACGCGCCGCCCGGCGCGAACAAGGCCTTGCCGAGTACGGTGTCCGGTCCCATCACCGAGTCGACGAACGCGCCGACTTCGGGATCCTCGGTGATCAGCGGATCGGCGAGCCCTCCCACCAGGGGAGCGACGCGCGGCTCTTCCTGCTCCGGGAGCCCGATCCAAAAATCGAGGCCGAGCGGTTTCGCGACTTCGTCGTGGAAGTAGGTGCCGACGCTCCTGCCGCTGACCCGGCGGATCACCTCGCCCACGAGCCATCCGTATGTGGTGGCGTGGTAGCCGTGTTGTGATCCGGGCGCGTAGTGCGGGACCTGGCGCGCCAGCGCGTCGACGACGGGATCCCACGAGAGCGCCTGTTCGAGCGTCATCTCGCCGTCGACCCACGCGAGCCCGGCCTGATGCGACAGCAGGAACGACACCGGGATCCCGGTCTTCCCTCCCGCCGCGAACTCGGGCCAGTAGTCGGTGACCGGCGCGCTCACATCGAGCGCGCCGTCCTGGGCGAGCTTGTTCGCACAGACGGCGGTCGCGCCCTTGGTGGTGGAAAAGACGAGCGCGAGCGTGCGCTCGTCCCATGGCCGCCCCGACGCGGTGTCCGCGATGCCACCCCAGAGGTCCACGACCTTCTCGCCGCAGTGGTAGGCGCTGAACGACGCGCCGATCTCGAGCTGTTTCGCGAAGTTGGCGGCGAACGCGTCGCGCACCTGCTCGAAGCCCGTTGCGGTGGTTCCGGCGACCTCTGTCATGGGCGGCGGTCTAGCAAATCGTGGTGAGGTCGGCGAGTGCAGCGGGGTGCTCGCGCGGTCCGCACGTGGCCTTCGCGTTCTCATCACATTCGGAGGCGATTCTCAGAGCGACGGTTTCCCCGATCCTCGGAGGATGACATGCGAGGAAGTTTCAACGTGAAGCGGGTCGCCGCAGCCGGAGTGACGGCGGCGATCCTGATGATCTCGGGCGCGACCGGCGCCTCGGCCTCCACCCCGGCGCCGACGACCGGATCCGGTGGCACCCCCACGACCTGCCCGGCGGGTCCGTGGCCGGCTTCGGCGAACGGACGCCCCGCCCGTGACCCCGGCGTGCGCGTGTGGCACGACGGAACCGGGTGGCACGTACGAGTGACCCACGACACGATGCACGACCGCGTCTTCTCCGGCGAGCTCGTCACAACCGGCGACTTCATCGCGGTGCACGCGGTGCGGCTCGAGAAGAACGACCGTCTCCTCGTCGGCCCGATGCATCACGGCCTCGTGTTCCGGTTCAACAACTACGGCGGCGTCGACGGTTTCGACTTCGCGACCTACTGCGCGCCGTCGATCGAGTTCGGCTTCGTCTCCGACGGCCACGTCGTGCCGACCTCGCGCATATCGATCGGCGCGGCGGCGTCGCACCCGGCGCACGACCCGTTCCGTATCAGCCGTACGGCCTGACGCGTCGTGGTGGGGGCGGGATCCCGTGACCGGAAACCGCCCCCACCGCATCTACACTGAGGGCTCCCCCCGATCTGGAGTTCTCATGAGCGCGCGCGACGATCTGCGCAACGTGGCGATCATCGCCCACGTCGACCACGGCAAGACCACGCTCGTCGACGCGCTGCTCTGGCAGTCCGGCGCCTTCCGGGCGAATCAGGACGTCAACGAGCGCGTGATGGACTCGAACGATCTCGAGCGCGAGAAGGGCATCACGATCCTCGCCAAGAACACCGCGGTGCGTTACGGCGACGTCACCCTCAACATCGTGGACACACCCGGTCACGCCGACTTCGGCGGGGAGGTCGAGCGGGCGTTGGCAATGGTCGACGGCGTGCTGTTGCTGGTCGACGCCAGCGAAGGCCCGCTCCCGCAGACGCGCTTCGTGCTTCGCAAGACGCTCGAGGCGCACCTTCCCGTGATCCTCGTCGTCAACAAGGTCGACCGGCCCGACGCGCGCATCGCCGAGGTCGTCGACGAGGTGTACGAGCTGTTCATCGACCTCGGCGCCGACGAGCACCAGATCGAGTTTCCCATCGTCTACGCAAACGCGCGCGCGGGCTGGGCCTCGCTCGATCCCGACGTCGAGGGCAGCGACCTCAAGCCGCTGTGCGAGCTCGTCCTCGAGCACATCCCCGCCCCGGTGTACGACGAGGGCCATCCCTTCCAGGCGCTCGTCACGAACCTCGACGCGTCGCCCTACCTCGGCCGCCTCGCGCTGTGCCGCGTACGGAACGGGAACGCCCGCAAGGGCGAGCCCGTCGCGTGGTGCCGCATCGACGGGACGATCGAGCGCGCCAAGATCGTCGAGCTGTACCTGACCGACGCGCTCGACCGGGTTCCGGCCGACACGGCCGGGCCCGGCGACATCATCGCGGTCGCAGGGATCCCCGAGATCACCATCGGCGAGACGCTCGCCGACCTCGACGACCCGCGCCCGCTGCCGCCACTCATCGTCGACGAGCCGAGCCTTTCCATGACGGTCGGCATCAACACCTCCGTGCTCGCCGGACAGGACGGCAAGAAGCTCACCGCACGCCAGGTCGAGAACCGGTTGGAACAAGAGCTCGTCGGCAATGTCTCGCTACGCGTGCAGCCGACCGGGCGGCCCGACGCATGGGAGGTGCAGGGCCGCGGTGAGCTCCAACTCGCCGTCCTCGTCGAGACGATGCGGCGTGAGGGCTTCGAGCTCACGGTCGGCAAGCCGCAGGTCGTCGTGCGGGAGATCGGCGGGAAGCGCCACGAGCCCGTGGAGTTGCTCACGGTCGACGTGCCCGAGGATTACCTCGGGGTGGTGACACAACTGCTCGCGTTGCGCAAGGGACGCATGGAGCAGATGGTGAACCACGGAACGGGTTGGGTGCGGATCGACTTCCGCGTCCCCGCACGCGGGCTCATCGGGTTCCGTACTGAGTTCATGACCGAGACGCGCGGCACGGGAATGCTGCACCATGTGTTCGACGGTTGGGCGCCGTGGTTCGGCGAGCTCCGGACGCGTCCCACCGGCAGCCTCGTCGCCGACCGGCGCGGGATGACGACCGCCTACGCGCTGATGAACCTGCAGGAACGCGGCTCGATGCTCGTGGGTCCCGGAGTCGAGGTCTACGAGGGGATGATCGTGGGCGAGAACGCACGCGCCGACGAGATGGACGTGAATCCCACGAAGGAGAAGCAGCTCACCAACCACCGCGCGTCGGGATCCGACGATCTCGTGCGGCTGGTGCCGCCGCGACTCATGTCGCTGGAACAGGCGCTCGAGTTCATCACCGACGACGAGTGTGTCGAGGTGACGCCCGACAACGTGCGGCTCCGCAAGGTCATCCTCTCGGGCAGTGAACGAGGCCGGCTGCGCAACTCGATGAAGCCGCCGCGCAGCTGACGATCAGCTCATGTGCGACACGATCGTGACCAGGGTGAGCACGGTGACGATGACGTTGTAGGTCGCGTGCGCGACCATCCCGGTACCCAGTCGGCCGGTGTGCGCGCGCAGGACGCCCACGAGCAGTCCGAGCACCATGACGGTTCCGCAGCGCACCGCCGCTTGGTTGAACGTCATGCCGAGCTGGAAGTGGGCGGCACCGAAGAGCATTGCCTGGGCGACGATCGCCGGTCCGACGCCGACGTTCGCGGCGAGTACCGGCTGCACGAGGCCGCGGAAGAACAGCTCCTCGACGATCGGCGCGCCGATGCACGCCATGAGGCCGACAATCAAGACGAGTGCCATGCTCGGCTGCGCGACGACGAAGAAGCGCGATCCGCCGTTGTCCGGGAAGAGCGACTGCAGGACGGCCGCGACCTGGTTGGCGACGACCAGGCCGCCGAAGCCGACCGCGATCCCGATGCCGATCTCCGAGCCCGTCGGCATGTAGAAGCCGAGCTCACCGAGCGTGCCGCCGGGCCGCCGCCGGCTGACGATGTACGCGGCCATGCACAGCCCGGCCCAAAGCCCGAACTGGGCGATCACGACGTTCGGGACGGTGAGCGGGCGCGCCCCGGCCACCGCCGCGGCCTGCGCGCAGATCAGCGAGAGTGCCCACGCGCCGAAGAACCCGAGGATCGCGATCCCGCCGCCCTGGATGTCGGCGCGCGCCGCCGGCAGCGTGCGCCCGGTTGTCGCGTAGGCGTGCGCGGGTGGCAGGGCGAGGGGCGGCTCCCCCGGAGCCGGGGCCGGCCGCGGCGAGGGGGTCGTGAAGCCGGTCCACGCGATGCCGTCCCACCAGCGGGTGGGCGCGACCTGCCATGGATCGGGGTACCAGCCGGGCCCCGGTGCGGGCGCGCCGACGCCCGGGTCCGTCGAATGCACGTCTTGTTTTCGGCCCCCATGACCGGCGACTTGCGGGGGATTCGCCCCGGGACGTCGGGCTACATGCCGGCGGCCGGCTCGGCGCTCAGCGGGCGGACCGGACGAGCAGGCGGCGGGCGGTTCCCCCGAGGAACAGCGCCATCGCCTCGGGGTCGAGGGGGAGCGCGCGCGCCTCGCCCAACGAGCGTCGCATCGGGAACCAGGGTTCGTCACTGCCCCAGAGCACGCGCCCGCGGTACGTCTTCGTGTTCATGAAGGCGACGAGATTCGGGTCCATGTACCTCGGCGCGTACGCGGTGCACGACACGAAGAGATTCGGCCATTTGCGCATGTAGTTCATGAGCAGCTCCTCGTAGGGATGCCCCATGTGCGCGACGATGACCGTGAGGTCGGGAAAGTCGATGAGCACGTCCTCGAGCAGCTCGGGATGCTGTACGCGCGAGCGAACCTGTGGGCCGGGAATCCCCGCGTTGATCCCCACCGGAAGTCCGAGCTCCTCGCACACCTGGTAGATCGGGTAGTGACGCGCGTCGTTCGTGGGCACCTGCGACGCGAGCGGCATGACCCGCACCATGCAGAACGCGGGATGCTCGGCCAGCGCGCGCAGGCGCTTCACCTGCCTTCCGGGCCGTGATGGATCGCCGATGCCGCCGGCGACGAGAAACCGGCCGGGATGCTGGGAGCAGATCTCGAGCAACCGGTCGGTGTTGCGGTCGAGGCCGCCCGTGAACACGCCGGTCGCGACACCGAGCTCGTCCATCACGGCCAGCAGCGACTCGACGCCGACTGGTCCCTGGTTGCTCCCGAGGTATCCGGGGATGTTCTCGAAGCCCGCTTTGGTGACGAACTCGCGAGCCGACTGCTCGGTGACGAGGTTGACCCAGATATCGACGATGTCCATGGCCCGCCGACGCTAGCCAAGGTGGTCGATCGGGCGCACGGGCTACCGTTTGGCCATGCGTGCCGCGTTGCTCGAGGCGTCCGAAAAGCCGCTCGCGATCGTCGACGACGTCGACATCGACGATCCGCGTGCCGGCGAGGTACGCGTCCGCGTGTCGAACTGCGGCGTCTGCCACTCCGATCTGTCGCTCGTGAACGGCACGTTCCCGTTCGTCGCGCCGACGGTCCTCGGGCACGAGGCGGCCGGCGTGGTCGACGCGGTCGGGCCCGGCGTCACCTCCCTCGCCGCGGGTGACCAGGTGGTGCTCACACCGATCCCGGTTTGCAACGCGTGCTATTGGTGCGCACGCGGCGAGTACGGCTGTTGTGTGAACGCGGTCTCGATCACCACCGGAACCTTCGTCGACGGGCGTACGCCGTTGTCTCGCCAGGGACTTCCCGTTCTGCGCGGCGTCGGGCTCGGTGGGTTCGCGGAGTATGTGATCACCACGGAGACGGGCGCCGTCAAGGTCAGCCCGGATACTCCGCTCGATGTCGCCTGCGTTATCGGGTGCGCCGTGCAGACCGGTGTCGGAGCAGTGCTCAACACGGCCCGGGTTCCCGAAGGAGCCACCGTGCTCGTCGCGGGCGCCGGCGGGATCGGCGTGTCGATCGTGCAAGGAGCACGCGTCGCGGGCGCGACGCGCATCATCGTCTCCGACCCCGTCGCCGAGCGCCGAGAACGCGCGCGGCTCTTCGGCGCGACCGACGTCGTCGACCCGAATGCCGACGACGTCGTGGGTGCGGTCCAGCAACTCACCGGCGGCA
>Ga0335083_10004812_pt1 | contig 17152 bp, 19 predicted proteins | sample Lox_Sample_42_FD_206716 | JGI IMG/M metagenome (GOLD analysis project Ga0335083, IMG submission 206716) | Soil microbial communities from Loxahatchee National Wildlife Refuge, Florida, United States - Lox_Sample_4.2 | ecosystem: Environmental > Terrestrial > Soil > Wetlands | place: USA... | reverse complement strand
AGGGTGGCGAACGGGAACTGCTGGAAGTCCTCGACGAAGGGATCCAGCTCAGGCAGCTCGACGGATGGTGACATGACTCCTCGCTCTCTTCAACCGCGGACCACGCGGAGGAACTCGCCGAGCGCCGCGATATGCGCGGCGGGGTCGGCCACCTGGACATCCGGCACGCCGTGGTAGCGGGCGCCGGTGCTCATGGTCCGGATGGACAGGATCGACCCGCCGGAGTCCGCCCAGGCCGGCGCCTGCTCCGCCCAGACCGGCGGCCCGAGGGAGTAGTCGATCATCGTGTCCATCACGAACCCGTCCGGGTCCCGGCCCTGCTCGGCCAGCAGCTCGCGCAGTCGGCCGGCCCGCTGGTGGGTGTGCGGGCTGGCCGAGCCGAAGACGAAGCCGTCGCCGGTGCGGGCCGCTCGTCTCAGCGACGCTTCGGCGCCGCCGCCGAAGTACAGCGGAATGTTGCCGCGGACCGGTCGGGGTGACAAGCCAGCGCGGTCGATACGGTGGAACTCGCCGCGGTAGTCGACCACCGGCTGCCGCCATAGCAGGCGCAGCAGGTCCACCTGCTCGTCCAGCCGCCGGCCGCGGCCCTCGAACGAGACGCCCAGGCTCTCGTACTCCACGTAGTTCCAGCCGGTGCCGACGGCCAGCACGAGCCGGCCGGAGGACAGCACGTCCACCTCGGCGGCCTGCTTGGCCACCAGGGCGGTCTGCCGCTGCGGCAGGACGAGCACGGCGACCCCGAGCTCGATAGTCGTTGTGCAGGCGGCGAGGAAGCCTAGCAGCACGAGCGGCTCGTGGAACGGATCGTGCTCGGTATACGGGCCGGGCAGCGGCGGATCGCGGTCGGCGTGCACGGCGCCGAGCACATGGTCGTAGACAAGCAGCCGGCGGTAGCCGAGTCCCTCGGCCGTCTGGGCGAAATCGCGGATGACCGCCGGATCCGTGCCGATCTGCGTCGTCGGGAACACCGCCCCGAAGTCCATCTGTCTCTCCCTTTTAGCTGCGCTCGGCAGGTCGATCATTGACGCGCAGGCGATGTCGGGCCGCTCATCGGCTGACGACGGCGCGGTTGCCCTGGCGCCACAGGTAGACCTGGACGCGTTCGGCGATCTTCCAGCCGTCGGGGGTCCGGGCGAGCGTATCGGTGTAACTGCCCGCGACCAGCCTGGTGACCCCGGCCGGCAGCTCGACCGGGGTGACGCCGCGGTTGAGCACGGTCACGTCCGCACCGTCGGCGGTCAGGATCTCGACCAGGCGGCGCCCGACGAACCCGGTGCCGCCCAGCACCAGCGTCTTCATCCGGCGCCACCGCGTGGCGCGTAGCGGACGTGACGGGAGATGTCGCCGTACAGGTCGTTGATCACCCGGCGTTCGGTCCAGTGCCACCCGCCATCGATCCGGGTCAGCCGGTCCTGGTAGCGGCCGGAGAAGATCGGTTGCAGCGGGAAGTCCGGGAGGGCCTGGAAGATGGTGACGTAGGCAGCGGCGGCGGCGGTGCCCGCCTCCTCGTCGACGTCGATGACCACGTTGGTCGTGACGTGCTTGGTGCGCGTCAGGCCGTCGTACAGCAGGACGTTGTCGGTGATCCACTGCCGGGCGGCGGCCGCGCCAGGCTCGGCCTTGTGCCACTTTCCGTGCTCGAACAGCGCGGCGAACTCGTCGAACTGACCGGTGTCGAACAGCTCGGCGTACCGGAACATCAGGTCGCTGATCTGCTTGACGGCGTCGCTCATGAGGGCCTCCTGGCGGGATTGGCGGTCCATTCCTGGGCCTCGGTGATGACGACACACTCGAAGTGCGCCAGGCCGCGCTGCCCGTCGCAGGTCAGCCGGGTGAAGTTCTCCGCCCAGGCGTGGTCGAACTCGAACGACCTGCCGTCGGCGCCGACGATTCGGGTGGGGTGTGAGACGTCCCAGACCTCTCCCTCGACGTGGTAGTCGCCGCGGTAGACGCCCTGGCCCAGCCCGTCGTCGAAGCCGCCGAAGTAGCCGCCGCCCTGGGTGTAGACCCAGCCGAGGTCCTCGATGGTGTACTCGCGCTGTACGCCATCGGCGTCGGTCAGCCGCACGGTGCCACTGCGCAACCGCCTGCCGCCCTCGTAGAAGTGCAGGTCATGCTGCACGTCTACGACGGGGACGCTGCGATCCGGCAGCATGATGGCGCCTTTCCCCGATGCCCGGCGTCCGCTGGGGTCCACGAAGTAGAAGCCACCGTGGTCGGGCATGTCGAACAACACCCACTGCCGCACGCCCGGCACCCGCCGGCGCACGCCCACCAGCGGCGCTCCGTATAGCCGCGGCCCGCCCCGGCCTGCTTGGTAACCCCACGAGTGGTTGCGGAAGAACGAGTCCGTCACCCCGTTGAGCTCGATCCGCCGGCCGCCGGCCTGCACCCACCCCTCGCACTTGCCGGTGACCTCGTACGTGATCCGCTCGCTGATCAGCCGGCCGTCGATCCGGGTGAACTCCGCTGGGTCCTCGTACGGCAGCGTGGTACTCCGGCACGTCACGTCCGCGGTTATCCCGTGCTCGTTGTCCTCCAGGACGAGGCGCAGGACCTTCAGCGGCTCGATGATCTCCAGCCGCAGCGGCCCCACCGCCAGGGTGTCCAGGTCGGGCCGCAGCCGCCGGGAGAGCCGGATATTGTGCTGCTTACCCGCGGAACGGACGCACATGAAGCCGTCGAGGACGTCGTTGTTCTGGTACAGCCGCAAGGTGGAGGCCAGCCCGATCTGGCCGGCCATGTCGCTGAGGCAGATGTAGTGCCCGTCGTTCCAGGCCGGGTCCGTCCCCGCCACCCCGGCGAATGTCGAGGTGATCTGGTGGTACGGGTACTCGTCCATCCCTAGCAGCATGTCGTTCGCTCCTTCCCGAGCCTCATCGCGCGGGCGGCGCTAGCCATTGGCCGTCTCGAAGTAGCGGCGCGCCTTGGCGCCCGGCACCTCGCTGGCGGCGTCGATGACCAGGCAAGCGCCATTGACGTACCACGCCTCGTCGCTGGCCAGGAACACGGCCGCCGCCGCGACGTCCGCCGGGAGGGCCGGCCGCCCGAACCTCTTGGCGAGCCGCTCCTCGACCTGGCCCAGTGCCGTCGGATCTCCGGCCACGACGGTGGCCGTCAGCCCGCTGACCGTCGCCCCCGGCGCGATGGCGTTGACGCGGACACCAGCCGGCATCAGCTCGACCGCGGCCGACTCAGTCAGTCCCACGACACCGTGCTTAGCCGTGGTGTACGCGTGCGGCCCGAGCCCGCCGCGCACGCCCGCCGTGCTCGCGGTATTGACGATCGCCCCGGATCCCTGGGCGCGCATGATCCGTGCTCCGTGCTTGATCCCCAGGAACACGCTGGTCAGCAGGACTGCCATGGTGCGGTCCCAGTCCTCCCGGGCGGTGTCAAGCAATGAGCCGACCACGCCGAGGATGCCGGCATTGTTGAACAGGCAGTCGAGCCCGCCCAGTTCGGACACGGCGGCATCCATCAGGGCGGCCACGTCGCCTTCGACGCTGACATCGGCGCGCGCGAAGCGGACGGCGTCGCCTAGCTCTTGGGCGAGCGCGCGCCCTCGATCTTCCTGGGCGTCGGCGATCAGGCAGCGGCCGCCCTCAGCGACCAGGCGGCGGACGATTCCCTCGCCGATTCCGCTTGCGCCGCCTGTGACGACGCTGACCTTGCCGTCGAACCGTGTCGGCACGTGTCTCCCTGCCTCTCTGCATCCGCAGCCCGCTGCACCTTCCAAGGCATTTCTTACCGAAATGACTCAATAGAAACTACCCTGGCGGCACGGCAGGCAGCCCGGCGTTAGCCGTCTTCTCCGAGTTCTCGGAGCGTGGCGGCGATCCAGTCAGAAAGCTGCGACTTGAACGACGTGTGGACCAGTTCGATCCACAGGCCGCCCTCGAACGGGTGGTAGCTGAACCGAGCCGCCTGCCCATCCGGGCCGATGTCGTGCACCCTTGCCACGAGGCCTGACTCGTCCAGCGCGCGCTTACCGGCGCTGAGATCCTCGGCCCAGAAGCCGACGTGCGAAAGCGCGAACCCGTCCGCGCCCCAGATGGAGCCGCGGCGCTCCTGTACCAGCTCCAGATAGGGGGGCCCCTGAATCGAATAGGTGACAGTAATATCCGCGCGGCGCCGCTCGCCGTCGACGATCACCTCGGGCGTCCTCTCGTGGATCCGCGCCCAGGTGAACCCGAACGCCGCGGAGTACTGTTCCATGGCCGCGCGGACGTCCGGGACGGCCAGGCCGATGTGATAGAGGTCCAGCCCTTTTCCGGGAACACCGAAAAGCGTCATGGCGGTAGTCTTCACCAAGATCACCAGGGAGACCAGCTGACAACCGTTCCAAACTATTGACCCCATACAGTTTCTTCGATGTGATGGGAACGGCTTCCCCCGTACCCCGCCGGAGGTTCGCGGTGTCTGAACCGTCGCTGCTGAGACAGCTGCTGGACCGCCAGGAGATCATGGCCATGATGGCCGCCTACACTCGCTGCGCCGACATGAACCAGCCCGAACGGCAGGCCGAGGTGTTCATCGACGACTGCCGCGTCAAGTACCACCCCGACGGCTGGATCCTGGGACGCGGCGCGGTGACCGAAGCGCTGCGCACGGCGCTGACACGGTATGCGACGACCAGTCACCATCTGGGCAACATCGAGATCGACTTCGAAGATCCGAACTCAGCCACGGCCCAGAGTACGGTCATCGCCTGGCACCGCCGCAATGACGGGTCCGAGTGGACGCTCTACGGCCGCTACGTCGATCGCTGGACGCGGACCGAGCAGGGCTGGCGGCTCGCTGAACGCGAGCTCCGGGCGGCGGGCGCCGTCGGCCGCGACGACAGTCAGCTGCCGCCGCTTGGCCGCGCATCCGGCGTGCTGACATGATCGGAGGACCTATGCACTCGCTCGTCCTCGGCGGCTCTACGTTTGTCGGCCGTCGCCTTGTGCTCCAGCTGGCCGGGCAAGGCCACGAGGTCAGCGTTCTCAACCGCGGCCGTACCCCAAGCGCGCTGCCACCCGGCGTCGGCCGGTTCACCGCCGACCGCACCGATGCCGGCTCGATGCGGTCGGCACTGGAGGGTACCGAGTGGGACGCCATCTTCGACGTCTCCGGATTCGTTATGGTTGCGGGCGGGTCATCCATCGGCGACCTGCTCGAGCTGTTCGACGGACGCACCGCCGCCTACGTCTTCGTCTCGTCGGTCATGGCGTACCAGCCCAGCCCGCTGATGCCGTGGACCGAGGATCAGCCGACCTCCGCCGAGCCGACCACCAGCTACGGCGGCTTCAAGGCCTACGCCGAGGCGGAGATCCTGAAGCGGCATGAGCTCACCGGCTTCCCGGGCAGCATCGCCCGCCCGGCCGCGATCTACGGCCCGGACAACAACATCCTCGACATGGAAGCCGCCATGTTCCTGCGGCTGCGGCGGAAGCTGCCCGTGCTCCTACCGCACGGCGGGCTGGTCACCGGGAACTACGGCCACGTGGACGACCTGTGCGCGCTGCTGATCGCCATGGCGCAGTCCCCGCGGACGGTCTCGGGGGAGGTGGTCAACGCGACCGGGCAGGCGATCACCACGGCGGGCTACGTCCGCGCGCTGGCCGAGATCGTCGGAGCCGAGCCGGACATCCACCTGCTTCCCGACCAGATGCTGGGGCAGGTGCCCGGCCCGCTGTTCGGCCATCTGTTCGGCGTCCGGCACCACGCCGTCCTCTCGACTGACAAGGCGCGCCGCCTGAGCCTGCCCGCCGAGCGCGGCTTCGTCGAGGGGCACCGGCAAACGTATGAGTGGTTCCTGTCTTCCCCGCTCGCCGACGCGCCGGAGTCAATGTCCGACCCGGTCTGGGGCGCCGGCTATGACTTCGCGGCCGAGACGAAGGCGCTGGCGCTGTCATGACGGTCTTCGTCGACGACGCGACGCTGCGCGACGCTCTGGACCGTGCGGCCCGGCTCCCGCTCGGCCCCGCGGAGCAGCAGCGCTGGCGGGAGGTGGCCGCCTACGGCGCGGCCCGCCGGCCTGACCCGACCCCGGAACGCGCGGCGGTGCTGCGCGATCTGCTGAGCCTGCCGGGGGCGGACGACGGTGAGGTGCTCGGCGCCGCGGGCCGGCTGCTCAGCGACGCGGTGACCGGCCACGCCGGATCACCGGCGCTGGCCAGGCAGGTGCACGCGCTGTGCCTGCAGTGGTTCGATGAGGACGTCAAGGAGGCCGCGCCGCTGCTCGAGTTGTTCACCGGCCACCACCGCGACCCGGAGGGCGGGCCGCCGCCGGCCGACCCTGAGCTGGTCGGCCGGCTCGCGACGTGGGTTGCCGAACGGGCTGGGGCAGGCGTCCGACTGGAGGACGTGACCGTCATCTCCGGCGGGTTCAGCCGGCTCATGCTCGACGTGCGCTGGACGGGCGGCCACGGCGTGGTGCGAATCGAGCAGGACGGCATGTTCGCCACTGAGGGCCGCCACGAGGCGGCCGTCATGCGGATCCTCCGGGAGCATGGATATCCGGTGCCCGCCGTTCTGTGGGAAGAATCAGACCCGGGCGTACTTGGCCATCCGTTCTTCGTGATGGAATACGTCGCAGGCCACGCCCGGACCGACGAGGAGGGACTCGACGACATGCTGCGGTCACTCGCCCAGCTATACCGCCTCGGCCAGGAAGCGGTGGACGAGATCGCGGCCCTCGACGGCCTTCCGGCCGGCAGCGAGCCGGAGCAGGCGATCAACGCCCAACTGCGCCACTGGCACGACGTATACCGCTCGGCCGTCGAGTATCCGATCCCCCTGCTTGAGCGGAGCTTTGCGTGGCTGCGCCCCAATCTGCGCGCCACCGCGCCATCGGTCGTCGTGCACGGCGACCCGGGGCCGGGGAACGCGCTGCAGAACGAGGAAGGCGTGGCGGCGGTCATCGACTGGGAGCTCGCCCACGTCGGCGACGCCGCCGAGGACTGGGCTTACCTCGCCCTGATCCGCGGTCGCCGACTTGGCTCGCCGCAGTCCTGGAAGGCCCGGCTGGCCGCCACGGTGGGTGTCGAATACAACGACCAGACCTGGCGCGCATGGGAGGTGTTCAATTCGGTGAAGGGCGCCTGTGTCAACCTGACGGCACTGGACGTCTTCCGCCGCACCGCGCGTCCGACACCGGACCTGCTGGCCATCGGGGTGGCCGTGCACCTGCGCTTCCTCAGCCGGGCCGTTGAGCTGACAGGCGCATCAGCCGCCACGCAGTGAGCGCTCCCGCGACCCCGCGTCGTGGTAATCCGCCTCGCGCACGACGGTCAGCCCGTCGAAGACCAGGTACGACATGCCCTCGACGGTCCAGCGCCGCCCGGCCAGCTCCGGCCCCAGGTCGCCGGTGGCCTGGGTGGCGCTCATCGTCCACAGCATCGCCAGCCCGTCCGGACGCGACCAGAAGTCCCCGGTCGGCTCCAGGACCAGATCGGGATACCGCTGCCGCCCACGCTCGAAGTAGGCGCGGATGGCGGGCCAGCCGCGGTACTCGCCGCCGATGATGTCGTACAGGACGCCATCGCCGGAGAAGTAGCGCCTCGGCCCGTCCAGGTCGCTGCCCGACCACGCGCCGAACAGCGCGGTCGCGACCTCGATGCGCTCCTTGATGAGAGCGGCGTCGGTGTTCCCGGCCACGCCGGCGCTAGGCCTTGCGTTGGGAGGCGTAGGCGCGGGCGGCCAGGGCCACCGCGATGATCAGGGCGGCACCGTTGAACAGGTCGTTGATATAGGCCGGAGCGCCGGCCAGCTGCAGGCCCTTAACTCCGGTCGCAAGCAGGAAGATCGCGATGAGGGTACCCGGGACGTTCACCCGGCCGGGGAAGACCTGCGTCGCGCCGAGGAAGACGGCGGAGAACGCCGGCAGCAGGTACGGGCCGCCGACATCCGGGCTCGCGGAGCCGATCTGGGCCGCCAGGATGATGCCCGAGAACGCCGCCACCAGGCCGGAGAGGAGGAAGGCACCGGTGGTGATGCGGCCGACGCGGATACCGGCCAGCCGCGCGGCCTGCGGGTTGCCGCCGATGCCGTACAGGTAGCGGCCGACCGGCGTGTACTCCAGCAGCCACCACAGCACGATGGCGAGGGCAATCATGTAGAAGACCGGCAGCGGCAGGCCGATGATCTGCTTCTGGCCTATCGCCGTGAACGTGGGGGAGATCCCGTTGGCGATCTGGCCGCCTCCGGTGATCCACTCGGTGCCGGCCAGCAGGATGCTGCTCATGCCGAGCGTGCCGATGAACGAGTCTACGTGCAGCCTGACGACGATGAGCGAGTTCACCAGCCCGACCACCAGCCCGACCAGGAGGGCGACGATGATGCCGAGGAACCAGCCGTGGTGGTTGGCCTGGAACCAGATGACCACGCAGCACGACACGCCGAGCGTGCCCGCGATGGACAGGTCAAACGCGCCGCAGGCGACCGGGACGATCAGGCCCATCGCGACCATGGCCGTGATGGCCTGCGACCCGGCGATGATCCGCGCGTTATTGGCCGTGTCGAACAGGTTCGGTACCCACAGCGAGAAGATCAGGATCAGCGCCGCCCACACGTACAGGCCGCTGAACCGGTCGAAGCCCAGGACGACGAACAGCTTCCGCCGTCCGTGCGCCGACTGGCCGCCAGCCTCGCGTTCAACGCCCGGTTCCGAGGTCGCCTGCTTGTCGACAGTCATCCTGGTCCTCTTCTCCTGATCACGTCCTGCAATGCTTGTTCCTCTGACGGACGCAGCACGCCGGCGGCCCGGTCAGGCGGCGCCGGCCTGATCGCGGCCGATGGTGGCCGCGGTGATCACGTCATGATCCATGCGGCCACCGAAGATCTCGTCGGCGATCCGCCCGCGCCGGAAGACCAGCACCCGATGGCACAACCGGACGAGCTCCTCGTGGTCGGTAGAGGCGACGAGCACGGCGGTACCCTGAGCCGCTGCCTCGTCGACGAGCTTGTGGATGTCGGACTTGGCGCCGACGTCTACGCCCTGGGTGGGCTCGTCCAGCACCAGCACCTTGGGCTCCAGCCGCAGCCAGCGGGCCAGCACCACCTTCTGCTGGTTCCCGCCGGACAGGTCGGCCATCGTGAACTCGGGCTCCCTCGGCCGCACGTCGAGGCGCTCCAGCCACTTGGCGACGTCCGAACGTTCAGCGCTCTTCCGCAGGATGCCGCCTCGCCAGTAGGTGCCCGGGCGGACCACCGTGACGTTCTCGCGCAGGGTCGACGCCATGAACGCCGCGTTCGCGTGCCGTTCGGCCGGGACGAGTCCCATGCCCATGGCCATAGCCCGGTCCGGGCGGAGCGGCGGCACGACGGCGCCGTTGATCTTGACCTCGCCCGACCGTTCAAGACCGCCGAATAGTGCCCTGGCGACCTCATCTCGTCCCGAACCCGTGATCCCGGCCACGCCGACGATCTCTCCGGCATGGACCGCAAGGTCGACGTCGTTCAGAACACCGCACTCCAGGCCGCCGACCTCGAGGACGATCGCTTTGCGCTCGGCGGCCTTGGCGTCGTGGTGGACCTGCTCGAGCTGGCGGCCGATGACAAGCTCGATGAGCCCGTCCTCGGTCAGGCCCGCTACCGGCCGGGTGATGACGTGCTGGCCGTCGCGCAGCACGGTGACGCTGTGCGCGAGCCCGAACACCTCATCGAAGTGATGCGATACGAACATGACCGCCACGCCGGAGTCGGCGACCCGCTTGGCCAGCTGGAACAGCCGCTCGGCTTCGGCGGCCGGCAGGTTCGCGGTCGGCTCGTCCAGGACGAGCACCTTGGGCTGGGCCTGCCGGGGGCCCATCGCGCGGGCCACGGCCAGCGCGGTCCGCTCGCTCATGGCCAGCCGGTCGACCGTTCGTCGGACGTCGAAGTGGTAGCCGAGATCGGCCAGCGCCTTGCGCGCGCGCTTGCGCTCCTGCCGCCACCGAATACCGCCGCGGAAGCTGGGATATCCCACCCCGAGGGCCATGTTGTCCACCGCGTCGAGGTTATTGACCAAGCCGAGATCCTGGTGCACGAACCGCAATCCGAGCGTCTCGCTCGACGCGCCGTTGCCCAGAGGCAGCGGCTGCCCGTCCACCTCCGCAGATCCCTCGTCGGGCAGGTGGAACCCAGCCAGGATCTTGATCAGCGTGGACTTGCCTGACCCGTTCTCGCCGACGAGCGCGCGGATCTCGCCCGGCTCGATCGACAGGCTCACGTCGTTCAGGACCCGCGGCCCGGCGAAGCTCTTCGACATGCTGGTCACGGTCAGCGCGGCCGTCATGCTGCCTCCTGGAGGCCGGAGCTGCGAGTGTGGCTCGTAGCGCTACATCAATTCTGCACCCAACTAGAGCTCCCGTCCGGAGCGCTGCTTGGCTGTGAGGTAGGGCCAGGCCTCGCGCACGGTCGGAGCTGGCTTACCGCAAGCTCTACAAAGTTACTGCTGACTCCCGCGGTGGGTCAACGGGTCGCCGCCCCGCGCTTGCCGACGGCCGGGGCGGCGGTCCATCTGATCGCGGGATCGCTCTATAATCCCAGTTGAAAGCCTGAAAGATAGCTGGATCACGGCCATAGAGCCGTACGTATAACATCTTTGCTTCGGTGAAACGCCACGTCTGGACAGCCAGCCCCGGGGAATCCTAGGTTGAGAACCAACTCAGTAACCTGAAGTTAACCGTTGATGAGCTTAGGACTCCGGTTGCTCGGTGCGTCCGAGCGCGTGCCAGGGAGGGCCGGGTATGAGAAAAACTCTCGCGGTGGTCATCGCAGGTGTTTCCGCGCTGACCATAGCCGCGTGCAGCAGTAGCACCAGCACGAGCGGGGGCAGCGGAGGAGGAACCTCCACCAGCACCGCTGGCTCCAGCTCCGGCGTCGCCGCGGCGAAAGCGTACCAGCAGCAGTTCCTGAACGCGCCGACCTCCATCGGCATCAGCACGCCCCTCAAGAGCAAGCCCGTGGCCGGGAAGCTGCTGATCGGCCTGGACTCCGGCCTTGGCAGTGCGAAGGTTCTCGCACAGTACTGGGCCCAGGCCGCCGCGGACGCCGGCTGGAAGTACAAGGACCTGATCTCCGGGACCACGCCGAGTGACCAGCAGGCCGCCTTCAACTCGGCCATCCAGCAGAACCCGGCTGGCATCCTCACCAGCGGCATCCCCGAGGCCACGATAAGCTCGGGGCTCGCCCTCGCGAAGCAGAAGGGCATCTGGGTCAACACCAGCGCGTCGACGGACCAGCCGAGCGGCGCCATGTTCGACACCTCGATCGCGAACCCCGATCAGCTCCACGAGTGGGGCAAGATGGTTGCCGCGTACGTGGTCACGCAGTCCAACGGCAAGGCCGACATCCAGATGTTCTCGCTGCCGGTTTTCCCGATTCTCTACGAGTTCGACAAGGCCTTCAAGGCGGCGATAACGAGTTGGTGCCCGGACTGCAAGGTCAGCGAGCACCCGCAGCAGGGCTCCGACATCGGCACGAAGACCCCGCAGGCCGTGGTCTCCGCCGTCACCCGGGACCCGAGCACCAACTGGCTGATCTTCGACCTCGGTGACCTGGAGACCGGCGTCAACGCGGCCCTGTCCGCCGCTGGGCTGCACGGTCAGCACATCGGCGGCCTGACCGCGGACACTCCGAACATCGAGGGACTGAAGAACAAGACGCAGGACGTCTGGACGGCGTACTCCCTGCCGATCGTCGCGTACCGCCAGGTCGACTCGTTTGCCCGCAAGTTCGAGGACATGCCGACCCTCAACGCGGCCCTGCCGACGCAGCTGCTCACTCAGGACAACGTCAACTCCATGGTGGCGGACTCGGCCAGCAACTACGTCGGGGTGGCCGATTACCGTACGGACTTCAAGAAGCTCTGGCTCCTGAACGGCTAGAACAGTTGGCGCGCAGCGCCCGCCAGCCCGCTGGAGGCCGCCCCGTCCGGAGGCGGCCTCCACGGGCGTTCCCGGTGATCGCGGAGCAGCGTGATGGCTGAGGAACCCCTCGAAAGGCGGATCGCGCGCCTGGAGGCACGGGCCGAGATCGCCGAGCTGCTCGCCCGGTACGCCTTCCTGATCGACGATCACAAGTTCCAGGCACTGGGGGAATTGTTCACGCCGGATGCCCGGTTCGGCTCGCCCGGCAGCACGCACGTGGGCCGCGAGGCCATCGTCGCGAACTATCGTGCCCTCGGGGAGGTGTACCACATCTCCCTGCACGAAGCGCGCGGTTTCGTGCTGGACTTCCTCGACGACGACCACGCTCGCGGCGAGGTGCTCGGCTTCTCCGAGCAGGCCTCCGACCGGCATACCGTCGTCACCTCGTTCCGGTACGACGATGAGTACGTCCGCCTGGACGGACGGTGGCGGTTCGCGTCCCGCCAGGTGCGGACCCTGTACGCGCTGACCCACGCCGAGCTCGCGTCCGGCGGGCTGGCGTGGGAGCTGCGCAAGCGCTGGCCCCACCGGACGCCGAGCCCCGCCGAACTTCCGGCTTACCTGAACGACACCGGAAACGACACGTAACCGACGACGCGGATCAGGAGGTGCCGGGTGCTGGTCATCGCGATGGAGACGGGTGCGCTCCCGGGCGGCCGCATGCGATGGGCCGGGCGGCGCCATGACGACGACAGGCCGGATGCGAGCTCCGGCGCCTCGCCGGCTGAGCTGTTCGACGCGGTCTTCCAGGCGCTGCACGACGGCGAGCAGGTAGCACTCGGGGCGGCCTGCCCGCTCACCGTGCCGGTTCCGCCGGATCAGGGCGCGGCCGCCGATGCCGACGCGCTGCTCGAGCTGGCCGAGCCGGCCGTGACCCGGCCGGGGACCGCCGAGCTGGGGTTCGTCCTCGGGGAGCTGGGCGTGTGGCGCCCCTGGACGCGGGTCAGCACGTCGCTGTCGCGGTGGAAGGCGAACACGTCGATCCTGGTGTGGGAGGCGGTTCCGGCGGAGGGCACGGCCGGGGTGGCGGCCAGCGCGGCGGCAGACAGCTTCTTCCGGCAGCTGCCCACGGCTACCGGGCCCGAAACGGACGCCGGCGGACGGCCGGTGGTCAACCTGGCCGCCGCCGTGGCCTACCGGGCCGGGCTCCTGGCCGATGCGTCCGAGCTGTCCCGTCCGGCCGTCTCGATCACCGTCGCCGGCAGCTGACCGCGCGGCTCAGGGCGCGCGGCCGGTGAACGCGATAAGCCGGTCCAGCACCGTGGCGTCCGGTCCGGCTGGCACCTCGGCGGCGAAGCTGCGACCCCGTTTGTCCTCGGTGATGAGCACCCGGGCGCGGTCGAGGACGTAGCCCGCGACCCAGGCCGGGACATCGATGCGCTCGCTGGTTGCCCGAGCGACGTCCCAGCCGTGTACGAGCAGCTCCAGCGGGATGATCTCGACGGCCAGGCTGGCCGGCAGGACGCTGCGCCCGACCGCTACCGGCCCGTCGAGCCCGCGGCGCCGCCAGGCCTCCAGCGCGGCTTCGGCCGTCACCGCCACCCTGGTATCAAGCGTTCCCGCGATGGGGTCATCGACCTGCCCGGCGGCGACCGACGCCAGCAACACCATGGACCGCACCAGATGCTCGCCCACGTCGCCGACGGTGTACCCGGCACACGGCGTCGGGCGGGACAAGTCGTCCTCGGTGAGCCGTTGCAACACGGCCCGGCAGGCCGGGAGCGTGACCGCGGCGCAGTCGAAGGGCCCCATCGCTCAGCCGTGGACGTGCAGCGGCTTGCCGGCCAGGAGGAGGTGAGCCTCGCCGATGGCTTCGGATTGAGTGGGGTGGGGGTGGATGAGCCGGGCGACCTCGGCGGGAAGTGCTTCCCAGTTGTAGATGAGCTGGGCTTCGGCGATCAGCTCGCTCACGCGGTCGCCGACGATATGGATGCCGCGGACCGGACCGTCGTTGGCTGCGATGACCTTGACGGCGCCCCTGGCGTTGAGGATGGTGCTGCGGCCGTTGCCCGACAGGTCGTAGGTGACCGTAGTGACGTTATCCGGGCCATACCTGGCTGTTGCTTGCGTCTGAGTACAGCCGACCGAGGCGACCTCCGGGTGGCTGTATGTGATGCGGGGCACGCCGAGGTAGTCAATGGGGACGACGGGCAACCCGGCGAGGTGCTCGGCCGCCAGGATGCCCTCGGCGAAGCCGACATGGGCCAGCTGCGGGTGTGCTCCGTCCCCGGTGGTGACCAGGTCGCCGACCGCATACACACCCTCGGCCGACGTCCGGCAGTACTCGTCGACGGTCACGAAGCCGTGTTCTATCCGGACGCCGTGCTCTTCGTAGCCCAGCCCGGCTGAGGAGGGGCCGCGCCCCACGGCGACCAGCAGCAGTTCGGCATCCAGCGTCTCGCCGCCCGCGAGGAGAACCCGGATCCCCCCGTCGTTGGGTTCGGCGCCTTCGAACCGGGCACGCAGCTTGAGGCCGATGCCGCGGCGGCGGAATTCCCGCTCGAGCAGCTTGGAGCTGAACTCGTCTTCCAGCGGCACGAGGTGCGGTAGCGCCTCGACGATCGTCACCTTGCTGCCGAACGAGGTCCACGCGGAGGCGAACTCGCAGCCGATCACCCCGCCGCCGAGCACGATCGCGGTGGCGGGCACCCGGTCCAGCTGGAGCGCGTGTTCGCTGGCGATGATCCGGTGCCCGTCCAGCTCCAGCCCCGGCAGGGTACGGGAATACGAGCCAGTGGCCAGCACCAGGTTCCTTCCGGTGTAGCTGTCCGTGCCGACCTGCACCGTCTTCGGCCCGGTCAGCCGGCCCTCGCCCTCCACGATCTGGATACCGCGGCCGCTGATCAGCCCGGTCAGCCCCTTGTGGTTCTTCGCGATCACCGAGTCCTTGTACTTGTGGACCCCGGGCATGTCCATGCCCTCGAACGTCGTCTTCACCCCGACCGACGCGCTCTCCCTGGCCTGGTCGGCGACTTCCCCGGCGTGCAGCAGCGCCTTGGTCGGAATGCAGCCACGATGCAGGCAGGTCCCGCCTACCTTGTCCTTCTCGACCAGCACCACGGACTTGCCCAGCTCGGCCGCTCGCAGCGCCGCCGCATAACCGCCACTGCCGCCACCGAGAACGACCAGGTCGCACCGGTTGTCTGCCACGGGGACTCCTACTCACTGGGGGTGCGCCGGAGGACCGGCATCCCGGTCGCTCGGGGACGAAGACGTCTGCCGCGTCAGGAAGAAGGTGCTGACCATGTCGCGCGCTGTGCCGTACCCGGCCAGGAACTCCTCCTCGGCGTGGCCCGGTGTCATCTGGCCGTCCCGCAGCGCCTCGAAGGCCTCGCGCATCCGCTGCAACGCGGACTCCAGGACGTCGCGGTCGTCGGGAAAATGGGTTCCTACCACGCCTCAGTACGCCGCCGTCCCACCGTCGACGCTGTAGATCGCGCCGGTAATGCCGGCTCCGACATCGGAGGCGAGCAGAACCGCGACGGCGGCCACCTCGTCCAGCGTGTTCGGGCGCTTGATGGCGGACTCGGCGGCGAATAGCGCCACCATCTCATCGAAGGTAATACCCATCGCCTGTGCGGTGTTCGGGCCGTTGCGCTTGATGATGTCGGTGATGACCAGGCCCGGGCAGATCGCGTTCACGGTGACGCCCTGGGTGCCGACCTCCTTGGCCACCGCCTTGGTGAGCCCGTTGATGGCGTGTTTGGCGGCGACGTAGGCGGTGAGAACCGGCTTGCCGTGCTTGCCCTCGACCGATGAGATGTTGATGATGCGCCCGTACTTCCTCGGCAGCATGTGGCGCAGGGCAGCACGGGTGCCCCAGAAAGTGGAGTATAGGTTCCACTTCATCACCAGGTCCCAGTCCTCGTCGTAGAGATCGACGAGGGGGGCCAGCCGTTCGGCGCCGCCGGCATTGTTGACCATGATGTCGATGCGCCCGAAGTGCTGCACGGCCGTCTCCACAGTCTGTTCCACGCCTTCCTTCGTCGTCGCGTCACCCTGCTGGAAGACCGAGCGATCCCGGCCGAGCTCGCTTACTACCTGCTCGCCTCGGTCGGAGTTACGGCCGTTGACGACGACCCGCGCGCCCTCGGCGAGGAAGGCCTCGGCAACCGCGCGCCCGATACCCGCCGTGCCGCCGGTGATCGCCGCGATCTTGCCGTCCAGCTGCATGGCAACTCCTAAGGTCTTCGGCTGCAGCGTCGCAACTTGAGGCCGACTTCAGTATGTTCGTCCGTCGCGGTCGCCGTGGTCAAGGCCGGCCGTCGGCGGGGTCGATATCTCTCACGTAGCACCCCGGTGCGTCGTCCAGCGGCGGGTGCTCCGTGCTGCCGAGCCGGCCCGGAGCGGCCTTCGTCTCGCTCGACCGGGCGATGACCCAGTCCGCCCAGTGGGTCCACCAGGTTCCGGTGTGCTTCTCCGCCCCGGTCAGCCACGCCTCCGGGTCGGGGGGCAGCTCGGGTCCCGTATAGAAGCTGGCCTTCGGGTTACCGGGCGGGTTGACCAGACTCTGGATGTGCCCGGCGTTGCTGAGCACGAAGGTGCTCGGGCCGCCGAGCAGCTGCGTCGTGCGGTAGCAGCTGGTCCACGGCGTGAGGTGGTCGGTCACCCCGCCGGTGACGTAGGTCGGCACCGTGATCGTGCTGAGGTCCACGGGGGCGCCCAGGCAGGTCAGCGCGCCCGGGGTGGCCAGCGGGTTGTGCTCGAAGATGTCAAGGAACTGGGCGTGCAAGGCGGCCGGGAGATTCGTCCCGTCGGCGTTCCAGGCCAGGATGTCGAACGCCGGCGGCTTGTCGCCCATCAGGTAGTTGTTGATCCAGTACTTCCAGACCAGATCGTCGGGCCGCATCCAGGTGAACGCAGAGCCCATGTCCCGGGCGCTGATCACGCCGGCCCGCGCGGAGTTCCACCGGGCCAGGGCGAGCAGCCTGGACGCGGAGAACGCCTTGATCGGCACCTCCTGCCCCCAGTCGAGCAGGGTCACCGCGTAGCTCGCGGAATGCACCGGCTCCTCGCCCAGCGCCGCGAGGTGGTTGAGCGCCAGCGTCAGCAAGATGCCGCCCGCGCAGAAGCCGATCACGTCGATGTCCGGTGCCCCGGTGATCTCGCGGACCGCCTCGATGGCCGACAACACGCGCTCGGCGTACGTGTCGAGCGTCCAGCCTGCCTGTTCGCGCGTGGGGTTTCGCCAGCTCAGCATGAAGGCCTGCAGTCCCCGGCTGACCGTGTACTCGACCATGCTGCGCCCGGGCCGCAGG
>Ga0335083_10004811_pt1 | contig 17159 bp, 10 predicted proteins | sample Lox_Sample_42_FD_206716 | JGI IMG/M metagenome (GOLD analysis project Ga0335083, IMG submission 206716) | Soil microbial communities from Loxahatchee National Wildlife Refuge, Florida, United States - Lox_Sample_4.2 | ecosystem: Environmental > Terrestrial > Soil > Wetlands | place: USA... | reverse complement strand
CGGCCGGGCAGAACTCAACAGACGGCATTTCACCGTGTCGGGCGTGAGGTTCGGATCGGACTGCAGCATCAGTGCGACGACGCCCGTGGTGACGGCCGCGGCCTGCGACGTCCCTGACATGGTGAACAGCTGCTGCCCCTGGGACATCGAACCCGGATCGATGTTGGCCAGGTAGCTGCCCGAGGACATGGACGCGACCATGTGTCCGCCGGGAGCCACCATCTCCGGCTTGACGAAGCCTTCGAAGGTCGGCCCGGCCGAAGAGAAGGACGCAAGCCGGTCATCAGTCGGATCGTACGGTGTGTAATTGTCGGTGAGCGCACCGACGGTGATGACGTACGGCAGGTTGCCCGGAACATCGATCGTCATCGGATCCGGGCCTTCGTTGCCCGCGGCGGCGACTACCACGATGCCGGCGCGCCAGGCGGCCATTACGGCCTGATTGACCGGATCGTCCCAGTAGTAGGACTCGGGCGTCGCGCCGAACGACAGGTTGAGCACGCGGATGTTGTATTTCTTCTGGTTCGCGACGATCCAGTTGAGTCCGGCGATCACGTCCACGTAGCGACCGGCGCCGGTGCCATCGAACGCGCGCACCAGGACGAGGTTGGCCTGCGGCGCTATGCCCAGATACCCCATCGATACGTTCTGGGCGCCGCCGGCGGCGATCGACGTGACGTGCGTGCCGTGGCCGTAGGGGTCGCCCGTGACGCGGCCGGAGCCGCCATTGAGCACATCAATGCTCGCCAGGATGCGCGACCCGAAGTTCTGCGCGGGATCCTGCCACAGACCCGAGTCGAGCACTGCGATCGTGACACCGCGACCCGTGACGCCCGCCTGCTGCAGCTTGTCCGCCGAGACCAGCATCGGATAGTTGGTGCCGTAGAGCAGCGTCGAGGAGGACACTCCAGTGCCGTCCTGCAGGGAGTTGCTGGCGCTCAGGCTGGTAACCGCGGGAGCCAGCAGCGGGTTGACGACCGGCGATACCACTGGAGACACGGCGGGAAGCAGCGGGGCGGCAGCGCCTGCAGCGAGAGCACCAACCGGAGTAGTCACAGGTGCCAGAGTGTTGACCGTCGGAGCGAGCGTCGTCACGACGGATGAAACCGTCGGCGACGTCACGGAGCCAACACTGCTCGTGACCGAGCCGACCAGTGACAGGAGCCCGCTGGATTTGAGCTTCCTGTCGGCATACAGCCGCACGTCCGCGCGCTGGTGGAGCTGCGCGGCCTGGGCGGTGTTCAGGTACGCGGACACTGCGTGGATGATCGGCAGGTCCTGCTGGATTCGTCCGCCCACCCGGCCGGCATCGAGACGCGCGGTCTCGGTGCTCGTCGACTGGACGATATAGAGAGTTTTCTCACCGGATGCAGCGGCAGAGCCGGATGCCGCGCGGGGCCAGGTGAAGCGCGCCACGCTCGCTGCGGGGTCCTGCGCGGACGTCGTGGTCCCTGATGGAGGGACCGCGGCAACGATCCCGACTGACAGGGCCGCAACAGACAAGGAAACGATCCACTTGGACATTCGCATTCGACTTCCCACTCAAGCTCGAAGCCCCGGTGGCTTCTTGGCGCGTATTTCAGCTGGGTGGGGGAATTGCGGCGCTGCGTTGGCCGCATGCGTTCGGGCCAGACCTGTGACGCAGTTCAAATAACGAGGGTGTCAAATCGTCTTGCGGATTATGTCACGTGCGGAGGAGGCGAACAGATCACCGGAGCCGTAGGGGCAGCCCACTTTGACCAGCGCTTCGCGCTGACTCTCATCGTCGACGCCCGTGGCGATCGGTGTCAGGCCGAGAGCTTCGGCGACCGCAACCCCCGCCCGGCAGACCTTCATCGCGATGGCATCGGTCTGCACGGCGGCCGTCCAGGCACGATCCAGCTGCAGTCCCCACAATGGCGCCCGGGCCAGCCAGTTCAGCGATCCGAGTCCGCGCCCGACCTCATCGACCACCACGCGCACGCCGAGTCGCTGCAGCACCTTGAAATCGCCCGCTTCGCGGGCCGTCAGTGTCTTCTCGGAGATGCGCAGCTCGACCCGCTCGGCTGGCAGCGCTCCGCCGGCCAGCAGGCGCTGGATGTCCCCGACGAAATCCTCATTCAGGATGTGATGCCGGAGCGGTCCGAATGAAATGCGCACGTCGGGCCCTGACTGCGCGCTCAGCGTCGCGAAATCCTCCTGGACGCGCGCCAGGATGGCGCGTGACAGGGCGGTTGCCAGTCCGGTGGATTCAGCGACTCGAAGAAAATCGACCGGCCGCACTTCCTTGCGCAGCGGATGCGACCAGCGCAGGTAGCCCACCCAGGCCACCAGCCGCCCGGTGGCCAGATCGTGGCGGCCCGCGTAGCGCAAGCCGATCTCCCGATTGTCGATGGCCTCGCGCAGTTCCCGGGCGATGTCCAGTCGCGCCAGGGCCCGCAGACTCAGCGTATCGGTGAAGAACTGGACCTGGGATGAACCCGAGCGTCGCGCTTCGTTTGCCGCAAAACGCGCGTGTTCCAGCAGCAGCTTCGGCGTCGAGGCGTCGGGCCCGAGAATCGCCACGCCGGCCGCGGGCGTCAGGTGAAATCCGGCATCACCCACACTCACGGGCTCGCGCAGACTGCGGCAGATCTCACTGGTGCACGCCTCGATGGCGTCCCGATCAGCCGTCTCGAACACAATGGCGAGCAGCGCTTCGCTCAGCTGACCGAGATACCAGGTTACGGGTGAACCCTGCGCATGTCCCATCTGGGCCGGCAGGCGTTGCAGGGCGGCGCTCATGATCTGATCGGACACTCGCGGAGCGATGACCTGCGCCACACCGCTCAAGCCGCCCACGTGGATCACCGCGACGGCCAGCGGCTTCTCGCGCAACGCGGCCACCGACAGCGACTCCTTGAATCTGCGCAGGAATCCGCGCCGGTCGAGCTGGCTCTGCCGATGTTCGCCGGTGGCGTCGATCGAGCCGGCGCGCGTCTCCGGCAGCAGCGCGCGGATCACCACCAGGGCCTTGTCCGGCCCCTGTGCGGTCGCGCGCGCCTCGTAGTCGCGCCCGCGATCGCTCAGTTGCGTCTCGACGGGAACGCGCGAAGCGATCGCCTTGCGTGCCAGCTGTCTGACCAGCGTCGCCACGGACTCGGGCCAGAAGCTCTCGAGGGATTTGCCGAGCGCCTCGGCGGGGGGACGCAAGGCGGGAACGCCCTGCCCGCCGCTATGCGCCACCAGGGTGCCATCGCGTCTGAGCGCGATCACCAGGTCCGGCAGGCTCTCCAGCAAGGCATCGGCAGACATGGGCACGGTCTACTTAACAGATGAGTGATCCTAGGTGAACGAAGTCACGAAGCGCGCGACGCCGCGCACATCTAGGCGAAATTCCCGCGAGCGACTACAGTAACGACCCATGGCGGCGACCCAGGATGGGTCGGTTAGGACCTTCCGGTCCCCTGGCCTCGCCCCCTGAAGACCTCTCAAGAAGTCACCACAACAGTTTTAGGGGAGCAAAATGAGAATCCGTTCCTTGGCCACGGGTGCCGTGGTCGGCGCGCTGACGTTGGCCAGCCTTTCGCAGACGCCGGCCGCCTCGGCGGCGGCGCAACTGAAAACTCTCGGCGCCGCCGATCAGAATGCCACGACGACTTTCAACGTGTTCCTGCCTCTCACGCGGACCACCGACCTGGATCAGCTGCTGCGTGACCAGACCGATCCGTCCTCGTCCCGCTACCACCAGTGGCTGACGCCGGCGCAATTCAAATCGCAGTTCGGGCCGCGGCCCGCCGATGTGGCGCGCGCGCGTGCCACACTGCAGGCCGCCGGTTTCACCATCGTCGGTGAGAAGACACAGAACCTGCAGGTCTCCGGCCCGGTCTGGGCGGTTGAGAAACTGTTCGCCACGCAGCTGCAGCGCGTGCAGTCGAGCAAGGGGCGCGTGAAGCTCGCCGCGGTCAATCACCGCTTCAGCATGCCCGCCCCCCTGTCCACGATGGGCGCGGTGATTCCGGAGTTCTCGCCCCACCTCTCGGCACACGTGCATTCCAACGCGGCACGCAAGCTCCCCACGTCATCGCCTCTGCTCCGGTTCAGCAGCGTCGGCTTCTTCTACCCGAACGATCTCAACGAGGCCTATCAGCTGCCGTCCTTCCAGACGCAGGTGAAGCCACTGCGCTCGCGCAAGCCGGCGCAGATCGCTGGCGTCGGGTCGCACATCGGCATCGTGATCTCCTCGGTGATCGATCCGAACGATCTGGCCAGCACCTTCAACTCGACGCTGACTCTGGCCCCGGGTGTGGCGCTGACGCAGGATTATGCGGACAACTCCAACCTGCCGGCGCCCACGGTAACCATTCGCCCGGTGGATGGTGGCAGCGGCCCCTTCAATCCGAACACCGATGACGCGCTCGAGGCGTCGCTGGACACCCAGATGTCGCTGGGCACGGCTCCCGGTGCGCAGGAAATCCTCTACAACATGGCGGACCTGAGCGACGCTTCGGTCGCGGATGCGTACGTTGCCGTTGACGAGGACAACGCGGTGGATGTGGTGAGCTCGTCATTCGGCGAGTGCGAACTGGACTTCACGCCGGCGTACAACGGCGGCCAGGACTTCACCTACATCCTGAAGATCTTCCACAGCCTGTTCCAGCAGGGCAACGCGCAGGGCATCACTTTCCTGGCAAGCTCCGGTGACAATGGCGCGGTACCGTGCGTGTCGGCGAAGTTCGCCAACAATCCGCAGAACGGCACCAACTTCGTCGTCGGCGTGGAAAACCCGGCCAGCGATCCCAACGTGACGGGGGTGGGCGGCACGAACCTGCAGACCGCGCCCACTCCAGGCGCGGACGATGCCACCTACTTGTCCGAGAACGCGGATTTCGATCCGCGCGTGCCGGCGGTGTTCCAGGACAGCAGCGGCGACCAGTTCGCCGTGGGCAACAACACCTGGGGTTCCGGCGGTGGCTTCAGCACCGTGTTCGGCAAGCCGCTCTACCAGTACCTGGTGAACACCGGCAGCAACAAGGGCCGCGCCGTACCGGACGTGTCGCTGATGATGGGCGGATGCCCGGGCGATGCCGACCTGGCGGCGCAGGACTGCACGGTACTGCCGCGCAGCTCCGCGCTCATCTGGATCGGCGGCGACCTGTTCCTGGTCATCGGCACCAGTTCCGCTTCGCCGGAAATGGCCGGCGTGCTGGCACTGGCCGTGGAACTGAACGGCGGACGGCTCGGCAACGTCAATCCGCTGATCTACTCGCTGTCGGCGATCCAGACGCTGGCCGGCGGAACCAAGGCACCGGCGCCGTTGCAGTACTTCCACCGGAACATCTCCGGCAACAACAACTTCTACTCGGTGAAACCGGGCCAGGCCTTCAGTGAAGTGCTGGGCACCGGCACGCTGGACGTGAAGAACTTCCTGCAGCTGCCGTTCGTGGCACCGGCGGGCACGCCCAACACGCCGAGCAACCCTTAAGTCCCGGCGCCGCGCCGCCGCCGACGGCGGTCCACGCGGAGGGCGGACAAGCGGTCCGCCATTACGCGAATCGCCGGCGCACCAACCACGGGGGATGGCTGAAAGGCCATCCCCCGTTTGTTTCGGGAAGCCGCAGACACGCCTCCAAGCCACGCGTGGACGTTTCGCGGACACGGAATACCGGCACTGGGCTAGAATCGCCGCCCAACGAAGACCCGGGGGCCCCTCTCCATGCGCACACTGCATGCGGCCGTTGCCGCGCTCGTCCTGTCCACCAGCTCGCTCCTGCACGCCGCCGACAATGGCGAACAGCGCTTCCGCGACCTCTACAAGGAACTGGTCGAGACCAACACGACGCTGTCGGCAGGCAGCTGCACGCTGGCCGCGGAGCGGATGGCGGCACATCTGAAAGCCGCCGGCTTCGCCGAGGACGACCTGCACCTGTTCGCCGCGCCGGATCACCCGAAGGAAGGCGGCCTGGTGGCGATCTATCCGGGCCGCGACAAAAAGCTGAAGGGCATCCTGCTGCTGGCCCACCTGGATGTGGTGGAAGCCAAGCGCGAAGACTGGGTGCGCGACCCGTTCAAACTGATTGAGGAAAACGGCAATTTCTATGCACGCGGCGCCAGCGACGACAAGGCCGAGGCGGCCATCTGGGTCGACACGTTCATTCGTTATAAAGAGCAGAAATACCAGCCGCGCCGTACGCTGAAGCTGGCCCTCACCTGCGGCGAGGAGACCAGCGGTGCATTCAATGGTGCGCACTGGCTGGCTGAGCACCAGCGCGCGCTCATCGATGCCGAATTCGCTGTCAATGAAGGCGCCGCCGGCGAGCTGGACGAGAACGGCAAGCACGTCCTTCTGGAAGTCGAGGCCGGGGAAAAGGTCGCCCAGAACTACGTTCTGGAGGTGACCAACCCCGGCGGCCACAGCTCGCGGCCGGTCAAGGACAACGCCATCTATCACCTCGCCGGTGCGCTCAAGCGGATCGAGGCCTACGAGTTTCCGGCGCAGTTCACCGATGGCAACCGCGGCTACTTCACCGGCATGGCGAAGATCCAGGCCGCACGCGGCGAGACCCAGGTTGCCGAGGCGATGAATGCGCTGGTGAAGAATCCGGCCGACACGCAGGCCATCGCGCTGGTCTCGAGTCGCGATCCCACCTGGAACGCCACGCTGCGCACGACCTGCGTGGCCACCATGCTCGAGGCGGGACATGCGACGAACGCGCTGCCGCAGCGGGCACGGGCCAACGTCAACTGCCGCATCTTCCCCGGAGTGTCGATCGAGACCATCCGCTCCCAGCTCGAGCAGATCGTGGACGATCCGGCCGTCAAGGTGATCTCACTCGATGCGCGTGGCCCGAGCGGCCCGCCACCGCCACTCACGCCGGCGATCCTGGGGCCGGTGGAGAAACTGACACAGCAGTTCTGGCCCGGCGTGCCCGTGCTGCCCATCCTGCAGCCCGGCGCGACGGATGGCGTGTATTTCAACGCGGTGGGCATCCCCACCTACGGCATCGAAGCGGTGTTCGTGGGCGCGGACCTTGGCCACATCCATGGCCTCAACGAATACGTCGGCGTGAAGTCCCTGCTCGAGGGGCGTGAGTTCCTCTACAGGCTGGTGCGGATCTACGCGGACCAGAAATAGACCGCGCACGCGGCCGGCCCATCACGGCGCCGGCCGCTGATTCTCAGGGTGTGATGGGCTTGCCGCAGCGGGCCAGGACGGCGCGCAGATCGCGGATCGCCGGGAAGACCTCGTTGTTCCAGTCGCTGCCCTGCGCGTCGTAGGCTGCCTGCTCGAATTCGACGATCTCCTTGTCCTCCGCGAAGATGCGCTCGGTGAACCAGGTGACGAACGGCCAGACCACGTGGATCAGGCCGGGAATCGGCGGCTTCTTCACCGACAGGTAACCGTAGGTCCGGTTGGTGCGCTGCTCGGCATCCAGCGGGGTGTAGTTGAGCCACACATCCAGCACGGGGTCCTGCGACTCCTGGATGTCGCGGCCCACCCAGACCCTGAGGTTCTGGGTGGGGTAATCGGTGCGGATGCGCATGTGGTCGGAGAAATCCTTCTTGCCGGCCTCGCCGCGCTTGCGTACCAGATCGACGATCACCTGCTCGCCCATCGAGGGTTTGCCCTCGGTGCGGCTGAACGTGTATTCCACCTGCGCCCAGTCATCGCCGTGCTTGCGGCCGATGCAGCGCGCCTTGATCGAGCCCATCTGCTTGCGATGCATGAACTGGTGGTTCATGTCGAACAGGTTCTCGTGCATGAACGTGTAATGGCAGGCCACCTCACGATTCAGGCGCCGGGTCTTGTAGTCCTTGCGTTGCGAGAACCCGAGCGACTTCGGTTTGCGCGCTTCCGCGAGCGCCGCATCCCCGGGAAACACGAAGATCAGTCCGTCCACCTCGCAGGCCGGATAGGCGCGTACACCGTTGGGCAGGCGCTCCTTGCCCAGGTACGGAATCTCGACGCATTTGCCGCTGCCGTCGTAGAGCCAGCCGTGGTAGTGACACTTGATCTGATCGTCACACACCACGCCCAGATGCAGCGGCACCTGGCGGTGCGCGCAACGATCCTCGAGCGCGAAGACACGTCCACCCTTGCCGCGGTACAGAACGATGGGCTCGCCGGCAAAACGCCGGGCGAGAGTCTTGCCGGGCTGCAGTTCATCCGACCAGGCCAGCGCGTACCAGTAATCGGGGTGGGATCCGACGCGGCGCAGATCGAACGCATTCGGCGAGTTCGCCGGTCGCATGGGAATCAGGCTCGAGCTGTCATCCTGCACGTCGGGGCCTTGAGAAAACTATGGACGGGACAGGCAGCTTAGCGCTTTGGCGTCCCCCGGGAAACCGGGCCCTGGACGCGCGTCCGCATCCGGACCCAACAGTCTGCTGCAGCCGCACGGTATGCTGGCGGCATGCCTGTCATTTATATGGTCCGGCACGGGCGCGTGCACCCGGACCCTTCCAATCTCGATGACCCGGCACTCAGTGCGGAAGGCCACTCCCAGGCGCTGCGGGTCGCCCAGGAACTCCATGCCCGGCTGCCGGGGGGCCTGCCCGTGTGGACCAGCCCGATGCAGCGCTGCCGGCAGACCGCCGCGCCGCTGCTGCAATTATGGCAATCCGAACCCCGCGTGGAGCCGCGCCTGGCCGAGGTTCCGGGCCCGGATCCTGCTCTTCTGGCCCGCAAGGAGTGGTTGCGACAATCCATGCTGGTCGACTGGCCTGAATTCATCCTGCTCGGCGAATCGGTCCAGTCGGGCTACGAGGCGACCCTGACGAGCTGGCGCACCAACGTCGTGGAAGCGGTGCTCGGCTGTCGGGAAGACACCGTGATGTTCTCCCACTTCGTGCCGCTCAACGTGCTCGCCGGCAAGGCATTCGGGTCGCAGCGTGTCGCCTGCTTCAAACCCGATCACACCTCGGTCACCGTATTTGAGACACGGGGGATGCATATCCGGCTGCTCGAGCGCGGCCGCGAGATGCCGTGAGCGCGATCCCCTTTGCGCAGGCAGCCACGTGGGCCATCGCCGGCGTTGCGACCGGATGCGTGCTCATCCGACCGTGGAGGCTGCCCGAGGCAACCTGGGCCGTTCTGGGCGCGCTGTGCCTGGTGCTGTTCGCGCTGCTGCCCTGGCAGGAAGCCCTGCTCGCGATCGGCAAGGGGACGGATGTGTATCTGTTCCTCATCGGGATGATGCTGCTATCCGAGCTGGCACGACATTATGGAGTGTTCGACTGGCTGGCCGCACTCGCCGCACGGCGCGCGTGTGGATCCGCGCGGCGCCTGTTCGCGTTGATATTCGCTGTGGGCATTCTCGTAACCGCATTGCTCTCGAACGACGCTACCGCCGTGGTGCTCACTCCAGCGGTATTCGCAGCTGCGCGTACTTCAAAGGCCGAACCTCTGCCTTATCTGTTCATCTGCGCCTTTGTGGCCAACGCCGCGAGCTTCGTGCTGCCCATCTCGAATCCCGCCAACCTCGTCGTGTTCGGCACCGGCCTGCCGCCCCTTCAGTCCTGGCTGGCCCAGTTCGCGCTGCCGTCAGTCGCGGCAATCGCGGCAACCTATTTCGTACTGCGCTGGACACAGCGAGTTGCGTTGTCCCATGAGATCGCCACGGATGTCCCCGTGCCCACACTCACCCGCGCTGGCCGCTGGACCATCTGGGGAATTACGCTCTCCGCGCTGGTACTCCTTTCCGCCTCGGCTCTCAACCTGCGCCTCGGATTGCCTACGCTCGCGGTGGCTGTGCTCACCGCCGTCGCCGTTCTCCTGCATGAGCGCCAGCGCCCGTGGCGACTGTTGCGAGATGTCTCCTGGAGTGTCATCCCCCTGGTCGCGGGCCTGTTCGTATTGGTGGAAGGCTTGATTCATACCGGCGTCATCGAGCGTCTGGCGGCAGCCGTCACGGCTGGAGCGGCGGTGGCGCCCGCCAGCACTGGTTGGACGGCCGGTGTGTTGGTTGCACTCGCCTGCAAGCTCCCTGCTGGTCGCAGTCGACCTGGGGCCCAACCTATCGGTCACGGGCTCGCTCGCGACGCTGCTGTGGCTAGTGGCCTTGCGGCGGGAGGGACAACATATCGGTGCGGGGGATTTCCTGCGCGTCGGGGCGCTGGTCATGCTCCCCGCGCTCGTGCTGGCCCTCGCCGTCGTCACACGTGCCGCCTGATCCCGGCGGTCGGTTCAATCCATCAGCTTGCGCGCGAAGTAGGTCATCTCCAGCGCGCTGGTGTGCGCCTTCTCGCGCAGATTCGCGCCCGAGCCGTGACCACCCTCGGTCACCTCGTAGTACAGGTACGGAATCCTGTATTCACCGAGCCGAGCGGCGAATTTGCGTGCATGCTGCGGGCCGACCCGATCATCCTTCGTGGTCGTCCAGATGAAGGGCTCCGGATAGCGCAGACCGCGCCGGATATTGGCGTAGGGCGAGATCTTCTCCAGGAATGCGGCCTCATCCGGGTTGGAGATGCTGCCGTACTCGCCCACCCACGAGGTACCCGCCGCGATCTTCTCGAAGCGCACCATGTCCAGCAGCGGCACCTGGATGTCCACCGCATTCCACAGCTCGGGGTGCTGCGTGAACTGCACGCCCATCAGGAGTCCGCCGTTGGATCCACCCTCGATGCCCAGGCGGCGGGGGCTGGTGACGCCGCGTCCGATCAGATCGCGCGCCACGGCCGTGAAATCATCGTAGATGCGCTGGCGATGCGTCTTGAGCCCCGCCTCGTGCCAGGCCGGCCCGAACTCCCCGCCACCGCGGATGTTGGCGAGGGCGAACACACCTCCCTTCTCCAGCCACAGCTTGCCGACGTTGGCGGAGTAGAACGGTGTCAGCGAGACCTGGAATCCGCCGTATGCATTGAGAATCGTCGGGTTGCTGCCGTCGAGCTTCATCTGCTTGGGATGCACGACGAAGTACGGCACCCGTGTTGCATCGCTCGAAGTCGCTTCGAACTGCTCGACGACATCGCGTGACGCATCGAACTTCGGCGGCAGCGACTTGACCAGCACGGGTTTGTCCGAAGAGGTGTCCAGCAGCCACAGGCTGGAGGGCTGGAGGAAACCCGCCACGGAAAGGAAAGCCGTGTGACTGTGCAGATCGGCATCCGCGATGCCCACGGTGGCATTGTCCGGCAGTTCCAGGCGCACCTTCTGCCATGACCCATCCGCCTGCGGCCGATAGATGTAGCCGCGACCCCGCACATTGTCGAGAGTCGTGACGATGAGTGCATCCCTGGTCGCACCGGTCGCCTCGAGGCTCTCCCGCGGTCCCGGCGCGTACAGCAGCGTGGGTTTGAGATGCCCGGGATCCTGGAGCGCCGCGTTCAGGTCGAACGCGACCAGCGAGCCCTGCGCGAAGGTCTTGCCCGCGGCCGTCCAGTCTTCCGCCAGAGCCATGATCACCTGGCCGGCGATGAGGTTCTGGATGTCCACCTTCTTCGGGACATTGAGACGGACCACCTGATCGCCCGAGACCAGGTAGCTCTCGAATTCGAACGTGCTCAGCGGTCGCGTGATGAGAACCGCCTTGTGCCCCGCGCCATCCGTGAAGACCTGGGGCGTCACACCATAACCGCCGTCGTTTGCGGTACCGCGATACAGCTCGCGTGCGGCTGACAGAGGCTGACCGCGCGAGACGCGCTTGACGATGAACGGATAACCCGAAGTGGTCAGATCGCCGGGCGCCCATTCACGCGCTACCAACAGGGTATTGTCGTCTTCCCAGGCTACGCGCTGCTTGCCACGAGGCAGCGAGAAGCCATTTTCGGTGAAGCGCCCGGCCTTCACGTCGAACTCGCGGACCGTCACAGCGTCCTCGCCGCCGTCCGAGAGACTCAGCACGCAATGCTGCTCACCCGGTTCCGCGCAGGTGTTGTCCTTCAGGAACCAGTTGGCCTTCTCGGCTTTGGCCAGTGCATCGACATCGAGCACCGTGCTCCACTGCGGCGCATCGGTCCGGTAGCTCTCGAGGCTCGTGCGCCGCAGGATGCCGCGGACATGATCGCTGTCCTGCCAGAAATTGAAGATCGATCCATCCAGCGAGGTCGGCGCCGGAATGCGGTCCCGGGCTTCGGCGATGGCCAGCGCATCGGAGTACAGACCAGCATAGCGCGGGTCCTTCTCGAGCACGGCCAGGGTCTTGTTGTTCTCCGCATGGACCCACGCCATGGCGCGCTTGCCATCCACCTGCTCGAGCCAGATGTACGGGTCGGTCAGTTTGGCGACCGCGCTGCCGAGCACGGTTGCCGCCAGCAGAGCGATTGCGGGACGCATCCATTTTGAAGGCATGGTGGATTCCTGTTGTGGGTCGGCCTGGCACGGCGCCGGCAGCGGAGGCGGCCGGGGTTGCAACTCCTCATTCTAATCCGCGCGCCCTAGCGGCGATGCAGCGCCTCATCGGCTTGTCGCAACCAGTCGTCGCGATCGGTCGAGGCGGTCCACGCCTGCGCCGCCCCCCGGGCCCGGTCATAGGTGCTGCGTGCCTCGGCCGCGTTCCCACTCCGGGCCATCGCCTCCGCCAGAGCCAGCAGATTGGGCGGATAGTCGGGCCGCAGGGAAACCGCCCGCCGGGCGGCTTCGAGGCCTTCGTCGGTATCGCCCGGCCCCAGTGGCCACCCCGGCGCCCGGATGAGAACGAGTGCCCGGACCCGGGCAGGGCCCGCCTGGTCGTAGGTGGGGTCGGCGGATTCGGCCCGCGCCAGCGACTCGAGCATCTGCTTCAGCAGATCCACCGCACGGGTGGGATGGGCCTGTGCTTCCAGGCCAAGCGCCAGTGCGTTGCCGTAGAGACACGCGGCGGAGTTCGGCTGCAGAGCCAGGCAGGCTTGCGCATCGCGGCTCGCATCCGCAGCAAGTTCACCGCGCACGTGGGCGTCGGTCTCGTGATCACTTCGCCTGGCATTCGCCGAAATGGCGCCCGCGAGCTCCTCGACCGAACCCGAAGCCGGTGCAGCCGAGCGAGGTGGCGGTGTGGCGGAGCGAGGCCGCGGTGTCGTCGCGCAAGCGCCCAGCAGCAGGGCGCAAACGCATGCGATCCACCACTTCATTGGCCGCCCGTATGCACCGGAAGTTGCGGCAGGACGAAGCCCTCCAGCCTGAGTGAAGCCAATGCGTCATTGGCACCGGTCTCATGCCGCATCTTCAGCAACGCCGCCGTAAGACTCTTCGCGCGAGCCGCGGGCACGCGTGAATCGACCACGGCGATCAGGGCGACCGGCAGCGGCGCGGACTGCAGCACCGGTTTGAGATCCGCTGCGAACGGAAGCGTCCCGAGTGCCGCGGCCTGCGTCTGGTCGAGCAGCGCGACGAGATTCTCGCCCGCGGCCACCTTGCGCAGGGCGCTGAGTATCTGCCCCGTCTGCTGGATCCTGACATCGGGACCCAACACCCAGGCTTCCAGCGCGGAGTGCCGCACGAAATCGGGTGCATAACCGGCAGCGCTCACGATCGTGAACCCCGCAAGAGAAGCAGCACCCGAAATGCGTCCACTCTTGGCGACCAGCGTCCACCGTTGCTGAGTACCCGTACCGGCTACGTCCGCCTGAACGAGCGGCGAGAGATGCAGTTGGGCCGCACGCTCGACGAAGAACGGATATGGAACGAAGGCCAGCACGGCATCGCTGCTGCCGAGCTTGCTCAGTCCGCCCTCCTCGGTTGGATCGTAGACCGCGCCCAGCGAACCCTCGGGCCATCCCGCCGCGGACACCGCGGCCTTCGCGAACTGGTCCAGGAAGGGTTGTGCATCTGCGGCCTCGCCCGGATATCCCGGTGCGCAGAACACGAGCGTCGCCAGTGTGCCCAGAAATAAAGTGCTCATGCGTTTAGGCTATCATTCCCGGGCGCTGAGGGCCTATGCAGCCGGCACGAGCGCATAACCACATGAGTGTGCCCGCTTCGCCCCAGGTCCTGCAGATCTTTCTGCGCGTGTTGCGCCTGCGGCGCTGGATCCTCGCCCTGTTCCTCGTCCTCGGCACCCTGGGCGTGGTCGGTGCCACGCGCATCCACAACGACTCCGCCATCGAGCGGCTGGTGGTCGCCGGCGATCCCATCGCGCGCGCCACCCAGGACTTCGATCGGGTATTCCCGGAGGGTGACCAGGCACTGATCATGCTCGAGTCGGCGGACCCGCTGGGCCCGGGATCCCTGCGGGCGGCCGCGCAACTCGAACGTGCGCTCGATGCAATCCCGCACGTGGAGGCCCACAGCATCCTGACTCTGTACCGCCGCGCCGGGGGCGGCGGCTCGCAGCCCGCCGATGAAGCCGGGCGCGTGCGTGCTTTCGCCACCGGCACACCGCTGTTCAGGCGCGCGGGTCTCGTGGGGCCGCACTATCTGGGCATCGCGCTCGAATTGCGTGTGAGTTCGCCCGAACAGCGCAATCACGCTCTCGCCGCAATCAATGCACTCGTCCTGCCTCTCGATGGCAACGGCGGTCCGTTCACCGCGGCGCGCCGTGTTGGTTCACCCTGGCTCGATGCATGGCTGGAACACCAGACGGGCTCAGCCACCAAACGCTTCATGCCGTTGTTCGGGCTGTTCCTGCTCGCACTCGTTTTCATCGTGTACCGTTCCTGGCGCGCCCTCGCTGCAATCGTGGTCACCCTGGGTATCGTGGTCGCCATGGCCGTGGGGCTTGCAGCGATATTCGGGTGGTCCAACACGGTGGTGTCCACACTCGTGCCGCTGACGGTAATGGTCACGACCACCGCGACGCTCGTATACATCCACTCGCGCTTCATGGAGCCAGATGACTCACCGACGCTGCTCGAGCATCATGCGCGAGCTCTGGCCAATAAATTTCTGCCCTGCACGGCCTCCATGTTCGCCACAGCAGTGGGCTTTGCGGCGCTTGCGGTTTCCGACATCCGCCCCGTGCGTGAAATGGGTATCTGGACGGCCTGTGGGCTGGTCGTCGCGTGGCTCGGCTGCTTCACACTCTTTCCAGCCCTGCAGTCCCTGTTTCGCACCCCCTTGCGTACGGAGCGTGTGGCAGCTGGCAAACGCTTCACCCGGTTCGTGGAGTGGCTGGTTCCCGCCAGCCGCCGCTACCGCTGGGTGTTCGTCGTGGGCGCGCTGCTACTGATGTTTTGTGGCGTCGCCTCGCTGTTCGGTATTCCGGGCCGGTTCGACCCGCTCCCACTGGAGACCGACGCGCTGACCTACGTCAATCCGAGCGAGCGGATTGCTCAGGACACCCGCGAGTTCCAGCAGACCAACGGCCTGGACGTCGTTGATCTGTGGGTACGGACACCGCCAGGCCACGCGCTGGACCCTGACTTCCTGCACGCGATCGACCGTCTGGCACAGCGCTTCGAAGAGGTGCCGGGCATCACGGCGGTCGATGGGCCAACCTCGGTGTTGAGATGGGCACGCTACGTGGAATCCGGTTCCGACCGGTTGCCTGACACCCCAGGCGCCTGGAACAAGCTGGCGGAGGACCTGGAGCAGATTCTGCTGACCGAACCCGGAGCACGCAGCTACGTCGACGTCACAGACCTCGCCAGCGTGCGACTGGCCGTGCGCGGGCAGGCAGAACGCTTCGGCCGCACCGGCATGATGCGCCGATTCGTGGAGAACACCTGGCACGCCGCCCAGCAGTCCGACCCGGCGCTGCAGCAGGCGCAAGGGTTGACGGTGGGCAAGGGAGTGCTCTCCACTGAGATCACCGAACGGCTGGTGCCAACCCTGACCGAGAGCTTCGTACTCACGGCCAGCGTGATCTTCATGGCCTTCCTGTTCGTGTTCCGCAGCCCGACCGCACGGCTGATGACGATGATCCCGTCGCTGTTCGCCATCCTGGCGGTGTTCCTGGTGATGCGCGCGGCGGACATTCCGCTGAACATCGCCACCATCCTCATCGGATCCACCGTGCTCGGAGCCACCGAGAACGACCAGATCCACTTCTTCTATCACTACCAGGAAGGCCGCGCGGCCGGCACCGCTGGCGCCCTGCAACATGCCCTGTTGATTGCCGGTCGGCCCATCCTGTTCGCCACCCTGATCAACACCAGCGGTTTTCTCGCTCTGGCGCTGTCGGATCTGCCCCCCATGCGCCAGTTCGGCATCGTCTCATCCTCGGCATTCGTTCTGGCCCTGCTGGCCGACTTCAGCGCGCTCCCCGGAGCCCTGTGGATCCTCAGCCGCTTCGAGCATCGCGACACGGCGTAAGGCCGTGTCACTTTTCCGGCTGAGCGCGGGCCAGAACGAATCTCCCGCGCGGTGGACCGCTGTTAAGGCCTGCCGGCGGGCGCCGACCCAGGGCCTATCATGAGTCAGCAGGAGGTTGTATCCAGATGTCAAAGAAAGAGCTGCTGCTGGCGACCCTGGCCAGCGTGCTGTTGACGCTCTCGGTCCACGTACACGCGGCGACGACTATCGCCAAGGGTGTGTACCTGATTCCGGGAGCGGCCACCGGCGAGTCCCAGCCCGACGGCAACAGCGTCATCTTCGAGGCTCCGCAGGGGCTGATCGTGTTCGATACCGGGCGGCACACCGAACACACCCAGAAGATCATCGACTTCGCGACCCAGGCGCACCGACCGATCCGCGCCATCATCAACTCGCACTGGCATCTCGATCATGTTGGCGGCAATGTCCTGCTGCGCGCCCGCTACCCGGATGTCCACATCTATGCCAGCTCGGGCATGCAGGAGGCGCAGACGACGTTTCTCGCCCATTACCGCCAGCAGCTGGAAGCGGCGATCGCAGCCCCGGATGGCTCGCAGGGTCCGCTGGCTTCTCTGCGCGCCGAACTCGCACTGGTCGATGCCGGGCCAGCGCTGCTGCCTACCGATGTCATCGGCGCATCCGGAAGCCGGACCATCGCCGGAAGGCGCCTGGAGTTGAACCTCGAGCACGATGCCGTCACCGCCGGCGATGTCTGGATCGAGGACCCGCACAGTGGACTGCTGCTGGCGGGTGATCTCGTCACGCTGCCCGCTCCATTCCTCGACACCGCATGCCCCACGCGCTGGCAGGAATCACTCGCGCGTGTGAGCGGGCACCGGTTTCGCCTGCTGGTGCCGGGACATGGTCCACCTCTGCATCGCGAAGAGTTTGAAACCTACCGCACCGCGTTCGAACACCTGCTCGCCTGTGGCCGCAGCGACCGACCCAAGTCGGATTGCATCGATGGGTGGCTGCACGATGGAGACAAGCTCATTGCCACGACCGACCAGCGCTACGCCCGCGCCCTGAT
>Ga0335083_10004809_pt1 | contig 17162 bp, 29 predicted proteins | sample Lox_Sample_42_FD_206716 | JGI IMG/M metagenome (GOLD analysis project Ga0335083, IMG submission 206716) | Soil microbial communities from Loxahatchee National Wildlife Refuge, Florida, United States - Lox_Sample_4.2 | ecosystem: Environmental > Terrestrial > Soil > Wetlands | place: USA... | reverse complement strand
ACTACTTGAAGTAATTGGCTGGTCGCCCGCGAAATTTGCCGAAAAGCTCGGCAGGATTAACAAGCGAACAGCCCAACGTATGGCAAGCGGCGTAAACGTCACGCCAGACAATGTGCGCAATTGGTTGGTGTTTCTCGCGCAAGCGCATGTTACGATGCCCTTACCGGAGGATTGGACGCAGCCATGTCAGAGCTAGAATTCAAGGATCTGCGCTTTGAAGCTCACGACGGCACGCCGATGCCTCGGGGCCGGCCAGCGGCCATATTGAAGATCGATTCGGCCACGAAATTCGTACTTTGTGATTCGCTTAGCTACTCTGGAAATGCCCGCGATCTGCACCAGAGCATGCAGCCAGAGCATGCGTTGCCTTCTGGCGGAGGCTTATGGCTTCGCTGGCATCTGTTGCACCCACTTCTCACACCGTCGCAAGGTCGGTTATGAAAAACGTTTTGAAATGGATATTCGAGGAACTTACCGGCATCAAACTATGCCGACACGAATGGGGAAAATGGGAACCATACCTTGACGGCAAGTTTTTCCAACGCCGCACTTGTAAAAAGTGCGGCTATATCCAGGAAAAATCAGTTTAGTCTTCGGGCTCACGCCATGACATGCGCTTAAATTGAGACTGAACATTCGGGTCGGGAATATCCAAGTACCGGCCCGTAAATTTGTCATATTGAATCTCGCAGGCAGATCCCTTACGGCCGTATCGCCAATGCCGCGCCTTCCATACTCTCACGCTAGTTAAATCACGAGGCGTGTGGATGGTTATGCCAACGTCAGGCTTGTTCGCCCAATGCGCGCTACCGGCTATGTCATATGGGCCGGGAGCTTCGATGGGAGCGCCATCCTTTGGCTTCTGCAATTTGTTTGGATGAGCCACGATCCAGACATTGCAGCCATGCCGCCGTCCGAACGCACGCGCTCGCTGAAGGCAGCGGCCAATATATTGCGTCTCAGACAAATTACCCGCTGACAACTCCAACTCATTGAACGGATCAATGCACAAATCCGTCACGCCATAGCGGAGCACCGCGCCGCGCCCGCGCTCCAGCATTTGATCCATGGAAGGCGGCTCGATTTCCGCGTCGGTGCAATGGCCGATCATGCGATGCTTCAGCCACACCAGCCATGCCCTGTAGGATTCGTCGTTCAGCACCTCATAGCCGGCCGGAGCGCTACGGTTCGGCCGCACCATAGCCCCGCTTAGGATCTCCACCATCTGCATTACGAATTCATCGAACGGCTCCATCTCTGGGGAAAACACAAACCATTTACGGTTTTCGTAGCGCATGGTGTAGGCCATGATGTTCATCACGAACTGGCTCTTGCCGCTGTTCGGAATCCCCGTGATGACGATCACCCGGCCATCCGCCGGCCAATTGATTATGTTGTTCGCCGCCGCCATCCCGCTTCGCATTGTCGGCGGTGGCGGAAGCCTGCGGTAGGCCACCATCCGGTCCACGTCGATCTCTTGCACCCCATCAATCGGCCATGGCTGCGCCGCTTCAAGCGCCTCCTGCATCCCGGAAACGCCGTGCGCCTTCAGGGTGTCGTTTGCGTCCTTGCAACCTTCAGGCCATGTCACACGCCAGCAGCGGTGCCGTCCCAGCCGCCGCGCCAATTCCTCGTGCAGCCTTCCTCCAGCCGCGTCAGAATCCCCGGCCAGTACGAATTTCTTGACCTTGCCAAGTAATTCCTCATGCGTTTCAAGCGCGTCAAATCGCTTATCCTCTTGACGCTCCGGGTCATCCTCATCGCGCAGCTTGCCGGGCGAGCCATCCTTAAGCGACACGGTCTGCGTATATCCAGCCTGCCACATTGCCATAACATCAGGCTCGCCCTCCACCCACCACACACAATCGAAATCCTCGATGCCATCCACGTTGAACAGCGTGGGTAGCGCCTTGAATTCCTGCGCCATGAATTTCTTCTCTTTGACGCCACGGTATTTCCTGTTCACCACCTCGCCGCGATATTTGTACGGAAACACCACGGCATCCGATATGCCGATCTTTCCAAACTTGTGATCTGGCTTGATAAAAACGCCAAACGCATCAACCGTGTCTTCATCAATTCCTCGCGCCGCGAACCACGCATAAACATCCATCGCAGGCTTCGCAGCTTCGGCCGGGATGGGCTTTGGAGGTACATAGCAGCGTTCTTTTTGCGGCCGGGCAGCTGGCGTAGCGGCATCATGCACGCGCGCCCCGATGGTGTGCCCACAAGATCCACGATGGCAGTTTCCCGTGAAGCCTTGACCGTCAGCGTCGATTTTCAGCGAGAAGGAATCCTCATCCTTCGCCTCGCATTGAGGGCAGCGCAACCGCGACTGTGCGCCTGGATTCATCCGCTTTGGCCGGAGGCCATGCTCCAATAGCAATGCACGAAGATCGCTCATATCTCATCCTTTCTGTCTGCGATGATCCTCTTCACTATCCTGTAGACCTCGCGCGCTTCGTCGATGGTTTTGATCTCACCCGTGTGATATTGGTGCCCGATCTTCTCGCTGATCTGGCGGTAAACCTCGCCACGCCGCATGCGCTTTGTTTTCCAAATCGGGTCAAGGATTGCGTGGATATGTCCTCTGGCGTTGCGGATCTCCGGCGTCGGGATATTGCCCAGCGGTTTGTTGCCGCCAGGGTGGCAACCGACATAGTTCCTGCAGGCGGGGCAGCGCCAAAAACTCTTGTGGCTCAGGTCTGGGCGGTGCGGGTAAATGTCGATTCCGGTACAGAGTACGGCTTGCACGTCAGAACTACACCCGCAGCACCAGATGCTCGCACCGCTCATTTCTTGATCCAGTGTCCAATGTGCCAGCAATCACATTTCCGGCAATGCCAAGTGTTCATGCGCGCCCGGCGTTTTTTGGGGATTAGTCCAATAGTGGCTTCAGCGGCCTCCTGAGACGGGTATCTGTCTTTCCCGCACTCACTGACCGAGGAAGCGTCCATATCGACCTCCAGCTTCTTCTCTGTGGCTTGGCGTGGCATGTTCCAGTGGAGTTTGCCGTCGTTCATAGGCTCCACGACTCCCCTCGGTTCCTGTTTGGTTTGGATGCAAGATCCTGGCCGCGCTCTGCCGCTGATCTGCACCAGTTACGCCATGTGGCTGACCAATCCAGCTTCACGCCGTCTTTGCCCGGCTTGGATAGCCAGAAATCAACGAACCGACCCCGCACCTTCTGCGGATCTAGGCCAAGCGAAATCGCATAATCCGTTTCCGCGAGATTTGGATGCCAATCGACGTGAATCCTGCTTCCACGCGCAGATTTTTTCTCTGCGCGGCCTCTCGGTTCTTTCTCTCGGTTCTCTCTCGGTTCATCTATATTATTGCAAACGTCAGATCTGTCACCCTTCAGCGCACGAATTGTCACCCCTGGTGCGTCAGAATTGTCACCCAAGAGATCTGGCTGTTCGCACGAATTGTCACCCTCAGCAGCTTTGTCATCGAGTATTTTTTGGAGAATTAAACGACGGCGTTTCGTACGCCTGCCGCCAGCTTGTTCCTGCCATCCGTCGTCTTCAAGCCAACCCGCTTTAGTCATAAACGCGATGGCACGCTGCACGGATCTCTCGCTTTCCCCACAATGGGCCATGATGGTATCCATCGACGCGAAAATTCCTCGTCCGTCATCGCAGGCAAACGTGAACATGACGGAAGCGACGTGTTTTACGAGACTTGGAGTGCCGCAAGGCAGCGCAAGATGAAACTGCTTCATGCGGTCATAGAATGAGATTCCAGACATTTTAACATCCTTTCTTGACGGCTTTTAGTTACCGCGCTAAGGATGCCGTCGAGGTCCTAATGCGGTTCATCCTTCCCGTTAGGTTTTTTTGTTTCCTCCTTTGTTGTAAGCAAACTCAAATCCCCGGCCCATCAAGCCGGGGATTTTTTATGCCGTCTTCATCACTGGGTCAATCTCGCCCTGGTCGCATTTGCGGACGTAGGCAATCTTCAGGTGATCGGGACAGTACGACCGGCCCCATAGTGCCGGCGAGCCGCAGAAATGGAAGTCTGGCTCTTTCGGTATGCCGATAGGCCAACTGCACGGATGTTTGGAAAATTCGGGAAAGATTGGTTTTGTTGAATCTGTTGCTGGTAATGTTCCAGATTCTTGTTTCGGTTTCATTCTTGTAGCTTTTATCTGGATCATGTGGTCTGGGCGTTTATGTACTGGATTGTCTCTGTTTGGTAATCCTTGTCTCCGTGCTCGACCTAGAATCGCGCTTTTTGATAATCCTCCAAATTGCATACCTATTTGTGCCGCTGTTAGCTCTGGGTCTTTTTGTCGCCATAGTCGTTCCAGTTTTCGAGAATTTTCCAGGTTCCAAATATGGTTATTCATGTTTGCCATGTTTTTGTTCCTACTTGAAAAAATCTGCCAACTTACTGTCAAGCTGCTTTTCGAGGCGCTTTGCCTCTACTAGATCCTCCCCTCTGCGTTTCAGGAAATAAGCCTTCTGCGCGGCTCGCAACTGTGCCGCCAGATGTGCGATAGTATAGCCGACAATTAGATGTTGCTCAAACTCCCTTGTCAGCTTTTCTATTTGTTCAAGCCTAGCAATAGAAAGGTCCTGCATTATCGCCTCGTTGCCAACGTCGTTTCAAACACCCATTCCACCCCTTCGATTTCCGTCAGTGGCCGACCGTCCTTGTCTTTGAACGTCTTCCCGGCCGCTTCGATCATCGCCATGTTCGGCATCATGTACTGCCTGGGGATCTTGCTGGCGTCCAAGATCCTCGGCTTCCACTTACCACGGAGGCCGCTGGACGTGCCGTAGTCGCCGCGCACGATAGCCGGCTTCACCGCTCGCGCCGCCGCCTCTGCCGCTTCCGCCGCCTCCTGTTCTGCCATCATCTGCTGTTCAAGTTCATCGTCGGTAAGCGGTCGCCGCGCCGCCGCTTCCGCTGCTGCTTGTGCCGCCGCCTGGATGCGTGCCGCTTCCTCCTGCGCCATCCGCTTCGCCTCGGCCGCCAGATGCTCGTGATAAGCCTTCAAGAGCACCGTCAGCTTGTCGGCCACCTTGCGCATAGGATCTACCAGCTCTGCATTCAGCACGGCATCAACGATCCTTCCGCCTTTCAGAAATGGCTCTTTTGCCAGGGTGTGGACGCTGCCCGGCTTGCCGTGGCAAGCGTCAATCTCTGCCTTAAGCTGCGCCAGCCGGTCGGTGGCATTGGAGGCATCTTCTGGTTTTTTGATGCTCGGAAACGAAGCGAGCCAGCTTTCCGCCGCCTTCACCAGCTCTGCGGCGCGGTCAAATTTGAATTTGTACGCCTCCCGAAGCTGTGCCGGCAGGATCTCCAGATCCACGATCTCCGCCGGGTCGAAAGGCGGATTATTGTGATGCAGCATTTCATTCATGGTGATGGTAATCCTTCAGGGTTATAACATTCGTCGCATACGTCAAAGGCCGGAGGACGATTGGACCAGATCATCATCCATCCGCCGCCCTCACATTTCCCGCATGGGGTTTTAGTTTCTTGTTTTAGATCTTCCATCGCTTTGCGAATGGCCACGAAGTCGTTTGCAACAAACTCATTCTCCATAGATCACCTCCAAATATGCGCGTGAAAGAGTATCCAGGCTGCCGGCGCGCTCTCGCAGCTTTTCTCCGTTGTCCTTGTCCTTGGCGATCATCGACGCCGTATCGCTAGGTCCCAAGCGCTTGCGATAGACCTTCTCGGATAAATCGCGCACTGTTTCGTCGTCGTAGAGCGATGCCTTTTTTCCTTTGCCGGCCATTTAGTCTCCTATCGGTGGAATTGATTTGAGGTCTAGGGGTTTCATGGGATTTGCCCATGGGCTGTTAGGAAAAAAGCGTTTCGCGTGATCCGCCCGGGCGATCATGAAACTATATTCTTCCTCAGAGATCTTGCGGCCGAATAGCCAAATTCGCTGCAAAGTCTCGTTTAATTGAGGATCGCTATGGATCTCGGCTGATTGACCATCGTTATCGGTCGCCCACCAGCCTTCCGTGAGGTGCCCGCGCCAGATCTTTGCCGCGACCTCCGGTCCATTCTTGACCAGCTTGACGGCATAATATCCCGGCTCCGGTTTGTCCGGGTCTCGCTGCTCGCCTCTCACCCAGGCCATTTATTCCTCCCCAGCTTCCGGCGCCGAGATCAGCGCAAGAGGCTGTTCGAGAAGCTCTGTAAGCGTGCGCAATCGCGCCGCTTCACATTTAATTTGATTTTCATTTTGGCGAATCGAAGCGAAGTGCCGCCACCATTCGCCAATAGGGACTTTTGCGCCGATCCGGATTCCCTCTCCATGTTCTCCGTCGGCGCTCGCAGAACGCAACATCAGCAAAAAATCAGGTGCTCCCTCATAAGCAAAGCCGCAAATGTTTGCGAACTCCCGCATGCTGATTTCCGCGATTATACCATTTCCAGTTTTACCTAAAATCTTCACTTGTTCCTCCAAAAATGTCTCAGTGGTGCGACATTATTCTTGACGAGGCATCCGCGCAAGTGTTTTAACGCTGCGACAGAAAACGTCTGGACCCGAGAGAGGTAGGACAATGTGAAACTGAAAGATTGGCTGGATTCAATAGGTAGGACGCCCGGTTGGCTTGCTGCTGAAATGGGAATCCCGCGCTGCAAGCCCTACCGATGGATAAAGGGCGCAGAACCAAGGGCAGGGGAAATTGCTAAAATAGAGGATTTATCGGATGGAAAGGTCACGGCCATTGATCTCGCAAGTGAAGGAACATCGAATGTCAGACGAAACCCCGCAATCGGGACACAACGTACCCGACAGCGAAAAGCAAAAATACTACCGGCTGGCACTGAAGGCCAAGCAGGTGGCGGAAAAGGCCGCCGAGGAAGCAAAAAGGGCCAACGGAGCCTTTCGGGCAGTGCTGAAGGAAGCGAAGGCGGCGGGGGTGATGCCTGAAGCTATCGCCTATGCGCTGAAATGCCGCACGCTGGACAGCGACGAATTGGCGCAGCAGCAACGGGAAATCTGCCGGATGCTGGCGCTCTCTGGGGTGTGGCCGTCCATTCAGGACGATCTCTTTTCCTCTTATCTGCCTAAGGTGGACCTGACGGCCGAGACGACGGCGGACGTCGCCTACGACCATGGGCATAGCTGTGGCGTGAAGGGCGAGAACCGGGATCTCAATCCCCATGTGCCGGGCACCGACCAATGGGAAGCGTGGGACCGTGGCTGGCTATCGGGCCAGGGCGACAATGTGGCGAAGATGCCGAGCGCCAAGAAAGGCCCAGCCAAGGGGAAGAAGGCAACGCCAAAGGAAGAACCACAGGAGGAACAGGCCGGAACCGAACTTGATACGTCACACGAGCCGCCGCTCTGCGAGGACGACGCGCCGGAGGCAGCAAAGCTTTTTGACGAGTGAACACGAGGGAGGAAACAACGTGACCAAAGTATCTGAAAAACTGTTTTTTGAATTCATAAAAGCGACGGCCGTAGCTGCCGGAGAACCAGTTTCTGACGCTGAACTGCGAGAGATGATGGCTGAAATCTACGGCGGCGTGGCAGCGGGCGAAGATGAGGCGCGAAAGATAATCGAGAGCATGCGCTCCGTAATGTCGGCGCTTTTCATGGCGCTTTTGCCGATGCCCGACGAAGTTGGGCAGGCGATCCGCGAGGTTTGGGATTCCTATGACGACAACGCGACCCTAGGGCCGGTGGAAACCCAGGAAATCTGGAAGGCCGCTATCGAGGCAATTTTAAAATGACCCATGTAAAAAGAGTCTGCCTGAACAAGGCGGAAATGGCGTGCCTTGTGATGGAGGCGACGGCCGACGTAGAGCGCCCGGTGCCGGAAGCGCAACTTGCGTTTGCGATGTTTGAGGCACGCTATCCTGACGACGCACAGCTCGTAAAGAGGGTGGTCGATACCTTAACCGCTTATTTTGTCAAACAGCTTAACGAGGCCGAGGACGTTCAATGAGCCCGATTATTGGCATCGACCCAGGATCTACCGGGGCGATTGCTTTCATAGAAAATGGCAAGCTTTTCGCCATTCATGATATGCCGGTAATTGAGGTGAAGGTCGGCAAATCGATGCGCAACAGGATCTCACCTCATGGCATCCACGCTTTGCTAAAAGGCCACAACCCGGAAATGGTGGTGGTGGAGCAGGTAGGCGGCATCACTGGGCAAAGCGCATCAGCCGCCTTTACTTTTGGCCACGGAGCCGGGATTCTTGTCGGCGTCGTAGTTGGCCTCGGGTATCCGCTGACCATGCTGCCACCACAGCGGTGGAAGAAGGCGGCTGGCCTCCCAAAAGATAAGGGGGCGGCCAGGATGCGGGCGCAACAACTATGGCCTGACTTCCACAATCGTTTTTCAAGAACCAAAGATGATGGGCGCGCCGAGGCGGCTCTCATCGCGCGCCACTATTGGCAATCAGTAACCGTCAAATCAAAAGTATAGGAGAAAATTTATGAATATCGACGATCTTACTTATGGTCAAATGAAGGAAATAGCTAATCATTTTGGTCTTGGTGCGTCGCGGCAACCGAAAGAACAAACCGACAATAAATCAATCAGCCTGCCAACTGCGGTGATTGTCTGTACCGATAAGCGTGGTGTTGTTTTTGGTTACACGACAAATTACCATGGCGATCAAATCACACTCACACAAGCGCGCATGTGTCTTTACTGGTCAGCGGAAGTTGGCGGCGTTTTTGGATTGGCGGAGAAAGGTCCAACAAAAAACTGTAAGATCTCAGCAATTGCTCCATCATTAATGCTTAATGGCATAACGGCAGTTTTAAGCGTGGACGACGTAGCTGAAAAAGCGTGGCTGAACGCGCCGGTCCAAGGCCGTTAATATGCCGAAAATCCTACGAGGAAGTAAAATCATATTGCGTAGCTTCGGCGACGGCGACGGCGACGGCTCCGGATCCGGCTTCGGCTCCGGCTCCAGCTACGGCTTCGGCTCCGGCTCCAGCTACGGCTACGGCTACGGCTCCGGCGGCGGCGACGGCGACGGCGACGGCTCCGGATCCGGCTTCGGCTCCGGCTCCAGCTACGGCTTCGGCTCCGGCCACGGCTACGGCTTCGGCTCCGGCGGCGGCGTCGGCGACGGCGACGGCTCCGGATCCGGCTCCGGCTACGGCTACGGCTCCGGCGACGGCTCCGGCTACGGCTCCGGCGACGGCGTCGGCGACGGCGACGGCGACGGCGTCGGCTCTTCTAATCTAGAAAATTCATAAGGAAAATCATGTCTTATCCTTCCAACGTCCCAGCCGCACCTAAGCGCGCTGACTTTGTGCCTTTGAACAAGGTCTCCAATCTGGCCGAACTGTTCCGGCATCCTGATTTCAAGCAGCGGCTTGCCGCCGCCGTACCCAAGCACTTCAATTCCGAGCGGTTGCTGCGCACGATGGTACAGGCCGTCCAGAAGACGCCCAAACTGGCAGAGGTAAATCCCATGTCGATGCTGGGGGCCTGCATCACCCTGGCCGCGCTTGGGCTTGAGCCGAACACGCCGCTGGGGCACGCTCACCTGATTCCATTCGAGGTGAAGAAATTCAATCCGGCCACCCGGCAACGTGATTATGTCCGCACCGACGTGCAAGTCATCATTGGCTATCCTGGCTACCTCGATCTGATCTATCGCGGCGACAAGGTGGAGGCGATTCACTGCGACGTGTTCTGGCAGGACGAGGTGGAGAGCGGCGCATTTAGCTACGAATACGGCTCCAAGAAGCACCTGACCCACCGGCCGAGCGGCAAGCGCCGCGCACCCGGCGAGCAGCCGGCGGGAGCCTATATGTACGCGACCCTGAAGAACGGCGGCGAGGAATTCACGGTAATGCACCTCGCGGATCTACATGCCATCCGGGCTCGCTCCCAAGGCTTCCAGGCCGCGATGTATGCCTATGACGATGCGAAGCGGAACAACAAAGACCCCGAGAAAGACAAGAGGTATTCCGAGGCTCCATGGATCAAGCATGATCTGGAAATGTACAAGAAGACCGCCCTGCGCTCCGGCCAGAAATGGCTTCCCAAGAGCGTGGAGCTGGCTGCTGCCATCACCATCGACGGCGAGGCTGAAACCGGCGCGATGGACTTCAGCAAGATCATCGAGGGCAATCAGGTGCTGGACGGGGCCTATGAGGCCGAGCCAGTGCCGGAACTCACGGAGGAACATACAGTGCCGCTGGATATCGGAGCGAAGCAGCGCGAGGCAGAACCCGTTTCCAGCGCGCCGCGCGCCGCGCCATCTGCGGATTTGAACCGTGCAGAAAAATCGGTCAAAACGCATCATAAAAAGACTGAAAAGCCAGCAGATCCGCCAATTGCAACCGTGCAGGAAAAAGCGGTTTCTAAGGCGACCTATCCGCTGTTCAACGCCTTCGGCGAAGAAGACGACGGCCCGAGCGGACCGGCAACGGACCCGGTGGCTTTTGCCGAGCGGTTCGCCAAGGAATACAGCGATAGCGACGAGAGCGGCCAAGAGGCACTGCGCGAATTCAACGCGGACTCGGTTGAACGCGCCGCTCTGGCATCGGAGAAGGCACAAGAGATTTTGAACAATGCAATATCTCCAGCCAAACCAGCGAATTTTGAAGAACTATACGACATTCCAATCACCAAGACAGATCGAGGCGTTTGGAATCAAGTGGAGTGGGTGAAGCAGGCCAAGGCAAAAATGTCTGAAATCCAGCATCCAGAATATCTGCGCGAATTCGCCAAGGTGAACGAGGCCAAGGCCAATTCACTCAATACTACGGCGCGCACGGTTTACCATAACTATCTTGATGGATGCCTTGCGAAGCTTGGTGTTCTGCCCGAGGAACAAGAGCAAGAGCCGCCAGCCCCCGAGCAAGGCGACCCCGGATATGGAGCCGTACCGGAAAATGAAGACCCGTGGATGCTGGTCGCGCAAAAACTCACCGAGGATTTTACGGCGGCGAAAGACGTTCACGAACTTGAGGCAATATCGAAAAACGTGGCCGTGAAGGCTCAACTACGTCAGCTAAAGGAAGCGCGGCCCGATCTCGCTAACCAGCTTGAAGATTTCTATTCACGTCGCTTCGATGATCTGAAGGGAAAACATAATGCTTAAAAAACTACTTGTGACGGCTGCGCTTCTGATCGCCCCGGCGGCACATGCACAAACATGGTATGCCGAAGATAATTTCCAGCACCAATGCGCAGTGTTTTCCTGGAATGGGCTCACGACGCCGTATGAGGTAATCGCGTGGGTGAATGCCAATGGCGGCCTTGCAACACATGAAAACGTGCCGATGCCTCCGAGGAAGGAACACACGTCTGGAAGTATCATTGAGATCGTGGATATTCGGCCGGGAGCCGGCCACGAATTTGTGATCCCGTTTTTTTCGTCGGTGGACGATTGCATGGCCTATGTAATGAGCACGCATGTGGTGCCATAATGCCCCTCTCTGACGACGTGATCGCTCGGCTTACGAATGCGTTCTATAGCGAATTTCCCATGATTCGTCGTGACGATAGAACGCGCCTACTCATTGCCGAACTCGAAAAGACTCACGAAATTGTGGAGCGCCGACAGCAAGACGAGGAACGCCGCAAGCACCAAGAACGACTGCTTGAAGCGAGCCTCTATAGACTCAACGACATAATCAAAAAGGCTAGGGACTAGCCTGCCAGGATGGCCGCCGCAATACGGGGCGCGCGGCCTCCTACCTGATGCCACCATACGCTATTCTTCAGAGCATTCACCGCACCGGGCCAATCATGCACCAGCATAGCATGGAGAAATACCGGCCAATCCGACACCAGCTTGCCCGGCCCCATGTTGAAGCCAAGGTTTAGCATCTGGCGTTGCCTGACCGGAGAGAGCGTTCTCCACCACGGAATTGCCATATCGAAGTAAGCAGCGCAGCGCGCTATGTCGTTCTGGCAAAGCATCACCGCCTCATCGCTGGATAGACCGCATCCGGAAAGATTTCTGCCTATCCCAATCGTTGGATTACCAAGAACATGCGATCCAGCAGTGATCGCCATTCCTGTTTTGTCATCATAAACAAATCGCATTAGCTTTTCGTCAGTGGTGAGATCTGCTACCATTGCTGCCACGTCAAAAGTATCGGTCATGATGCTATATCTTCGAGTTGTTTCTTCAGAATGAGCGCCGGCCACAAGCATGGGCAGCACCATACGAATTCTTCCCAAGGCATTTCATATTCCACGAGATTTTCGCCGCCATAGGCCACAGTAATGGCAGGTCCCTCATTCCGCATTTCAAACTTGTAGGAAAATTGTGGATAGTTGCGCTTCCAGCGGGGAAATGAAAAAATTTGCGCGCCAAGATCATCTTTGTCTTTCATTTGCTGATCTCCAATTCCCAAACTTGCAAGACTCGCCCTGCCGCGAAGAAATCCCAGGTAGCCCATTGTTCCATTCCCCAGCTCGTACCTGAGAATGGGCCATCGTACTGATCGAGGCACACGAAATGATAACCCCACGGGCTATCGTCGCCGTCCGGTCGCCATTCGATTTGGTTCTGCTGACCTACGCGAAGATCCACACAGGCCACGCAAGCCGTGAAGCCCGATATAGTCCCGCTCACAGCCTCTCGGTTCATAGGATCAATAGGAACGACGGATCGGAGGTAGTATCCAGCAATCGGATTCTGCTGCCACCATGCGAACATTTGGTTCGGATTTGTGCCCTGGTCTGTGTAAGGATCGCCAGGGACATAGCCTGTCACGTCTGAATAAATGGAGACGGCAAGATCGTCAGAGATCGGCGTGTAATTTCCGTCGATGGCACCTTTGTGCGTCAGTACGTAGTTGATGCAGCCAGTGGGCACGCAATCGCCGCATTTGTCATTGTGCCCGGTGCAGCGTTGTATATTGCCAACGCGCCCCCAGGCCAAAGGGGGAGGACAGGCGAGCCCTGGTCGCGGATGCAGCATCGCTGGCGACCAGCTCTTGTGGACACCTAACTTCATCGCGGCGAGATCGACAGGCTGAAGTCTTGGCATTTTTCTCTCCCAATAAGCAAAAAGGCCGGGGAGATAGCCTGTCCCGGCCTTTCGTTTAGATTTTCATCGCGCTCACACGCCGCTGAGAACTTGCCGAGCTGTGCCAACAGCTTCAGGAGGTACCGTTGTCGCAGTCCCAGCCGTTAGGATACCAACAGCCGCCACAATCACCGGCATCAACGTATTCATCGCCGCCAGAACTTGGCTTAAAACCGCTGGAATGACGATGCCAGCGCCGGTGATCGCCGCCACGATGGCATTCACGTCCGTGAAAATCTGCTGGACAATGGGCTGACCAACAGATTGCGCCATTCCTGCCGCGACGGTGGAAATTAGTCCGATTGCTGAATTGGCATGGGTGAGGATACTGGCCGATACCGTGGCACTTAAGCCCATTCCCTGCGCTGCACCGACGACGACGGAAAGCCCGTTTTTGATAAGGGCAAGATCGGCAACGACCTGATTTGGAATGGTGGCGCTCGTAAGCCCCTTAAAACTCTTGCAGCCAGCGAGCCCGACAGCGGCAAGAGCCAATCCACCGCAGCCAAGTCCGAGTTTACGACGGTTCATCGAAGTTCTCCCTACTTTCCTGAGGACGGTGCCGGGGGCGACATGCCAACGGCAGCAAGTCTGGCGAGCGTGGCGCTCGTCACGCGAGCCGTGAGATCTTTTGGGGTTGTGCCGGCTACTTCAGCGGCCTTCACAAGTTGGGCGCTCACGTCGTTAAGCGCCCCGGCAACGGCATCACTCACCAACATAGGCTTGTTCTGCGCCGCTGCTGCCGTCAGGGCGTCTAGGGTAATGTCTGCCAGGGCTTGCACACCCGTCTCAACATGCTGCGCTGCTGCGGCCGTGGAAAATAGTTTGAAGTGAGAAATCAAAACCTTGCTGACCAGGGCCACAACTACCGGCATCGCCACGGTTGCGATGCCAACGGCGGCCTGCGTCAAGGAAGAAATGTCAGTCGGCGTCATTTCGTCATTCCTTTCTGCGGTGCGGTACTTGACCTATAGTACACACCTGCAAATTACGAAAGCATGCCGCGCCAGTGTGACAGGAAACTTAATGTCCTGGCGGGTTTGGATGGCGTTGAAACAAGTCATTCAGGATGCCGGAAAAGAAGGTCAGGCTGGCAAGAACGGCCGCTCCAATGAATCCATAGAGCTGATTCCAAGCTGCCCTGGTCGCGCTCTCATGCACCATTTTCTGCTCAAGAACCGCCATTCTGGCGTAGAGCGCAGCCATTTCTACTTTATGACTCTCGTCATTGCGCAAAAGCCATGCCTTCAGATCATCAATTTTTCCAATGATGCCTTCTAGGCGACCTTCCAGATAGTCCACGCCATGGTCGTTCATGATCCACTCCTACGGGGTAGCGGGTTGAACAGGCAAAGGACCGACCGTTACTGCTGGCGCTGCCGTATTCGTAGCATCTTGCGGAATAGATACATTCAATGAGCCGAGCGGCATAGCATTATCTGGATCAGCCACAACGGATTCGTTTGAAGGAACTGTTATGCTTTGCCCAGGCGTAAGGTCAATCCGATCCAGTACATAACCTTGGCTGACCGTAACTTGCGTTGCATTTCCCCGCTCATCCGGCAGCGTGATCGTGCATGTATCATTGCAGATGACAGCATAGCCATTCGGATCTGACTGCCCATACGCCGCAAAAGGCGTGAAAAAAATTAAAGTCACAATCCACAAGCGTTTCATTTTTCCCTCACGAATGCACGTAAGTGATTATAATCACACCTTGACCGCCCGTCCCACCAGATCCGACATATGCAGAAGTATACGCCCCAGACGCACCACCTCCACCATAAAGACCGCCATTTCCGCCGTCAGCACCAGAGGTAAAGGTGGCTCCGGTTCCGGCCGCAGCCGCGCCACCGCCGCCGCCGCCGCCTACTCCATCATTGCAATCTGTTCCGTTTCCGCCCAAACCACCATGGGCCGCCGACGTGCCGCCATAAGCCCCACCCCCACCACCGCCATTAGTGCCCGGACCACCGCTAGACCCGTTCGCTGCCCCACCGGTTCCTTGACCAGCCCCAGCGAAATTTCCGCCGCCGGTTCCGCCTGTTGCGGACGTGGGAGACGCACCGACTGTTCCACCGCCATTGCCGCCGCCGCCGCCACCACCACCAAAAACTGTAGGCGTGCCACCAGCCTTTCCAGCCCCATGTGGACCACCAGCACCGCCGCCGCCTGGAGGTCCATTTGTAGAATTGCCTCCAGCACCGCCGGCATATGTCGTGGTGCCGACCGCTCCCGTTGTGCTTCCTCCCGTTCCTCCGGTTGCGCCGCTTGTGTCTGTTCCGCCTCCGCCTGGATTTGCGCCAACACTAGATGCTGCCAGCGATGTTCCGTTAAACCAAGAGGCCGCGCCGACGGTCCCGACTTGGATGATATTAGTGGCTTCTGCTATTCCACCTTTACCCCCAGTTCCGACATTGTATCTATATGTGCCTCCGGAGGTTAAAGTTAGATTAGTTATGGCAGAATAGCCGGCACCGCCGCCTCCCATGCCGGCATCACCATTAGCTGCACCGCCGCCGCCAGCAATAACCTGAATCGTGTTCGTGGAAGTGATACATGCCGGGGCCGTCCACGTTCCGCTCCCAGTGGCCGTCAGAAGAACGTAATAGGTTCCCGCTGTGCATGATCCCGAGGCCGCCGGAAAGGGAATATTCAGCGTCAGGCGACCGCCGATCATGGGAACTTTCGTCACGCCAACGCCGGCACCCGGCAGAAGACCAGCAAGCGTGAAAGCAGCAATGGTCCCGGCCGCGCCAACTCCGAGCGCCCGGAGCCGCCAATCAGCCAGGGCAACCATTAATAGACTTCCATGTAGCTGATGGTATCCGTGGCCGTAGCGATGCAATCAACAGCCGTGGTTGTCGGGATTGTCATGCTTGCCCCCTGAATGGGAGGAAGCAACATGCCGCCGGCCGTAGTGACTGCCGTTCCTCCGATAAATACGGTGCCCGTGCCAACGTTCTCGATTATAAGCAATTGCCGCGCCGCGCGCGCTGCGACGAGTACCGTGGCCGTGGTGCCGCAGGCAACCTGCCCGGTGCCCAGCGTGCCAGCTCCGATTTGTTGGATGCCGACCACCTGAGTTGAGACCGAGCCAGCATTTGAGTTCACGTTCGGTTCTGTGGTAGTTGCCGTGCCAGAGATCGTGACCGCCGGGGTATTAGCAACTGCAACGGTGGAGGTACCGGTGAGAACTCCAGTAATGGCCTGCGTACCAGATGGAACAGATGTTACGGTGCCGTAAACGCCAACCGTTCCCATTGTGTTCGTTCCGGTCGCGTTCAGCACCGTCCCTGTCCCGGCCCCAGGAATAGCCGTGACCGTCCCGGAGACCGGGAAGGTTGAAGTGCCGGGAGACACGAACCATGGGCTTGTATTCGTACCTTGTGGGCCTTGCGTGACGGTTCCACCACCGCCGCCGGCCGCCGTTGAATAGCCGCCAATTCCAGTGAACAGACCACCGCCGCCGCTGATATTCAGCGTCGTGGTGCCTGAAGGTGTGATTGCCGCGAGGTTGGTAAAGGAGCTGACCGTGAATGCGATTGCGCCACCTACCGGAACTGGTGTGGCCGAGCTGGTCGCCGTTACCGCCGTCGAGGTTCCAAGATTCACGAATGCAACGGCCGTGCCAACGTTCGACACAATATCGACCGCGCCAGAAGGAAGCGCAATCTGACTGCTGGCGTTCGTGCTGACAAGCGGCGTCACGAATGTTCCGTTCGGAGTCCAGCCGGAAATCGAGGACGAAAAAGAGCCTGAGACAGGAACGGTGCCGCTGACCGCGACGGTGCCCATGGTATTCGTGCCGGTGGCGATCAGGACGGTGGAAGTGCCCGCCCCAGGGACGGCCGTTATCGTACCTGATACCGGAAAGGTGCTGGTACCAGGGCTGACAAACCAAGGCGAGGTATTCGTGCCCTGGACCCCTTGATTGACCGTTGGAGCTGAATTCAGAACGAAGGTTGAGGTGCCAGTAAGGGGCGGCTGCGACGCGCCACCGACAACAACGGTGCCCGTTCCTGCCCCAGGAATGGCGGTGACGGTACCAGATACCACCGCGCCGCCGGGCAGCGAGACCGTCGTTGTGCCCGAGACTGAAACCGTGCCAGAGACCGGAAAGGTGGACGTGCCAGGACTCACGAACCAAGGGCTGGTGTTTGTTCA
>Ga0335083_10004808_pt1 | contig 17166 bp, 17 predicted proteins | sample Lox_Sample_42_FD_206716 | JGI IMG/M metagenome (GOLD analysis project Ga0335083, IMG submission 206716) | Soil microbial communities from Loxahatchee National Wildlife Refuge, Florida, United States - Lox_Sample_4.2 | ecosystem: Environmental > Terrestrial > Soil > Wetlands | place: USA... | reverse complement strand
ATTACACACCCTTTGAATACGGCGAGGCGCGTCAGACTCTGCAATTATTGCAGCGACGTTTGCGCGTGCGGCTCGGTCGCCGGATGCGACGCGCTAAAGCTGGTCGGATCGATCTACGCCGCACGTTGCGCGCATCGATCCAGCGCGGCGGTGCCTTGATCGATCTGCAGATGCGGGCGCGCCGCCCCAAACATATCGATCTAGTCGCGCTGGCCGATATTTCGGGCTCGGTCCATTTCGCGGCTTCTTTGATGCTCGAGTTGCTTGCCGGTGCCACGGATTGTTTTCGCCGTGCGCGGAGTTTCGTCTATGTCGATCGAATCGCGTCGGCAGACTTCGAGCGCGGCCATCTCGTGATGACGCCCAACCTCGACCTTTATGCTCGGTCCGATTTCGGCCGCGTGCTCGGCGAGTTAACCAGAGATCATCTACGGCGTTTCAATTCGTCGACTGTACTAGTGATTCTTGGAGATGGGCGTAATAACCGCCGCCCCGCCCGCGCTGATCTCCTGCGTGACCTGAGTAGGCGATGCCGGATGACACTGTGGCTTAATCCTGAACCGATCGAGCGATGGGGTACGGGAGATAGTGCGATCGAGACCTACCGCAAGGTTATTGACTACCTAATACCCTGTAGAACCCTCGAAGAGCTTGCGCGCGGGCTGTCATTTATAGGCTAGCGCAACGTCGCAAAGACCGTCAGAATGCTGAGCGTGGGGTTGGGTAGAGGATGGCGGCCGGAATCTTGAGCAACGGTAAGTGCACAACTGCAAGTGCTGTGTTCGGTACTTGGGCCTGCATTCTGCTTTTCCTTGTCCTGGCGACCGCTTCCGCTTACGCACAATCATCTGCGCCGGTAGGTTCGATCAGTGCTATCCAGGGCAAAGTAACAATTACTCACGCGGGCAAGACGGCGGGTGCGGTTTTCGGTAATCCGGTACAGGTCGGCGATCGTATTGTTACCGCTCCAGCCAGCAACGTAACTGTTACTCTGTCCGATGGTACGCAGCTCGCGCTTACGGAATCGAGCGACGTGGTTTTGGATAAGGACGTGCTGAATCCTGACGGCTCGCGAGCGGATACTTCGGTTAATCTTCTGGCTGGCTCGCTCCGCTCGGTAGTGCGTCACGCTCCCGGTAATGCACCCAACTATCAGGTATACACGCCCAATGCCTCAGCGGCCGCGCGTGGTACCGATTATAAAACCGATTATTACCGCGACGTTGATCGCAAGGATCGCCGCGGCTGCCGCGAGTATACGGATGTCTCCGTCGATGAGGGCGTGGTCGAAGTCAAAAACACCAGGGATCCGAACGCACCCAGCGTAACAGTGAAGAAAGGGCAGAAGACCACGATACCATGCGGTATGATGCCCCTCTCTCCTTCACCGGCGACAATTGCTGCGATCGGGGTACTGGGAGTCGCCGGCGGCGTCGCAATCGGAATTGGTGTTTACGGTGGGACTGGTGGCTTTGGCAATCCGGAGCCTCCCACAACCTTTTCCAGATAAACCGTCGCGATTTAACTTTCGCGAGCGCTGCTTTGCTGCTTAGATTCTACGCCCTTAGAGCTTGGCCGCTTCGGCTTCGAGCATCGGGCGGAAATTCGGATGACTGATCGCGGCGAGGCGTATCGCTCGCTCGGCCAACGACCTTCCTTTTAGCTCGGCCGCGCCATATTCCGTGACGATAATATCGGCGTCGCTGCGTGGCGTCGTCACGATTCCATCGGCCAGGCGCGGCACGATCCTACTGATTGTCGCATCGCGGGCGCTGGATGGAAACGCGATGATCGATCGTCCCCGCGCCGCCAGTTGGGCTCCCCGGACGAAATCACCTTGCCCGCCAGTTCCGCCGATATACTCGCCGTTTGCGACTTCGGCGTTGACCTGGCCGGTAAGGTCCACCTCGATTGCGGAATTGATCGCGACGAACTTGTCGAGCTGGCTCAAGACTCGGGCACTGTGCGTGTGATCGTAGGTGAAGAGCCGAATCACCCGATTCTTGTGCGCGAACCGATACAACCTGTCCGTTCCTACCAGCAAGGCCGCGGTCGTGATGCCCGTATCGATTGGTTTGCGCGCGTTAGTCACGACGCCCTGTTCCATCAGATCAGCGACCCGATCGTTGATTAGACCCGAGTGGAAGCCGAGATCCCGGCGGTCACCGATCAGCGCCATCACTGCGTCAGGAATCGCACCGATACCTATCTGCACCGTCGACCCGTCTTCGATATAGCGCGCGACGTGCGTCGCAATCTGATGCTCTATCTCACCAACTGTTTGAGGCTCGACCTGTGGCAGGTGGCGCGACGTTCGCACCACATAGTCGATACGCGCTGGGTCGATCGTGCCGTCGCAATAAGTCCAAGGCAGTTGATCGTTAACCTCTGCAACTACGACCCGGGCCTTGGCGATCGCGGCCTGCGGGAAATCGTTGGCCAGCCCGAAACTGTAGTTGCCGGCATCATCTGGTTCGCTCAGCTGCACCAATACGACAGCAACCCGGAGATCGCCGCGCGCGAAGTAGCCGCTGACCTGCGAAAGATGGGTCGGGAGGACTCGCAGCAGTCCGGCACGCGAGAGCGCATGCAGATTCCCCATCGCACCGAAGCTGCTGAAGCTAAGCGTATCAGTATGTTCGAGAGTCACTGTGCGGCGTGAGCGAACGCCTGCGCAGAAAACCTCTGCGTGGCCGATCCGATGGCGTTGTTCGAGCAGTTTCTCGACGAGCGCCGACGGCTCGCCGGCGCCCTGTGCCCAGATAATCTGATCGCCGGGACGGACGATGCCGCCAAAGTCGAGCTCTTTCAGCGTGATCTCTTGCGGCATCGTCGCCTCAGCTAAGCGCGGCGAACGGCGAGGATACTGCCCTCGGCGTCGGCGGCAACGTAGACCGTGCCGTCCGGTCCGAGCGCGAGTCCCGAAAAAGCCGTGACCGGGCCAGGCAACAGTCCCGCGATACCCGAGAGGACATGCGGTACGACGCCCGGAGGCGCTCCGACGGGCAGATTAGTCGCCACGGTCGTGCGCTTGCGGGTCTTGGTCGAGAAGCAGATAAGCTCATGAGTGCCGGCGTCGAGCACGAAGAGATCGTCACCCGAGAGAGCCAGTCCATGCGGCCGATCGAGACCGCCGAGAGCTTCGCTGATTCCACCATTGACGTGGGCCACCGTGCCCTTGCCCGATTCGGCGACGTAGCAGGACCCATCGGAGGCTACGGCCAAGCCGGTTGGTCGCGACAGTCCAGTTGCTGCGACCTTGATTTCCTTGCCATCGATTACGAGCAGGCGTCCGGCTCCACCTTCGCAAACGATCACCGTTCCGCCGGGACCGGCTGCCACGCCGTAGAGCTCATTCAGGCCCTTCGCATGCTCGGTCATTTTGTGTGATACCGGATGGTAGGTCGTTACATCACCGACCGCCGTCGTTACGATCACTCCACCATCAGCCGCCGGTGCCAGGCCGCGTACGAAGCCCGGGAACTCATGATCGAACATCATGCCGACGCGATGGTGCGAGCCGTCCGGATTTACCGCTGCCATACTAATGCCGTCGGAGGCGTAAAGGACCCCGCCGCTGCAAGCGAGGCCCGCGGGTCCGCAGAAGCCGGGCTGAATCAGCCGCCGCTCGCTGCCGTCGGCCATGATTTCGGCGACACCGCCGTCGGTGAAGTGCGAGATAAAGATTCGGTCGTCGGTGGTAACTTCGAGGTTATCGATACCGGAGCGAACCTTCGCATGGACCCGCTTGGTCCTGCTCTGGATATCGATCTTGAGGATCTCGCCGGTAGCTCCCTGGGTGCTGACGATTTCGCCCTTACTGTTGATTTTGACCGCCGTCGGCAAGCCAAGATCCTTGATAAAGGGCTCGGGCGTGCCGCCCCCCACCGGGACGCGCCAGATCGCGTTTTCGCCCAGCACCGGGAAATAGATATTGCCGTCTGGTCCGAGCCGTAGCGCGTTGGGCAGCGGCAGATTATCGGCGATCAAGCGCGGGGCGCTGCCGTCGGGAAAGAGTTCCCACATCCGACCGCCCGGACGACACTCATCCATGAAGATACGATCGTTATGGACGGTCACGCCGTTAGCAGCAGTCACACCGTCCGCGATAATCCGGACGTCACCGTTTGGGCTACGCGCGCAAACTCGCTCGCTCATCACCTCGGTGGCATATAGGACTCCTTTGGAGTCGAAGGCGAGATCGTCCGGTGCGACGATGGGTCCACCCTTAGGACTGATTACGGTCACCGCGCCGCTTTTGGGATCGACGGCACTGATCTGGCTGCCGAAGGCCTGAGCGACGTAAAGCAGGCCGTCGGGTCCCATCCGCATCCCGTTGGCGCCAAAAAGCGCGCTCGGGGCCGTCACACGAGTGCAACTCCATCCGGGGGCGACCTTGGCCACCGGTCCGCTATAGCGATTTGATGTATCTGCCATTACTTTCGCCCTCCCCAGGCGCAAGAGCATCGTAGAACGTTCATCTGTTCCAGCTATTCAGCCGCACTTTCGCGTAGCGCGGGTGCAAAGGTCAAGTTTGCGTTATCGGGGGCCCGGTAATATAAGTCGAGATGGATTCGCGGTGCCGCATTTCCTTGTCCAAGCCGCGATTTCTTTCGAGGAGGGGCGAAGTGGCATCACTCGTAAACACCAGCAAAATCGGCGACGCGGCGTCGCAAGCGGAAATCAAGCGCGCGAGCCGATGGATTAGCCCCAGCCTTGTCGCGGGGTTAAGCGGCGTTATCACCATCCTGATGATCGCTGCGCGTCTATACCAGCAGAAGTACGCCTGGAGCATGGGACTCGACGCGATGTCCCCGGAATTCCAGCAGTACTGGATGAATCTGCTCTTCAGCCAGTTTGCGCTCGAAGGAGTCGCCGCGGCAGGTATCTGGAGTTATATCTGGTTCTCACGACCGCGCGATCTCGATCGGCTCGATTCCACTGAAGAACTACGCCGCCTTGGCGTCTTTCTGGCGTTAATTGCGGTTTACGTCTTTGCCGTGTTCTGGGCGGCGAGCTTCTTCGCCGAAGAAGACGCGAGCTGGCATCAGACCGTCGTGCGCGATACCTCCTTCACACCGAGCCACATCATCCTTTTCTACTGGGCCTTCCCGATTTACATCATCGTGGGCATCGCCGCTTACCTGTACGGACGTACCCGCCTCCCTCGCTTCGCCGCGCGTCACTCGATTCCGTGGGTCATTGCGGTTGCCGGACCTTTCATGCTCCTGCCGGTCGTTGCCTTCAACGAATGGGCGCATAGCTTCTGGATCCTTGAGGAGCGTTTTGCCGCCCCTGTGCACTGGTGGTTCATCGTCTTTGCGTGGGCCGGCCTCGGTCTCGGCGGTCTGCTGATGCAGGTTTGCGATTACCTCTACGAGCTGACGACGGGCAAGGCGCAGACCTACGAGGGCACTAAAGGGCCCGCGTCTGATCCGGCGCTGGAGTTCGAGCGTCAGGCTTCATAGCGCTCGGCGACGAGATCAACGATGGCGGCTGCTCCGCGCGCCCGCACCCAACCAGCGACGGTAAGTCCGGAGGCGCAACAGCGTGCCTATCGGCACTTCGATCTAGTAGTAGCGGTCATCCTGTTCTTCCTCGGGATGGCGCTCTATCACGTCGTCACGATGCTGACCGTGGGCGATTGGGACTTCTGGGCCGATTGGAAAGACAATCGATGGTGGCTTTCGTTCACGCCGGTCGTTGAACTCGCGATGCCGGCGGCGTTCGTTTATATCTTCTGGGCGCGCTTCCGACTGCCCTTCGCCGCGACCCTGCTCACGCTATGCCTCGTCACCGCGGAGTGGATTAACCGATCGCTCAACATGCACGGATGGGCCTACTATCCGCTCAACTTCATCTGGCCTGCGACGCTAATTCCTTCGGGTATCGCGATTGATTGTATCCTCGTGCTGACCGATAGCCTTCTTATCACGGGTATCGTCGGTGGCTTCCTGTGGGGCGTGATGTTTTTTCTCGGGAACTGGCCGTTGATTACCCCGTTCCTTGCGCCCGTGAATCTGCACGGCTCCCTTATGTCGATAGCGGATCTGCAGGGCTTCCATTACATCCGCACCGGGACGCCCGAATATATTCGGATTATCAATCGCGGCACGCTGCGGACTTTCGGTCAGGACCCAATCTATCTCTCGATCGCGTTTGCTGGGTTCATGTCGATCGTCGTGTATATGACTTTCCTCGGTGTGGGATGGCTCTTCGTGCGCAGCCAATTCTCCTGGCTGAAGAAGATTTGAGCGACTCATGAAGTCCCGACTCATTAGCGCGAAGCTCTTCGCCATTTCGATCCTCGCGATAGTGTGCGGAGTGCTGGGTTCGTCGGTCGCGTTTGCGCATGGTGAGCGGGCGCAGGAGCCCTCGCTGCGCCTCTCAACGATTCAGTGGTACGACACCAAGTGGTCGGCACAGACGATCGCGGTCAATCAGGAACTCGTCGTCACCGGCCGTTTCCATATCATGTCGAGCTGGCCGCTCGAGATTCCCTCACCCGAGACGCTGACCTTTCTCAATATGGGTGTGCCGGGTCCGGTCTTTATTCGTGCTGAGAGTTCCGTGAACGGCATTAACGGCGTCTCCTCGATGGCGCTGAAGCTTGGGGGCAATTACGAGTACCGCGTGGTGCTGCGCGGCCGCATTCCGGGCCGCTATCACGTCCATCCGATGCTCGACGTGCTCGAAGCCGGCGCGATTCTCGGTCCGGGCCAGTGGGTGACGGTGACGGGCAACGCCGCTAGTTTCGACGACTGGATCACGACGCTCACTGGAAAACGACTAAACCTTGCCACCTACGGATTGCGCCATGTCATCACGTGGCACCTTGTATGGGTCCTGTTAGCGGTCGTATGGCTGGTTTACTGGCTCCGCAAGCCCCTCTTGATTCCCCGTTATGAGGCAGTTCAGGCGGGCGAGGGCGATAAGCTGATCACGCGCAGTGACCGGATGATGGCGGCGGTGATGCTCGCAGCCTCAGTCGTTGTGGGAATCGTGGCGCTCTCCATCACGAGTCTCGCGAATCCGGTGACGATTCCCCTGCAATCCCATCAGACGAAAGCGCCTCCGCTCGACGAGCCTCCGGCGAATATTACTGTCACACCACAGACGACGACCTACCTAGTGCCGGGACGGACGGTGCAGTTCCGCGTACGTGTAACGAATCATCGCGATCAGCCGATCACACTCGGCGAGTTCACGACTGCCAATCTCCGCTTTCTCAATAGCGCGGTGCGCAAGCCCGATCCGGATTATCCGGCTGAGTTGATCGCCCCCGCCGGATTGACCGTCCAACCGAACCGTCCGATTGGGCCGGGCGAGAGCGTCGATCTCTACCTCGAAGCGACGAGCCCCGTCTGGGAGACCGATCGCCTTACGGCTCTGATGAGCGATCCGACGAGCCGTATCGGCGGGCTCTTTATGTTCTTCGATCCAGACGGCAAACGGTCGCTCGTTGAGTTCAGCAGCCCGATCGTGCCGACCTTCACCGGGAATCCGCAGAGCGAATCGTGATAGTTCCCGCTTTGCGCACGCGCCTCGGCATCATCCTTTGCATCCTGATGGGCGTGATTTGTCCGCGGATCGCGGCGGCTCACGGTGGCGGCCCGGGCCTCGATTACGATCCCTGCGCGCGCTACGCAGGGATCGATAATTACGTTCATTTCTCAGCCTACCAGCCGCAGTACAATCGATTCGCCGAGTATTGCGGAAGCTTGCCGCGCGGCGGAAACACGTTGCTCGTGTTCGATTTGGTGGGACCTGAACTTCTGTATGACCCGGTTGAGGTGGAAATCGTGCCTGAAGGCGGATCCCCCGCTATCTCGCTCCCGGCCAAGCGCTACCCGACCGGCGTGATCGATATCGAGACTAATCTCGACCCCGGTCATTACGATGCGTTCCTGACGATTGGCGAAGCGCCGACGGTATATCACGTTAACTTCGACCTGTCGGTCGGTTCGTGGTGGCAACCGTTGATCGCGCCATTAATTATCGCATCGCTGATTCTGCTGGGCGCGATCGGATACTGTATCTATCAAGCTCGAGCACTCGCAGGCGAAACGCGAACTTCGGCACCTGCCGCGCTACCCTCGATCAAGTCGGCCTAAAGCTCTCGCCTTGACAGCGCGTGATCGCGCGATCTAGCTTCCACCGCATACACAATCAGGGGAGATCCGATCATGGCGGAAGGTAAAGCGAAGAAAATGTGGGCACTGCCCGGTGCAGAACTGACCGCTCCGGCATCACTCCTGATGCATGGTGGTGCCGACGAGCTACTGCAGCTGCCTTGCCCCTCATTCCTTATCGAGCACCCCAAGGGTCTCGTCCTTTTTGATACGGGCTGCAACGAAAAAATCATCACCGACCCCGGATACTGGGGTGAAGCCGGCGCGGCGTTACCGATCAAGTGGACCAAGTCAGAGACCCTCGACAAGCAGATCGAGGGCGTTGGTTATAAAGCCTCCGACGTGAAGTACGTGATCCTATCGCACTCGCATCTCGATCACTCGGGCGGTCTGACCTATTTCCCGAACGCCAAGTTCCTGGTCGGGGCGAATGAACTGCGTTACGCCTACTGGCCCGATCCCGATCGCCGCTGGGCCTTTATCCTGAATGATTTCCTGCCAACGCGTGGCTATGACTGGCTCGAACTGGCGGGTGATTTCGACCTCTTCGGCGATGGCTCCGTGCAGTTCCTCCTGACGCCGGGCCATACGCCCGGCGAGTGCTCGGTGCTGGTGAACCTACCCAATCGCAAATTCCTCCTGACCGGCGACACGGCCCATCTGCGAGCCGCGGTAAATCAGGGCGCGACGATGGGAATCGACTACGATCCCACGCAGTCGATTCGCTCCTTGCAGCGCATCAAGATGATTCGCGATATCCAGGGCGCCACGATGTGGATCACGCACGATCCTGAGGACTGGAAAGAGCATCCGCATCGGATCGACTAATCAACGGGATTGAGACTCTGCGATGCCGCTGTACGAGTGCGAGTGCCAGCGTTGCGATCTGATTTTCGAGGTGCTCGCCTCGCTCAGCGAATCCGGGCTTAAGAGCTTTCCCTGCCCTGAGTGCGGCAAGAAGGCCCGCCGGATTCCTTCGGCAGCGGTCTTAGGTCGAGCGGGTAATGCCGGTGCGGATTCGGTAAGTGACTCTACCCCAGCCAATCCGTCGCGGTCCGATGTGACTAAACTCAGGGTCCCACCGCCCGCGCAAATCTGCTGGATGGATGGGCCATCGAACGCGCGCTACGCCGCTTATCTAAATGGTCGCGCCGCCGAGTACGACGATACGATGGCGGCGCGCGCCGAGTTGAAGAAAAAGCGCGGTGAACCGGAAAAGCCCGTGACCAAGAAAAAGCCGCACGGGCATGATCACGACCATTCACCGCTATCAGATCCGGGGGTCTATGCCCGCCGTCGCGCTGCCGCAGCGAAAAAGGAAAAACCTGCAGCACCAAACCGACGAGTGCACCCTAAGCCCCACCTCAATTAAGGCGGGGTGTTGGTCAGAATACCGCCCGATTCAGGCGGTCATTCGTTCGTTATCCCAAGGCTGCGAGCCCTTCAGATGGCGCCACAGCCAGAGAGCACTACTCATCAGTTCCGCTTTGACCTTGTCCCGCAAAGGGCTGATGCCTGGGGGCGTTGGATTGAGCCCCATCCGCCGCAAGTAGTAGTTCGTGCGATAAGTGTTGGCTCGGGCACTGTCGGTGAGTTGGAAATTGATCGACAGCGTGATCGATACGTTATCATGGTTCTGGACCCAATGGGGTGCGTTAACCGGAACGTGCACTCCGCATCCCGGGCGTAGCACATACTCCCGAGCGCGGCCCTGGAACTCAGGACGATAGCGTGCCGCGTTGTTATCAACGGTCCAGAAGCGCTCGATCTCTTCTTCCGGCAGAACCTCGCGGTCGTTCCTGTCGAAAATGTAGATCGTCTTCTCGCCCTCTATCTGGAGGATGAAATTGCATTCACGGTCGATGTGGTACGTCGAGATGCGGTTGGGCGATGTTATGAAGATGATCGAGTTCTCGCGCCATATCGGACGACCCCACGACCCGCCGAGCCCTTCGCGCAATTCCGTCAGACATTTGACGAGCAACTCACGGTACTCGGGATCGAGCTCTGCTCGCCGCAGGACGACCCACTTATCCTCGTATGGTAGCCGATCGAAAATGTCGGTCAGTTTATCCTCAGGACGCTCGGCTTCCTCCCATCGCTGACCGGCGGTGGAAATTCCCGCATCGACGTAGAACTCGCCAGGCAGTTCTCCCAAGTGAGCAGCGAGCCGCCGCAACCGGTCCATCGAGAAGAGGGGATGCCCGGCGATATTATGGCGCAGGAAAAATTCCTTCCGGTCGAGACTTTCTCGGAGGACGGCTGGATCGAACTCCAACCACTTCGGTTTGATGTCTTTTGCGCTATCTTCGTGAGTCATCGCCGTAATTCATCCCGCTAGATAGGTTCCACAGCTCGCCTCAATATTCTACTACAGGCCACGGTGATATCCGACATGCTAAATTCACCCTCAGCATGCTTCGGTTGGTTGATTTTTAAAGAGCAACGCGCAAAGGGGTGATCCGGCCGTTAATCCTTTTATCGTTAGGCGGCTGTGCTAAGGTGAGGGCCGAAAATCCGCAACTTCGAGGGAAGCCATGGGACCGCTTACGGGATTTAAAGTTATCGAACTGGCCGGGATCGGACCGGCGCCGATGTGCGCGATGCTGCTGTCGGACCTCGGCGCGGAAGTGCTTCGCATCGATCGGACAGCCGATGCCGGTTTGGGTATCTCGGTCGAGACCAAATACAGCCTGCTGAATCGCGGTCGTCGCTCTGTCGCTTTCGACCTCAAGAAGCCCGAAGCGACCGAAGCCTTGCTCCGCCTGATCGAAAAGGCTGATGCGCTAATCGAAGGTTTTCGTCCCGGCGTTATGGAGCGTCTCGGGCTCGGTCCGGACGTATGCCAGACACGTAATCCCAAGCTCGTTTACGGCCGCATGACCGGATGGGGTCAGGACGGACCGATGGCGTCAGCTGCTGGCCACGATATCAATTACATCGCGCTGTCGGGCGCGTTGCATTCGATCGGACGCCGCGGTGGAGCTCCAACACCTCCGCTCAACCTCGTTGGCGATTTTGGCGGTGGTGCGCTGTATCTCGCCTTCGGCGTGGTCGCTGGCCTTCTAGAGGCCCAGAAATCGGGTAAAGGACAGGTTATCGATGCTTCGATGGTCGATGGGGCCGCGTCGCTGATGACCGCCATCTACGGGATGCATGGCGCTGGAATCTGGACCGACGAGCGTGGAGCGAACATGCTCGACACCGGCGCCCATTACTATGACGTCTACGAGACCAAGGACGGGAAATACGTCTCGATCGGATCGATCGAGAAGAAGTTCTACGAAGAACTGTTGGAGAAGTCGGGCCTCAAAGCCGAAGAACTGGCACCGCAGAACGATCGCAAGTCGTGGCCCCAGATGAAGGAACGAGTGGCCGCGCTTTTCCTGACCAAGACGCGCGACGAATGGTGCAAGATCATGGAGGGTAGCGACATCTGCTTCGCTCCCGTCCTGAGCATGGGGGAAGCGCCGAATCATCCGCACAACAAGGCACGTGGCACCTTTGTCGTACGTGACGGCGTAACGCAGCCCGGTCCTGCTCCCCGTTTCAGTCGCACGCCGGGAGCGATTCAGGGTCCACCGGCCAAGCCGGGCGAGCACACTGAAGTAGCCCTGAAAGACTGGGGCTTTAGCCCGAACGATCTGCAAAAGCTGCGTTCGAGTGGGGCCATCCTATAGCCTTTAAAGACCCTTCGGCCCGGCTGTGTGAGAAATGCAACAGCCGTGCGGAATGGCTAACTACCCCGAAGCGTTGGCTCGGATTAGCACTTTCTTGCCGAGCCGAGATCAAGGCATAACTCATGCAATTGGCTGGCTCGCGATGTTACCGCCGCGGGCCAGCCTTTCTAATGTGCCGGTTGAACCGACGCCTGACGCCAAGCCCAAGGTCGCGCCCTTACGGTCTAAGCGACCGCCGTCCTGGCTTCAGTGCGAGCTATGCACACGCGCCGGCAGCTTCACTCAACGGCTCAGGCCAGTATTCGCTCGCGAAGACCATCAGGAAGGCAATCAGCAGCCGGACTCCCTGATGCTGCTATGCACGGATTGCTGCGCTCTGGTGAAGGGCGAGATCGGTGAAGATGAGTGGCGGCGGCGTACTGGTCCTGCCTCCTGAGTCCAGCGATCCATTTGAATTGAATCTCTCGCCGTAGCAAGCTCTTCAGCGCGTCAGCCAAGACGCGACTGGAGGATTCGGCTATGGGGAACCGGCTCAAGCAGGTCAGTCTTAAGGACGCATCACCCGAGGTGCGCAAGATTTATCGCGAGTTCTTCGGAGATCGCGATCCTGTTGCGCAACCGGGTACGGCAACCGGCACGCCCGGCGATTATTGGACGACCTACGCGCTAGTGCCCGATATCCTCCAGATGTCGCGGGACTCTTTGCTCACGCTGCTGCAACCCGGGCGCGTGCTCGAGCCCAAATATCGCGAACTGGCGATCCTTCGCGCCGGAATCGTAGGTGACTGCAAATTCGAATACTCCCAGCACATGAAAGTGGGCCGGATGGTCGGCTTACCCGAGGAGAAGCTCAACGCGATCAAGGGTTGGGCTACCTCGGACAAATTCGATGCGGCCGAGCGCGCGGTGATGGCCGCCGCCGACGAATTAGTTGCCCGGAACCTGATTGAAGACGCGACCTTCGCCGCGCTGAAGAGTCATTTCAGTGACGAGCAGATCCTGGAGCTGGTTTTCGTTATCGCGACGTGGCGGATGCACGGAATTATCGTCCGAGCGCTCCATCTGGAATACGACGGCGATACAACTGCCCGGATGCAGGAAGTCCCTGCTCCACCGGCTAAATAGACTCGTCGCGAACCGCGCCGCCGAACTAAGCGGATTTCTTCGCGTTATCCTGCGCGTCCATCATCTCCTGGAAAGCACCGGGCTGGGACACGTCGAATTTATGGACAATCCCGGCAATATCTAGCATCGCTTCGTGGGAAGCATGATGGTTGCTGAAGATCTCGAACGTGGTGCATCCTTCGGGGCCAGCGATATGAGGTCCGTAGAAGGTATTTGGCTCGCTGACCATCACGTCGCCGACTTTGAGAATCCGATCGCCGACGTCGAGCGTGCCCTGCACGATGACCTCGAAACGGTAGCAATCATGCGCGTGGCGCGGCAGAACCCAATTGGGCGCCATCTTGAGTGCAACCACGGTGGGCGCATCTTCTTTGCGGTCGCCCATCACGAAGTAGGCGACGCCACCGCCGGTCCCCTCCATGCTCTTGGGAATGAGTTCGAGCCCCTGCGGGCAGATTTTCCAGAACTCGGGATCAGTAATCGACATGAATGGCATTGGGGATTGCTCCTTGCAGGATTGCGGTTATCTCTCTACCGCGACTTGGGAAGCCCCAAGACGCGTTCCGCGATAATATTGCGCTGAATCTCTGAGGTTCCCGCCTCTATCGTATTCGCACGCGAACGGAGGAAATGATGCTGCCAGCGGCCGTTCTGCACCGCATATGGCGAGTCGCGCATTAGTTGGCTAGCGGGACCTTCGATTCCGATGATGAATTCCATCATCCGCTGATTCAGCTCGGACCAGGCTAGCTTGGACATCGAACCGACGGGCCCCGGATCGCCGCCCTTAAGAATCTTCGAGAAGGTCCGATACGCCGTATATTTCATCATCTCCAGATCGACATGGAACTGGGCGAGTTGCTGACGAAGCACCGGATCTTCGTTCGCGGGCCGGCCGTTGCGGATCGTCTTGCGGGCCAGCGCGACGATCTCGTCGAAGATAATCCGATAGCGCATCACGGAGGCGAGCGCGCTCGTGCCCCGTTCATTCATTAGGGTGGTGGTGGCGACGCGCCATCCTTCGTTCATCGGCCCGAGCAGATTCTTGCGCGGTACCCGCACGTCGTCGAAGAACATCTCGTTGAATTCGGCCTCGCCGGTCATCTGCCGCAACGGCTTGACGGTCAGGCCGGGCGTCTTCATATCGACCAGCAAGCACGAGATTCCACGATGCTTCGGGGCATCGGGATCGGTGCGCGCGATCAGCATGCACCATTGCGAGAGATGGGCGAGCGTGGTCCAGACCTTCTGGCCGTTGACGACGAATTCATCGCCCTTGAGTTCAGCCTTAGTCTGGAGGGAAGCGACGTCTGAGCCGGCATTCGGCTCGGAATAACCCTGACACCAGATCTCTTCGGCGCTCAGGATCTTTGGCAGGAAACGGGCTTTCTGCTCTGGAGTCCCGTGGGAAATGATCGTAGGCCCAACCATCGAAAGGCCGATAGCATTGAGGGCTCCCGGTGCACGGACACGGGCTGACTCCTCATTGTAAATCGCCATCTCGATTTGGCTCGCGCCCTGACCGCCATACTCCTTGGGCCAGGCCATGCCGAGAAAGCCGTTCTCGTACAGGCGGCGCTGCCAATCGCGCAGGAAATCGAGTTGCGACATCCCGGCCGGTCGTGCACCGACGCCGCTCTCGGCCCATCCGGGAGGCAGATTCTCACGCAGAAATTTGCGTACGCGTTCGCGGAAGGCTTCTTCTTCGGGACTGTAGCTTAGGTCCATCGATGGCTCCGGTTCGTTGCGGATTGGAGGTTACCCAACCTCGTTCATCAGCCGGATTAGTTCAGCCCGGCCCCATTCGACTTCAAAATGATGACGTCGCACCATCTGCTTCAGGCATTCGTGAATCGGCCCTTCTGACGGCGCGAGGGTGAGTGCTTCCTCGATTTTGCGCGCGACCCACTCCTCGCCGTGAATCAGCAATTGCAGGCGATCATGCAGCGTCGCGGCGGCGGCAACCTTGGCGGCAAATGGCCCTACGTTTGTGGTAGGAGTCCCACCGCTCGCCCGGATCAAATCGTCGAGTCTCTTCGCGTCGGACGTCTCGTCCTCCCGCGAAGTCTGGAGCAGCCGCTTGAGATCCGGATGCTCCACCTGACGCTCCAGGGCTTCGAGCGCGACGACGCCAGCGCGCTCCGATTCGAGCAGCAAGTTCAGCATCGCTTCGAGCTTCGCATCCACGCGCGAAGTGTAACGCGGCACGGCGAAAAATCACAAGCTGAAGGCTTTTTCCGATCGGAATCGATTCGAGAGAAAAAATCTCATCGCAAGGTTTTGCAAACCTCCTTCATCTATGGCAAAAACCCCCAGACTCCTGATTTAATCGGCGGTCTGCCGCGAATGAGCTTGGTACGAGCCGGTCGGCAGGGTACGCTAAGAGCGCAATCGCGCAAGAGAGGATTTTGCAGCTATGCCATGGACGATAACTCGGCTTTGTATTGATTGTATGGACACCGGATGTGTCAGCGTGTGTCCGGTCGATTGCATTTACGAATACGTCGGTGACGACAAGGCGAACTTCCCCAACCAGCTCTATATCAACCCCGACGAATGTATCGATTGCGGTGCATGTGAGCCGGAGTGCCCGTGGCAGGCGATTTTCGAGGAACCGGCAGTTCCCGATGTCTTCAAGGATGACGTCCCATTGAACCATAAGACATCGGAGCAGGCTGATCAGTTCAAGGTCAAAACCTTCGCCTCGAAGGAGCATCCGACGCCTGATCAAATCGCCGCGAACAAGGCGAAGTGGGGCTGGAACGAGTAGCAACTCGTAGCTAGAGGAGCGCCTCACCTTCGGCGTCTCTTTAAACTCCAGAAGGCAAAAGAAAACCGGCGTGACCCTTGGGGTCACGCCGGTTTTCTATCTTGGCTAAATGTCGGCTTCAGACGATGCGTTTTTGTCCGTGACGAAAGCCACCCTGCTCGCCGACCGATTCATTCTCTTCGCGCGGCCTGCCGCCGCGAGGTCCGCCTTCGCGCGGGCCGCTGCCACGCCCACGACGACGGTCACGGCCACCTCGTCCGCCGCCACCACCACCGCCACCGCCTCCACGCTCATCGGTGGGGACGATTTGGATTGATCGAAGGAACCCGTCGCCGGCCGATCGGGTCGTCAGCAAAGGGTCGTCTTTCAGCGCGAGATGGATAATCCGCCGGTCGCGTGGGGGCATCGGATCGAGGGTGACCGCCTGATGCTCGCGCTTGGCTTCCTCGCCCTTCGACAGCGCCATCCGATGGAGCTGTCCCCTCCGGCGCGCCCGATATGATTCGGTGTCGATTGAAATCGGCGCAGCGTCCTTGATCCGGCGTGCCAGGATGCGATTCACCAGATACTCGAGTGCGTCGAGGGTCTGGCCGTGGCGTCCGATGAGCAATCCAGAGCCGTCGCCCTTGATATTCAGTTCGAGCAATTCCGGATCGTCGTCGCGGGCGACTTCAATCTCGGTCTTCTCGCCCATCAGATCGAGGATCTGAGCGAGCACGGTCTGGCCTTCGGCCAGTTGCGCCTTCACGTCGATTACTTGGCGCGTGTCCTCAGCCTCGGCTTGTTCTTCAGCCAAAGCCTCGACGAGAACTTCTTCCTCGGCCGGCATCTCACGCGCGGCAGGCCGTTCTTCGGCTGGTAGCGGGGCCACCGGCCGTGGCGGAGGAGGTGCTGGTCGCGCAGGTGCCGGAGCTGGAGGCGTCGGACGAGCTTGAGCGCGTGGTGGCGATGGCTCGCGTGGCTTCGGCGGCGGAGCCGGTGGCGGCGACATCACTGCACTCTGTGCCACTTCCGGCGGCCGTCGGGTCACCCGTACCTTGGCCTGACGAGCTCCGAGCCCCAGAACTCCGGATCGAGGAGTGCTGAGTACTTCGATTGAAACGTCGTCAGCCTGTGCTCCCAGGCGTTCCAGCGCCTGCTGGACCGCCGCATCAACCGTTGGCGCGGTTACTTCGATAGAATCGGTCGGACTGCTCATGTGGTCGTATCTGTGTTCTGCTTGAATTCGCGATTAAGTACGAGCTGCTGGACGATACCCAGCACGTTTGAAGCAAAATAGTAAAGTGAAAGCCCCGCGGGAAGTTGCAGGAAGATGACGCTGAAGGCCAGCGGCATGAACATCATCATCTTCTGCTGACTCGGGTCAGGCTGCTTCGGCATCATCCACTGCTGCACGAAGGTCGAGACCGTCATCAGACCTACCAACACGGGAATGCCGTGACAGGTCGTGAAGGGAATC
>Ga0335083_10004807_pt1 | contig 17167 bp, 15 predicted proteins | sample Lox_Sample_42_FD_206716 | JGI IMG/M metagenome (GOLD analysis project Ga0335083, IMG submission 206716) | Soil microbial communities from Loxahatchee National Wildlife Refuge, Florida, United States - Lox_Sample_4.2 | ecosystem: Environmental > Terrestrial > Soil > Wetlands | place: USA... | reverse complement strand
AGAAGTAGTTCTTGCGCGCAAAACGCGAATACGGGCGGATCTGACAATTCAAGGCCAGCGCGGCTTTGATCGCCAGTTCGACGGCCGTCCGATTCAACACGGGAAGCGCGCCCGGCAGTCCGAGGCAGACCGGGCAGACGTTGGTGTTCGGCGGGGCGCCGAATCCGGTGGGACAGCCGCAGAAAATCTTGGTAGCCGTGGCGAGCTGAACGTGCACTTCGAGCCCGATCACCGGCTCGTATCGCGCCAGGATCTCCGGAGTCACCGCGGCGATTGCGGACAAAGACATGGTGTCCTGTCATTATAGCGGGGCGGCGCCGAGGGCACCGGATGCTACCATCGCATTTATGGCCAAGTTCAAGCCGGTGCGGGTGAAACCGAAGACGCCGGCGCGGCCGCAGGGCGCGGTCGGTTGCGTCGTGTTGATTCTCCTGATCATGTTTGGCGTGATGGTTTTTCTGTATTTTGCGATGAGATCGAATGCGAGTTGACGGGCGCGCTCCGGCCGCGCTTCGGCCGGTGGAGATCATTCCCGGTTACCTGATGACGGCGGAAGGCTCCGCGTTCATAAAGGTAGGAAACACTCACGTGCTTTGCGCTGCCAGCGTGGAAGACACTGTGCCGCAATTTCTCCGGAATTCCGGCAAGGGATGGGTCACGGCGGAATATTCGATGCTGCCGCGCGCCACGGCCCGGCGCACGGCGCGCGAGGTTACCAAGGGCCGCCCGTCGGGCCGCACCCAGGAGATCCAGCGGCTGATCGGCCGCTCCTTGCGCGCGGTGATCGACCAGTCCGCGCTGGGCGAGCGCACGATCTATGTCGACTGCGACGTGATTCAGGCGGACGGCGGAACGCGAACGGCGTCCATCTCGGGCGCGTGGGTGGCGCTGGCCCAGGCGATCAGGAAACTGCGCACCTTCGGCACGCTGAAGACGAACCCGCTGCGCGACGTAGTGGCGGCTACCAGTGTCGGCATCGTGGGCGGCACGCCGATGCTGGACCTCTGCTACGAAGAAGACTCGCAGGCCGAGGTGGACATGAACGTCGTCATGACCGGCTCGGGGAGGTTTATCGAAGTACAGGCGACGGCCGAGCATACGCCTTTCGACGACGCCCAGATGGCCGAGCTGATCGCGCTGGCGCGCGGCGGCATCGCGGGCATCATCGAAGTCCAGAAGCAGGCGGCGGGGATTTGACCAGGCTGTATTGCGCCACGGGCAACGCCGGCAAGCTGCGCGAATTCCGCATGGCCGCGCTGCACGCGCCTGTGGAGATCGAACTGCTAGGCGGATATAAGCAGCTTCCGGAGTGCATCGAAGATGGCGTGACCTTCGAGGAGAACGCTGTCAAAAAAGCCTTGCACTACGCGCCGCACGTGCCGGGTCCGCTGTTCGCGGACGATTCTGGCCTGGAGGTGGACGCGCTGGGCGGCGCTCCCGGCGTGTATTCGGCGCGTTACTCGGGGCCAGGCGCGACGGATGCATCCAACAACCGGCTGCTGCTGGAGAAGCTGAAGGGCGTTTCCAACCGCGCGGCCCGGTTCGTGTGCGCCATCGCGCTGGCGGATGGCGGGCGCGTGACCGGAGTGTATCGGGGTTCGGTGGATGGTTTCATCATCGATGAGCCTCGCGGCCTGGGCGGGTTCGGATACGATCCGCTGTTTTTCTGCCCGGCGTTCGGCTGCACGTTCGGCGAAGCCACCGCGGAGCAGAAGTTTTCGCTCAGCCATCGGGGCCGCGCTTTGCGGGCGATGCTGGCGGATCTTTTTCGTCCTGGTCAATCGACTGCTTGACTCGCAGCAGCAGGAACAACGTAACAAAGTTCAGAAGCGCCAAAAAGACCGCGACCAGATAGTGCTCCAGGGCGACGGCCGCTCCCATGGCGGCGATGTTCCAGATGGTGGCGGCGGTCGCCGTGCCGTGAACGCGATTTTCCGATTTCAGGATCGCTCCCCCGCCCACGAAGCCGATACCCGCCGCGATACCCTGCAGTACCCGGGACTGCGCGTCCATGGAGGCGCGGCCCCAACCCCCCACCAGCAGGATGAAGGCGCAACTGGCCACGGCCACGATAGGCATCGTGCGCACCCCGACGCTGTGCGCCTCTTTTTCCCGGTACCAGCCTACCGGCAGGGCCAGGAGGTACGCGAAGGCCACTTTGCCCACGTCCTCCAGTTCTTGGCTCCAGATCATCGGAGTTTCCTCACTTGTAGATGCCCGGGCAGGCGGGGAGGCCTGCCCCACTCGCCATGCTATCCTGATTCCGCGCCCCATGAAGATATCGAGTGTCCGCTCGTTTCTGCTCTCCTATCCTTTTGCGGAGCCTTTGCGCCTCCCGTTTTACGGCGGCGAGCGCACCATCCTGAAACGCGATGCAATGTTCATTCGCGTGGAGACCGACGCAGGCCTGGTGGGTTATGCGCCCGGTCCGGCGAGCGAAGGGGTGCAGCAGGCGATCACACAGGTGATCGGGCCATGGCTGGAGGGCCGCATTCTGGCGGACCCGGACGCCCTGCGCGTTCTTTTCCTCGACGGTCCGGGGAGCGACCTCGATCTCGCGAAGATCTACTGCGCGGTCGAAATGGCGCTGTACGACCTGGTGGGCAAGGCCATGGGGGTTCCGGTCAGCGAACTGATCGGCGGGCGAGTGCGCGACCGCATCCGGCTGTACGGCAGCGCGGGAATGTACATGCCGCCGGAAGGCTACGCCGCCGAAGCCGCGGCCATCAAGGCAATGGGCTTCCGGGCGTACAAAATGCGTCCCGCGCTGGGTCCGGAAAAGGACCTGGAGACCGTGCGTCTCATGCGCCAGGCGACAGGACCCGATTTCGACCTCATGGTGGACGCGCACACCTGGTGGCGCATGGGCGATCGCAGCTACTCGCACGAGACCATCGAACGGCTGGCCGGCGAAATGGCGCAGTATCATATCGCCTGGCTGGAGGAACCGATGCCGCCCGACGACCACCCGGCGTACCTGGCGCTGAAATCGAAGGACCTGGTGCCGATCGCCAGCGGCGAGCACGAACCGAATGAGGACCGGTACCTGGACCTGATCCTGACCCAGGCCGTGGACTACGTGCAGATGGACCTCTGCTGCCAGGGAGGCTATCAGCTCGGACGACGCCTGTTCGCCGAGATCGCGCGCCAGGGGCTGAGCTTTGCGTTCCATAGTTGGGGCACCTCGCTGGAGGTGATTGCGGCCGCGCACCTGGGCATCTGCTGGCCGGCGGTGGTGGTGGAGTGGCTGGAGTATCCCTGTTATTCGGCGCCGGGGCGCGCCGGGATGTACCCGTTCCCGCTGGCCGGGGAGATCCTCGAGCAGCCGCTGGAGATCGAGCGCGGCGACCTGGTGGTGCCGCGCGCGCCTGGCCTGGGCGTGGCGGTGAATGAGAGCGTGATCGACAAATACCCGTGGATTCCGGGCCCGTGGTCGTACTTCCAGATCGCGTCGCCGCCGGAGACACGGGCGGTGATGAGCGATCACAGTATTCAGTGGGCGGGGGCTGGCGGGGGAACGGCTCACTGACCCACAGGGTGTAGTTCCGTGCTCGACGCGGTCATCATCGGAGCCGGAGCGGCCGGCCTGGCGGCGGCGCAAGAACTGATTCGCGCCGGGGCAAAGGTCTGCTGTCTGGAAGCGCGCGACCGGATCGGCGGGCGCATTCTCACGGTCCACGGCGAGGCGCCGGTGCCTGTAGAGCTCGGGGCGGAATTTGTCCACGGGCGGCCACCGGAGATTTTCGAGCTGGCGGAACGTGCAGGCATCGGGCTTTACGAAACAGCAGGCCGCATGGTCGGACTTGGGGAAGAAGAGGCCGACGGCGGCAGCGTGATGGAAGAACTGTCGCGGACCGCGACCGAAGAGCACGACGAGACTTTCCAGAGCTTCCTTGACCACACCAGCTTTTCGCCGGCGGAAAAGGAGCAAGCCGCGGCGTTCGTCGAGGGCTTCAACGCGGCCCGGCGCGAGGTGATCGGCGTGGCCGGCATCGCGCTGGATCAGCAGGCCTCGGACCGCATCGATGGCGAGAGCAGCTTTCGGGTGCGCGAAGGATACGACGCGCTGATCCGTGCCCTGGCTGGAGGAGTTGACGTTCGTCTGAGCTGCCCGGTGGAGGCGATCGAGTGGAAGCCGGGCGCGGTCAAAGTCTTCATGCGCGTCGAACCGATTGAGGCGCGGCGCGCGCTGGTCACGGTGCCGCTCGGAGTGCTGCAAAGCGGGGCGATCCGGTGGAACCCCGAACCGAAGGACTCGCTGGCGGCCGCGCATGCCCTGCGCTTCGGAGATGCGTTTCGCGTAACCTTCCTGTTCGATCGGACGTTCTGGGATGAGCGGCCGGAAACCGCCGGCTTCGGCTTTCTGTTCTCTGAGGAGCCCCTCTTCCCGGTATGGTGGACGGGCAGGCCAGCGGAGCCGCGGCTGATTACCGGCTGGAGCGCGGGACCGAAAGCAGATCCGCTGATCGGACAGCCGCGGGATGCGATCGTGGCGCAGGCGTTAGCCACGCTCTCGCGGATCATGAAGACTCAGCCTCCAAATCCGCGGGGAGTCTGGTTTCACGATTGGAACGCGGACCCGTTCTCGCGGGGCGCGTACAGCTACGTACCGGCAGGTGCCCTTCCGGCGAGGCGCAAGCTGGCGGAACCGGTTGCAGACACGCTGTACGTCGCAGGCGAGGCAACCGATTTGCTTGGCTACACCGGAGCCGTGCACGGCGCCATCGCCAGCGGGCGGCGCGCGGCGGCGCAGATTCTGGGGCGGTAGGATAGGTAGCCATGAGAATAGCGATTCTGCTGCTGGCGGCGTGGTGCGCAAGTGCGCAGACCAAGGAGCGCGCACGGGAGATCGGCGTGCCCTTCGAGGGCGCCACCGGACCGCTCAACGCGATTACCGATGTGCCGGGAGTCGAGGTGGGTCACAGGACACTGATCTCCGGCGACTCCATTCGCACTGGCGTCACGGCGGTCTGGCCCCGCGGGAAGAAATCGTCCGACCCGGTGTTCGGCGGGTTCTTCTCTCAAAACGGCAACGGGGACATGACCGGCACGCACTGGCTCACCGAATCGGGATTCCTCGACGGGCCAGTGCTGATCACCAATACGCACAGCGTGGGCGTCGTGCGCGACGCGTTCCTTGCCTGGCTGGTCAAAAACAAGCGGCAGCCGGGCACCAACACGTTCGACGGCGGATTCTACACTTACCCCATCGTCGCGGAGACCTACGACGGGTTCCTGAACGACATCAACGGGTTCCACGTGAAGCCGGCCGATTTGGATTCGGCGCTCGAAGCAGCATCGGCGGGACCGGTCGACGAAGGGAATGTAGGCGGCGGTACGGGCATGGTCTGCTACGGGTTCAAAGGCGGGATCGGAACCGCGTCGCGCAAGATCGCCGGAGGCTTTACGGTGGGCGCTCTGGTGCAGTGCAATTGCGGGAGCCGCAGGCAGTTGCGGATCGGCGGGCTGCCCGTGGGCGAAGAAATCTCGGCGGGAATGCCACGCGCATCGGCGGCGCCGGGCTACCGCGAGGATACGGGCTCGATCATCATCGTGGTGGCCACGGACGCGCCGCTCTTGCCGCATCAGACACAGCGGCTGGCCCGGCGCGCGACTATCGGTCTGGCACGGACCGGTTCGACCTCGGGCAACGGGTCGGGAGACATCTTCATCGCGTTTTCGACCGCGAATCCGGGTGCCGCGGCGGCCAAGGCGGCGGCGAATGTCGCCATGATGCCGAACGACTCGTTGAACCCGGTGTTCGAAGGCGCGGTGCAGGCGGTGGAGGAGGCGATCGTCAACGCTATGGTCGGGGCCGAGACCATGAAGGGCTTCCATGGCAATACGGTATTCGCGCTGCCTCACGACCGGCTGCGCGAGGTGTTGAAGAAGTACAACCGTCTACAATGAAGTCATGGCGGACAAGTTGATCATTGCGGGACGCGAATTTGGCTCGCGCCTCATCGTGGGCACAGGGAAATATCGCAGCCACCAGGAAATGCAGCGCTGTCACGAGGCCAGCGGGGCCGAAATGGTTACGGTGGCGGTGCGGCGCGTCAACCTGACGGACCGCTCCAAGGAATCCCTGCTGGATTATATCGACCGCTCGAAGATCTTCGTTCTTCCCAATACCGCCGCCTGCTACACCGCCGACGATGCGGTGCGCACGGCCATGCTGGCGCGCGAGGTGGGGCTTTCCAACTGGATCAAGCTGGAGGTGATCGGCGACGAAAAGACGCTCTTTCCCGATAATGCCGGCCTGCTGGAAGCCACGCGCACGCTGGTGAAGGAAGGTTTCGTGGTGCTGCCCTACACCAATGACGACGTGGTGAACGCGCGCAGGCTGATCGACGCGGGCGCAGCGGCCGTGATGCCGCTGGCGGCGCCGATCGGCAGCGGCCTGGGGATTCAGAACCCGACCAACCTGCGCATCTTCCGCGAGCTGATCACCGAGGTGCCGGTGATTGTGGACGCGGGTGTGGGCACGGCCAGCGACGCCACGATCGCGATGGAGCTCGGCGCGGACGGCGTGCTCATGAACACGGCGATCGCGGCGGCGGAGGATTCGGTCACGATGGCGCGCGCCATGAAGCTGGCGGTCGAGTGCGGACGGCTGGCCTACGAAGCAGGCCGGATGGAGAAGAAGCTGTACGCCTCGGCAAGCAGTCCGATGACGGGCGTGGTGGGCCGGTAAGTCAGGCGAAGATTTCATCCACCGGGAGGATGTCGGCTCCGAACGCGGAGAGCGGGATCGAAGCGCTGGGAGAGTAAACAACCGCTGCGCCTTCCTGGCGGACCACGGATACGGTCTTTTTCTCAGGGTCAACAACCCAGAATTCGATTGCACCATTCAGGAGGCACAGGGCGGCCAACTCCTGTAGTTGACGATTGGTGTTCCACGGTGATCTGACTTCGATCACCAGTTCGGGTGCGCCGCGCAGGTTGTCATCCGGGTCAGCTGCCTCCCACCGGGCCTTCGAAATCGCGGCAACGTCGGCCGCCCGCAATTCGAACTCAGCTACAGGCCGGTAAGGGTACTCCATCCTGACGACGCCGAAATGCGCCAGCTTCGGCCCAAGCAGGAACACGAGCTGATGCTGCATTTCCACGTGGCGCATTCTCGGTCTGGTCACCGCCACCACCTCACCGTGATGCAGTTCATAGACAAGCTCGCCGTCTTCCGGCAATTGCCGGAATTGCGCGACCGTGATCAGGTCCGGAAGAGCGGCCATGATGCCTTATCTTAGCGCGGCAGACATTGTCGCGCCGTAACCTCGCCATTCGATCGTCCGCCCCACGCACCTCCCTCGTGTTACTATTCCGTTTTAATTAAGGGAGCATCCCCGTGAAAGTCTACGAAAGCAAGGACATTCGGAACGTCGGTGTGGTGGGCCACGGCGATTCCGGCAAGACGTCGCTCACCGCCGGGCTGCTCTTCACCGCCGGAGCTACCAACCGCCTCCTCCGCGTCGATGAAGGCAACACGATCACGGATTTCGACGACGAGGAGATCGCCCGCAAAATCTCGATCTCCACTGCCATTGCCGTGGCGGAATGGAAGAAAGCCAAGATCAACATCCTCGACACCCCCGGGTACAACATTTTTATCAACGACACGCGCGCTGCCCTGGTGGCGGCCGACGCGGCGCTGGTCCTGGTGGACGGCGTGGCCGGGGTCGAGGTGCAGACCGAGAAAGTCTGGGCGTTCGCGAACGATTACAAGCTCCCGCGAGCCGTCATTATCAATAAGCTGGATCGCGAGCGCGCCGATTTCCAGCGCGCGCTCGAAAGCGTGCACGAGTTCTTCGGCCGCGCGGCCGTGCCGGTACAGCTCCCCATCGGCAGCGAGCGCGATTTCAAAGGCGTGGTCGATCTCATCCGGATGAAAGCGTACACCTACGCGCCGGATGGCGACGGCAAGGGCAAGGAAGGCGACATCCCCGCCGATCTGAAAGACGCGGCGCAGAAAGCACACGAGGCGCTGGTCGAGATGGTCGCCGAAGGCAACGACGCCCTCATGGAGGAGTTCTTCGCCGAGGGTACGCTGCCGGCGGATCACATCGTCGACGGACTGAAGCAGGGCATCCGCGAGCTGCGGATTTTCCCGGTGCTGGCGGCCAGCGGATTGCACAATATCGGGAGCGACCTGATTTTGGACCTGATCGTGGAAAATTTACCCGCTCCGACGTTTCGGGAGACGCCGGCGGGCATCACCGGGCCTTCCGCGTTCGTCTTCAAGACAACGGCCGATCCCTTCGCCGGGCGCATCTCCTATTTCCGGGTCATGACCGGCACCATCAAGAACGACGCCAACCTGGTGAGCCTCAACAAGAGCGCTCCTGAGCGGCTGGCGCACTTGAGCAGCCCGCAGGGTAAGACGCTCAATCCGGTAACCGAGCTAAACACCGGGGACATCGGCGCCGTCGCGAAACTCAAGGACACGCTGACCGGGGATACCCTGGCCGAAAAAGGGCAGACCATCGCGTATCCTCCGGTGAAACTGCCTGAACCCTCGATCGCGTTTGCCATCGAAGCCAAGTCGCGCAACGACGAAGACAGGATGGGCAACGCCGTCCACCGGATCCTGGAAGAGGACCAGTCTCTGCGCTTCTACCGTGACCCGCAGACCCGCGAGTTCCTGCTCGCCGGCGCGGGCCAGCAGCATGTCGAGGTCGTCGTCAGCCGGCTAAAGAAGCGTTACGGCGTCGACGTGACCTTGAAGGCACCAAAGATTCCTTACCGGGAGACCATCCGGGGAACCGCGGATGTCCAGGGACGGCACAAGAAGCAGACCGGTGGGCACGGCCAGTTCGGCGACTGCTGGATCCGGATGGAGCCGTTGCCGCGGGGGTCGAATTTCGAGTTTGCCAACGAGATCTTCGGCGGATCCATTCCCAAGAACTTCATCCCGGCGGTGGAAAAGGGCATCGTAGAGACGGCGGCCAACGGCTACCTCGCCGGATATCCCATGGTGGATTTCAAGGTCACCGTGTACGACGGGTCGTACCACGACGTGGATTCGAGTGAACTGGCCTTTAAGCTCGCCGCCCGGAAGGCCTTCAAAGCCGCCATGTTGCAGGCGAAGCCGGCGTTGCTGGAGCCGATCATGAATGTCGAAGTCCAGGCACCGGTCGAATATGCGGGCGACTTGATGGGCGACCTCAACGGCCGGCGCGGGCGTATTTCGGGCATGGACACCAAGGGGAATACGCAGATCCTGCGCGCGCAGGTGCCCATGGCGGAAATGTTGAACTATCAGAGCGATCTGACCGCCATGACGCAGGGCCGGGCGAGCTTTACCATGGAGTTCGACCACTACGATTTCGTGCCGCAATTGCAGGCCGATAAGATCATTGCGGCAGCGAAGGCGGCCAAGACGGGCGAGGAAGAAGAAGAGGAGTAAACCGGTTATCGCCAAATTGACCGTTGCACACTGCCGTGAAGTGTTGTAGAGTTTTAGGGAGTTTGGCGGTTCGTCTGCCGCACAAGCGCTTTGTTATCATAGGTTGAGGGTACTGGATGGTCGTAGGAACCAAGACTCAGACGTCTTTTTTGCTGCTGGCGCTCGCAACCTTGATCGGTTGCGGCTACAACCAGCCCAATCGGTTTCAGATGTCGTTCCTGCCTCCGGCGCCGAAAGGCGCACCCCCGATCGACCTTCCCGATCCGCCCCCGGTTGAGCCGAACCTGTTCCTCAACACCGATCTGCCGGCGGTTCTGGCCGCCAAGCTTCCCCCGCCCACGCGGCGCACCCAGGGCGACGCACTCATGCAGCGCGCCGAGCGGCGCTACCAGGCGGGCAAGCGCAGCTACCAGGCTAAAGATTTAGTGTCCGCCCGGCGCGAGTTCGACGCGGCAATTGATCTGATGCTCGAGGCGGGCGCTCAGGATCCTGGAGATCGTCAGGAATTCGAGCGAAAACTGGATGAGATGACGGACTCGATCCACAAGTACGACTTGGCGGATCTGGGTGCGGCGGCCGGTCTGGACCAGGGTCAGTTCGAAAAAGCGCCTTTGGAAGACATCCTCCAGATGACGTTCCCGGTCGACCCCAAGCTCAAGGACAAGGTTCGCGAGCAGGTGGCGGCTACGACCTCGCAACTGCCGCTGTCGTTCAACGACGCGGTCCTGGGGTACATCAACTACTTTTCGAACCGGGGCCGGCGAACCTTGCTGAACGGGTTGCAGCGTTCCGGGAAATACCGCCCCATGATCCAACGGATTTTGGATGAAGAGGGGGTGCCGCAGGAACTCATCCACCTGGCGCAGGCCGAGAGTGGGTTTTTCCCACGCGCCATGTCGCGCAAGGCGGCGGGCGGGATGTGGCAGTTCCTCAAGTGGCGCGGAAACGAGTATGGTCTGAAACAGAGCCTGTGGACCGATGACCGTATGGATCCCGAAATGGCGACTCGCGCCGCGGCCCACCATCTGCGCGACCTCTACCAGGAGTTCGGCGACTGGTATTTAGCCATTGCCGCGTACAACTGCGGGCCGGGAGTGGTCGAGAAAGCGGTGGAGCGGACCGGATACGCGGACTTCTGGGAGTTGCGGGCGCGAGGCGTTTTGCCGGCCGAGACGACCAATTACGTGCCGATCATCCTGGCCATGACCATCATGGAGAAGAACGCGGCCGAGTATGGAATCGAAGGCTTCCCGATGGATCCGCCCCTGGAATACGACACGATTCAAACCGGCGGAACTACGAGCCTGACCTTGGTTGCCGACATCCTGGATGTGCCGGTGCCCGAGCTTGCCGACCTGAATCCGGCCAGCCTGAAGGGCAAGCTGCCCGAAGCGTACCCGTTGCATGTGCCGAAGGGCGCGGGCAACCAGGCGATGGGGGGGATGCAGTTGATTCCCGCGAACCGGCTGGATGCCTGGCGGGTGCACCGGGTTGCGGCCGGCGATACGCTGGCTTCGATCGGGAAGCGATACGGCGTCGCTCCGTCGGCGATCGTTGCCGCGAACCGGCTCGAATCGCCGCAAGCCGTGGAGGGCGATCAGTTGCTCATTCCAGCGGCGGCACGGGCGGAAGTGCCGGTGAGAAAGCCGGCGACGCCTGCCGCGCGCCGGCGTACCCCGACGTCGGCGCGGAGGACCGCGACGGCGGCGGCGCGTCCGGCGAGCAAGCCCGCGGTCACGGCGCGGGCCTCAACGAACTGAGCAACCTGCGGTAAACTTAGAAGAACCGAACCCGCGGACAGCACAGGCCTCAAGATCCGACTGAAGCCTACCCCTCCCGTCCCTCCGCGAGCAACGAAACATCCCCATGGAGTTCCGCGCAGTGGCATGGAGTTTCTTGACCAAGACTCTCGAATTCCGCCGGCCTTGGTCGTGCTTCTCCCGGCGGGCCGGCGGAAGGTCATCCAGGGTACTCTCGACGAAGCCGCCTTTGGACTCGAAATATTGACATTATCGGGATGCCGTAGAGAGCGCTCGGCCGACGAGGGGATGGGCACTATTACAGAATTCATCCTGGACTGCTGAAAGAATGGACCCACGGGCGTCGGCCAGGTTCAATTGCCACAGGCGCTCCAACACTTCAGCGAGGTGCTGTTTCGCGGCCTCACGTTGCGATCCAAGAGCGCCCTTCACTCCACAACAGGCTTGGTGAACGTCCTGCCACGCCAGTGCCTCCAGGAAGCGGAATTGTTCGAGTGGCACTTGGCCGATCTTGGATGGAGTCGTGGTCCCCATGTTGGTCCTCCAACCGCAGTATGAAACCCAAGGGGTACGGTAAACAGTTCCAGCCGTACGGGTCAGGGTGGTTACCGCCTACCGAAGTTAGCAATCGCCCAGCGGCGCAAGTAAGTGACGGCCATGGAAATCAGTGGTCACAGGAAGCGCGGGGGTTTTGACCCTTACAACATCGCTGATCGGGCGACATCGTCAACACTGCGGATAGGCTCGCCAGGCATTTCAAGCGGCGGAAACAGGAGCGCGCGGCGAAGCTACATCGCGTAAAGTAACCCGAGAATGACTGGACTCTTGACTTGAGCGTCGCACTTTCGAAATCTGGTAAGCTCAAATCAGCCAAACAACTTGCTGGAGTGGCGGAACTGGCAGACGCACGGGACTCAAAATCCCGCGCCCTTCACTGGGCATGTGGGTTCGACCCCCACCTCCAGCACCACGCCAGACCACGGGGGTCGGGCGGATTCTCTTCGCACTCAGGCCGAAGAACCTCCGCGGCTCGTGGAAAGTCAGGCTGCAGTCTAGGTTCGGACACAATATGCAAAACACCATCATCGTTTGTGGACACGGGCCGGGGATCTCGGACGCGGTGGCGAATAAGTTTGGCGGCGAGGGCTTCCAGGTCGCTCTCGTCGCGAGGAGCGCGGAAAAGTTGGAGAAGGCGCGAGATGCGCTCCAGGCGCGAGGCGTCAAGGCGGCTGCGTTTCCGACAGATCTGTCCGATCCGGACGCGGCGAAGGGCCTCGTCAAACGGGTGACGGACCAGCTTGGGCCTGTCACCGCGATTCACTGGAACGCGTATGCCAACGTTGCCGGAGATGTCATGGCCGCCGATGCCACCGCGCTCCGCACCTTGTTCGACGTGAGCGTTACCAGCCTGGTCTTGACCGTGCAGCAGGCGCTCCCGGATCTGAAGGCCGCGAAGGGAGCGGTGCTGGTCACCAACGGTGGTTTGGGATTCTTTGATCCGAAGGTCGACGCGACGGCCGTTCAATGGGGTGCGATGGGCTTGGCGATCGCGAATGCCGCGAAGCACAAGCTCATCGGCCTGCTCACTGAGAAGCTTCGCGCGGACGAGATCACCGTTGGAGAGGTAGTCGTCCTCGGGCTCGTGAAGGGCACTGCCTGGGACACGGGCAGCGCGACCATCGAGCCCCGTACCGTTGCCGGCCACTTATGGGAGATCTACTCCAGACGCGAATCCAGAGTCGTTACCGTGTCGTGATCCGCCGTGGATCACTTACCTTTTTGACCCATTCGCGCGGCCGTCGAGGGCGGCACAATGCCGTTGGAACGCAGGTACCCGGCAATATTTCCGTAGATCTCGTTGTTGTGCACCACGATGTGCAGCAGCGAGTACGTCATCTGCGGCGACGCCAAGACCTTTTGATCATCGATTCCTTCCAGAGCCGCCGCGCAATAGGCGAGTGATTCCTTCAGCGCCTGGCTCACTTCCGCCTTGTCCCTCAGGCTGGCTACCTTCTTAGCCGCTTCCGGCGCGGCTTCCCCCTTCAGCGTGGCGCAATCGCCGTAATTCCGCTCCGTCGAATGATTCAGCCATTCGGCAAAAGACATCTGTCCATCGGTCAGTTTGAAGTCGAATTTCGTGGCGGGCATCGCGTCGGCAGCGGCTTCCAGGTTCCGGCGCACGCCGTTGAAGTAGCGTTGTATGACCGTCGTCTTCAAGTTATTCTGGGCGCTCAAAAAGGCGGGCATACAACAGATGCAGAGGAGTACTTTCGTCCGCGTAGTCATAGCGCCAGCCTACACGAATCCCGGCCCTTCCTGTCAAGCGCCATGCCCGTCTTTCATCTTCTCTCCTGGTAACAGTACCTGACGGCGTCGGGGTGCAATTGAAGACTCGTGCGATCCCACAGGAGCGTTTCCGGCGGACGGCCGGCGGCCAGGCGGACTGCCTCGCCGGCGACGAATGACGGCCATGGGAAGCACTCCACAAAAATCGGCGCCGGAGTGCTCCGGGCCAGGGCGATGAGCTGATCTGTAGGGGCCGCGCGCTCGCGGAACTGGTTGCGCTTCTTGGTCCACAAATAGACCGTGTTGTGAACCAGTGCCAGGGCAAGGAATACGGCCAGCGCCCTGCGCCGGTGCGGCCAGGCGTCGCGCCAGTGGGCGGCCGCAAGCCCGAACATCCAGGCCAGGCCGGCGCTTGCAAGGTAGGTCTGCCGGCTGGGGATTCTCGTCGAGTAGGTCAGGAAGCAATACGGCACAAGGCCGATGCCGATCCACGCCAGCGCCGCCAGCGTGGGGCGCCTCATGCCGCGCGGCGTGCAGGCAAGAAGGAATACCAGGGCCAGCCAGCCCCAAATCCACAGCAGCCGGACGAAACTCTCGGGCCACGTCATCCAGAAGGGCGCCGAGAGCGAAAAGCTGCCGTCGGTGAATCGGAATGAGTTCGTGCGGCTCGCGCCGATGGATGCCAAGGCCAGGGCGCACAACGCGGCCTGCGGCCACAAGCGCTTCCAACGGTCCGGCGCCGCCAGCAGGAGGAGCGGCAACAGAATTACGGCCGATTCCTTCGAAAGCAGCGCCAGCGCGAACAGGCCGGCGCTCGCGACTTCCAGTTTCCATGCGCCGGCGGCCTCACGGTGACTCTCCAGCCAGCACACCGCCGCGGCAAAGCCGAAAAAGAACATCAGCAGCTCGCTGATCGCGGAGAACCACATGACGGCTTCCTGATGTCCTTCATGCACCGCGAAGAATGCGGCGGCATACAAGGCGCCGGCCCGCATGGGCGGCCAGGCCCGGCCGGCGGCCAACAGCAGCCAGCAATTCAGCACGTGAAGCAAGAGGCTGGCCGCGTGATAGGCCACCGGCGCAACGCCGGCTGCCGCCCACAGGACGTACATCACCCAATAGCTGGTGGAGCGCAGGCGAAACTGGGCATCCGCGAGCAACGTGGAGAGCCCTGCCGGGTTGCCCCAGGTGCGCGCCTGCGAGATGTTCGGGTAGTCGTCGGCGATCAAGCCGATGTTCAGCGATGGAGCATAGGCCAGGACAGCCAGCCCGGCAACAAAGAGCAGTTCCAGTGCCAGGGTTCGCGACGCAGGTTTCACCAGAACTTCAGTTTAGCGGGCAGGCCGGGAGCCTGCCCTGCCCCACCACCCTACGGAACCAGCACAACCGGCGCCTGCCAGTACGACGCCTTGCCGCCGGTCGGATCGATCACCGTCACCTGACAGTTGTATCGCCCGGGGTGAAGCTGGTTCAGCGCCAGGCTGAACTTGAGCGGCACGGTTTTCAGCCGGTTGTCCAGGCCTTCGGTGACCGGCAGCGGCGGCGTTTCGAACGCCTTCTGCTGCCCGCGATAGAACGTCACGAATGCCACCATCGGCTGCACCGACGGAGCTCCGGGCTCGTAGGCCTGCAGGTAGACGTACATGTCGCGGCTCTTGCTGAACACCCGCGTCACGCTCGGAATCAGCTTCTGCCCGTCCTGCACCAGCGGATTGGCCACCTGCGTCTTGTCCTTGCCCGCGGTGTACAGCGCGTCGGTGATCGGCGTGCGCTGGCTGCTCAGCACTACGCTCGAAATCGGAACGCGTTTGTCTTCTTTATTCAGGTTCGGGATCAGGAACGTAGTCAGGTACGTCCCGATGCGCCCGGTCTCGTTCTCCCGAGCCAGCACTTTGATGGTGTACTTGCCCGGCAGAAGCGTGTAGCCGGTCTCGTATGCGATGGGCTGCTTGGCAAGCTGCTGCGCGGTCTCGGCTCCGATCTTGAGATCGACCTTGTCGCGGATGTTCTGGATGGTGGAGCCGTACTCGTCCTTGATTTCGCCGATGAAGTCGATCAGCGCGCGTTCGGCGCCGCCGCGCTTCGCCAGCGCGATCTCGCTGCCCGGAATCTTCATCACCACCGGCACGTAGTATTCCGCGCGGTTCAACTGGAAGTAGTTCACCTCCATCGCGATGGTCAGGTCGGTGATGGGATCGCCCAGCATCAGAGCCTCTTCCAACTGGCGCTCCTTGTCCACCGACGTGAACTTGGTGAACTCCTTGCCGGCGAAGTAGCCCTGGCGGTAATCGAGCTTGGCGTTGGTATATTCTTTGAGCGACACGTTGACCCGGCGGAACTTGCCGTCCAGCGTCTGGTTGCTCGTGTAGTAGCCGATGATGTAGTAGCTGGAATAGGCCTTCTCGGCGTTGGTGATTCCCACCGCGAGGTCGTTGTAATCGAGCAGGGCCTTGCCGCCGGTATCCGCCGCGAGCGAATAGAGCGTGTCCTGCGACCTCTGGAAGTTGGCCATCATCGCCATCGCGCCGCCGCCGGTATACATGCCGACGCCGCCCGGCGACCCGCGTGTAGCGTCGCCCAGCGGGGCCGACGCTACCAGTCCGCGCGCGTCGATCGGCCAGAACGACACGTTGGCCCGGATGGCCGCGTTCTCGGTCGCGCGAAGCTGCGCCTGGTTGTCGAGGCCGTTCAACCGCAGGCCGCTGGCGAAGTAGACCAGAGCCTTCTTCTCGTTGAGCTGGCCCAGCATGGTCACCGCGGTCTGCAGCGCGGCAAGCTGGCGGTCGGTGTTGAAGATATTGAATTCGCCGTCGTCCTGTCCGAAGGCCGCGCCGGTATCGGGTGTGGAATCATCGGAGGAGTTCTCGTCGAGCCCCATTCCTTCGCCGGCGATCAGGTCGCCGAGGGTCGCCATGAGCGCGTCGCGATCGTCGGTGAAATCCTGCAAGACTTTCACCGCCCCGCTGGTGTACTCCATGACGGCCACCAGGTCGGCGCGCTTCACCTGCGACTTCAGGAACTTCTGCGCGGCGCTGAGCGCGCGCAACTGGTCCGGCACCGGCATGGCGGTCATGTCGAAGTACAGAACCATCAAGCGGCGGTCGCGGTACTTGATCTCTCCGGGAGCGCTGCCTTTGATCGCCGTGGCGGTGGTCCCGGGCGGCGGAAGCGTCGTGGGCTTGGGCGTTACCGGAACGCTCGGAATGGTCGCGGCGGCAACAGCAGGCGCCTCTTCTTCCAGCTTCTGGAATTCGCAGAACTTGATGGTCTGCGGTACGCCGTTTTCGGTCACCTTGAAGTCTTCGGCCTTCAATCCCTCGATGGTCTTGCCGTTCTTGTCGGTGACTGTGACCGTCTCCACCACGAGTTGCGAGTTGACCGAGAATTTGGCGATGCTGCCTTCCTGCGGAGCGGCGGCGGCCGGTTTCGGAGCGGTCTGCGGCGTCTGCTGCGCGCTCGCAGCCAGCAGGCAGGTCAGCAAAGTGGCAGTGATCTTGCGCATGGCTTAGAACCTCACCCGGAACGTCATCAGCAGGCTGCGCATGGCGTTGGCACTTGCAGGCAAACCGTACTGCGCGCTGTTGATGTTGGTGACCCAGCTTGGATAGGTCACGTGATTGAGCACGTTGGTGGCGTCGAACCGCAGGTCCGCGTTCAGGCGGTCGCCCAGTCGAAACGTGCGCGCCATCGAGGCGTTCATCGCGAATTGAGCGGGTCC
>Ga0335083_10004805_pt1 | contig 17168 bp, 12 predicted proteins | sample Lox_Sample_42_FD_206716 | JGI IMG/M metagenome (GOLD analysis project Ga0335083, IMG submission 206716) | Soil microbial communities from Loxahatchee National Wildlife Refuge, Florida, United States - Lox_Sample_4.2 | ecosystem: Environmental > Terrestrial > Soil > Wetlands | place: USA... | reverse complement strand
GGTGCTCGCCAACAGCAGGGGGATCGCGGAGCTGGCGCGCTCGCGGGGCGCGGCGCGTACACGCGTGGTCCACCTCGGCGCCGAGCTCCCCCCGCCCGCCACGGCCGCGGACCACGCCGGCCACCACTCCACCCAGCTCCGCGTCGGGCCGGCACGCCCGACGCTCGTCACCGTCGCCCACCTCGTGGCCCGCAAGCGCCACGCCGACGTGCTGCGCGCGCTGGCGGTGCTGCGCCCCCGCCACCCCACGCTGCGCTACTCGATCGTCGGCGACGGCCCCGAGCGTCACGCCCTCGAAGTGCTCGCGGCGCGTCTGGGGGTGGCCGACCGGGTCGACTTCTACGGCCAGCTCGATCCCGCCACCGCGCTCGCCCATGCGCGCGGCGCGAGCGTGTTCGTGATGCCCTCCACGGAGGAGGCCTTCGGCACCGCCTACATCGAGGCGATGGCCGCCGGCGTGCCCGCGATCGGCTGCCGCGGCGAGCCGGGCCCGGAGGAGATCGCCGCCGCCGGGGGCGGCTTCCTGCTGGTACCGCCGGGGGACATCGAGCGCCTCAGCCAGCGCATCGACGAGCTGCTGTCGGACGACCATCGCCTGCGCGAGGCCTCCGAACGCGCTCGGGCGACCGTCAGGGAGGGCTTCACCTGGGAGCAGTGCGGCGAGCACACCCTGGCCGCCTACGTCGAGGTGCTCGAGCGTGCACGCTCGGAGGAGGTGTGAGCGCGGCGGCTGCGAGGGCGGGCTCGGATTCCGGACCGACCAAGGCCGGGTCAGGGGCCGTGTTGTTCCTCACCGGCCACCTCCCGTCCTACCGCGTGGGGGCTTTCGCCCGCCTGCACGAGCGCGAGGGCATCGAGGTTGCGCTGTTCGGCGGCGCGCGCCGCCACGGCGGCCCAGACCCGGCGGCCGAGCTGCCGTTCCCGGCGCGCCGCGTAACCCCCCGCGAGCTCTACGGGCTGGCCGCGAGCGGGCGCTACAGGGCGGTGGTGTGCCCGACCGGGGGCCGCGCTGCGCTGCTAGCGGGCTGGGCGGGAGCCCGCGCGGGGCACGTCCCGCTGATCCTGTGGGCCTCGTTGTGGGCCCACCCGCGGACGCCTGCCCACGCGTTCAGCTACCTGCCGCTGCGGCACCTGTACCGCTCGGCGCAGGCGGTCGTGACCTACGGCCCCCACGTGAGCGCCTACGTGCGCGCCCGCGGCGCCGTGAACGTGTTCGAGGCGCCCCAGGCGGTGGACAACGACTTCTGGTCGGTCCCCCAGCCGGCCGAGCCGACACTGCCGGGCTGGCCGGCGGGGGCGGGCACGCGCTTCCTGTTCGTGGGACGCCCCGACCGCGAGAAGGGCCTGGCGGTGCTGCTCGACGCATGGACCCGCTCCGGCCCGCCGCCGGGCGGCGCCCTGGTGCTGGTGGGAGCATCGCCCGGTGCCGCCGCCCCGACCGGGGGCGCCGACCCCTCGATTCACGCGCTGGGCCCGCTCGATCCGGGCCGGCTGAGAGAGGTGTATGGGCACACGGACGTGCTGGTCGTACCGTCGATCCCCACGGCGAGCTTCCGCGAGCCCTGGGGGCTGGTGGTCAACGAGGCCATGAACCAGGGCGTGGCGGTGGTGGCAAGCGACGCCGTGGGGGCAGCCGCCGGAGGGCTGGTGCGCGACGGCGAGACCGGCGTCGTGGTGCCCGCCGGGGACCCCGGGGCCCTGGCGCGGGCGATGGCCGGGCTCGCCGGCTCGCCCGAGTTGCGCGGGCGGCTGGGAGCGGCGGGTGCCGGGGAGGTCGCCGCCTACACGTACGACGCCTGGGCGGAGGGCTTCGCGAGGGCGCTCGCGGGCGCCGGCGTGGCCGCCGGCTGAGACCCGCTCACTGCGGAAATCGGCGCGCACCGCAACACCGGGCCGCTGGTAGCGTTGGACAGGTCGGATGAGCGTCGGCGAACAGATCATCCTGCGCTGCACTCACGGCCAGTCGCTCAGCGGCTTCTCGCAGAGCGCCTACCGCCAGGCGCTCAAGGAACTGAGCGCGGACGCGGAAGAGTATTCGCCCTGCGCGCAGCAGATCCGCCAGGCCCAGCTCGCCGCGGCCGCCGGCCAGAAGACCGGCGCCGTCAACGCGACAACCGTGGCGGTGGCCGCCACGCCCTCGGAACTGAAGGCGATCGAGCACGCCCAGGAGCATGGCTCCGGGCCGGTTCCCGTCGGCGGCCAGGTGATCACGCCCGGGGTGGTACACGCCAACGTGTCCTCGGCCGTGAGCACGCTCCCAGACCCGGTGCTGGCGGTGCTGGCGCTGATGCTCGCGACCCTGGTCGCGCTCGCCATCAGCTTCGCCCGCAGGCGTCTCCGTGCAAGGCGCGACGGCTGAGACGCTGACGCCGGCTCCCGCCCCTGCGCCGCGCGCGCAGGACGGGCCGTGGCGGCCGTCTCCCCTGTCGGGGCGGGATCGACGGCTCCCCGGGCCGACCGTCTGGGGGGCGCTGCTCGTGTGCGGCGCCCTCTGCCTGATCACCTTCTACGCGAAGGGCGGACGACACCTCGAAACGATGACCGCCACCGAGATGGGGGTGACGATCGGCGGTGGTGTGCTGTTCGCGGCGTCCGTGCTGCTCCTGCCCGCGACGCGGCGCCGGTACGGGTCGTGGACGCTCGCGATGATGCTCGCGCTGACGGGCCTCACGGCGTTGTCGATCGCGTGGTCGGTGGCGCCGGACGCGAGCTGGCTGGACGCCTCGCGGATGCTCGCCTACAGCGGCGTGCTGGCCGGGTCGATCGCGCTCGTGCGGCTGTTCGGGGAGCGCTGGGCGGCGGTGCTCGGCGGCGTCACGCTGGCCGCCGTGGTGGTGTGCGCGTACGGACTGGCCACCAAGGTGTTCCCGTCGGGGCTCCCGGTGAACGCGCCCGCGCGCCTGCAGGAACCGTTCGGCTACTGGAACGCGATCGGCCTCACGGCGGCGATGGGGGTGATCGGGTGCATGTGGCTGGGTGCGCGCCGGCGGGGGCACGCGCTGATCAGCGCGATGGCCTATCCCGCCTGCGGCTTGCTGTTGCTGGTGCTGCTGCTGGCCTACTCCCGCGGGGCGCTGGCGGCGCTGGCCGTGGCTGCGGTCCTGTGGCTGGCGATCGTGCCGCTGCGGCTGCGCGGCGCCGCGGTGCTGCTCGCCGGCATGGCGGGGGCGGGCGTGGTGGCCGGATGGGACTTCTCGCGGCACGCCCTCAGCGGCGAAAACATCCCCCTGGCCGAGCGCGCCGCCGCCGGCCACGAGCTGGGCGCGCTGGCGCTCGTGATGGTGGTCGTGCTGGCGCTGGTGGGGATGGCGGTGACGTTCTTCACCGCGCGCCGGGCACCCTCCCCGCGCACCCGCCGCCGCGCCGGGCTGGCGCTGTGGGCGCTGGTGGCGCTGACGGTGCTGGTGCTGATCGGCGGGCTGGCCGCCAGCCACCGGGGCCTGACCGGCAGCATCTCCCACGCGGTCGGCGCGGTCACGAACCCGAACGCCAAACCTCCCCCGAACACACCGGGACGCCTGACCGCGGTGGCCAGCGTGCGCGCCCGCTACTGGAAGGAGGCGCTGCAGGTGTTCGGCGCCCACCCCGCCCTGGGGGCGGGCGCGGAAGGGTACGCGACGGCCCGCTTGCGCTACCGAAAGGCGACGCTCGTGGTGGTGCACGCCCACGGCTTCGTGGTGCAGACGCTCGCCGACCTGGGAATCGTGGGCCTGCTGGTGGCGCTCACCCTGCTCGGGAGCTGGCTCCTCGACGCCAGGCGATCGACGATGCCGCTGAACAGGCCGCCGCGCGCCTACACACCGGAGCGGGTGGGCCTGCTGACGATGCTGTGCATGGTCGTCGTGTTCGGCACCCACTCGCTGATCGACTGGACCTGGTACATCCCCGGCAACGCCTGCGTGGCGCTGCTGTGCGCGGGGTGGCTGGCGGGACGGGGACCGCTGCAACCGGCACCGCACGCGGAGACGGAATCGGCATACAAAGCCGGGGCGCAGGCCCACGACACCGGCCCGCAGGCCCACGACACCGGCCCGCAGGCCCACGACGCCGGCCCGCAGGGCCACGACGCCGGCCCGCCCGCACACCCACCGCCCGCGGGCCGGGAGGGCCCCCCGCGCTGGCGGTGGCCGGGCGGCCGGGAGGTGGACCCGCGCCTGGTGCTCGCCGGTGTGGTGGTGGCGGCCGCGTTGCTGGTGGCGTGGATGCAGTGGCAGCCGCAGCGATCCGAAGAAGCCCGCGGGCAGGCGTTGGCGCTGGCCGAAGCAGGGCACCGCCGGGCCTCCCTGGAAGCTGCACACACGGCCGTGTCCCGCGACCCCGTCTCCGCCGAAGCCCGCTTTGCGCTCGCGACGGTGCAGGCGGCGGCGGGGCTCTCGGGACGCGCCCGGGCGACGTTGCAGGAAACGGTCCGTCTGCAACCGTCCAACCCGCAGACGTGGCTCGAACTGGCGCGATACGACGTGCGTGAACACCCCCGCGCGGCGCTCAAGGAGCTGCAGGCGGCGGTGTACCTGAACCCGGAGTCGATTGCCCCCGAATCGGTCAGCGGCCCCGCCGCCCAGCCCGAATCGATTGAAATCTACAACCGGCTGGTCGAACTGATGCGCCACACCGGGCAGTAGCGCACCGGGCAGTAGCGCACCGGGCAGCAACGCGCCGGGCAGTAGCGCACCGGGCAGTAGCCGGCGTCTCAGAAGCGGGCGCGGACGGCTGCGCCGAGCAGCACGCGCGGAACCAGCGGGGGCCCGAGGCCGCCGACCTCGACTCGTTCGAAACGGAAGTCGTCGAGCAGTTGTTCCAGCGATTGCCGGGTGTAGAAACGGACGTGCTCGCCGCGGGGATCGAAATGACGCTCCCACGCGCCGGGCACCAGCGCGATCGCTGCGCGACGCAGCAAAGGATGAGCGGGTGTGCTGAGCAGCAGCCTCCCGCCGGGGCGCAGCACGCGACGTACCTCCGAGAGCCAACCGGCGGTGTCGCCCACGTGCTCGATCACCTCGCCGGCCCACACCACGTCGAAGGCCGTGTCGGGGAGCTCCCACTCGCCCCCGCAAGCGATCAGCGCGAGCTCCAGCGAGGCGTGGGCCGCCCGCGCGCGGCGCAGGGGCTCCTGGGCGACGTCGACGGCCAGCACCTCGGCGCCCGCGTCCTGCAGCTCGGCCGCGAACTGCCCTTCGCCGCAACCGAGGTCGAGCACGCGCTCACCGGGCCCCACCCGGTCGAGCAGGAAGCGCCTGCGCGCCTGCCAGTCGCTGGGCTGGAGGTTCTCGGGGAGCGCCTCCCAGACCGCCTCGTGGTAGGAGCGCGGGGGCATCGCGCGAAGGCTATGCGCACCACATGCTGCATGTTGCGTGGCAGAACTTCCCACGCTCGCGGCCAAACGATTAGGCTAGCCCGCGTGCACGGGCGGGGTGCTCAGCGAGGCCACGGGGATACGCTTTGAAGGTCGCCTTCGACACGCGGCCGGTGTCCGAACCGGACGGCATCGGCCGCTATTCGCGGTGCGTGCTGGCGGCGCTGCGGGCGCTCACATGCGACGGCGATGAGCTGATCGAGACGAACCGCCCGGCGGCGACGATGAAGACCGGCCAGGCGGACGTCCTGCACGCTCCGTGGATGGAGGGCGCAATGCTGCGCAGCCCCTGTCCCTCGGTCGTCACGATCCACGACCTCACGCAGCTGAAGCGGCGCAGCGAGGCGCTGCGCATGGGCCTGCGCCAGCGCCTTCGCCACCTCGCCGTGCAGCGGGCGGCACGCATCGTCGTCCCCACCCGGGCGGTCGCCGACGACGTCGTCGAGCACCTCGGCGTGGAACGCCGCCGGGTGGTCGTGATACCCCACGCGGCGGACCCCGTGATGAGCCCCCGCGACGAACGGGAGGTCGCATCCGTGCGCAACCGCTTCAAGCTGCCCGAGCGCTATCTGGTGTGGGTGGGGGCGCTGCAGCATCCCGATCCGACCAAACACGTCCGCGAGCTCGCCGCGACACCCAGGAGGTTGCCGCTGGTGATGGTCGGGCCGACGCGCCCGTGGGCGCACGAGCTTCCCGAAGTGACCCTCACGGGGAGGGTGTCCGACGAGGATCTGGCGGCGATTTACAGTGGCGCCCACGCGCTCGTGCTGTCCTCCGAGAGCGAGGGCTTCGGCCTGCCGGGCGTGGAGGCCCTCGCCTGCGGCACGCCGGTCAGCGCCTGCCGCGCGAGGGCGCTCGTGGAGGTGCTCGGAGAGCGGGCCACGTTCGTGCCGCGGGGTGACATGCGATCGCTGATCACCGCCGCGGAAGCAGCGAGCCGTCCCGCCCCGGCGCCCCCCGCATGGAGCTGGCAGGACGCGGCGCGGGCCACCTGGGCCGCCTACTCGGCGGCGCTCGCGGACACGCCCGTGCAGCGCAACGGCTCCCGCGAGGTGCGCCGCCGCGCGCGGCGGCCGGGCGTCGAGGGCGTCTAGCGCGGGAGCCGCACCGCGACCTCGCGCGGGTGCGATCGAGGGCCGGTGCGACCTCGCGCCGGTGCGATCGAGGGAGGCGAAGCCGCTCGGCGACCTCGCGCGGGTGCGATCGAGGGAGCCGGCCGCTCAGTAGGCGCCGCGGCGGGTGAGCACCGCCGGCACCGTCTTCAGCAGGATCGTCAGGTCGAGCGCCAGCGACCAGCGCTCGAGGTACACGAAGTCGAGGTTCACGAGATCGTCGAAGTCGAGCTCGGAGCGCCCGGAGACCTGCCACAGGCCGGTGATCCCCGGCAGCACCAGGTAGCGCTTGCGGTGCCAGTCCTCGAGCATTTCGTAGTCGCGTTCGGGTAGCGGCCGGGGACCGACGAGCGACATGTCGCCCTTCAGCACGTTCACCAGCTGGGGAAGCTCATCCAGGGAGAAGCGCCGCAGGAAGCCCCCCACCGGGGTCAGGCGGGGGTCCTCGCGGATCTTGAACAGCGCCCCGCTTGCCTCGTTGAGGTCTTCGAGGTCGCCCTGGAGCTGCTCGGCGTCGAACGTCATCGTCCGGAACTTCAGGCACGCGAACGGCCGCTGGCCGATGCCACGACGGCGCGAGCGGTACAGGGCGGGGCCCCTCGAGGTGACGCGGACCGCGACCGTGATCGCCAGCAGCAGCGGGCTCAGGAGGATCAGCAGCAGGGTCGAGCCGATGATGTCGAAGGTCCGCTTCAGCGCGAAGTCGATCCCCTCGAACACCGGGGGGCCGAGCTCGAACAATGGAAGCGACTGCCCGGGAACGAACTCGGCGCGGTGGATCAGGATCTCCATCGTGGAGGGGGCAAGCCGCACCGTCACGCCGCGCTGGTGGCAGCGGTCCACGAGCTCGACGGCATCGTCCTTGGGGAAGTCGGAGTCGGCGATGATCACCTCGTCCACGCGCGTGCGGTCGAGTACCTGCTCGAGATCCGCGAGCGTGCCGAGCGATTCCAGGCCGTTGGCGTCCAGCGGCTGGGGCGAGAGGAAGCCGAGCACCTCGGTGGGCAGGTGGGAGCCCGAGCGCAGCGCCTCCGCCACCTCTCCGATCTGCCGGCCGCGGCCCACGAGCACCGCCCGGCGCTGGTGGCCGGCCGCCTTCATCACCTCGTCGGTGACGCGGTCGAACACCGCGCGCCCCGCGGACACGTACACGATCGCGAACAGCAGCGAGCTCCAGAACAGGTAGTAGCTGGAGAAGTGTTCGCCGTTGACGACGGCGAAGATCAGGGCCACGAACGCCACCTGGAACAGCGAGCCGACGATGCGGGGGAGCCCCGGTCGCTGGGCGCGCTCGGCGTACAGGCCGGAGCGGGCGAACAGCAGCGCCGTCAAGAGGTAGGCGAACGGCAGGAATTCCTCCGTGCCGTTGATCGAGTTCTGGGCGTCGACGGTGCCGTGCACGGCTTCCTTGAGCACGAGCGCGGTGAAGATCGCGAGCGCCACCCCTGCGAAGTCGAGCGCCAGCAGGGCGATGACACGCGCGCCACGCCCAAGCGTCGAGGCGCGCGCGAGGAACGAGAGCGCGGGCGGACGCTTGCGGCGGATGTCGCGCTCGCCGACGTGCCCGGGCAGCGCACCGGCGAGCGCCGGCTGGGCCGAGCCACGGGGACCCCTCGCCGGCCAGCCCTCCTCGGGCACCCCCTCGGCGTCGCGCCGGAAGCGGGGTGACCGCGTCAGCGGGGGATTCGAAGTGCCGCGTCCCCCCCTGGCCGGTGGAGCCGACGTTCCTGCTCTACCTGAACGCATCTCGCCTGCCACAACACCTCACCCTCTCACATGGAGCGGTCCCGTCGTCGGCGCGTCGTGGCGCCTAGACGGCTGTTCGGGCGTCCTACTGTGAGCTGCCGCCCAACAGGATCTCGACCCCGGAGTCCTCGATCGTGCGCCTCAGACCCTCCCGCAGCGGCACCTCCGGTGCCCACCCCAGCAGCTCCTTCGCGAGGGTGATGTCGGGACGGCGCTGGCGCGGATCGTCCACGGGGAGGGCCTCGAACACGATCTCCGAGCTCGACCCTGTCAGCTCTTTCACCGTCTCGGCGAGTTCGAGCAGCGTGAACTCGTCGGGGTTGCCGATGTTCACAGGATCGTGGTACCCGGACTCGGCCAGGGCTATCAGCCCCCTAATCAGATCGCTGACGTAACAGAAGGAGCGCGTCTGGCTGCCGTCGCCGAACACCGTCAGCGGCCGGTTGGCCAGCGCCTGGCGCAGGAAGGTGGGGATCGCGCGGCCGTCGTGGGGTCTCATCTTGGGGCCATAGGTATTGTGAGCGGCCACGCCCGTTCCCGCCCAGAAGTTTTCGAGCCCCGGAACCGAGAAGTCGTAGACGAGCGGGGTGGCCGCGATCTCGTCGATGGCGGTGACGACGGCCCACACGAGATCGCCCGTCACGCGCGCATTCAGTCGCTGACTGACGCCGCCGTCCCACTCGAGGATGTTCCACGGCGAGACGTTGCACAGCGTGATGGTCCAAAACGGGTACGGACGGTCTCCGGTCTTCTTGCGGATGTAGGTGTTGTAGTGACCGACCGAGGGCACGAGCCCGAAGCGGGCCAGCGCGACGATCAGGTCGTCCTTCAGCTCATCGCTCACCGTCACGAACGCGTGGCGGATGCCCTCCTCGAGGCGCTGCCCCGTATGCACTCCGTCGCCCTCGCGGTAGCCCTCGAGGAACCACTTCAGGCGTTCCAGCGGTAGCCCAAGGATCCACCCCGGGATCCGCTTGCGGTTGCCACCGAAGCCGAGGTGGTCCATCAACCGCACCAGCAGCTTGGAGTGGATGTAGATGGAGGCGGCACGACCCTCGTTTGCCGCAGCCCAAACCACGTGCAGGCCGAGCTCCCCTTCGATGATCGCCTGCGCTCGACGCAGGACGGGCTCCTCGCACGAGATCGACATGGATGCGTTCTTGTCACGCTCGTGGATGCAGCCCTCGGCGACCCACAGCCCGAGCAGCCAAAGCAGCTCATCGCTGATTGGGATCCGTGCCGGCAGCGAGGCACCATGGCCGGCGTGGAGTCGGCGCACCCGTGCGCCCTCGGGCACGTGGTCCAGCACGCGGCGTAGCACCGGCAGCGGCAGGCGGTTGCTGCGCCGCATCCGGATCAGCTTCGTCCAGGCTCCGTTGCGCCAGTTCGGCCCGTTGTTGCGCCGCCGCGAGACGAGCAGCCCGAACAGCTCCTGCCGGCGTGACCAGGCGAGCTCGCCGAGGCCGTCCGCTTCGACGGTCAGGTCCCACGGGTCGCCCTCGGCGTGGCGCCACGCGTCGAGCACGCTGACCTCGCGGCGGTCGCGCTCGGGCACGTCGATGCGTCTGGCGATCGCGATTCGCTGCCCGGGCTCGAGCTCATCGACGGGCACCGGCACCGGCTCCCCGCCGGGGCCCTCGGTGAACACCGAGTGGTCACCGGTGACGCGGATCGAGCGTCCGTAGCGGGTGCGGACCTCGAAGCAGCGCGAATCGGTCGGATGGGCGATCAGGTGCGACGCGGGGGCCGAGAGCATGCGGCCACCTGCCTCGAAGGCGGGGACCGTGTAACCGTCGAGTGGGTACTCGAGCGCCGACACGGTGCTCGCCGGGGCGGTGACCACAGCCCCGGCCCAGCCCGGAACCGCTGCGGTCGCCTGTCGGCGGGGCGTGTAGCCGGCCGCCCACGCATAAGGGATCAGGCGCGCTGCGGCCTGCTCGGCGGTCTCCCGCCGCAGTTCGGTGCCGTCGTCGTAGAGCACCTGCTCATCGGCGAGAATCGAGTTGAAGATCCTCACGATCGCCGTATCCACGCCCTGTTGGCGGTGATAGGCCATCGTCAGCGCCTCGGCGTAGCGCTTCGCCTCGTCGTACACGCCGCGGGGCCCGATCGGGTTGACGTGTCCCCAGTAGCTCTCCGGCTGGGGATGCTCCAGAGGGTCGCCGTAGACCTCGCTGGTTGAGGCGATCAGGAAGCGGGCGCGCTTGGCCTTCGCAAGGCCCAGCGTGTGGTGGGTGCCGTAGGAGCCCACCTTCAACGTGTGGAGGGGCAGGCGCAGGTAGTCGATCGGCGAGGCGGGCGAGGCGAGGTGGTAGATGAAGTCGACCGGCTCCTCCACGTAGTAGGGCTCGATGATGTCGAGGCCCAGGTGCAGGAAGCGGTCCGGATCGCGGATGTGCTCGATGTTGGCGAGCGACCCCGTCTCGAAGTTGTCGACGCAGATCACGCGGTTGCCCCGCGCCAGCAGCTCGTCGCAGAGGTGGGACCCGAGAAAGCCGGCGCCGCCGGTGACGAGGCAGGTTGCCATACCCGGCTGAGACCTTACCCGAGCGTTCCTACCCCAATGCGGCGGGGTGGCCGGCGGATGCGGCAGGCGGCGCGACGGATGCGGCAGGCGGCGCGACGGATGCGGAGGATGGCACGAGGGCAGCCGTCCCGCGGGGCCCTCGACGCTCGCAGCAGCCAAACGTCCCGCCGCGCTCACATATCATCGAACCCATGGCAACCGCCAGAGCCGACCGCGAGGGCTCCGAGCACCTCACCGTGGCCCCGATCGTCGGCCCCGAGGACCCCCGACGGTTCACCGACTCCGGCATCGAGATCAAAGAGCTCTACGAGCCGGGTGACGTGCCCGAGCAGCTCGAACTGGGTGAGCCGGGCGACTTCCCGTACACGCGCGGGGTGCACCGGGAGATGTACCGCAAGCAGGTGTGGACGATGCGCCAGTACGCCGGCTACGCGTCTGCGAAGGAGTCAAACGAACGCTACCGGTACCTCCTCTCCAAGGGCTCGACCGGGCTGTCGATGGCGTTCGACCTGCCCACCCAGCTGGGCCTCGACTCGGACAACCCGAGGTGCCTGGGAGAGGTGGGGCGCACGGGGGTGGCGATCGACACGATCGACGACATGCGCACCGCCTTCGACGGGATTCCCCTGGACCAGGTATCCACCTCGATGACGATCAACGCACCCGCCGCCTGCCTGCTGCTGCTGTACGAGCTCGTGGCCGAGGAGCAGGGTGTCCCCAGCGAGAAGCTGCGCGGGACCACCCAGAACGACGTGCTGAAGGAGTACATCGCCCGCGGCAACTACATCTACCCCCCGGGCCCAACGATGCGGCTCACCACCGACCTGTTCGAGTACTGCCACGAACGGGTGCCGCGCTGGAATACGATCTCGATCTCCGGGTACCACTTCCGCGAGAAGGGCTGCTCGGCCGTGCAGGAGGTCGCCTTCACGCTCTCCTCCGGGATCGCCTACGTGCAGGCCGCGATCGACCGGGGCCTGTCGGTGGACGAGTTCGCGCCCCGCCTGGCGTTCTTCTTCAACGGCCACAACAACGTCTTCCAGGAGGTCGCCAAGTTCCGCGCGGCCCGCAGGATGTGGGCGCAGATCATGCGCGACCGCTTCGGTGCCACCAACCCGAAGGCGATGATGCTGCGCTTCCACACCCAGACGGGGGGCGTGACGCTCACCGCCCAGCAGCCGGAGAACAACATCGTGAGGGTCGCCCTGCAGGGGTTCGCGGCTGTCTGCGGGGGCACCCAGTCGCTTCACACCAACGGCTTCGACGAGGCGCTCGCGCTGCCCTCCGAGCGCTCGGCCAAGATCGCCCTGCGCACGCAGCAGATCCTCGCCGCCGAGTCGGGAGCCGCCGACACGGTCGACCCGTTCGCCGGCTCGTACCTCGTGGAGGCGCTCACCGACGAGATAGAAGAGCGCACCCAGGAGCTGATCGCAAAGGTGGACGAGCTGGGCGGGTCGGTCAACGCGATCGAGTTCATCACCCACGAGATCGACGAGTCGGCATGGGGCTACCAGGAGCGTTACCGGCTCGGACAGGACGTGGTGGTGGGCGTCAACGCCTACCAGGAGGACGACATCGAGGTGCCCGACCTGCTGCGCGTGGACCCCGAGTCCGAGCGCGAACAGCTGGAGCGTCTGGCGCGCTTCAAGGCCGAGCGTGACCAGGAGCTGGTGGCGGTGCGGCTGCAGGAGCTGAGGGACATCGCCGGGGGCAGCGGGAACCTGCTGCCGGGGATCCGCCAGGCGCTGAAGGACCGCTGCTCGCTGGGCGAGGTGTGCGGGGCGATGCAGGACGTTTTCGGCCAGTACGCGCCGCGCTTCTAGAGCGAGCCCGGAGGCCCACGTGACCCAGCCGCCCGCCGCGTCCGCCTACGAACTCGTGATGGCGCTGCACATCATGGCCGTGGTGGCCGCCTTCGGCGTCACGTTCGCCTACCCGATCATCTTCGCCGTGGGGGCCAAAACCCAGCCCCGCGCGATGCCGCTGCTGCACCGCATCGAGTACACGATCGAACGGTGGCTCGTGAACCCGTCGCTGCTGGTCGTGTTCGCCGCCGGGATCTACCTCGCCAGCGACGGCCATCACTGGAGCGAGTTCTTCGTGCAGTGGGGCTTCGCGGTTGTGATCGTGATCGGCGCCCTCGTCGGCTCTGTGATGATCCCGACTTCGAAAAAGGCCCAGCAGGCCGCCGAGCGTGACATCGCGGCCGCAGGCGACGGCGAGGTGGTGTTCGGCGAGGAGTACCAGGGACTCGCCCGTCGCCTGAATTTCGTAGGGACGACGTTGAGCGCGCTCGTGCTGCTGACGATCGTCTTCATGGTCGTAAAGCCCTGACGAGGGGCTGCGCGCTACCGGCGCCCGGCGGTAGGCTTTGCCCAGGAGGCCCTCGGGGGCACGAGGACCTCCGATACGAGAGACATGGGCCGCTCTGCGGACGGTCCAGAACAAGGGGGTAGTGCAGATGCGACGGTGGCGTGGTCGGCCTCGCGGGTTCGCGTGGGGCTCACTCGTGGCGGTCTCCCTGGCCGTGGTTCTCGGGGCACTTGCGCCCGCACCGGCCTCTGCGGGGAAGAACCTCACCCTGCAGACGGCGCGGGGTGCGGTCCATGGAGGTGGACCCATCCAGCTGGAAAGCTCCAACCTGGCGTTCGAAACACCGATCTGGAACCTCGAATGCGCCACCGACGAGCTCGTGGCGGAACTCATCTACAACAGCGCGACGAAGGATCTCGGAAGGCTCACCTCGGGTGCGTTCAGAGGAGGTGAAGCCGGGGGCGCGTGCCGGACGAGCTCCGCGCTCGGTCCGGCCACCGTCACACTCGGCGGCCTTCCGGGGCCCGTCGTGTTCACCGGCAAGGGACGAGCCGAACTGAAGGGCGTGCGGAAGGTCTCGCTCGTGTTCTCGTTCCTCGGCGCCGGAGGGATCGAATGCGACTTCCAGATCTCGAAGCTGAAGGGAACCTTCACACCGGGCGGCCCGTTGGCGCTCGCCACCGAGGCTCAGCGGTTCAAGGCCCAGCGCTCCCTCTCGGCTCCCGCCTGCCCGCGCGGGGCGACGTTGTCCGCGGATTGGACCGTCACCTCCGAAGGCGAAGCGGTCGAAGCCGTTCTCGGATAGCTACCCTGGGTCCCTATGAGCGGGCCCTATCGCGTAGCCGTCGTCGGTGCCACCGGCCAGGTGGGGACGCTGATGCTGCGCCTGCTGCGCGAGCGGGACTTCCCGGCCGGGGAGATCGTGCCGTTCGCATCCGAGCGATCCGTCGGGCGCGAGCTCGACGACGGGCTCGTCGTGCAGGGACTGAGCGAGGACTCCGTACGCGGGTTCGACCTCGCCCTGTTCTCTGCCGGGGGCAGCATCTCGGGCGAGTGGGCGCCGGCGTTCGCCCGCGAGGGCGCGATCGTGGTCGACAACTCCTCCCGCTGGCGGATGAACGACGACGTGCCACTGGTCGTCAGCGAGGTCAACCCCCACGCCCTCGAGTCCCACCACGGGATCATCGCCAACCCGAACTGCTCCACCATGCAGATGGTCGTGGCGCTGGCCCCGCTGCACCGCGAGGCGGGCATCGAGCGGCTCGTGATCGCCACCTACCAGGCCGTGTCGGGAACGGGCAAGCGGGCCGTGGACGAGCTGCTCGACCAGTCCCATGCGCTGCTGCACCAGCAGCAGATCGAGCCGCCCGACACCTACGCCCACCAGATCGCGTTCAACGCCCTCCCCCACGCCGGCCACTTCGCGGAGGGCGATGACCACACCGACGAGGAGCGCAAGCTGATCAACGAGACGCGCAAGATCCTCGAGGACCCCTCGATCCGGGTGAGCGCCACCTGCGTGCGCATCCCAGTCGTCAACGGCCACTCGGAGTCCGTGAACATGCAGACACGCGAGCAGCTCTCCCCGGAGCGGGCCCGCGAGCTGCTCGAAGCGGCCCCCGGGGTGACCGTGCTCGACGACCCCTCCTCGGCGCTGTACCCGCTGGCGATCGACGCCGACGGCAAGGACGACGTGTTCGTGGGACGCCTCCGCCGCGACCCGGGACACGAGCGGGCGCTCGACATGTGGATCGTCTCGGACAACCTCCGCAAGGGCGCCGCCACCAATGCGGTCCAGATCGCAGAGCTGCTCCACGAGCGCGGCCTGATCGGCTCCGAGCGGCCCACACCGGCCGTGTCGTTCGCCTAGAGCCCCCGGGGCGCGGATGCCACAGGGGTCAAGCGCCGCGTGCGCTCGCGCCTAGGCGACGGCGGGGGTTCCGAACCAGGTGGTGAGTGCGTCATCGAGCCCGACGTGCGCGTCGCCCTCTCCCACCCACGCCACATACCCATCGGGGCGCACCAGCACGGCGGTCGCGGACGGTACCGCTCCGATCACGGGGAGCTCCCAGGGCCCCTCGTAGCGGGCCTCGACGAGCCGAACCCGATCCGCCCACGGAGCGATGTCGAGGCCATCGCTCCCGCCCAGCTCGAGCAGCACCGGACGGGCCTCGTGCAGCAGCGTGAACATCCGCACCGGGCCGCCCGGGGTGAGGAGATCGAGATCGGGCATCCGGCGACCGAGCAGGGGGTGACCCTCGCCGAGGTCGTAGTGGACGTCCAGGCCGGACATGATCCCGGCGTACCGCCTACGCGGCTCCTCCATGCCCAGCAGGTCGGTGATGATGTTGCGCAGGGCGTCGGTGCGAGGGTCGGAACGGTGGATCGCTGTCTGCGCCATGGTGAACTGCAGCACGCGGGCGCCCACCGGATGACGCTCGGCGTGGTAGGTGTCGAGCAGACCGTCCGTGGAGATCCCGGCGACCACCTGCGCCAGCTTCCAGCCCAGGTTCACCGCGTCCTGCACACCGATGTTCAGTCCCTGCCCACCCGCCGGTGAATGCACGTGGGCGGCGTCCCCGGCCAGCAGCACCCGTCCCTCCCTGTAGGAGGAGGCCTGGCGGGTGGCGTCCGTGAAACGGGAGATCCACGTGGGGCTGTGAACCCCGAAGTCCGTTCCCCACACCGCCGTGATCGCCTCGCTGAGATCGCGCAGGGTGGGCTCGCCGGTGTGGCCGAGATGCTCCTCTCGCACGACCACCCGCACCCGCCTGCCCTCGTCCAGCTCGCCGAGTCCGTGGATGCCCCGCTCATCGCGGCGGACCCCCCACTCGGGCTCCTCGGCCATCTCGACCTCGGCGATCAGGGAGCTGCTCGATGGGTCCCAGCCGGCGAACTCGATCCCGGCGGCCTTGCGGACGGCGCTGCGGCCGCCGTCGCACCCCACGAGGTACTCCGCGCGCAACGACCCCCCGCCGGCCAACTCGATCGTGACGCCCTCGTCGTCCTCGGCGAAGCCGGTGACCTCCGTGCCGCGGTGGATGGGCACGCCGAGCTCGTCGACCCACCCGGCGAGGATCTCCTCGATGCGCTTCTGCCATAGCGCCAGGCCGTAGGGGTGACGCGTGGGGAAGTCGCTGATGTCCAGCGGGATCATCGAGAAGCCCGCCACCTGCATCGCCTCGCCCTGCGAGAGGAACCGCTCCGCGACGCCCCGCTGGTCGAGCACCTCGATCGTGCGCGCGTGCAGACCTCCTGCGCGAGAGCTCTCGAGCTCCCGGTCGGGGCGCCGCTCGAGGATCGCCGCGTCGATCCCCGCCAGCGCCAGCTCGGCCGCCAGCATCATCCCCGTCGGTCCCCCACCAGCGATCGCGACAGCATGGCCGCTCATCGCGGCACCCCATCGTCACATCTCGAGAACAGCGTCCGCATCGCACTCCTCCGTTTCCGTCGTTTCCGGTCAGCGGCGGGCGATTATGCGGCATCGGCCGGGGCTTCATGAAGGCCCCGTGTGAGGTATAAATTGGAAGCGGAGGAAGGGCGTTGACGCCCTTCTCCTAGGTGTCGTCCGGGGGCGGTGGAGGCAGGTTCTGCGAGGTCTTCGGGACGGCGGCCTTCGTGAAGTGGAACGGCGCCGTCGGGGACTGGGCGTAGTCGAAGGCTTCTTCCAGGTCGTACGCGTCGCCGTCCTGTTCGTTGACGGGTTCCACGCCTAGTACGCCCTCGGCATACGCCAGGATCGACGAGTTGGTCGCCGCGTTGTGGTCGGTGAACCCCGGTCTCGCGTACGGGCTCACGATCACGAGCGGAAGCCGGATCCCGAGACCCGCGGGCGGCGGCACGTGGTCGTAGAAGCACCCGCAGTCGTCGTAGTAGATGAAGATCGTCGTGGACGCGCCGTCGGGGCCGTTCTGGATCGCGCTCACCTCTTCTCCGATCCAGTTGTCCCCGATGATCATCGAGGTGCCGTTGTGCTGGCTGGTGGATCCGGTCACCGTCCCGTTCTTGCCGGCGCTGGGCGTGAGGATCGAGAAGTTGGGGAGCCTGCCTTCGCGCGCGTCGCTCAACAGCTGGGACGCCTTGTGCATGTCGTTTTTCTGTGGACCGTCGAGACACT
>Ga0335083_10004804_pt1 | contig 17170 bp, 11 predicted proteins | sample Lox_Sample_42_FD_206716 | JGI IMG/M metagenome (GOLD analysis project Ga0335083, IMG submission 206716) | Soil microbial communities from Loxahatchee National Wildlife Refuge, Florida, United States - Lox_Sample_4.2 | ecosystem: Environmental > Terrestrial > Soil > Wetlands | place: USA... | reverse complement strand
ATTGTGGACGCGCAGAACCGGCCGATGTTCGAAGTCGGCAGTGCGCACCTGCGCGACTACACGACCGCCATCCTGCACGAGCTGGCGCCCTATCTGGGTTCAGTGCCGAACCGCATCAGCCTCACCGGGCACACGGACATCCGCCCGTACCCGAGCACCAACGGTTACACCAACTGGGAGCTGTCGGCTGACCGCGCGAACGCGGCGCGCCGCGCCCTGACCGCCGCCGGACTGCCTGACTCGAAGATCTCGCGCGTGGTGGGCCTGTCCTCTTCCGTGCTGTTCGACAAGACCGACCCGCAGAACCCGATCAATCGCCGCATCAGCATCGTGGTGATGACCAGGCAGGCGGAAGAAGCCGCGCTGAAGACCGACGTGGCCGCGGAAACGCCACCGCCCGCGCAGGGTCAACCGACCTCGCCGGATGCAACACCCGCAGATCCGCAGACCGCACCGACCGATGCAGCGCATCCCAGCTCTGCTTCCGTCGCTGCTCCCGCGCCGACCGGCCCCGCGCCCGCGGCCTCGCCGTCCGGCTAGGACGTTCTCGGCCAGAGCTCGGTGTATTGCGGCACGCGATCGGTGATCTCGTACCACGGCGCCTTCGACCCGACGTAGATGTGCCCCATGACGCGGATGCCGGGATCGGTATCCAGCATGCCCGCCGGCACCATCGCCATGTTGAATTGCGGAACGACGCGCGGCGCACCGCTGCCACAGCGATCGCAGAAGGCGGCCGTGAAGAAGCGCGAATCCGGCACCTTGTAGGTCCGGACACGCTCCTCGCCGCGCACCCACCGAAGCTGGTCAGCCTTCATGAAGACGTTGGCCGCATGGGCGGCGCTGCGTGACAGCCGGCAGCGCGAGCAGTGGCAGTACGGCATGCGTTCAGGCTGCCCCGTGATCTCGATCGCGACGTCGCCACACAGGCAACTGCCCTGTATGAGCTCGGAACCGGGTGTGGGCACCGGCCGCGACAGACCCCGCATGCCGAACTCCGGCGGAAACTCCGCGTGCTGCGGCAGCGAGTCGGTGATTTCGTACCACGGGGCCTTGGAGCCGACGAAGATGTGAGCCTGCGGCCGGATACCGATATCGCCCAGCAGATTAGCGGCGGGGCACAGCACCAGTCCCATGGCCTCGATGGACATCGGCGCCACGGAGCCGCACTTGCGACAGAATCCGCGCGAACCCGACGGCGAGGACGGGTACTGCTGCACCTGGTCCTGTCCGGACAGCCAGCGGAATCCCGTCAGCGGCGCACTCACGAAGGTCGCGAACGCCGCGCCATGGTGCTTGCGGCACATTGAGCAGTGACAGCTCAGCATGGATTGGAACGGCCCGTCGACTTCGTAGCGGACGGCGCCACACAGGCAGCTCCCCTGGGTCGTCATGATCGATTCCTCCGCGGAAGAGGCGTTCACACACTCCGAGCAACACGCTCGCCGCCGAGTGTGCGCCGTTTCGGTTCCTTCGCGTCACCTCGTGATCGATGACGGTGCACGTGTGTGCGAGCGGGGCGGCCGCGGCAACGAGCAATCAATCACTTGGAGTCATTCCAGAACGCGTCCGCGGCTGGCATCGGATTTGCTTTGAATCCGTCCGTGGTCGGACGGCAGTGCCTGCCGCCACACGATTGCTAGCGACGCGGTGTGTGTTCGTGGTGACCCCCTCGCCCCGGGCACACACCGCGGATTTGCTTCTACGGCGCGCCGGACTGCTACGGCGTGGTGAACTTCTACAGCGTGGTGGACCAGGGCGCACTCAGGAGCTTGTGCAGCCCGTGCCATGCATCGCGTGGCCGCAGGTACTGGGGCGTCGCCGCCTCCATCTCCAGCGGCACCCGTTCCGGCAGAGGCACAGGCGCCTGGATTCCCCGGATGTCTTCGGCACGCCGCGCGGCGATTCCCTGGTGAGCCTCACCATCGCCGAGCGCTCCGTTGCCGGGCGCGTCATGGGCACCAGCGCCGTTACCGGCGTGCACACCAGCGCCGACTTGGACACCAGAACCATTACCGGCGTGGGCGCCCGCACCGTTACCGGCTGCAGCCCCATTGCCGATCACGGTGCCATTTCCAGCCGCAACGATCTTCGTGTACGCGCCGTGCTGGATGCGATCCACCAGCTCCGTGAGCACATCCGGTGTAGCCGTCTCCTCGGGAGTCAACAGCAGACCCCGCCGGCGCATCCACAGGCCCACCGATGCGCGGCTCGTCAACATCGTCAACGGGACCGACAGTACCAGTCCGGCAAGGATCGGCATCATCCACCAGATGTAACGCGGCGCGATCAGCAGGATGATCGCACCCCACACCAGGCCGAGCAGGATCTGCCCCTTGTGGCGCCGGAAGGCTTCCAGGAAGCCGATGCCGCGATCGCCGCGCTCCTGCGAATTCCAGGTGACCGGCTTGCCCGCGAGCGTCGTGAGCACGAACGTGGTGTGGAAGATCATCATCGCGGGAGCCAGCAGCGTGCTGAAGACCTGTTCGACCAACACGCTGATGAGCAGCTTGCCCGTGCCGCCATGACCACGCCGCAACTCCGGCTTCACCAGCGCGAGGATCGCGCCCAGGACCTTGGGCATCAGCAGCACGAAGATGGTGATGCTCAGCAGGGCCACGATCTCGGTGGCGCGTGACTCCGGCCAGCTGGGGAACAGGGTGTAGGAGCCGGGCACGAAGTACTGGAATCCCTGCAGCGCATCCATGCAGATGATGATGGTGCTCAGGGTGAGCACGACCAGCCAGATCGGCGAGGTGACATACGAGAGCACGCCGGTGATCAGGTGGATGCGGCTCAGCCAGTGCAGGCCCCGCATCCGCAAAAGACCCAGGTGCTGCAGGTTGCCTTGCGCCCAGCGCCGGTCGCGCGCGGCGTAGTCGATCACGTTGGAGGGTACTTCCTCCCAGCTTCCGCCGAGGTCGGCCAGCAGCCACACTTCGTAGCCGGCACGCCGCATGAATGCCGCTTCGACGAAGTCGTGACTGAGGATCTCCCCGCCGAGCGGCGGCTTGCCGCGCAGCCGCGGCAGGTCGCAGTGGTCGGCGAACTGGCGCAGACGCAGGATGGCGTTGTGGCCCCAGTAGTTGCCCTCGCCGAGCTGCCACCAGGCCAGTCCGCTTGCCAGCATCAGGCTGTTGAGCCGCGCCGCGAACTGCACCAGGCGGGCGAACAGCGTGTCGCGTCCGGCGGGCAACGGCAGCGCCTGGATGATGCCCGCCTGCGGATGCGCATCCATCATGGCGGCGAGCGTGAAGATCGCATCGCCGGTCATGATGCTGTCGGCATCGAGCACCACGGCGTAGTCGTAGGCCCCACCCCAGGAGCGCACGAAGTCGGCGATGTTGCCGGCCTTGCGTCCGGTGTTGATTTCGCGGCGCCGGTAAAAAATGCGGCCCCGGGCATCGTGGCGCGCGACCAGCGCCCGCCAGGCGATCTCTTCCGCGGCGGCGATTTCCGGCTTGCGGGTGTCGGACAGGATGAACAGATCGAAGGCCGCCTGCTGCGGCTGCCGCTTGAGCGATGACCAGATCACATCGAGGCCCGCGACAACACGTTCGGTGTCCTCGTTGTAGATGGGCATGATGACCGCGGTGCGCCCGCGCAGCGTGCGCCCCACCGCCTCAACGGCGTGGATCTCCGCCCGGTCGCGCCCGCCGAGGCGGATGATGAATCCGATGAGCGCGGTCCAGAAGGCGCCCGTGATCCACGTGAACAGGATGAAGAACAGCGCCAGCCCCGCCTTCTCCAGCGGTGTGAAGCCATTGGCGCGCAGGATGTCGTACATCAGCGCGGTCGCGAACAGCGATGTCAGGAACGTCAGCCCGAAAAACAGCGCACGGCGCCAGGCCGCGGTGTGCCGCAGCTGTTCGGGCGTCATGTCAGGTGCCTCCGGGTGGCTTCCACAGGTAAGTCCAGGTCTCCGTCAGGGCTTCGCCGTACAGGGTGAGATAGCAGCGCAGATCCGCCGGCTTGTCGCCAGAGGGCTTGAGCTTGAAAGCGACACGCCAGATCGCCGTTTGCGGCACCCGCTCCACCGTCACGTCCTCGACCTCGCCGGCGCTGGAGCTGATCTGCGCGCGCACCGGTTGTGCAGCATACAGATCGTCCAGATCCCCGCCCGCAAAATCAATGACCACGCGTCGCAATCCGGGTGCCGCCTGGGAGTTGGGGCCGTTGAAGACCGCACCGGTGCGGGTCGAGATGACCCGGCCGCCCGGCGGCCAGCGGTTCGAGCGGGAATAGGCGTAGAGCAGGTAGGAGAAGGCGATGGCCTTGCGCGGCTGCACCGGTCCCTCGGGTACCCAGTACGCCACCATGTTGTCGTGGATCTCCTCATCGCTGGGGATCTCCACCAGTTCCACGCCACCCTTGCCCCAGTCCCCCAGCGGCTCCACCCAGTAGCTGGGCCGCAGTTCGAAGCGGGACTCCGCGTCCAGGTAATGACTGGCGTCGCGGTCACGCTGGATCAGCCCGTAGCCGCGCGGGTGCTGATCCATGAAGCGGTTGACGCGCAGCGAGTGCGGGTTCACCAGCGGCCGCCAGGCCCACTCGCCGCTGCCGGTCTGGGTCATGAGTCCGTCGCTGTCGTGCACTTCAGGCCGGAAATCGTCGAAGTGCCGGCCGGTGTAGTTCTCTCCATAGAGGAACATCGAGGTGAGTGCGCCGATGCCGAGCTTCTCGATGGCACGGCGCGGATACAGCTCGCCGCTCACCTGCAGTTGCGTGACCGATCCGGGCCGCAGCTCGAACTGGTAGGCGCCGGTCACGCTGGGGCTGTCCAGCAGCGCGTAGATGACCATCGAGCGATCCTCCGCCTCCGGGCGGACCAGCCAGAAATCCGTGAAGTACGGGAACTCCTCGCCCGCCTCGGTCGCCGTGTTGATCGCCAGGCCGCGGGCGGACATGCCGTAGGTCTGGTTGCGGCCCAGCACGCGGAAGTAAGAGGCCCCCAGGAACACGATGACCTCGTCCTTGTAGGCGGGCGAGTTCAGCGGGTAGTGGATGCGGAAACCGGCGAAGCCCAGCTCGGCGGGCAGCTTGACCGGCGGAACCAGCTTGCCGAACTCGAACATGGCCGGGTTGTACGGCACCGCGCGCACCGCGCTGCCGACGATCTCATTGATGTTGACCCTGCGGTCGTAGGTGAAGCCGCGATGGAAGAACTGCACCTCGAACATCGCATGGTCGTACCAGAGCGCGCTGGTGCGGCGGAAGCGGATGTCCCGGTACTGGTCGTAACCGAGCTGTGCCAGCACTTGAGGCAGCTTTGGCGAGCGCTCGCGATAGGGCTTTGACGCCCGGTCCTGGGCGATACGCTGCAGGGCAGCGAAATTGAATGGCTCCCGCGCCGGCTGTGGCTTTGCCTGCGCCGGTCGTGGAGCGGCGGGGCGCGCGGCATGCTGCGCGGAGGGCCGTCCGCCCTTGGCATTCCCCTCCGGCGCACTCGGTGTCCGTGCAGGCGGCCCTGCCGGCGATGAAGCAGACGGCGACGCTGGCGGGGACGTTGACGGTGATGCCGGCTGGGATGTTGGCGGCGGAGTGGGCTGGGGGCTCGGCTGTGGAGGTTGCGTCGACTGCGCCGGCTGTTGGGATGGCGCGGGCGGCGAGTTCGGCTGCGGAGCCGGCTGCTGCGCATGAGCGCACGTGAACAGCGGCACGGCCAGTACGGCGAACAGTTTCGCTCGATTCAGCACCAGACACTCCCGGCAGGCCACACACAAGCCTTGCGCCGACGCCAGATCAGGCCCTCGCTGCGGCCGCGCCAGGAAATTCGGCACAGGTGCCTCGGGCTGCGGCCGGATTGTCGCAGCAACGCGGCAGCGCGGCCTCCGAAAAACATGTCAGACAACTCCTTACAGGCAACGTGGCCGGGTCGCACCGGTATTGTGTTGCATCGCCTTCGATCGCACCAAGCTGGTGCCTGATCCCGCGCGGATCCCCCCTGCAGAACGCCTAATCAGCTAATTATTAACACGAATTTAACTTGGCACGGTTGATGCTTGAGCACGCCGGGCCGACCCCGTGTCGTGCCATCACGGGGTCTGATGCCGGCCAGTGTTGCACAAATTCGACAACTACCCACCGCCTCAGGACCGGTAGCGCGCCCTCACGCCAATCATAAAACTCAGGAGATCGAGACATGCGTCGACATCGAATCCAGGTCGCCGTGACCGCGGCCCTGCTGGCCGCGGCCTCGAGCGCCGCACTCGCCGATGACACGCCGGCCGCCAAGCCGGCCGGGCCGAAGCTTGCCGATATCTTCGACGCGACCGGCATCACCGAGACCGGCTACGTGGCGGCCTCGTACTACCGCTCGAACGGCTACAGCACATTTCATCAGTTCGACGACGAGCATGACAGCTTCCAGCTCGATCAGGCGGCCATCACGCTGGCCTACCAGCCCAAGGAGGGTTTCGGCGCCCTGGTCAACCTGGGCGTTGGCGAGGACATGCGCGTGCTCAATGCCGCCGAACAGGGCAAGGCCTTTCCGGCCTACGGACACCCGGACGGCGGCACGTTCGACGTGGTCCAGGCGTTCGTGCAATACGCCACCGGACCGCTGACCATCATCGGAGGCAAGTACGTGACGCTGGCGGGAGCCGAAGTGATCGCTCCCACCGGCAACACGAACTTCTCGCGCTCCTTGCTGTTCTTCGCAGAGCCACTCACGCATACCGGGTTCCGTGCAACCTATGCCGCGACCGATACGCTGAACCTGATCGTCGGCATCAACAACGGCTGGAACACGACCTCCACCTCGTACGGCTCCAAGACCGCCGAGCTCGGTATCGCCTACACGCCCAACAAGATCTTCGCCCTGACCGCGCAGTCGTACATCGGCAAGACTCCGGGCTTTGACGCGGAGAAGATCCTCTTCGATGCCGTCGGCACCTACAACGTCACGGACTCCCTGAGTCTCGTGCTCTCCTTCGACTGGGGCAAACAGGAGCAACAGACCGCGGCGGATCTCGAGTGGAACGGAGCCGCGTTCTATGCCAACTACGCCTTCAACGACCAATGGCGGGTCTCCGGCCGCGTCGAGTACCTGGACGACAAGGATGGATTCAACACAGGCACGCCGCAGACGCTGAAGGAAGGCACCGTCACGCTCGGCTTCGATCCCGTCAAGGCGTTCGAGCTGCGCCTGGAATTCCGCTACGACAAATCCGGGCAACCCACCTTCCTGCGCGCGATCTCACCCGCCAGCGGTGTGCCGGAGTTCGCCGACAACCAGACCGGATTCGCGCTGCAGGGCGTATTCAAGTTCTGATGGCGGCGACTGTCCCGCCGCGGGCCGGATACCCGCGGCGGGAGTCTCCATTTCACGCCGACGGCTGCGTCCGGGCCAGCTTCACCGGCGGCTCGAGTCCGGCGCGCAACTTCGCCTCATCGATCTGGCCGCACCACTTCGCCACCACGATGGTGGCGATGCCGTTGCCGACCAGATTGGTCAGGGCACGTGCTTCGGACATGAAACGGTCGATGCCGAGGATCAGCGCCAGTCCCGCCACCGGCACGTGTCCGACCGTGGACAGGGAGGCTGCGAGCACGATGAAGCCGCTGCCCGTCACGCCCGCCGCCCCCTTCGAGGCGAGCAGCAGGACCAGCAACAGGCTCACCTGGTGCGTGAGGTTCAGGTCCGTCTGCGTGGCCTGGGCGATGAACACGGCCGCCATCGTCAGATAGATCGAAGTGCCATCGAGATTGAAGGAGTAACCGGTGGGAATGATGAGACCGACGGCGGGTTTCGACACGCCGAGTGCTTCGAGCCGCGCGATCATGCGCGGCAGCACGGATTCGGACGATGAAGTGCCGAGCACGATGAACAGTTCTTCGCGGATATAGCGGATGAAGCGCAGGACGGAAAACCCGTGCACGCGCGCAATGCCACCGAGCACGAGCAGCACGAACAGGATGCACGTGAGATAGAAGCAGCCCAGCAGTTTGCCCAGCGAAAGCAGCGCACCGGTACCGAATTTCCCGATCGCGTACGCCATGGCGCCGAACGCGCCGAGCGGCGCCGCCCGCATCAGCAACCCGACGATCGCGAACAGCACGCGCGAAGTGCGGTCGATCACCTGGAACACCACGCTTTCACGGCCACCGGCGGCGTGCAGTGCGAACCCGAACAGCAGGGCCAGCAACAGGACCTGCAGTACATCACCCTGCGCGAACGCGTCGACGAAAGTCGTGGGGATGATGTTCAACAGGAAATCCACCACACCGGGGAGTTCACCGGGCCTGGCGTACTGCGCCACCTCGCGCATATCCAGCGTGGCCACGTCGATATTCAGGCCAGCTCCGGGCTTGAGTACGTTGACCACACACAGACCCACGATGAGCGCGAGGGTCGTGACGATCTCGAAGTACAGCAGCGCCAGTCCGCCCGTGCGGCCCACCTCGCGCAGCCGCTCCATGCCGGCGATGCCGGTCACCACGGTGCAGAAGATGATGGGTGCGATCAGCATCTTGATGAGCTTGATGAAGCCGTCGCCCAGCGGCTTCATGGCTTCCGCGACATGCGGCTGCAGGATGCCGAGCAGCACGCCTGCCGCGATCGCGACCAGGACCTGGAAGTACAGGGTGCGGTGGAATCTCACGCGGCCGCGGCAGCCAGTTCGCCGCGGATGCAGTTGAGATAAAGCTGCTCGAATCCCCGTTCCGTCATCGGCAGGGAGTTGGTGCCCGTGGAAGGATCGGCGAGCGCCTGCGGTGCGAACTGCGCCGCATGCTCGAGCCTGACGCCGATGTCCGCCAGCGTGCCGGGAATGCCAATGGTCCGGCGCAGTTCGAGCACCCACTCCAGCACGCCCTCGAACCCCGGACGAGCCAGTCCCAGCCAGGCGGCCAGCCGCTGCAGCTTCGGCGCGATGGCCTCGCGGTTCCACATGAGCACGTAAGGCATCACGACGGCGTTGGTCAGGCCGTGGTGCGTGTTGAGATTCGCGCCGCAGGGATGGCTCAGGCTGTGCATCGCCCCCAGTCCCTTCTGGAACGCCGTGGCTCCCATGGAGGATGCGATCAGCATGTTCGAGCGCGCCTCGACATTCCGACCCTCACGCACGGCGGTCGGGAGCCACTCCTTCACCAGGCGGATGCCTTCGACGGCGATGCCTTCCGCCAACGGGTGATACAGCGGCGAGCAGTAGGCCTCGAGACTGTGCGACAGCGCGTCCATTCCGGTCGCGGCGGTGATGTCGGGAGGCAGGCCCAACGTGAGTTCGGGGTCGCTGATCACGGCGGCCGGCATCATCCGCGGATGGAAGATGATCTTCTTGACGTGATCGGCAGGATCCGTGATGACCGAGGCGCGCCCCACTTCGGAGCCGGTACCCGCGGCGGTAGGTACCGCCACCACCGGGGCCATGCCGGCCACGTTCACGCGCAGATACCAGTCCTCACGGTCCTCGAAATCGAACAGCGGCCGGGTCTGCCCCACCATGAGGGCGATCGCCTTGCCGACATCGAGCGCACTGCCGCCACCGAAAGCGATCACGCCGTCGTGGCCCCCTGTCTGGTAGTGGGCCACACCGTACGTGACGTTGTCGGCAACAGGGTTGGCCTGGATGCTGGAAAAGACGGCACAGCCGAGTCCGGCCGCGCCACAGGCGCGCACGGCCTCGGCCACCATCGGCAACTGCGCGAGCCCCGGGTCAGTGACCAGCAGGGGGCGACGCATGCCCAGCCCCGCGCACACCTGCGGCAATTCGCGGATGCGGCCGGCGCCGAAACGGATCGAGGTCGGATAATTCCAGTTGCCTTTCAGTTGCACGGTGCGGTCCTGGCGGCGCGCACGCAAAGGCGCGCTGTGATGACGCCGCGCTACGCGCGGCGCAGATGAAACGACTTGGGACGGGTGAGGTGCTCGTAGCCCACGGTGGACAGAGTACAGCCGCGACCCGAATCCTTCACGCCCACCCAGGCCAGGGCCGGATCGAGATAGTCGCAGCGGTTCATGAACCAGGTGCCCGTCTCCACGCGCTCCCCCAGCTCCAGCGCCGCTTCCAGGTCGCGCGTCCAGACTGCCGCGGTCAGGCCGAAATCGCTGTCGTTCATGAGGCGCACGGCCTCGTCATCGCCACTGACCCTCATCACCCCGGCCACGGGTCCGAAGATCTCCTCGCGCATGACACTCATCGTGTGATCCACATCCAGCAGCAACTGGGGCGCGAGGTAGGCAGTCCCCGCACGGCTGGCGGGGAACAGCCGCTCATCGATGGCGGCACGGGCGCCGGCCGCCAGGGACGCGGCAACCTGCCGGCGGATCTGTTCGGCGGCCGCCGGGCGCACCACCGGGCCGAGCGTGGTGATCGGATCGGTGGGGTCGCCCAGCACGTATTTCTCCGTGAGCGCGATGGCCCCGCCGACGAACTCGTCGTAGACCTGCTCGTGCACGTAGATCCGCTGGATCCCGCAGCAGGACTGGCCGCTGTTGAAGTAGGCACCGTCCACGAGGTTCTCGATCGCATGCGCGACATCAGCATCCTGGCGCACGTAGGCCGGATCGCAGCCCCCGAGCTCGAGGCCCACCCCCGGGAACCTCTCCACCGCCGCGCGCTGGATGGCGCGACCTCCTTCGACCGAACCGGTGAACGCGACGAAGGCGACGCGCGGATCGCGTATGACGCGCTCCGTGTCCTCGTGCGTCAGATGCAGGATCTGGAACACGCCCTCGGGCAGACCAGCCGCGCGCAGGCAATCGGCGAAACGCTCCGCGCACAGCGGAGTCTGCGCCGAGTGCTTCAGGATCACGGCATTGCCGGCCATGATGGCCGGGATGACGCTGTTCACCGCGATCAGGAACGGATAGTTCCAGGCCGCGATCGTGAAGACCACACCCAGCGGCTCGCGGCGCACGAAACGATCGAAGCCCGCCTTCGGACCCGGATCCAGATCGGCCAGCGCCTCGGGCGCGATGTCGATCATGTATTGCGCGCGCTGCAGCGTTCCGGCGATCTCGCTCGGGGCGTAGCGGATCGGCCGACCCATCTGCCAGGTCAGCTCCTGCGCCAGCGCATCGCGTCGTGCCTCGAAGTGGTCGCAGAAGCGTGCGCACACGGCGGCGCGCTCCGCAACCGGAACATTGCGCCATGCGCGCTGCGCGTGAGCTGCCCGGCCCAGCGCCGCATTGATTTCATCGGGACGCGCGAGGGGACGTTCGCAGTAAACAGACCCGTCGACCGGGCTCACCGTCTTCTGTGTAGCCATCGATGTTTGCCGTCAGATGATTTCGAAGTAACGCGCCAGCTCCCAGTCCGTCACGTGCCGGCGGAACTCGCGCTCTTCCCACTCACGGCTGGCCGCGAAGTGCTCGACGAACTCGCCTCCGAACCAGTCGCGCGCCATCGACGAGGCTTTCAGTCGCTGCGCCGCCTCCCAGAGCGTGCGCGGCAGCGCCAGTTCAGCGGGCAACTTCTGCTCGTACGCGTTGCCTTCGATTCGCGGACCGGGTTCGATCCGATTCTCGATTCCCCACAGCCCGGATGCGATGGCCGCGGCAAGACTGATGTAGGGATTGGCATCGGCGGCGGCGACCCGATACTCGACGCGCTGCGACTTTGCGCTGCCGGAGATCACGCGCAGGGCACAGGTGCGGTTGTCGACACTCCAGGCTGAGTCGGTGGGCGCCCAGAACCCGGGAATGAGTCGCGTGTAGGAGTTGACGGTCGGTGAGATCAGGGCCAGCAGCTCCGGCATCAGCTTCTGCTGCCCGCCCACGAACCAGCGCATCGTGTCGCTCATGCCGTGCGGACCGCGCGCGTCGTGGAACACGGGCTTGCCGGCCGCATCCCGCAACGAGATGTGGATGTGCCCGCTCTGTCCCGGCCAGTCCATGGACCATTTCGCCATGAAGGTCGCCATCAGCCCGCGCCGCTGCGCGATGACCTTGGCGAAGGTCTTGAACAGCGCCGCCTTGTCGGCCGCGGCCAGTGCCGAGTCCACCCCGATCGCCGCCTCGATGACCCCCGGCCCGGTCTCCTCGTGCAGACTCTCCAGCGGCAGGTCGAGCTGCTCGCAGGACTCCAGCAGCGCGCGGTAGAACTCGCTCCACACGCTGTTGCGGATCACGCTGTAACCGAAATTGCCCGGTGCGATCGGCTTGAGGTCACGGTAGTGCTTCTCGCGTACCGAGTCGGGCGTCTCATTGAAGACGAAGAACTCGTACTCGAAACCCGCGAACGCTTCGTAACCCATGCGTCGCGCTCGATCCAGCACGCGTCGCAGCAGGCCGCGCGGGCAAACCTGCTCGGCCGCCGCTGCGAATTCGCACAGGAAGAAAACGACGGGGTCTTCCCAGGGCAGCGCGCGACAGCTCTCGGGAAGGATGCGCACGGGTGCATCCGGATAGCCGGTATGCCAGCCGGTGTAGCGTACGTTGTCGTACAGCCGGTCGGTGCTGTCCCAGCCCAGCACGACATCGCAGAAGCCGAACTGATGTTCGAGCGCCGATTCGAACTTGGCGCGCGACATGTACTTGCCGCGCAGGATGCCGTCGATGTCGAAGACCCCGACCTTGACGTGCGGGAGTTTGCGTTCTTCGAGGATGGCGCGCGCGTCGGCGGCCGTCCGGACCTGCCTCGGATTCATCACGTCCCCAGTATAGTCAATGCTTCAGGATTGCGGCAGCGCGAACACGATCAGCGCGCCACCCGGATTGGTGTGCTTGGCGAGATCCTTGAAGGCGCCGGCCGCACCCGCGCCGGCCGCTTGATCGGTCAGACCGCCAGTCAGTCCCAGACCCGGCAGGCCGCCGACTCCGGAGTACACACCGACGTACTGTCTGCCGGCGTACTGATATGTAAACACATTGCCGACGATCCCCGAGGGAGTCTTGAACTTCCACAGCTCGCGTCCGTCCTGCAGCCTCACCGCCTTCAGGTGGCCTTCGAGCGTTCCGTAGAAAGCGATGCCGCCGTCGGTGGTCAACACGCCGGACCAGACGGAAAACCGTTCGGGACGGATCCATTTGCTGCGCGCCGTCGCCGGGTCCCAGGCGAGGAAGTTGCCCAGTCCGCCGTGACTGTCGGGCGCAGGAAAGGCGCTTACGGACAGCGCGGTAGCCTCATCCGTCGCGGCGGCATCTCCCGCCGCGACGCGGCGCGATTCGTTCATGCAGGCGTGAGTGGCCGGCACATACAGCAGTCCGGAAGCCGGGTCGTAGCTCGCCGGCGCGGTGCTCTTCGCGCCGAAGGCCGCCGGGCAGATACCCGCTACCGTCGCACCGGGACTGACCGCGGCCGTTGAATATCGACCGTCGGGCAGCGGGCGCCCGGAGCGAAGATCGACGGCGCTGGCCCAGTTCGTAGCCGGCTCGAACTTGCCCGCGGCGAGCAGTTCGCCACTGACACGGTTCAGCGTGTAGCCGAAGCCGTTGTGATCCAGATGCACCAGCGCGGGGATCGTGCCGCCGGTGCGCCTCAGATCGAGCAGCACCATCTCGTTGACGCCGTCATATCCCCATTCATCGTGAGGCGTCATCTGGAATACCCAACGCACCACGCCTGTATCCAGATCGCGCGCCCAGATGGCGCAAGTCCAGCGGTTGTCCCCGGGTCGCCGCGACGGATCGTCAGGCGCGGGCCGCCCACTGCCGTAGTACATGAGGTTTAGTTTCGGGTCGTACGCGTACCAGCCCCAGGTAGCCCCACCGCCATGCCGCCACTGTTCTCCTGCCCAACTGCGCAGCGAGGAATCCCGGCCCACCGGCACCATCGTGCCATTCGACCAGGTCCTCGTGCGGCGCGGATCGATCAGCATGTCCGCGTCCGGGCCTGCGCTGTATCCCGTCCACACGAGCTTGCCCGTGTGGATGTCGTAGGCGCTGAGTCGACCGCGTGCACCCTGCGCGCCGCCGGACATTCCCGTCACCACCTTGTCGCCGAAGACATGCGGTGCGTTGGTGTTTGATTCACCTGTGGCCGGATCGCCGTTGCGCACCGACCAGACCAACCTGCCGGTGTGCGCATCGAGGGCCACGAGAGTGGTGTCCGCCTGCTGCAGGAAGATCTTGCCGTCGCCATACGCGAGACCGCGATTCACGACATCGCAACACATGTGCGCGGGCACGCCGGCGTCCTGGACGGGCTCGTAGCGCCAGCGGATGGTCTGGTCCTGCAGGTTGACTGCGTAGATGCGATTCGGGAAAGGCGTGTGCATGTACAGCACATCACCGATCACCAGGGGCGAGCCTTCCAGACCGCGCAACGTTCCCGTGGCGAGCGTCCACGCCACCTGCAGCTGGCCAACGTTGCCGGCATTGATCTGTGCCAGCGGGCTGTGACGCTGGTTCGAGTAGTCACCGGCCTGCGCCGCCCAATTGGCCGGATCCGCGATCCTGCCGTCCAGGTCCGCATCAGCGTGCGCGCTGCATGCAACCGCGCTCGCCGCAACCAGCGCAGCGGCATCCCTCGCGATTGCATGTGGTCTGCGTCGCAACGCTCCCCCCCAATCGAGTACCGGCGGCGGGGCTGCCACCGTCACGGAGCCGATTGTGCCGGGAACCCCGGTTCGGGTTCCACCAGCGCAAGCTCGGCGGCAGCGGCCGGTGGCGCACCAACTCACCGGGCGAGGGTTTGACCCGTCATTCGCGGGCATGAAACAATTCTCGCGCACCGGCCTCATTTGCGCCGGCGATGCGGAATCTCACATGCATCCGAGGGTCAGCCAACCGGGACGACCGCTTACCCTGCGCCGGTTGGCACAGGTCCTGTTCGCCACGACCCTGCTGAATATCCCGGTCTCACCGGCGGTGGATGCCACCGCTTCCGGGGCTGCCGCGGGCGGCTTGCCCGGAGCAACCGCCTCCGATCCGGCTCACGCAGGTATCTGGAAGGCCGTGGTGCCGCCCACGGGCAGCATGCATGGCGAGTTCGAGGGCAACGACCCGATCGGCCTGTCCGCGGGAGTGCTCGTCCGCGCCGACTGTTCCATCAACTGGGTCGATCCCGATACACGCAAGCTGTACTGCTTCTCCAGCGCCACGTCGCTGGTCTTTTTTCAAGCTGCGCCTCACACTTACCTGGACCAGGCGCGCCGCTACTGGCGTACCCTGAGCCGCATGGCGCGCTGAGGCCTGCCCGGACCCGCGGGAGGATTCCCATGCTCAAGCGCATCTCCTCGATCGTAGCCGCCCTCTGCGTGGCCATCCTGTCCGTCGCGACCCTGCTCGCGCCCGCTGCAATGGGCGCGCAGGCGGGGCAAACGGCAGCGGCCACAACTGCACCGGCCGACGCCCAGTTCGGCGGCCAGTGCGTCGAAGGGCTGGCGCAGGGCCAGCACATCCCCACCAACTGTTCGGTGACCTGGGCCGACAAGGACGGCAAGCTGTACTGCTTCAAGTCGGATGCCGCGAAGAGCGCCTTCCTGCAGAGTCCGCAGGAGAATCTCGAGCGGGCGCGGACGTTCGTCGCCGCCGATGCGGTGCAATCCACCGAGCAGGCGATGCAGAACTACGAGAGCGGCGATGCCGAGACCCTCGTGAAGAGTCACATCGAGTCCGTCATGGCCGCCAACGGCGGTGTCTATCCGCACGAGGACGAACTCACGGGCGAGCCACTCAAGCTGGCATTCGACGGCATCGACTTCACGCGCACCATCGACGGCTACGGGTTCTTCCCCGACGTGAAGTTTCACCTGCAATCCGACGCCGACAAGAAGTACCTGATCGACTACTGGGTGGTGCCCGAAGCCGGTCAGCTGCAGATCCGCGAAATCCGCATCTACCGCGCGCCGGAGAAGGTCGACGGCAAATGGCTGGCGGTCACGCGCCAGCCGGTGCCGTGGTGGTGGATCCCCGCCTCGGAGCATCCCGGGCACATGGCGGAAAAGCGCAGCTGGGAAGTGATGTCGGCGGTGGAAGACCATGCGCTGCGACAGACTTCGAAGAGCGACGGCCTCTTCCGGCTCAAGGACGACAAGACGGGCAAGGAGCTGACCCTGCGCTTCGTTGACACTCATCAGCCGGTCCGCAAGCTCGATGAGGACGGTCACTACTTCGCCTGCACCGACTTCCGCGTCGCCGGCACGAAGGACCAGATTTACGACATCGATTTCTGGCTCACCGAGAAGGACGGCAAGATGGTCGTGGACAAGACCCAGGTGCACAAGGTGCCGGAGCTGAAGAACGGCCAGTGGATCCAGGTGCCGCGCTACAGCTTCAAGGACCTGGGCAGCTCGAAAGTGGTTCCATGATCCGACCGCAGCCGGCAGGAACCGCGCTTTTTGCCGGCGGCCGAGCCCGATGTCCGCCGTATTTGCCGCAGGCAGATACGGCCAGGTGAACTAGCCGAACCGCAGCCAGCGCACGGCCAGCGGCGGTATCAGCAGCAACGTCACCAGCGTCGACGAGACGAGTCCGCCAAGGATGACGACGGCCATCGGTCCCTCGATCTCATGACCGGGCTGATGCAGCTGAAGGGCGACGGGCAGCAGCGCCAGGCCCGTCAGCAACGAGGTCAGCAACACCGGAGTCAGGCGCTCCTCGGCGCCTCTCAGCGAGGTGCGCAGATCCCAGCTCTCGGACTCTTCCCGCACCAGATGATCGAAGTGCGACACCAGCAGGATGGTGTTGCGTGCCGCCATGCCGAACAGCGCCACGAAGCCCACCATCGAACCCAGTGTCAGCGTGCCGCCGGTGATCGCCACGGCGGCCACGCCACCGATCAAAGTGCTCGGTAACGCCAGCAGCACCAGCATGACATGCCGCGTGCGCCCGAACGCCAGGGCCAGGAACAAAACGATCAACATGCAGGCGGCTATCGAATGCAGCAGCAGCTCGCGCGTGGCCGCGGCTTGTGCTTCCGCGGCGCCGCCATAACGCAGATACACACCGGGCGGCAGATCCACTTTCCCGGCGATGGCCTTGCGCGCCTTGCGCGCGTAGCCTGCCTGATCGGCTCCCTTGGGGGAGGCCACCACGATCTGACGACGCAGGCCATCCTGGTGATCGATCAGACTGCGTTCCTGCATGACTTCGACACGTGCCACCTTCGACAGGGGCGTGAGTGCGCCGTCCCGCCCACGCAATAACAGACTGCCCACCGACTGAGGATCACCGCTCACGCCCGCGATCCGCACCACCACCGGCACGCTGCGATCGGCCTGATTCAGCTCGGCGGCCACGGTGCCGTGATATGCGGCGTTCACGGTCTGCAGTACATCTGCGGCC
>Ga0335083_10004803_pt1 | contig 17170 bp, 10 predicted proteins | sample Lox_Sample_42_FD_206716 | JGI IMG/M metagenome (GOLD analysis project Ga0335083, IMG submission 206716) | Soil microbial communities from Loxahatchee National Wildlife Refuge, Florida, United States - Lox_Sample_4.2 | ecosystem: Environmental > Terrestrial > Soil > Wetlands | place: USA... | reverse complement strand
CCCAACAACACCGCCTGGGCCGCCTACGTTCCCAGTAAGCTCTACTTCTTTATGGGCGGAACCAGCATGGCCACTCCTCTGACGGCGGGAGCGGTTGCGCTGGTGCGCCAATTCCTTCGTACCAGCGCCGGCATTAAAAAGCCGACGGCTGCCCTGCTGAAGGCCGCCCTGATCGCGGGCGCTACTCGCTTGCGCGGGTACGCGCCCAAGACCGCTGTCGCCGACAATCACCAGGGCTTCGGGCGCGTCAATCTCGATGCCGTGTTGGCGCCGGCCGCCCCCGCTTCGGTGCGGTTTCTCGAAGTAAAGCCCGGCCTGCGAACCGGGGAACTCCACAGCGTCGACGTCGAGGTGAAATCCTCCCAAACGCCCCTCCGAGTGGTGCTGGCTTACACCGATTATCCCGGGCGCGCATTGGTGAACAATCTCAACCTCATCGTCCACAGCCCATCCGGCAAGGATTACGCCGGCAACTCCGCGGTGGACAGCACCAACAATGTGGAGGTGGTGCACGTCGCCAAGCCCGCGGCCGGCCTGTGGCAGATTCGCGTCGTCGGATCGAACGTGCCCCAGGGGCCGCAGGACTTTGCCCTGACGTATCTGGCAGGCCTGTAGGCTCCAGGACCGGCTCACAACGCCCACGGACTTGGGAGGGAGGAACACATGCCTCACGATTTCGATCCCGGTTATGAAGCTGAGCCGTTCCGCACCCTGTGCCAGGATTATCCGGAAGCCGACGTTTACCCTGTCAAGCAGTTTCGCGTCGAGTGGGGACCCATCTTCCACCGCGGCCGCCTGGACGGCTCGGCGCGAGTGCTGGTGATTGGGCAGGACCCCGCGCAGCACGAGAGCGTGGTCCGGCGCATCCTGGTGGGAGAGGCCGGGTGGCGCATCCAAGGCTTCCTCGCCAAGCTCGGAATCGACACCAGCTATGTGATGGTGAACACGTTCCTCTACAGCGTCTACGGGCAAGTCTCGTCCAAATACCAGAAAGCCGCCGCTCTTCTCGACTACCGCCATCGCTGGCTAGACGCGCTCATTCTGGGACAGAAAATTGAGGTGTCGGTGGCCTTGGGCAAACTGGCGGACAAAGCTTGGCAGGCGTGGAAAGCGACATCCCACGGTAAGACAGTGAACATTCCCTACGCCAAGATCACTCATCCCACGCAGCCCGAAAGCTCGTCCAAGGGAGACAAAACCAAGTTGGCCGCGGCCGTCAAAGCCATGCTTCAGAACTGGAACGCGGCCCTGCAGCAGCTTAAGCCAGCCGTGCTTCATCCCGACACGCCGCGGCCGCTGGTGCTTTACGGGGATCAATTTCAACCCGGCGACCGCGTCCAGATTCCCGAGGTGGACTACCCAGCCGGGCTCCCGACGTGGATGCGGGAGCAGGACGGATGGGCGACGCGCGTGGGCGCCGACCCGTTGAAGAAGCGCCGTAACCTCACCGTCACCGTGCCCAAGGGTTCCGTGCCGTCCTGAGAATCGGGCCGAGGCGCGGCGATTTGCTGAAGAGAGGAGCTGGACACTCCATGCCGGCAAAAACCCCAATCGATCCTCTGCAAGGGCCTCCGCTTGCCCTGGCGGGGCGCGTCGTGGTGATGGACGAAGCCTTGACGGTGATTCCACACGGAGTCCTTTACATCGCCAAGGGCAGCATCGTTGGGCTTGAGGAGGCCTCCGCACCGCCCCCGGCCGGCTTCGAGGGCGTGCCGGTCGTGAACACCGGCGGCACCCTGTATCCAGGCCTCATTGAGCTCCACAATCACCTCCCTTACAACGTCCTGCCTCTCTGGAATGTTCCTAAGAAGTTCACGAACCGAGATCAATGGAGCGGAACCGGAGACTACCAGAAACTCGTGAGCGGCCCGATGCAGGTGGTGGGCAAGACTCCTGGCCTGCTGCCGGCGGTGGTGCGCTACGTGGAGGCAAGGGCCCTGCTGGGCGGCGTCACCACCAGCCAGGGAGTCCAGTTGTTCAGCAACGCGGGTGTGCGCCGCTTTTTCCGTGGCATCGTCCGCAATGTGGAGCAGACCGATGAGGCCGCGCTTCCCGAAGCCGCCACTCGCGTGGCCGACGTGGAAGCTCGCGATGCCAAGCTGTTCCTCGCGCGCCTGCTCAAGCAGAGCTGCTTCCTGCTACACCTGAGCGAGGGCACGGACGCGACCGCCCGCAAGCACTTTCTGGCGCTCCAGATGAGCGACGGCGAGTGGGCCATCTCGCGGCAACTCGCAGGAATCCACTGTGCCGCGCTCCACCCCGAGGATTTCGACGTTCTGGCTCAGCACCAGGGCGCCATGGTGTGGTCACCCATGAGTAACCTGCTGCTTTACGGGCAGACGGCTGACGTGAAGGCCGCCAAAAGCGCCGGCGTGCGCATCGGTCTCGGGCCCGACTGGTCGCCCTCGGGCAGCAAGAACCTGCTCGGCGAACTCAAGGTGGCCCGCCTCGTTAGCCAAGCGCAGGGTGGCATCTTCACCGACGCCGAGATCATCGCCATGGCCACCCGTTCCGCGGCGTCAATCCTCCAGTGGCAAGATGCTCTCGGGACGCTGGAAGCCGGAAAGCGCGCCGACGTGCTGGTGATTGCCGGGCAGAAGAGCGATCCTTACGCCGGTCTCATCTCAGCCTCTGAGACCTCGATCTCGCTGGTGATGATCAACGGCGTGGCGCGTTACGGAACGCCCTCCCTGATGCAACACCTGAGTGCCAAGAGCGAGAAAATCCTCGTGGGCGGCCACAGTCGCATGGTTTACTTCGAGCAGACCACGGCCGACCCGGACGTGGAAGCCATTTCACTTTCCGAGGCGCACGAACGGCTTACCCAAGCCTTGAAGACATTGCCGGACCTCGCTAGCGAACTTGAGCGGCCCCGGCCGCCCGCGCCTGCCGCGCGCTTGGGCCCCGAGCCTCTGGTCTGGTCTCTGGCGCTTGATGAGATTCAGCCAACCGGCATCGACTTGCGGCCGCGTTTGCCCCTCGGCGCCCGCGGAGCACCCACCGGCCCACAGAGGCTGATGCCGCTCGCCAAGGTGCCGCTTTCCGAACTCGTCGAACCCATCGCGCTTAGCCCGCTGACCGTAGCCGACGACGGCAAGTTCCTGGATCAGATTGCAGCGGAAGCTAACCTGCCCGCCTTCATCAAGAGCGGTTTGAAGGAGTTCCACTAACGTGCTGACTGCCGAGCAGTGATTAACCGCCGTTATCGTCGAGTGGCCGCGCCTTGAATGTCCTCCTGATGGCAAACGGGGCGCTGATCGCCAGGCGGCGATGGTAGCTCACGCCGTTCTTGTGCCATGATCTTTTCGCCCGCCATCGAAATCCGATTTCGGTGGACGAACCTCGCTTGAACACGTCAAAATGCATATCTCATCTTGCTGAAAACAAATCGCATTGTCGGGGCGGCAAACAGTTTAAGAATAGGGCTAGTATATCGTTTCATTGAAGTATATTCATTTCATATCATTGAGTGAGGGCAGTGAGTGCCTCTAATTTTTTCCAGCGGTGGACCACTGACCCACCTGAAATCAAGGGTGGAGCGACCGCGTGAAGAGCTTGAGGGATTCGAGCGCCTGAGCCTCACTTCAAATGAGACGAGGACGATGAAGATTCCGCTGAAGGCTTCGCAGCTTGAGTACTGGGATGTGAAGCGGGGCGGGTTTGTGGGAGCTGGCGCGATGTTGATGCTCGTGTTCGCTTTCCTGATGCCGGTGGGACGACTCGCGGCGCAGACTCCGCCTAACATTCGCTACCTTGACAGCCTGAAGATCTGGGTTCTGGACACGGCTCGGACATCGTACGTGATCGGCGTGAACCAGGAGAACGAACTCCAGAGCCTTTACTGGGGCGAGCGGCTTCGAGGCCACGAAGGTCTCGCCCCCGCGCACACAGCTCACGAGGCCGCCTCGTTCGACTCGAGCGAGACCATGACCAACATCGAGTATCCCGGCTGGGGCGGCCGCTATTACAATGAGCCCGCCCTCAAAGTGACGCTAGCCGACGGGGTGCGGGATTTGGTCTTGAAGTACGATTCCTACCAAATCCATGGTGACACTCTTCAAATCCGGCTGAAGGACATTCGATATCCCCTGTTTGTCACGCTAACCTACAAGGTTTTCCCGACCGAAGACATTATCCGCAAGCAGGCCTCGATCGAGAACCAGACCGCGCAAGTTGTAACGATCGAAAGCGCCCAATCTGGCGTTTGGTACGTGCCGGCGGGCGAGGGTTACCGCCTCACTTACCTCACCGGGCGCTGGGCCGACGAGGCGCAGCTCACTCGCCTGCCGATCAATCCGGGCAAGTTCATCCTGGAGAGCCGCCGCGGAAACACCAGCCATCAATTGAACCCTTGGTTCGCCATCGATGCCGGCGGCAAAGCGGACGAGGAACACGGTCGCGTGTGGTTTGGAGCCCTGGGCTGGAGCGGCAACTGGAAGCTCGTGGTGGAAGATACGCCGCCCGCGCACCAGGTACGCGTGACCGGTGGCTACAACGATTTCGACTTCTCCTGGCCGCTGAAGCCCGGCGACTCGATCGAGACTCCGCCCTATTACGGGGGCTACTCGGGCGAGGGATTCGGCGAGGCGTCCCGCTTGATGCACCGCTTCGAGCGCAAAGAGATTCTGCCCGACCGTGCTCATCCGCACGTTCGGCCGGTGCTCTACAACTCCTGGGAAGCGACTACGTTCAACGTGAACGAAGCCGGTCAGGAGGCGTTGGCGGACAAAGCGGCGAAGCTCGGGGTGGAGTTGTTCGTCATGGACGACGGTTGGTTCGGCCAGCGCAATAACGACCATGCGGGCCTCGGCGATTGGGTGGTGAATCCGACGAAGTTCCCCAACGGGCTCGGGCCGCTCATCAGCCATGTGAACGCCTTGGGCATGAAGTTTGGATTGTGGTTTGAGCCGGAGATGGTGAATCCCGATAGCGATCTCTATCGCGCGCACCCCGACTGGGTAATGAATTTCCCCGGGCGCCCACGCAGTGAAGCGCGCAATCAACTCGTCTTGAATATGGCCCGCGACGACGTGAAGGAGTACATCTTTGGCGCGCTTGACAAGATTCTTTCCGAGAACAACATCCAGTACATCAAGTGGGACATGAACCGGCACTTCTCGGAGCCTGGCTGGCCCGAGGTGCCAGTCGCCGAGCAGAAGGAAATCTGGGTGAAGTACGTCCGGAACGTTTACGAGATTATGGACCGGCTTCGGGCGCGGCATCCCGGTATCGAGATCGAGTCTTGCTCGGGCGGCGGCGGGCGTGTGGACCTCGGCGTTCTGCAGCGCGCCGACGTGGTCTGGACCTCGGACAACACCGAGGCCTTTGACCGTCTGCGCATTCAGGAAGGATTCACCTTCGCCTACGCGCCCAAAGTGATGTCGGCCTGGGTCACGGACGTGCCGAATCTCAACGGACGGTCGACTCCGCTCAGGTTCCGTTTCCTGGTCGCCATGCAGGGCGCGCTGGGAATCGGAGCTAACCTGAACCACTGGTCTGAGGAAGACTTCTCGCTGGCCACGAAGATGGTGACCTACGATAAGAGCATCCGCGAGACAGTTCAAGAGGGCGACCTTTATCGCCTCTTCTCACCTCGCGAAGGGAACCTGACCGCCAACGAATATGTCTCTACTGACGGGCGGCAAGCCGTGCTCTTCGCCTTTCTGCATGCGCAGCAGTTTCTCCGGCCCGCGCCCACCATCCTGCTGCGCGGCCTGGACGAAAGCGCGCGCTACCGGGTGACGACGATCGATGACAAGCTGGTGGAAAAATCCGACGTGATGACCGGCTCCTACCTGATGCATCATGGTGTCGATTTCAATCTGCGCGGCGACTATGACAGCACCTCGATCGTGCTGGAGAAAACAGAATAATTGGGTGCTGGGTACACCGCACGACCAAAGGCAAGCTGACGTCGCCTGCATTTGCCAACAACATCGCTACTGAATCAAATCTGGTTTCCGCGACGATAGCGCCTCCAATGATCAAGACCAAAGCGATCGCTTTCGCTCGTTGCGCCCTCGTGCTTGCCTGGTTCTGCCGCCCATTGTTCTTATCAGCGCAGGAACCAGCCCGGAATTCTCTGCTTCAATGGATGGACGATATTGCCCAGCAGGAGCTGAGCCAACGGAAAGCGGTGATCGATCAGATTCACTCGGTCGCCGATGCTGACCGCCGCAAGCAAACTGTCCGCAAAATACTCATGGAGCTCCTGGGCGGGCTGCCCGACTACAAAGGGCCACTGAATGCCAGAGTCACCGGGCAGCTTCAGAATGATCGCTTCGCGATCGAAAAAGTGATCTACGAAAGTCTGCCTGGCCTTTACGTCACCGCAAATCTCTATCGTCCAAACCAGCCGGGCCCGTACCCGGCCGTTCTTCTGCAGTCCGGACACACACAGGAGGGCAAGCCGGAGGACCAGAGGATCGCTGCTAATTTGGCCTTAAAGGGCTTCGTCGCTCTGGCATTCGACCCTATTGGTCAAGGTGAAAGAGAGCAGACGTATAGCCGGCAGCTCAAGGGGCCGCTGGCAGGCTGGTCAGTCCCTGAGCACATCCAGTTGGGAGCCCAGGCGCTTCTCATTGGCGAGAGCTCAGCCCGGTACTTTATCTGGGACGCCATGCGATCCGTCGATTATCTTGTGAGCCGGCCCGACGTGGACCCTACACGCTTGGGGGCCGCAGGTTGCTCAGGAGGCGGAGCCCTGACGACTTTCCTGGGCGCCCTGGACCCGAGGATAAAAGCTGTTGTCCCCGCCTGCTTTCCCAATTCCTACCGGCTGCTCTTCAGCGGTCCCGATCCCGATCCTGACATGAGTTTCCCCCGATTCTTGGCAAGCGGACTCGACACCGCAGATTTCGTTGAGTTGTCCGCTCCCACGCCATGGCTGATCGAGGCGACAGCAGGCGATTATTTCACGCCAGCCGGGGCCCGGCTCGTCTACGAGGAAGCTAAAGAATGGTACGCGTTGTACGGCGCTCGCGATCGAATTGCCTTCTTTGTGGGACCTGGGCCGCACGGCGTACCTCTGGAAAGCCGGGAGGCGATCTATCAGTGGATGATTCGCTGGCTCAAGAACGGTCAGGGCGATTTCCACGAGCAGCCGGTGAAGCTTTACACCAATTCCGAGCTGCAGGTGACCGCCACCGGCAACGTGGAGGATGAGCCTGGAAGCCGGAAGGTCTATCAATTCCTCAGCGATGACTTCCAGGCAAAGCGGGGGCAACGAGTTATACCGGATTTGCTCACCGAACTGCGTCGCCTCAAGATTCCAACCGATGGCTCCGCGCCGAAGGTGCAGAGTCTCAATGCGCCGAACGAACCGACGGGCGGAGAGCAAATACAGTTTGAGAGCGAGCCTGGGATTCAACTTGATGCCACACTATACGTCCCACCCTCCGCAGGGCGAAAACCCGCAGTGTTGCTGGTGCGCGACAACACGCGGCTGAATACCTCCACGGCGGTGCTGGCGGCGTGGATGGCGCGGCAAGGACGAGTGGTGCTGGAGGTAGAGCCACGTGACTCTCCAATCGCGGACGACCATGGGCCATTCGTCGGAAACTGGCTGGCCAACTCGCGGGCCAACCAGATCGGGCTTGACCTACCGGCTCTGCGAGCGCATGACGTTCTCCGCGCGATCGATTTGCTTGCTGCCCGACCTGATGTAGACGGAAACTCCATTCGGGCGTTTGCCCGGGGAGTCAAGGGCATCTGGCTGCTGATGGCCGCCGCGGCCGACCCGCGCATCGGAAAGATCTGGTTAGACCGCACTCCATACAGTTTGCGGCTCGCCCTTGAGAACCCCATGAGCACGAACCTGTTTGACGCCGTAATACCCGGGTTTGCTATTCACTGGGATCTCGACGATCTTGTGAAGGGCATGGGAGCGCGGCCGGTTCTGTGGACGGATCCGACAAACTGGATGCACCGTGTCGTTGCGCTGGGGCCCCCATTTCGATATCGCTACGTGCTCGGCGACGCTACGGATTTCAGCGATGCGCAGGACAGGGAGTTCGTGAGCGAACTGCTGCGATAGGGCTCCGATCAGGTCATCGCGTTGATCATGATTCCCCACACTAAGAACGCATACGCTTCTTTTCGCGGCTGCGTACTCCCGGTGATCGAGAGCGTGACAATCAGCGTGCTCGCCTTCAGTTCCGTATCGAGTTCAGCACCGGGCTTGCCCGAGGTAGCACCTCAGGCGCACGAAGCGACGAAAACGTTCGCAACGCAGTGTGCGGGCTGTCACGGATTTGACGCACATGGAACCGATCAAGGTCCGGCTTTGGCCGGTAACCCAGCGCTCCGCACACGATCCATAGCTTCCTTACGGAATCTCATCCACAACGGGATTCCAGCGTCAGGCATGCCGGCGTTCAATCTGCCCGGCGATGATCTCGACGCACTCGCAGCGTTGGTTCGCTCCCTCAACTCGCCTGCTGCGGAGCACACCATCCCCGGTGACCGCGAAGCTGGAGCACAGCTCTTCTTCGGCAAAGGGCGATGTTCTACCTGCCACATGATCTCGGGCCGAGGGAAAGCGGTGGGTCCGGACCTATCAGATGTCGCGCGTGAAATGACGGTGGACGAGCTTCACGAGGCGCTAATCGATCCTGGCGCACATATTACGCCGGGCTATCAACTGGTGACGGCAGAATTACGAAACGGCCAGACGATTCGCGGATTTGCTCGAAGCCGGAGCAATTTTGAAATCGTGATGCAGGATCTCAAGGGAGATTTCCACCCGATTGAGACCAGCGAGATTTCCAAGATCCACGAAGAAAAGAAATCCGCAATGCCCCCGCTCGAGGCGAGCCCGAAGGAGTTGCAGGACCTCGTTGCATATCTGGGCGGGCTGACGGGCGTCAAACCGGGCGCAATACAGGCCGCGGGATCCGCTGAGCCGGGTGGCGTACCTTTCTCGGCGATTCTCCATCCCCCACCAAGTGACTGGCTGACCTACAACGGCAACCTCACCGGTAATCGATACAGCCGGCTCGATCAAATCAACACAGCTAACGTCAGCAAACTGGTGCTGAAGTGGGTCTTCTCGGTTCCCCTTTGGAAGCAACTCCTCCCGGATACTTCCTATTTCGTCGAGAATATGCGGTACTTCGGCCTCGAGGTTACGCCGATTGTGGCCGGCGGCATCATGTACGTGACGGGCCCGCAGCGCGCTTTTGCCCTGGACGCTCGCACGGGCCAGGAGATTTGGGAGTATTCGCGGCCGCGCCCAGCGAACGTGTTCGGAGACGCCTCGCTCGGCACCAATCGCGGTGTGGCGGTCCTCGGCGACAACGTTTTCATGACGACGGCGGATGCCCACCTGATCGCTTTGAATCGCACCACGGGGCAGTTGGTGTGGGAGGCAGTCATGCCTGACGAATCCATGCACTACGGCTCGACGATGGCGCCGCTGGTTGTAAAGGACGCTGTCATCGCCGGTGTTTCCGGCGGCGATTGGGGCATCCGGGGATTTGTAGCCGCGTACAAAGCGTCGAATGGCGAACGTCTGTGGCGGCACTGGACCATACCGGGTAGAGGAGAAGCAGGGGCTGCGAGTTGGGGCGGCAATCCCGCCTCGGACGGCGGAGGTGCGACGTGGCTGACCGGCTCATACGACGCAGAGACGGATACGCTCTACTGGTCCACCGGCAATCCGTATCCGGATTCTGATGACACCACTCGGCCGGGAGATAACCTGTACACCGATTGCATCCTGGCGCTGAACCCCGACACTGGCGAATTGAAATGGTGGTATCAAGTCACGCCGCACGACGTTCACGATTGGGATGCGAACGCGCCGCTGGTGTTGCTGGACGCGAAATATCAGGGACAGGAACGAAAACTTCTGCTTCATGCCGACAAAAACGGATTCTTCTACGTGCTGGATCGAACCAACGGGCAGCTTCTGCTGGCCAAGAATTTTGTGAAGACAACCTGGGCTAGCGCTATCGGTCCCGATGGCCGCCCCGAACTGCCGCCCGAGAATGGGCTCGTCTGTCCTGATTACGGAACGAACTGGAACGCGACAGCTTTCAGCCCGCTGACTCATCTGTATTACCTGATGGCGCGCGAGAAATGCGAGGTTAAGCTCTCCGGTAACTGGAAAGCTGGGCGGCCCCGAACGGAGCCCGGGGAGAAGTACCTGCGAGCTTTGGATATTGAAACTGGAAAGGTGGTTTGGGAAATTCCGCAGACAGGGCCTATCGAAGGTAAGAGGGAAGCGGGGATACTCGCGACCGCCGGAGGCTTTCTTCTGTACGGCGATCCGAGCGGAAACATAGTGGCCGTGGACCAGCGAAATGGCACCAGCCTGTGGCACTTTCCGACGAATGGGGAAAGCAAGGCTTCCCCGATGACCTACGCGGTGGAAGGCAAGCAGTTCATCGCGCTGGCGATCGGCCCGAATATTCTGTGCTTTGCTTTGCCCTGAGAAATGAGTCTTCTTACTGAAGACTGAAACTGACGACTGAGTACAACTCCAGAGCGGCGAGGACCCTCATGAGCGAATACTTATCGAGGCGTGACTTTCTTCAGGCGACCCCGGTAGTGGCCGGTGCGCTTGCGCTCTCCACGAGGGTTTCTGGGGACCCGCCACCCGCCAAGCGCGGACCTTTTCGAGGAACTCTTTGCTTCTTCTCAAAGCCGGTGCCGCAGTTGAGTTGGCTGGAACTGGCAGAAAGCGCCAAAAGCGCAGGCTTCGGTGGAATCGATCTCACAGTCCGTGCCGGCGGGCACGTCCTCCCGGAGCGCGTGACGGCCGACCTTCCCCAGGCGGTGGCGGCGATTCGCAGCGCAGGACTCGAAGTGCCGATGATCACCACCGAATTGCTCGCGGCCGACGATCCCGCGGCGGAGCCTATCCTGGGCGCTGCGAGCAAGCTATCCATTCCTTTCCTGAAGCCCGGCTACTACCACTATCAGTTCATCAATGTTTTGGCCGAGCTCGAGGAAGCCGGCCGGAGGTTTCGCGGACTGGTGGAGCTGGCAGGCAAGCACGGAGTACAGGTGGGATACCACAACCACGACGGCTACATCGGCGCCCCCACCTGGGACATGGCGCGCGTGATCGAGGCCCTCGATTCGCGCCACTGCGGTTATTATTTTGACTTGAGCCAGGCTACCACCGAGGGAGGCGTGGGCGGCTGGAAGATCGCGGCCAATCTGGTGATGCCGCGGCTCAAGATGATCGCGGCGAAGGACTTTGTTTGGAAGCAAGTTGGCCCGCACCGTTGGGAAGCTGAAAATTGTCCGCTGGGACAAGGCATGTCGCACTGGAAGGAATTTGTGCAAACGCTCGCCCAGTCGGATTTCCACGGGCCGATCACGATCCATGAGGAATACAGTATTCCCGGCGTCTCGGACAGTCAGGGTATTGCGCTTTCGCGCGAAATGGCTCCAAAGGTGATGGCCGCAGCCAAAACCGATCTCGACTATTTGAAATCGCTCATCCGCGAAGCATATGGGGAAGCTTTGGAATCGTTCGTCCGTCCGCCTTGACCGGGCGTTCCCAATAACACGGCGCTCATTCCTGAAGGCGGCATCTCTCGGTGCAATGTCTCTGCCGCGGATTGCAAGAGGCATGGTGATATCCAAACCCGCGGGCAAGTCGAGTGACATTCGCGTCAAAGAGGTGCGCATCACCTATGAGGATTTTCCTTATCGAACCGCCTACGAGTTCGGCAGGCGGAGCATGGATCGCGCGACACTCTTAGACGTGCGGTGTACTGTGGAGACAGTCACAGGCCGTGTGGCCGAGGGATTCGGCTCGATGACCCTCGGCAATTTGTGGTCGTTTCCTTCGAACACGCTGTCCTACGATACGACTCTTGACGCCATGAAGCGGCTTGCCGCTCGTGTCGCGAAGCACACCAGTGATTACAACCAACCCGGCCATCCAATCGACATTAATTTCGCGCTCGAACCGGAGTACCTCAAGGCAGCGGTCGAAGTCTCCCAAGAGATGCACCTTGACCAGGCCATCCCGAAGCTCTGCACCTTGGTCACCGCAAGCCCATTTGACGCTGCCATCCACGATGCTTTTGGCAAGGCTCACAACCTGAACTGCTATCTGACGTACGGTCCGGAATTCATGAACCATGACCTGGCTTACTATTTGGCTGCGGAGTTCAAAGGTGAATACCCCAGCCAATATCTCCTGCAAGCGCCCAAGCCATGGCTGTGGTGCAATCATTCGGTTGGCGCGTCGGATCCGATTGAGTCTTCCGAGGTGAAGAAGGCCCTGGACGATGGTCTCCCGCAGGCCTTGGCAGATTGGATCGTTGCCGACGGACTCACTCATCTCAAGATCAAATTGGAGGGCAACAACCTGGAGCGTGATGTCGCCCGGGTGTTGCACATCGATCAGGTCACAACAGAAATTCAAAGCCGGCAAGGTGTCCGGCGCTGGTACTACTCACTCGATTTCAACGAACAGTGTCCCGACGTCGATTATCTCCTCCGCTTTATGGACCGGATTAAGTCCGGATCGCCGGCAACATTCGACCGCATTACTTATATCGAGCAACCCACCAGCCGCGATCTTGCGGCCACTCCCGCACAATTGCTGTTTGAGGCCTCAAAGCTCAAACCGGTGGTGATGGACGAATCGTTAACCGGCTTCGACGCGCTTCTGCGGGGCCGGAAAATCGGCTACACGGGCGTTGCGCTCAAAGCGTGTAAGGGCCAAAGTCAGTCGGTGCTGCTGAATGCTGCTGCGCAGAGATTCAAAATGTACATGACCGCGCAGGATCTTACCTGCCCCGGCGCCTCGCTCGTCCAGTCGGCTGGTATCGCCGCTCACGTGGCCGCGATTGATACACTCGAGTCGAACGCCCGAGAATACGTTCCCGCCGCGAATCGCCCTTGGCTGCGGAAGTTTCCTGGGCTCTTCGAAGTTCGTGAGGGCAAGCTCCGCACGGGGAACCTTACCGGTTTGGGGTTGAGCGCCGTGTGACGTATCGTGTCGAGTGGCTGTTGGTTTCGCGGCTCAAGTGAGAGGTCATGCGAGAAATCCAGCCGGACAGTGCGGGCCGAAGGCGCCTTCTGAAAGTACTCGTGGCGGCCGGTCCGGCCTGGCAATACCTCCGAATCAGGCAGCGGTCAATGACGTCGCCGATGCGCCAGCCATCGGGCCCCACAGTTCCAGAATGCTGGTGCTGGCCTAGTTTCCGAAGCGGCGGCGTACCGAGTTTATCAGGCTCGCTGGCCCGTTCTCGAAAATGCTTTCGGCCTCGGCTGCGTCCACGGTGAAGGCCTGCTGCTTCAACCCCCGACAACCGCCCGCGGCATACGTTGTGGCACTGCCCGATGCGGATCGCACCACCGCGGATGGATTTACCGGCAGGCTTTTCGCATGGGCTGGCATATTATCGGCTACGAAGTGTACAAAGTGCTGGCTGTAACGGACTGGTTTGAAGCGAGGGGCGAAGGAGCCTTACATCGCTGTAGCTGGTCACCGCCAGCCAAGATATTGAACTGGGCCCTGGGTTTGGTCCACGGCACCGTGGTTTTCCCTGCTTGATATGGATTTGTGTGATGAGATATGCAAGATACTCATCATCGCGATGGGGACAAGAGGTGATGGCGTAGAGAGAGAGAGGAGGACCACGATGGCGCACCTGAATCGTAGAGCCTTTAACGAGGCAGTCACGGCTTCGCTCAGCGCAGCTTGGCTGCATTCGAAATGGGACGCCGCCGAACAACCCCGCGAAGTTCCCGAGCACGCGTCAATCACTGACGTGCCGGGAATCAGAGTCGGGCATTTCACTGACTCGCGGCGTCCGACGGGTTGTACGGCAATCCTCTTTGATGATGAGACGACCGCCGGAGCCGACTATGATGGGTCCGCGCCTGGCTCCTACCTGGGGGTGCTGCTGCAGCCCGTAAGTCCAATCGAAACCATTCATGGAATGTTGCTGACCGGTGGAGGACCTATGGGCTTAGCGGCCGTGCCGGGTGCGGTCCAATTCCTCGAGGAGCGCAAAACTGGCTTCGACTGGGGCATCCCCAATGTCCGCGTGCCGATCGTTGTTGGGGCGGTGATCGATGATCTCGCTCTCGGTGACGCCCGAATTCGGCCGGACCCGGAGGCCGCGCACAAAGCGTGCCAGGGCGCGTCGTCCAGCCCCGTCGAAGAGGGTAACGTGGGGGTGGGTGCAGGCGCGACCATCGGGAAAATGCTCCGCGGCCAGGGCTTCGGAGGCATGAAGTCAGGCCTCGGAACCACGAGCCTGCGTCTGGGCGACGTGGTGATGGGTGCCCTGGTTGTCGTAAATGCCGTCGGTGACGTTGTCGATTGGCGCACGGGAAAAATCCTCGCTGGGGCTCGCCGTCCTGACGGAAAGGGATTCGCCAACACCATCGAAACCTTGAAAACTCTGGCACGAAGCCCACACGCTTCAATCAACCGGGTGCAAGACCCGGTGCTGCACAGTACGACGCTCGTGCTGGTCGGTACAAACGCCAAATTTAACAAAACGGCGATGACCAAGATCGCGATGATGGCCGCCACCGGTGCGGCACGCACCATCAATCCATATCACACCAACGGTGATGGAGATTCAACATTTGCCGTGTCGACCAACAAAATCGACTCGGACCTTGGGATTTCGGTCGTGGGCGCACTTGCCGCTGACCTGGTTTCTGAAGCAGTGCTGCGGGCTGTGAGAGCCGCGCGTTCGGTTGAGGGATGGCCGTGCTGTAGCGACTACAAACCGTAGCGCTCAATCACCCGGCGAAGTGTCGGCAAGAGATCGAAGTAGAGCATAATTCGATTCGTTTTGCTGATACACCATTTGTCCGCGGGGAGAGACCTGGCTTAGGCTTCATCAACGCCGCCTGCCATGGTTGGAGGTAAGTGATGCCTTCACGTCGTGGGTTTATGCAGACCAGCATCCTCAGTCTAGGGTCGCCGTTTGCGAGGCGCGCTGCCCTTTCGGACGCTTTTTGGCGCGCCACTCAAACGGTTCCCCAGAGTGAGGAGGGCGAGCGCGACTACTGGAACGACTGGCCGCGCTACCTCACCGCTAAAATGAACGAGGCTCGCTCGCGCCGCCTTGCCGAGCTGAGCGCGATACAAACGGAAGCCGCAGTTCGAGCGCGAATCGAAAAGGTACAATCCACGGTATGGAAGCTTATCGGCGGCCCGTTCGAGAAGACTCCTCTGAAACCGCAAATCGTTGGAACAATTGACAGGGGCTCCTATCGAATCGAGAAGGTCATTTTCGAAAGCCGTCCCGCGGTCTTCGTCACGGCCAATCTTTACGTACCCAACCACCATCGTCCGCCGTATCCGGGAATTATTCATCCGCTCGGCCATGCTGAGAATGGTAAGGCAAGCTACACCTATCAGTACGTATCTCAAACCCTGGCAAAAAAAGGGTACATGGTCTTGCCGTTTGATCCTTTCGGCCAAGGTGAGCGGCTACAGTATCTCGACGCTCGCAACCGTAAGAGTCTCTACGGGCCAACCGGTGAACACGATCAAGCCGGGCGCCCGATGCTACTCTTGGGAGCGCAGTTTGCGCAGTATCGAGTCTGGGACGGCATCCGAGCCCTCGATTATCTTCTCTCTCGACCAGAGGTCGATCCCGATCGAATAGGCTGCATGGGACAATCGGGCGGCGGAACCATGACGATGTACCTGGCGGCCCTCGAGCCGCGGATAAAAGTGGCGGTGGAATCCGATGGAAACTCTGAGAACGTGGCCGGCCCGTCGTATGCTCCTCCGGGAGCGGTCGATGATGCTGAACAGAACTTGGTCGGCAGCCTTCCCGCAGGCCTCGACCGTGGGGATCTACTGTTGGCGTTTGCTCCTAAGCCACTCCTCATTTTGTATTCGAGAACTGACTCCGGTCTCACCTATTCGCCGACCTATGAGGAAGGAACGAAGGAGGTGTACCAGGAGATCCAGGCCGCGTACAAGGTCATGGGTGCGTCCGAGAAGGTGGGCCTCATCGGTTCCCCCCTGCCGCACGCGTACGAGTTCTTCAATCGCAGAGAAACCTACCGATGGTTTAACCGCTGGCTCGGCGGCGAGGAACGGGGAACTGAGGAAGAGGAGTTTGATGAGTCCGCACCCGATGCTTTGAACTGCACCAGCACCGGGCAAGTTCGCACTTCTTTAGGCGGGCGCTCGGTCGTCCAACTGAATGTAGACTGGCTTCGAGCTCATGTGCCCGCGAACTCCGCGCCGAGCGAGATCGTGACCTTCCGCGAGCGCGTCCGAGGCACTCTCAGGAGACTCCTTGCCTTACCCGCAGAGCGCACTCCTCTTAAGGCGCGGATTCTTTCGTCGAATGCGTGGAGGGAAAACATCGCCGTCGATGAGTTCGCGTTTGAGTCGGAGCCTCAAGTTCGGGTAGCTGGCTGGTTTCTAAGACCGGCGAACGGCGGCGGGCCGTTTCCTACCATCGTTCACGTTTCGGAAGGGAATAGGAATCAAGTGGTCCAAGAGGGGTCACCGATCAGCGATCTTGCCCGAAAGGGCTTCGCCGTTTGCGCTATAGACCTGCGCGGTATGGGTCTCTCCATACCCCGTTATCCCGCCGCCGGACCCATCTACTATCGTGACAGCTCTCTGTACGAGCGCTACGACTGGGCTTTTTTCACTCTCGGGAAGCCGGTCTTGGGCCAAAGAGTATGGGATTTCCTTCGCTGCCTCGATTACCTGCAATCGAGGCGCGATGTGGACCCGAGCCGAATCCGGGGGCTTGGCGAGAGAGGCGCCGCCCTGGCGCTTTTGTTTGCGGGAGTACTGGACGACCGTCTGCAGTCCTTGCTGCTGGATCGTCCACTCGCCACTTACCAGTCGGTGGTCGAATCCGAATCGTATTCGCTAGACCTTTCTTGGTTCCTTTACGGTGTGCTAAACCACTTCGATCTACCTGACCTCGTCGGGTCGCTAGCCCCGCGACCGTGCTGGATTCTTAACGCTGCTGATTCAGGGGGTGAGACGCTCGCAGAATCAGAGGTGTCCGCTCGATACGCAAGGGCAATTGAAATGTTTATGAAGTCCGATGCGAGCCGACAGCTTCACTTTGTTGTGTGCCCAGAAGACGAACGAGCAAAAACCTACTCTGATTGGCTGCGAATGACCTGAAAGCAACCCGCGACCAACTAAGCGACACGCCTTCAACACCATACGGACCATCCCTGTAGTTTCCTG